>Ga0307515_10001704_pt1 | contig 49013 bp, 53 predicted proteins | sample 17_EM_MG_FD_194513 | JGI IMG/M metagenome (GOLD analysis project Ga0307515, IMG submission 194513) | Populus trichocarpa ectomycorrhiza microbial communities from riparian zone in the Pacific Northwest, United States - 17_EM | ecosystem: Host-associated > Plants > Roots > Unclassified | place... | reverse complement strand
CTAAATCACTACAACACACTAATAACATCTCTAGTTCCGTCGTGGCTAATCATTGCCCGCTGGCAGTGGGGATGGAATCACCCTCGTCGCTTTCGTCACCTTCATCTTTGTAATCCCCACTGCCCCCTGCCATCCCGAGATGCAGACTGTCATCTGTGCAATTGTTTTCTATCGGGATGTCTGGGTCAGTGCTTCTGATCCCAGGCTGCTCAAGCGCCACCTTGGAGGTCAAATGGTCACGAAGAATAGCATTGTCAACATGTGCTTCTTGCAGGCTGATGACCACGGCAGGGGTTAGGTTCTCCACCTGTTGGATGTACCGCTTGACTGGAGCAAGAGTGTATTGATACACCCTCTGTTGGTAGCTCTCCGGTAGTGTGTTCCAGGTATTCATCAAGAATATATATGTGTCTGCAACGCCAGGAGAGATTAACAAGTTGCGACCCATTGCAGCACAGCAGGATGCATTCTTACCACCACCATTCTTGTAGTTGAAGTAGTTAGAGCGATCAGGTCTGTCCACTTTCAGCTTTGACTTGGAAGGTTTCAGATGAACACCTTTGTTCGTTTGCCACTCCAGGAGAGCATTGCGCAATGCGGTGAAGGTAAACATGGTCAGTGGCGAGGGTATATGACCGTCGTTGTCGTCAATCATGGAATTATAAAATCCATCAGCATTCCTACATCGGTTATTTGCACAATGTTAAAATTTGATGTAGATACACCCTGGGATTGCTTCCGCCAGGAAGTATAGTGGACACTGGCCATTCGTTAGCAGCTTTCAACATTCTCTGCATTGGATTTGGACCACATACACCACCTTCCACACGCTCTGGTACAGGAAATAGGTATTTATTGTCTGCCAGAAGGGAATAAATGAATTCCAAATGCTCTGCGTTGGATTCACAGCTGTGGAGATCATCAAGCTCTATTATTCAGTTGGTTGCGGATTGAATATTATGGGATTTAACCTTATCGACTTCTGCTCAAACCTGGTACCAGTTTGAGCGTGTAATATCCAATGTGGGCCATTTCTTCTGCATACATCTTTCAAGATCTCCTTTGTGCATGCCGCCAATGCTATGGACCAATTTGTGTTTTGCTGCATAGCAGTGTTCCAGTACTTCTCGATTACCTGCCACTGTGGGGCTTCAGCTAATGCTTTCGCAACGCGTCACATTGCATAACTTACCATCTCCAAGTAGGTTGCACTCCTAAATCGCTGTCTGTTCCACATGTAGAGCTCCAGGAGTCTGCCCGTTGCCACTAGAAGACGTGTCATGCCCATTTGACCCAAATGATGGATACTGCGACTGCCGGAGACCATTTATCGAGGTGTATACACCACCTCCGGTTGCAATTGCCACTGCATCTATCAGTGATTCTTTTGTGTCGCTTGCATGTGCAGTGGATTTGTAATGATCAGGGGGGCCTCGGGATTAGCAATGCGGGTAAGCAGGTTTTCAAGACAGCTGCGAGGAGTGGGAGTGCTAGCACTGCCGGATGCCGGGCTGGATGCAACGCGACGAATTGAGCCTGCCTGTGAAGTTGCTCCCAGTGCTGGTGTGCTATGACTACTTGTACCCAGCGTGGCGGTCGGAGTATTTATTGACCGTCGCTGTGAAGCAGACTGGGTGCAAGTGTAGAAGCATCAAGTGACGATAGTCTATTCTCTGTCTCAGCGAGCAATCTGTATGCGGCCGCCCATCCACTCGATTTGCGTGGATACTAACGTTTCCCTTTCTGGTCCGTGCGCTCCGCACAGCCCTACCTTATGTTAATCTTTCCTCTGTCTCCACATTACATCCCTCCTAAAAAAGTTCGAGGTACTTCTCGAAAATAAATGCAAGGAATAGACGCACTTGTCATCGACTCCACAACGAAGTGTAACCAAATACCCACTGGCCATCGACTCTGTGGCCTTAGTCCTTCTTGTTCCGTTTGAACTTCGTTTCTCGCTATCCGTGTTGTTCTCTGTAGTCATCAAGCATTTGCTTTGCTTTTGAGAGATTGGGAGCCGGTTCCCAAGTCATTTTGTCGTCATCATAGCCATCCCATTTGATTTGACATTGGTAACCACCTTGGACACCCAGTGCCCGCATATGCGAAGTAATCGCATCTACGACATACGAATGCCGAATCATGCCATCTTGATCTCTCACAGATCGGACAGGAGGAAGAGGAGGCTTCTCTCGGGCGCAATCCGCGGTGTACTTCTTGAGTCTGCTGACATTCACTGTATCGTGGATCGTCATATCCACCTGTAAATCCAATTCCACTGCATTTGGCCCACGGAACATTATGATCTTGTAGGGTCCGGCCCACGGGTGTCGCAGCTTCCGCCGAGAAGGGTCGTGGTTCGCATGTGTTATTGGAAGGTCTCTAGTACTCAACATCACAAAGTCTCACAGTAGAAAGGTGCATGGCGTTCGGCTCCTGCGTGCTTCCGCTGTCTGGCTGTCCTGTGCCTCATGGAGACGGTCCTGGGCATCTAGCAATGAGGCCTGCAATCATTCAACAAACACTGCACCATCCAGGCTCCGCATTTCGTCATGCTGCCGTTGGCCCACCATGATGTCTGATGGATTTGATGGTGTGTATCCTAGGTCCAATTCGAATGAGCTTTCATTGGTGGATGAGTGTGTAGACGTGTTATATGCATATTCCGCAAGTGGAAGCATGCTGTCCCATTGGTCTCGAAGATGAGTGGTGAAACACTGTAGATACCGCGTGAGCTGCTTATTCGAGATCTCTGTCAGCCCGTCTGTTTGTGGGTGAAATGCTGTTGACAAGAGCAGCTTAGTCTGTACTCTGTCACTCACTTCCGCCGGGAATCAGATGTAAAGCGGGTGTCTCTGTCGCTCACTATCTCTCTGGGGACACCATGTAGTTGTATGATGGCCTCTAAGAATAACTGTGCAAATTCTGCGGCATCGATGGTCTTAGTGCAGGGCATCCAATGAGCTTGTTTGGAGACATGGTCCACAAAGGTCACAATGCAATTGTTTCCTCCTAAAGATGTTGGCACGTCAGTGATGGAATCTACTCCCACGCGCTCCCAGCGGCCTTGTGCAACTGGTAGTGGTTTTAACATACCCACTACTTTACCAGCCAGTTGATTAACTCGCGCGCATGTGTTGCAGCGTTTTGTGTAGTCTTGCACTCCTTTCCACATCCCTGGCCAGAAGAAGTGCTGTCTCACCACTGTATTTGTTTTTGCTGTTCCCAAATGGCCTCCCACCGCAGCGTCACGTGCGGCTCGAAGGATTCTGTGTCTTAGGGGTGTCGGAATGTAGAGCCGACGTGGATCGTCTTTGTGTTATTCAGGGTCCTGCTTCTGGAGGTCTAGGTAAAGCAGGCCGTCATCTAGGGAGAAACGGTGGCTGTGAACCGATGCCTTTCTTACTGTGGCTGGAGCACACGCCTTTGGTGGATGTTCTTAGCTATCCTTGGACACTAGTAGATGTACCATATCTTCACTCCAGCTGTCGTTAGTGTTAGAAACAGTTCCAGATTTGGAACCGGCCACATTTATAGGTCTGCGTGGCAATGGCCTTACCACATCAAAAATCGACGATTTTTTGAGCAAACTACCCAATTAAGTCCACCAATATTGATCACAGAATTTAGAGCTTGGTAAGTGAATTATGCAGCTTTGAATGGCGCATCATTTGGTGGTCTCGAATTTGCAACATCTTCAAAACTCGGCAAGCGATGGTGCAAAAACATGGTTTTTAGTCGAAAACTCACTGTATTATCAGAGCCGCTTGCTGAGTTTTGAAGATCGCGAAAATCCGAGATTACCAAAAGATGCGCCACGCAAAGCTGCATAATTCATGTACCAAGCTCTAAATTCTCTGATCAATATTGGTAGAGTTAATCAAGGGAACTGTTTGGCAAAAACCGGCACAGAACTGGCCTGTTCCAGGTTCTCTTCGACCCACTATAGTAGAAATGGTCCAAAAACGGAACCGTTGCTAACAGTAGCTGTCGTCCTTCGTTCCAGCGGCGACTTCCTGTCCCCACTCTGTCAAGTCCTGAACTACCAACTGTGTGATTCGATACTGAGAGACTTGTCAGCATTCCCGCTTAAAGTCCGGACATCTCGTCAGTGTGTCAGCGGCCTGGTGTTTCGCGCCTGGGATGTACCGGATGTCGTATGTATGGTTTTGTAAAGTTGCTAAGTACAACATTTGTCGTGCTGTGAGTCGAGGTTGTGTCAGTATGTTTTTCAAACAGGCATGGTCCGTATGGAATGTAAAATTTCTGTCCGAATGGAGGTAGTAGTGCCAGTTCACAACTGCATCATGAATCGCTGGGAGTTCTCTGTCGTATGTAGGGTATTGCGTCTCTGCACTCTGAAGCTTCCTACTCCAAAAGGCACTAACTCTGGTCTCTCCATCTTGTTGCTTCTGTGATAGTCCTGCTCTGACTGAATATTTGCTGGCGTCAAAATACAGCACATACTCACCCCCTTCCTCTGGTAGTGCTAGCATGGGAGCCTTGCAAATGGCATTTTTCAAAGTTTCGAAGGCCTCCTCTGCCTCCCCATCCCAATCAAATTGAGCTGTACCCACCTCCTTGAGCCGTAGCTCACCGCGGCGGCTGCCCATATGTTCTTTCTTACTCATTTTGCACATCCCATCTAACGGCAAGGCGATATGTGCATAGTGTCATATGAACTTGTGGTAATAGCCCGTTAGACCGATCAAAGCACGAACTTCTTTCGTGTTTCAGGGCTGTGGCCATTCTGTTACTGCTCGCATCTTTGAATCCAAAGTATGCACTCGCTCTTAATTGATCCGAAAACCGCAAAATTCAATCTCATTACAAAACCATTCCCATTCTGATCTTTTCAGTTTCAAGCCGGCTTTCTGCAAATGGTCCAGCACGATCTGTACCTGATCCAGATGCTCCTCTCTCGTTGAACTATGGATTGATACATCGTCAAGATAAACGGTAAAGAACTTACGTAGCCCAGGATTGGATGCTAGCAGGCCGTTCATCACACGCATGAATTGACTAGGTGCATTTGCCAGTCCAAAAGGAAGCACCGTCCACTTGTACAGCCCATACTTGGTTGAGAAAGGAGTTTTTTGACGATCACAGGCGCATATTCAAATTTGATAATTACCGGGTGCTAAACCTATCTTTGAAAAGCAGTTCGAACTCCCCAGCGGTTGGACAAGCTCTTCGATGTGAGGTAATGGGCATGGATCCCTCCTGGTGATGCGGTTAACTGCCCAATAATTGATGCACATGCGCAATCCCCCATCTTTCTTAGGTACGAATAAGACAGGTGAGCCATGATGGCTGCTTCTTGGCATTATCCAACGATTGCATAATGCCTTCTCCAACTGTCGTTTTAACTCCGCATCTTCTTTCGGAGACAAGCGGTATGGAGGTTGGTATGGAGCTTCCTTGTCATCTTCTGGTGATACGATGATTGAAAATTGCGGTTGACTCTGCGTGGTGTCGTATGTCGGTTCAGCGAATAAACCAAAATTCTCAACGTCGCAAAGCATGCATTGAAATTCATCTGGCGGCTGCGCCAATTCAGGATCATTGTACTGCACTCGAACCATGAATGCCCTGGCCAAAACTCGATGATCCCTGTGACGAAGTGATTTGTTGCGAATAATTTCGATGCCCATGGCCCGGGCTGCTTCTTTGATGGTGTAGTAGTCTGGTTTGCTGTCTGGCCGAAGGCAACCAAGAGAATGGATTCGTGCTGCCTTATCTCAGTCGTTCCATATGTGGTTGCCTTGAGTTATCCACATTTCTTTTGTTCCGTGATCGATACTGTATGTTCGAATTATATCGCAGACCCAGTTCTTCCCGATGATGATGTCGAATTGTTTGACATCTTACACTGTGCAGCACCCCGTAAATGTGTAGCCGTTGTCCTCCAGTTTGAGTTTCAAGTGCACATGTTGCCGTCTTTCAATGCTGTCTCCTACCTAGTCATTCGCCATCTCCACGATCATTCAGCCGCCGTCTCTCTCTTCGAATACCGCACCTTTTGTTTTTAACTTTTCCTCCCTCTCTCTTTTTACATAATTCTCCGATGCCCCATCGTCTATGGCTGTTTTAGCTGCTAAACTATCATATGGGTCGTTGTTCTTTTTGGACCGAAGCGTTCCGTCGAAATGGAGATGATCTATGGTAGCGTTCTCACTGACTCGGAGATGATGATAATGAGGAGACTCGTTCATTCTCGACACAGTAGTAGTTTCAGTGTTAGGGAGTAGATTCTCAGGTAATCGCTCCCATCACCATTTCCCGAGCCCGAATCATCGCGAATCATCATCATCATTGCTTGCACTGTTGGATAATTCCTGCAGCTTAGGCACATTGGCATTGTCATTTTCTCCTCCCGAGGTCTGGGCAAAATGGAGGCTTTGTTGCTTTCCTCCACCTCCGCCTCCATAGCCGCCTTTCTTGTGACCGCCACGGGAACCTCTGCGCATCTCCTCCTTCTCTGTCTCTTTCTTCTCTGTGCCTTTGTTTGTGGCCGCTTTGTTGTCTTTCCATGCGGCCAAGACCTTCTCCCTGTTGGGGTACATGAGGGCGGGGTGGCCCACTTCTCCACAAGCATAGCAGAATCGGTCGTTGCTTCCTCCAGAGCTGCATTCTCTCTGTTTGCCTTTCATTCTCTCAAATGTCACTTGCGTCAGTTGCTTTGTGGAGTTAAGCATTGCATTCACTTGGGAGACGTGATCCATAACGTCGTTGAGCGACCCGGTAGGCTGACTTCCCAATTTCTCAATCAAAGCCTTCGACACTTCTGGGTGGCTCTCAAGTTTGAACTGGTATGAGTCGCAAAGGCGCTTGTCGGAGAGTGGCGCTTGAGGTTCTAGCTGGGCTCAAAGCACTCGGAAACGTTTGTTAAAAGTGGAGACATGCTCACCACTTTTGATTCGTAGTGACTCTCAATCTCGTTTAAACCTGGTCACAGCATCGAGAGGGATAAAGGCCTCTTTGACTGCCGCTGAGCAGTCTTCCCAAGCTACACCTGCTCTTGCGTGCGCTGGGAATCGGTGGTTGGCCCAAACTGAAGCGTTGTAGCGAAACTGAAGCAGTGCCACAGCGGCCCAACATTTTGTCAAAGGAATTCCAAACTCGTCTGTCAAGCCTAACTCCTGGGCACGAGGTCCAAAGTGGCGGTGGAGGGTGGATAGAAAGGAGGGGATGGCGTCCAGGGTTCTCGTACCATCGTAAGTCGGCAATCCGGTCGTCTTGACGATGAAAATGCAGTTGGTGGAGTTAGTTTGGACGGTGCTGATGGGTGCCAAGTTAGCCTTCACTAGAATTAAGGCCTCGTTTGTAGCATTCAGTTCCATCATGGCCGACTCCATCTGTTCACTAATCAGATCTCTCTCGTTTTTACTGGTTGCCAACGCTTTGTTGGTTTCTTCAACTTGCTGTAAGGCTGCATCCAGTTTGGCTTGCATCGACCGACTGAGAGCGTTCTTGGCGGTGATCTCCCGTTTCAGCTTCGCCAACTCCTTTGTGGTTGCATGGTCAACCAGGAGAGGCACTGCATCGTCCCATATGTCGTTGGAGGCATGTTGCGCCAATCTGTCGCACTCCGCCTATTTCGCCACTGGGGCCTGCAGCTTGTCGTCCAGTTGCTTCTGTAGATCGAAAAGATCATCAGCGACTGTGTCCCGTTCCCAATTGGAATTGTCACACATTAGGGTCAGATCTTCGACTTGTTCGCTGTACTCATGTTTGACCGCATGGAATCAATTGGCCACCTTGTTGGGGATGTCCTGTTGGGCGACTACTGGCGGGTGATTGATGATCCCTTGTCGGTGGGCTCGGTCATCATCAGTCTGCTGTTCATGGATGCTGGACCCCTCTGGCCGCGTGTCTGGGAAGACACCACTAGCGCTGGGGGCTCTCAACGTACGCGCCACTTCTGAGCCATAGTCCATTCGACCTCCAGCGGGGTTAAGGTGCATGGCAGCAGGCATCGAGTTTGTTGTTATGGTGTATCGTTGGGGCAAAATTCACCTGGTTCACTGACAGAACATTGTCTGTGATCGTCTGAACTACTCTTCCTCAAATCGAATGGGGCTCCCGCACGCATCAGGTGCAGGAGAAGACAATCTGACAGTGTTGCTACCAATGTAGTAGTATGAAGTGACGATAGTCTGTTCTCTGTCAAAGCGAGCGATATCTATCCTCCCGCCAATCCACTCAATTTGCATGGATACTCACGTTCCCCTTTCTGGCCCGTGCACTCTGCAGAGCTGCACCTTATGTTAACCTTGCCTCTCTCTGCACAGGAAGACATGTGTTGAGTGATATCTGCAATGCGAGAATTGTGCAATAAAGATGATGGGGCGGATTCCTGACCATGGATTGTGGAGACTACGGAACTCCCTCCTTGAGAGCAATCCCTCTCCCCCGCCGTACTGATTTGCGTCTCTTACCAGAGGGCAGTTGAAAATTCCCTGAATGCCCATCCTTTTGTTGATTCTGATGATGAGCAAGACTTCAAACACATTGTACTACAGGAGTTGTGTCACCGTGTGGACATTGAGAAGGGATATTCCGAAATATATATGTTTGACATTACAAATGTAACAATAATTTCCTTTCCATGCATATGCAATGCCAGGTGCGGTGGACTCATATTTGAGCGAGCACGGAGTGATTTGACAACAAACGGAGGCGCAGGGTCGACTTTACTAGACTCTAAACCATGACAATACTCGGGGACAAGATCCCATGACAACCATTCAATTCTGGGGTCAAGTGCCATCATATTGAACTCAGATTGAACTCAACATTGATATTCACTGTTACAGCAACATATGAAGGTTTGTTTGCACTGGTTGAAGGGTGTTTATGCCTTCTTGGCGCAGTTATCATGGTATTACACTCGTTCTTGGCACAATACTTCCAACCCTCGATTATGTATATCTTCAGCTTCTCAGTGGAAATCCCCCTTTGGTAGAGCTCAAAGTGTCGCAAAGGGAACAATGACGTATTCTGGATTATATGATATCCATTGCGTGTGCATTGTCCAATGCTAGGCATGTTGGTAGCCATGGTCGATGGTTTCACAGTTTGGACAACCTGAGCACTACCCAGTTTGCTCCAAGATGCATGAGGTCTGAGCAGTGAAAGTGGTGTGTGATGTAAGAGCAATGCCTGGCCTTGTGAACTTTCCTCACCACAAGTACTAAATCTCGTCATGAGGCTTGACGTTCATGAGGTGCCTGGCGGTTGTGAAACATGAAGGCTAGGCTGTGTTGTGTTCGTTAACCCACAAAACGAAAGATCTGAATCAAAATTATCATGTCTCACATGTTGAACCAAGAAATCGCAGCAACTCCAGTATATGTATCTCTTCTTCCCGCCTACACCTCCATCCTCTTTTCCTCCCATATTAAACACACCTCCTGTATCCTGGACTATCTCGACATCACGTGACATGCACAAAACAATTCCTCTCATTCCACAACACACCAGATAACTTCAACTACTGTGTTCGTTCCCTCTGTGCCTCCTTCCACTACTTGCAACTGTATCATAATGCCAATGCCTCGGATATAGATTCATTTTCAACTCCCAGCAATGGCACCAGAGGGCAACCGCAAACGAAAGGGCAAGGCAAGTTTTAGAGCAACAATGCTGACACCGGTTTTAAATCAACGCCTTGCGCTGGATCGGTACTGTGTAATGGGATTCATCTCAAAATACATCCGTGGACTCATACAGATATAGAATGTTCGAGACGTCAAAGATGAGAGGGTGTGGGACCTCATTTATGACATGATCTTTTCTGATCAAGTCACGATTCTGCATTTTTCACAATTCCAGCAGGGTGGCCGCACAGGAGGAGCAGGAGTTTGACTTTTCGGGAGTGGTGGGCAGACTTCCGCTCATACATGGGGCAAATGATTGACAAATCCTGCGACCACATGAACCATTGGAGGTGAGACAACCCTTGTGCCCTTGGGGATTAAGTTGATCACTCCAATCCACAGACAACCAACTTTGGGAAGGTTAAACGCACCGGAGAGTGTTTCGCTCGGTATGGTAGCGATGATCTCACGGCAACAATTGAGCCGCCAAGCTGTCGGCAGTACGTGCCAGCCAACTTCCTGGACATTATACCACCGATTTGGGATGAGAGAATTGACGAGTATGATGATGATGTGAACTGGAAGGATCCCAGAGCGCTGAGCAGGGGAAGGAGCCGTTCTGGCGATCGCAATGACAATGACGACAGTGAGAGTGAGGAGGATGCGTGGGGCGCTGAGACAGGCACCGGGACAGGGATGGGAAGAAAGGATGTGAAGGGGACAGGGAAGGCGACTGAGGACAGGAAGGGGAAAGGGAAGGGGAAGAGGAAGACAAATGAGGAAGGGAAGAGGAACAGAAAGGGAAACAGAAATGGGAAAAGCTTTGTTACAGAAACCCCAGGGGGAGATGATATCTCTCGTGCCATTACTTTACAGTTGCAGATGGCGTTGTATGAGGCATACACAGACACGGAGGGTTATTTAGAGTGGGTACATTTAGAGCCGGAAGCATCGCCCACCATGTGAAGTTCATCAGCTGATGATACCAACTCTACCGATGAGTTGGACAGCGAATATGACTCAGAACCTGATTCTGCTTCGGATATGCACATGGTGGATGATGTGGACGGACCGTATGGCATTGATTTTGACGGCGATGTGGATATGGAAAGGGACAGTTATGATGAAGAGGAGGAAGATGAAGAGGAGGATGATGATGAGGAGGACGATGAGGAGGAGGAGGATGAGGATGAGAAGGAGGATGAGGATGAGGAGGAGGAGGATGAGGATGAGGAGGAGGATGAGGATGAGGAGGAGGATGAGGATGAGGAGGAGGATGAGGATGAGGAGGAGGATGAGGATGAGGAGGAGGACGAGGATGAGGAGGAGGATGAGGATGAGGAGGAGGATGAGGATGAGGAGGAGGATGAGGATGAGGAGGAGGATGAGGATGAGGATGATTGCAAAGAACCTCAGACTATTGGCCAGGGAGAGATGGTAATTACATCGGCTGACAATGTAGATACCATGGTAGCCGATCAGCCAATTGTGCTACCTGAGCAAGGCGAGGAGATGCACGAGCATACCCCATGGCCACAAACTCTGGTGCCTGCCTCATGGCCAAAACCCCGGAGACTCATCCCCTTGGTGGGCTGCAGTTTTTCATGCTAGTGACGCCACAAAAACCTCTCCCGGCAGTGCCAACTATGCGAGAAGCTGAGGCAGCAGTAATCATCTCGGATGTGGATATTCATCAAAAGCTGCTCGGCTAATAGGCAGGTGGGGACAGTCTCCCCAATGTCCATCTCCCCAATCTCCCTCTCCCTGATGTCCGTCTCCCTGAGGCTCGCCCGGATGGCTGTGTTGGTGAGGAGTCATGCAGTCCTCACTTTGCAGAAGAGGAGATCGGGGTAGTGTTTGTGTTAGAGTCGGATTCTTGTCTCGTTCGTGTCCTTCGTTCTAATCGATGTATCTCCGGCATCGATAATTACAGAAGTCGCGAGGTTGTTGCAATGCTCAGGGTTTATTGTATTTATCGGTTGAGTATTGGTTTGATTTGATTCATAGTATTATATGACATCGCACGTGCAGGGTTTTTGCAACTCCTGGCGTGTAAGGAACTTCCTTGTGATTGTGTTGAGGCTCAATAAATCTCTCAAGTTGGCTGAAAGTATCATCAGCTTACACCCACACCAGGCTGCTCAGGCCCAGCACCAAATTTCATCCCTTTCTACAGTGTATACTCCACTCCTCGCGTGTCGTCGACAATGCCAGAGAAGACCCATTTCCGGTGCCCTAAATCTTCATGCTGAATGAAGTTCACCTTATACAACTGGCAACTGAAACATATCAAATTACTCCATCCTGAACACCTTCAAGTTGCATGCCAGAAAAATCTGACCATTCGCAGTGCGCTCCAACGCGTTGGACACCCTGAGTGATGTGAATTTCATGGTAACCAAGATTCCGTCAAAGACTTTGACGCATTTCCCTACCTTGAGCAAATTGAAAACATCGCAGAGTAGAAGTCTCAACCACTGCCACCTCCTCTGCTGCAGAGAGAAACATACCCCAGCACCAGCGCTCTGCAGAGGGATTACATTGCAGAGGCATGGGAATGCAACGCCCAGGGTTGCCTTGAGACGAACCTACAAAACACTTCCTACTACCATTGTGCGCTGCGTGAAGAGTACAAATATATCGAGTGTGGGATCAAGAAGAAGGGCATGCAGACATACTATGACAACATGCTGAACGGTACACACTCCGCTCTGCATTTCCCCAGCTTCAAAAACAGGAATGGCGTCCACCTCCTCGTGGCTAACATACAACATGATCAGGCTCTCAGGGAGTGGCAACTACACACTCTCAAGGGTATGCGATGGAATGACAATCACCAATGCCCGATCAATTACTGGAGTGATGACGTCATCAAAAGCATGGGATGCTTGATGCGGCAGCCAACCTATGCCGAAAATCTCATTTATACTCTTCAGCATTAATTTAACGGATATAAGCCACCGAAACACCTCAATACCGAAATGCACACTGCGGAGTGGTGGAGGGAGACATACCTCAGCAAAATGTACAATGGTTTGGAAGTCATAACTCAACGACTCGGCTATTCTGAACAGCAATACAGATCCTTCGAGAAGCCCCAGGAAGCTCCCGAACAGGCTGAATGCAAAAAGCTGTGCTTCTCATGTGCTCTGAGAGTACTTTCAGGTGCTCCTCAACCCTTCTGAAGTAGCCGAACAGAATACAAGAATATTCTAAAGAGTATGAGGTCATCTTCAGAATGCTATAGAATTATACCTTTAAGTTGGAAAAATTTAAGGGTTGTTGGGACTACGACACACGTCTCCAAGGCAATTCCGGTGCACCTGGACGCCAGACTCTCCAGGACAGTGATAATATATCATGTCTATATCGAATAGTACAATTCGATCAACTTCTCGCACAGCTACACACCTTCATCAGGCATTGTAATCTAATTAATATACAGTCCAGTAGGTATCTAAATCAACATGATTATTTACAACCCATATGCTATCGATGCCATCCGCAGCAGCATTCTCCCGCACCAAATGTGCTGGTCCAACTATTGCTCCAACAGGAACAATATGCATTTTATTCGTCAGTTTGACAACCCGGATGAATCTGTCAACACAATCTGCCCAACCATGAAGATCGTTGAACTTTGTTGGAATCACCACTGCGTATTCTTGAACTTGAGGACCTAATACCCATTGCTGAGTCATCTTGCACTGGGTGGAAAAGGTCAATGTTGCTTTGTGGGCGGGCAGGGGCTCCTGAAATTGGAGGATCTGATTCGGTGGAGTCCAGCTGAAATATAATACAGGAAAAGAAGGAATTTGTCCTTGGAAGGTGTGATCGAGGTCATTCTCTTCACTTTGCGCATACTGCACCCAGATGTTATGAGCTTCAGGCATGATCCCTTGGTTGGCATTGGTATATTCTACCTTGCAATCAAGTCCCAGATGCTCAACAGATGTAGGGCAGTGAAATGGTTGATGGTAATACAACAGCCCATTCTGGAGTTTAATAAATATACTGTCAATCGGTACATTCTGATTGTATCCGAGCACGAGTCCCCTAACTTCCTGTCCCTAGTCCTCTTCAATTTGCGGGTGGAATAGTTGTCCAAAGTTGGGAATTCCGGAATCTTCTGATGCATCTCTGAAAGAGGTTAATCTGATACTTCTGCACATTCAGCGAACATGCTTTTCTCTCCAATGATATACCTGCTGTAATACAGGGCGGATAATGGGCTGGTCCCGAATTCTTTGGAGATGTAACAGATGGGTTGTGCATGTACTTCGCCAGTTATCTGTAGAGGACAGTGGGTTGAAACTTTTGCCAAGTTAATATCGTTCCAGCCTTCGAGTGCAAGATATGGCAGAGTCTCCTCCATGTAGTCAAGACCAGTACACCAGTCATTGGGCTTGAGCCTCTGTCGAATGTCATTGACTGTGTTTCTAGATCGATATGGCTCTTTCACGTTGGCGATATCTAGCCATTCAGAAATATCTGGGGTCAAATTGTGTCCGGAACCCATTCGCCGAATTGATTCTGAGTTATGGTGCACAAGATGCATCTTTGGATATCCGTAATTTATTACGCGTTGTTCAATGGTTCTCCTGAACGCCTGTATAGCGATTGTCTCCCACCAAGCTTCAAACTCGATCAAGCGGATGGAGAATTCCATCTTGAACTGCTTCTGTTCATTCGAGGTGATGCCATGAGTCATTCTCACCAGCTGGTGAGTGACACGCTCCGAATCAGCCAAGCTCCAGATCGTGGCTGGTGACTCAGTATCTGATAAGCGGATCTGAAATTGCAGTCGCCTGTCGGTTGTCATGGTTGCCACCTCCTAAGCCCCATCTTCGGCAGTAGATTTCCTTATCGCAAGGTCTTTGGCGAATATACTTCTGGGACCGGTTACCTTAGTCCCGACTTCCTGCAATCGTTGTTGCGCATGATGTTGGACTAATTTATCGAAAACCTTGCATTTAACCGGTGTCACTTGATGGATTTCGCGCTCCAATCGCTCAATTGCCTTCTGACGATCAGCATCTGACCAAGTGGTTGCCGCTTGTTGGGCTCTATTCAGGTGCACCTGAAATTGACTGTGTTTTGTTGGGGAAACCCATTCAGCCCCATACCCAAGGGCCTCAATTGCTGAAGGAATCTTATGAATCGTTTGTTCGCGGAACTGATGAGATTCTGTTGCCAACAGGTCATCCAATTTGGCCTTTGCAGACTTCGACATTTCCTTTGGTCGAAAAATACCCTTCTTCTGGTAAAATTGCTTCAGTGCATCGTCTAATGCTTGGAGGGATAGATCCGAATGATTTCGTTGGCTGACCAGTGGAGAGAATTCACAAAATGCCCGCACTGCTCCGATCACCATTTCATCAGAGGCTGTTACCACCGCAGTTTTCCCGTCATCCTTTCAGCAGACATGACTTGGAGCACAATTCACCGCAGGGTGTTCTGAACATTCAACGGATCTCTGTACCTTGCCTGGTGCTGCGGTTCAATGAATCGAATAGTTCAGAAATGTGCTGGAGGCCGGGATATCGTGGCACCGATGTGAATCGATTGTCCAATTGATCCATGACAGTTCTAGCTTCCAGGTATTTGGGCAGCCAGTGCAATAAGTCTTTAACTAAACCTGGGAGCAGCTGATGCAATTCATCAGGCTGCCAAAGGCGCTAGACATTGCAGAGAGGGTATTGCCAACTCTGGTTGCGGATTGGGTGGACACCTAGAGTGTGAAGAGCATCAAGATTATTGTCCTCCAGTAGCTCCATGAAAACATTTGCTGGTCTCTTGAGTTATCGAGTGGTCAAAACGTTGAATGCCCCATCGGCGCACTCTTAGGAATTTCACATCTCGGGAGTGAGCCATATGAGACTTGAGTAACCATGACTTGTTCTGGATGATCCCCGACCCAGGCAGCTAACAGAGGGTAACCTTGTCGCTGGAATCCATCTGCACAATCCCATTTCAAGCCAGAGCCAGTGATGTCAAGATGCCTAAATTGAGACAGCACTGTTCCAACTGTGGAATGCTATGCTTTGTCAATGTTTGTGGAACCTTTCCGGCGACATCGGATCATTCCGACGAGTATCCAGGCCCGCTGTTTAGGTGCACAGTGGATATCTTTCCAATATTACCAATTGTGAGATTCAACGGCCAGGCATGATAATCGCCCGAAATATTGGTCAAGTTAGTCTTGTCGGATGCACATATGACTGGCACAATCATCGCTCCAGCAGGAAGTTGATCCTGTGTATCCCACCACCAGGTACCCATGTTCCTCCAGGTGTAGATTCAATGAGCCTCAGAGTCAGCGAGGAGCACCAGTTCAGAATCGAGGTGTGCCTGAAATGGGAGATGTGCTAGGAGGAACCGGATACATTTGGAAATATCCATGTAGAATAATGTTCCGAAGATATGTGAGTCTTCTTCAATCCAACTATCATCGCTGAGCCCAAAATTCAAGTTCAGAGAGGAGCCTTCGCAGAGCATCTGCTAATTGGAATGATTCGATATTGTAGTTGTCCAGTCCACGCCTGAGATGTTGATTTATCCATGGTATGGTTTGCTGGCTAAATGATTGAGCCTGCTGAATGTCGTGTGCAGACTGAAATGGATGCCATGGATTCCATTGTTCTGAGTACTTTCGATGCTTGTTGTACAATCCAGTATCTTTGCCATACACTTTCCCCCCCGCATTTTCCACTCCAACTGCCTGCCTATGAGTCTTTGTCTTTGTTGGATCCGGGGTACAGGTGAGATCTGGATGCTGAGGGTCTATGAGTTCTTCATTGGGAGTATCTTCAGGTGGTGGTGCACCTGGTATATTGTGTATAAGTAGATCATTACTTGACAGCTTGTCGATGGCCATTCAGGTGCATCTGCTGTAGTCAAACCATGATGGCTCAGGGTGAGGGAAGTTGGCAGGTGGCAGAATTCCATTGGGAAATAGCTCTTCATTCATCGATATTGGGTGATAATGTTGATAGTGAGCTTCCAGTTGGTTCTCGTTGAATAATTCGTTTTTGCCCATAATGCATTTAACATGTTTCTGGTGAGAGTGGACCGGCTTGGAGAAATGCTCAGTGTTCTGAAGAATCTCGATGATGCTTTAAGGGGTATAGTTTGTTGCTGGATTTGAGCCTGAAGGATATTTGTTTGAAAGCGAGCTAACTCAGGTTAGCGTATCACGTTTGTAGCTGCATTACACTCCACCAAATGTAGAGGAGGGGTGAAACAAAGTCACCTCACAATCAGTTTCCTTCACAAACCAAGATAATATCATTGAAATCCCCCGCAATGATGCTGCACATTATCTACTGAAAATCGTTGGCAGAGAAAGTTTCTTTTGCCATCAGTGCGATTAACTTGTAATAGCGTTCATCAGGTGCTACTACTACGATTGGCCTCATCATATATTACGTCATTGCAGCATTGTGCAGATTATGTCTATGCTCGAGCCTCAAGCAGCAGCTCACATCAGCTTAATACAATGAGATCAGTAAATTTCCAAGCTGGCAGTATGCCTGCTCAATGTTCATCAAGAACTTGATATTGATAAGGCGGTTGGATGTTTTCTGCAGTAATGATCCTTGACTGGTGGGTGGATCCTGAGGAGACAATGAAGTTTACCCAAGGATCTCAAAAGGAAGCAATCACTGTTGCTGCTCGATTAACGAGGCCTCGTATTGAATGAAGTGCAGGTCTTACACACACTTTTTGAGTGTAAAATGCCTAGTCGTGCTAACCTTCTAACCGGATGTAGAATTTGTTTGGTTCCTGGAGATATGATGTCGAATCACTTCTATGACCTTTACTGTCCTCAACCGAACAGAGGTGAGCTTGAATCCCTGATCCTACTATATGAATTCGAGCAGATAACAAAGAACGGTGGGATATGTGTGACTGTGATTTCTTTTTCTCCGCTGGGTTTCATGGGATGAAACGTGCAGTGAAACACCAGTCCGGGACAAAGAAGATGGATATTCGAGGCCTTCATTCAGCCGAACGTCACTGCTAGCTTCAATATTCTCAACTATACTCTGCCGCATTCGAAATCAACAATTGAATTGATACTTTGCTTACCACTGTCTTTGTGTTCACATACGATGTCGACGAACGGATGTCCGCCAAAGACAACCAATATGGCCCTGACTGGTGGGCTGTTTGGCTCACAACAACACCCGGATGGCAATGTGGGAGCATCAGAAAATAATGCTGGAAATACACTGAACAAAGACACTCAATTCGGGGAACCCACGCATCAAGTTCATCCGCCACTGGGCTATAGTCACCCACCTTCGCAGCCATCTTTTCCAGGCACACCCAAGTTCTACCACCACACCCCATTCAACATGACACTAAGGTCACAACCAAGTACTGGTGCAGCACAAGGATATCTGAGTTATGGGCCATCGTGGCAAGCATATGATTTCTCGCAAGGAGGTTATGGTGGACATCAAATGTTCCTCCCTCAGCAATTCACAGGACATGGGCTGCAATCTCCAGGCGCACCTCGAGTGTCTGCAGCACTGCCTCAACACAATCCAGTCATTCGGCCGACATCTTGCTCCTCAACTGCTCCAGGGCAACTTCCCTATGGACCGATGAGACCCCCCAGTAGTGTCCCAACAAAACAATGTTAGCCGGCTGCAGAACCGCGGAGGACTGATGTTGCAGGGATCGCCGATTTGCCTCCATTACCAGATATTCCCTATGCCAAATTCGATGCAGATTATGAGAATGATAATTCGTCGGACTTGGGCGGGGCCGATGGCAAAGCCCCAATAAGCTTGAAGCCAATGCAGTTGGCCTTGAAGAAATTTGCCAAACGGATTGGGCAGCCCAACTTTAGTGCTTTCAACAAATGGAACAAAGTATGGGTGGCTGGGTTTCTTGAGAAGAAGCATCGGTACAGTATACGGGGACAGAACTGTCTGAAACAGCTGCGAGACGGACCCCTGCACTGGGAGATGGTGGTTGCAGATTTTTCGGAGACTTTCAACACCTGGCAGCCGTTGGACAATTTCGACAATGCTGATTGGAGTCGGTGACAGTAGGTTGGGATGATTTCGAATCAATGTGGAAGCCAGGTTCGGGAGGCGAATAGGAAGGGAAGGCGAGCAAACAAGCCACCAGCAACAGTTTTGGTACAGTGCACGGGGAAACGAGCGAGAGGTAACCTCCCAGGGTCGCCAAATACAGCTTTCATGGTTGTGATTCGTCGACTGTAGAATGGCAACAATGACCAGACATCCAGCATGCAACTCCAAGCTTCGTACACAGATATGAGCCACTGGGAGCAGCTGATTGATCTCTTCGAATCAAATTGTGGCCTGGAAGAACCATAATGTCTCACCGCGATATACAGAAGCAACCTGATGCAGGAAGAATTGGACGAAGAGTATCTGGGATTATCCACAGCAGGGCAAATGATGAATGACCCTCTATATGGTGAGATTTCCAACAACAGATCCTATTCTAATGCCTTCGAATTGAGACTGGGACACAATGTGAAACAATTTTTGGTACAGATGAAGGCAGCTACAGGGAAGGATATTGCCGAGCAAGTAATGAGACCTGTGAAGGTAATTCCACTAGTCTGGTTATGGCGAGTTAAGCCCCACTGCTGTTCAGTATTTATAGACTTCGGGGGAATCCGATGAAAATGAAAGACTGTTGGATGAGGAGTCAGGTGGGAAAGAGACTGACAGTAGGTTTAATGTAAGTTCTGATTGAGTGAATGGAATTGATTGAATGTATTCCACATATTTAATGGGTCCAAATGCTTGTCTGTGAACTGCCTACCATCGCGATGCATTTCAGGAACGCCGGAGTATGAGCCAATCAGCCCAACTCACCTCGGAACAACTGACAGCGATTATTGAGTACGAAAAGAAGACCGACGAAGGTGCAAGAGAGGTTCAAGAGCAAGCGGAGGATGGCGAGGAGGACCACGATCCAGAAAATACTGCTTCAGTTTTGAATACTGCTCTCGACACAATCAACAACGGACTTGAACATGAGTGTCATGATGATGCAGTCAGGCTGCTGAATGTCCATCTGATTCGCCAATCAATGGATGATCGTGTTCCAGGCCACAATTATTCAATCCCACGCCTGCCTGGAACGAAGTTCATGGAGCACCAGGTTTGGGCCATATGTTTCATTGTGAGGAGTTGGGTCTGGGATACTGATATGCTAGGAGCACTGGTGGCAGACGAAATGGGTCTTGGAATGACTTTCAGCTTAGTGCTAGTAGCAATGATATGCAAATTGCTGACTGAGCTGTTGTAATAGGCTCACCGCTGTCCATTGTGTAGGGGAACACCCTTGAAAAGTGGGTTAATCTGGCACAGAATGACTTGCCCGGAATTATCGGCGACCAACGGGAGTCGGATCCGTTGTGGAGATACCTTTCAGTGCCCCGCTGCCTTTCAGAGATCCAGTCACCTCCACCGCAGGGCCATCCAGCGCCAGCATCAGCCTCTGAACCAATCCTGCTGGTAACAATGCCCGGAGTTGCAGAGACGTTCAAAAGTGTCAGCAACGAGCTGACATATAGAACCGATTTCAAACCCTTTAACTTGTTGCAGGCGTTAAATTGGAATCTCACCCACGAGGATCTGAACACCAGTATTGACGAGCCGGAAAACCAATGGAACGTCCACCTTGTGTCGTATGAAACCTCAACATCACAAGCGAAACAATCAAGCCAAGGCCAACTCTGACACTGCTCATGGAGATTTGGGATTTATGATGAGTCTCATCGGTACAAGATGAAGAACAGTGTGGGCTGGCAAATTGCGATGAATGCGAGAATCGGATTCAAACTTGAAGTAACTGCAACGCCAGGATTCAATTCACTCTATGACTGGTGTTTTCAGACGATGTGGCTGTTTTCAGGTGCGCCTGAAGATGCAGCGGATGAGACTGCGATGGAAAAGCATGCCGCCGAGGCACTGTATTCCGCTGTGAAGTGTTTAATGCATGCCATCCGGACTGAAGACCTGGACGCTCAACAGGATGCAGTACACTGGATGATCCAAATTGCAAAGCTCTGGACGATAAAAAGGTGGTCAGAATCTAAACTTGCGAATGGGAAACCACCAGTTCAGATAGCGAATGAGAATCCACACCTTGTTCATCTCGAATGGACTGAGGAAGAGCAAGCTAAACTAAAGACCCTGGTGGAAAGATACACTTCACAAGGAATTTCAGGAGCGTGGAGGATACATAGATGGCGGCTGGCATGGTTCTCATTGGTATTGGGAGACACCGTAGATTGGAATCATGTCTCAGGACAATGGTACAATGAATGGCCACTCGATACTTGGGTGGATACTCTGATTTTCCGATGGCTGAGAGACACATTTCTGCCAATGCCTGTCAATGCCCAGGCGGCGTATCCCGAACCTGACGAAGATGAGGCATCAAATGAGGCGCTCCTTCACCAACGTGAACTGTATAAAAGCCTGTTGCCTTGTGCTCCTCCTCTTCAAATGGTGGTGCAATTTTGTACTCTTCCTGGCCAAGTTTGTCATTTGAAGTGGTGGTTTATGATGTTTTTTGACAATCATTTGAATATTATCTACATGGATGCCGAAATGGCCAACGATGGGCCCACAGAAATGCTCCTCAAATTCCGTCATTCGCCAAATCCCTCTGTATTCGTAACTACACCCAAAGAGCGTGGGACAGGCCTAAATCTCACAGCAGCAAACCATGCGGTAATACCTCAGAAGTGCTGGGTATTGAATGAGCAGCACCAGACATTTGCACGGGTTGTCTGACTGGGGCAAAACAGCGGTCCACACACATGGCTATTAAACACTGGACCCAGTGGTTATGATAACAGAGCGAGTGAGCTCCACCAGCTTGCTGGAGTGGCTCAAATGCGAGTCCTGCATGGTCTGATGAGCTGACTGAATATCACAACTTGGATGACATACCGCATTCTGGAGTGTCGGGAGGACCATACAACGCAGCTTACAGAGCATGGAGACTTTGTGCTGTCAGATGGTCAGGATGAATGATAATTATTTGCGCAGTGTAATCAAGGTATGGCTCTTTAATCATTCAACCAACAGAATCTCATCAACTGATGCACAATAGGCAAATGGTATGGACAATAAGGCGTCGGGGAGGAGTCCAGGAGTTGTGGTTAGAGTTCAATTGCTTTTTGTATTAGTTGATTATTGTGATGAATATGAGATGTATTCTATGATCAACAGATATCTGGTAAGCTGAACCTTAGCATCATTTGGACGATCCAATATGTGATGAAAAACAGGTGCACCAGTTTAATGGTCAAGTAAGTCAAATTCTGCAGTGCAGTATATTGCTCCTTGTAAGAATCTGTCGAAGCTGCAGACACTGCTCATCGTATATTATCCGTATGGAATTGTGGTACGTACATCCCCACATGGGATTTGAATTTTCATGTGCGCCTAAATATCCAACTGCGATTCAAATGATATGTTACGTGTCCATTTCAGGCGCACCGGACACTAGAATGGAGAAAGAATTCGGGATATTTGCTGAATCAACAATGCTGCAGCATTTACAGTCAATTGCAAAAGAGAATCACTATCAACTTCTTGACTTTCCTGAGACAGATCCAGCACAGTATATCTCTAATCGTCCGGGGATGGAAAGACGGTCTAGGCGATATCGAGTTGATGTATTGTATCCTGAGACACAGCTCGCGTATTCCAGCCTTACCCAAAGTATCCTGCCGAGTATTTCCGCGCTTAGTAATGAAATTCAGGCTCACCTCAGATTTGAGACCGCATGCATATTCAAGTCAACGGCCAATTTAGACTAGCCGCCACTCATTATTCTCATGCGATCCCACTTCAGGCACCCCTCTGAACCATGTATACCCACTTCGCAATACCCTTGAGTGATTCATTTTGCTCCATTCCAAGAATATTTTCTTCCTTCTTGAATGTGTCCAATCTGTGCCTTCCTGCACACACAGAGTGTCCATCTCTCAGACATTACACATTTAGGTGCAGGTGTGGCTTATCCTGCTCGACCCCTGCTAATATCTGAATCTCAGCTTGATCGGTATGCCAAGGCCATGGCAAAAATATCATGACTGTTATTCTGCATGTCAACCCATCTGTCGGAGGAAGGTGTCCACCACACACTTACCGTAAATGCACAGCTCTAAGCGATAAGTAACCACACACGACTGGATCTTGACTAAAACGTATGTTTGGACCTATATGTTTCCAAGACTCTACAAGAGCTTCTGTTGTGTGAGCTCCAAAATCGAGCTGCAGCTTAAAAGAGCTAATCTCAAAAGATAGCCTCTGCTCAGCTACTCGGCAGATGACCGACAATTCCCGCTCACCTGGATACCACACTTCCTCGAACAGGCTTAAATTCACAACACTTCTAATGCAGACTTAAGTACATTTTGACTAAGTTGTATGTTTGGGCCACCGAAAACCTATATCTTAAAATTGAGTATGCGAACTGAGTTACATCATGTGAGCTCGCAGAGATAGAGTGTCGATGCGAGTCTCTGCTCAGCGGCTCAATCAGTGACCAGCTCGCTCCTGCCGGAAGTCCGTGACAAATCACAACCAGACGATATCTGATTTCCTCCAACATCCAATCCCAACAGTGCATGCAGAACAAATGGTGATGAAAGCTCAAGTTAAGAAAAGGCAGTTTCTGAGAGTACAAGTAACTGTCAAAGTAAGGCGAGCCTGCAATCCCAGGCATTGCATTAGATTGAATCCTGCATGCCGATTCAATGCTTGCTGAACCTCAATTGGCCGGAACTGCATGCTGTTATTTATCTTTCCGCTGTCAGATGAAACCTCATGACACATTCATATTGTTCTTATGCACTGCTTTGAACATCAATATCTATGTTATGTCAACATTGTAGCATTGAGACTTATAATGAGTTTGGGATTAAATGATGCGGTGTATACAGGATATTATATGCAACATCTTAATGTGAGTGACCATTTATGACCCGTTCGCTAGCAATTTTGGCATTGACGACAACTGTAATCAATTGGATTACCCCTGAATCTTCATTGTACCTTTACTGTTCTTTCTCTATGTTGAATCTCTCCTTTGTAAACCCAAATTCTCCCTCTTCTCTTTGACTGACTGCATACATATTGTGAATCCAGCAGACTCTGACCGCTGAAAGTGAAGTTCTGCACACAACATTGCCTAATCGACAACTAACTTTGCCGCTGAATCCTAAACAACAGAATATGATGAAAATTGGGTGTGCATCCGACTGGTATACCGCATTCAGAGATTCATATGTATCCACTATCCGCAACAAACTCAGTTTGAACGCATATAACTTCAAATATTGCCTCTCAGCAAGGTCCCAACTCTATCCTCCGTCCAGGTCTTGCAAGATTCTTCAACACACCGACAATTCTGTGCCATGCTGTCACCTCTCATATGCTCCAACTAGAGGCGCAATGAACTACCTTTGGCAGAGTCATATGCAGGAGCGGATCATAATCAACTCATTCCTCGGTATTCCATATGTTCTGCTATGAGAGTTAGTTAGTAATACACCCTTGTTAATCTCTCGAGTTCGTCAGGTGTGTCGAGATCTTCAGGTGCATCTGGTTCAATTCTAGGTATGTTGGCTGGAACCAAGCTCCAATTCTTGCATCAATAGCATACTTTGATACGAGTGCTAACATTCCGGAATTGGGGGCATGAAGACTCCATCCAATCCGGTGTACCTGACCCTTGCTACATTACAACGCAGAACTAGCATTGACATTATAAATAGGAACCGCGGACATGTCTTCCGGACTCTGTCCAGGCACGCCTCAGATATCATCCTCCTGGGCCGACCAACACTTGCTCCAGCCACGCCTCGAATTGCATCCTCCTCGACCGATTGTTAATTCCTTGCCGTATTTTCCCCTTATTCTGCTACATTTCATACTATATTCACCCTTATATACTTCTATCTACATTCCCCAACTTCATGATCATCAAACATGGAACCTACAGCCAGCCAGGTGAGGAATCACTATTCACAGAAGATTCAAGAAGCCCACCTTGAGAGAGCACTTGCACATGAATTAAAGCAGATAGCCAATCTTCAGTGAGGATCAAATGATTGAACATCCAACCCTGCTGTCGAGTATAGTGTTGAAGATTGCTAATATCCGCGCTATAATTCTTCTTATAAAGCAGAATGATGACGGTTCCGATCAGGAGATCAGCGAGGACAAATGTGAAGACCTTGGAGAGTCCACCTTGTCATCCAATATATAAGAAGACAATTTGGACAACCAGATGTAGGTCCTACATCTAGACCAGGCACACCGTGATATGATAATACGAACTAAAAGGGTTCCACTCCCAAATAACCGGAGATGGGCGGATTTTGTCATTGCACGCACTGCACTTCCAACTCTGCGACATCTGGCTGGGGCCATAGCACCACCATTGGTCAAACACCAAAAGTCCACTATCAACATATTGCTCGAGTCTGATGTTATTCCCGCCCAGGCCCTCCCACTGCCCAAGGCTGGTAGAGACCAGAGTGATCCTTAACCAAAGGCAGTTGGAGATCACAACATTCCTCAACACCAAAAGGCGACTTTTGAGGTAGCGAAACGGTTCACGCAAGCAATCATATTCACAGAGACTCCCTGGCCAATCATTTCCGATGAGAAGTACTCGATGGTTGATGAATCTTGGGAACTCCTGATCGAAGCCCAGGATCGTCAGCGGGATTTAGCAGGTGCTCCTCCTGGTACACCATCTGTGTGTCAATTGCCTGTTGGTCCATCTCTTAGAATTGATCCACAAACCCGAGAAGCTGCAAGTGTTTATTCTGTTTTCTGCTCCTCGATTGGATTTAGGATGATAACCCCAGAAATATACATAGTTAAAACGAAAGATTAGTACCATTGGAGGGCGTTTGGCCGAGGGAGTTCATAGAACTATGATTGGTAGTTATTGGTTGGTTGTAGGATCAGAGACAGAGCTTCAAATTCAAGTTAGGGAGATCCTGTTTGACCATGCTTATCTCTCGAAGGTCATCGATGATAAGAAGTCCTGGTTCACGCAGATGGAAGTCCTTGACTCATTCTACCATCAGTATTTCTTCACTGCCAATAACCTGGGGTGACAACCGACCACATCGCAGTTTGTTCAACCTCTCTCACTGCAGATGTTAGCGCTGGTGGCCGCATCTATTCATTGTGCGCTGTCTGAGTATGCAACTGGAAAGAAGGTCATGGTTATGTTTTCTCAAAATGAATATTGAGGTGAATTTTGCCCTTCCATGGTGATAAGATTGTATTACTGCAGAAGCCACTGCACTACTCATCAATTCCACATGGTAGGGTGCTTCATACACCCCGCCTCTCCTGAATGGTACTCCTCCGCTAGAATACGCGGTCATCAATTGTCGTTGGCACTTCTCAGTCTGGATTGGCGCTTCGATATTTCATTCAGTGCTCCTCAATCCCATCTCTGACCTCGATTAGGAGCGCCTCTATTTCATTCCAGACTCTTTGCCTCCCTCCCCTTCTGGTGATGCACAGCATGGATGACGGCTCCGCTGGATAGGCGCTCCTCAATGAAATTCCGCGCTCCTCCATCGACATCAGCACTCCCCTCGCCCACCCCACACTCCACATCAGGCACTCCTCGGTTCCTGTTGGCGCACCTCTTTTTCCTCCGAAATCATCCTATTGCCTTTCAAACCCCATTGTGATTCACTGCGAGCTGGCCTCTCAATTCCAACCTTTTAGATATCACAAATCGAGCCAATCGACATTGGAATTCACTTTCACCCACTCGCCAGCCTGGAATGTTTCGGATATACAAAAAGCTTCTCCAGCTTCTGTGCGCCGTTGAAGAATTGCGTGTTCCTGCTCTAGTTGGCCCTGATGAGATGTGAGAATTTGTGGATGACATTGAGACAGAGTTCGATTGATATCATTCTGATTGCTTAGTCGGGTTATTGTTTCAGTTTTAAATGCTTCCATTTGTGAATCACTCGCCATGTTCTTTGGTTGTCCATAATGTAGTGATGCACACAATAGAATGTTGAATGAGATGCTGGGTACTATTGTATGATTTAGAAGTTGATAATGAACAATAATCCATGCATCATATATGGAGGGTATTCTTATTGCTCGCTGTACATCAGGTGAATCTCAGATAACGCCTGCAGTCCTTCGATTGATTATCCATAAGTAGCAAGGCATCACTCAGAGTTAGTTTGGGATTCCCGCATTGGTTGGGCCACAGTCCCAGGTGCCCCCAAACTTATCACAACCTCTCACACGGTGCTCCCGTACCAGTCATCAGAGATCCCAGTTCCGACAAAGGCTGGCCGGAATGCCCTCCTATTGTCTGATTCTCTTCTGCAATCGACGCTTCTAAGTTTACGCTCCGCCCTCTCTCACACACTCCTGGAGGCTCCCAGTGACTAAAAAACATTTTGCTCATGTAATCTTCGGTGCAACTCAATACCCCAACACTGCTTGCAATCATCATTCTTCTGCCTGCTGTGAGATGATGTCTCATGCTACATTCATACTATCGTAGCATATAGCTATTAACCCCAACATTTATTTGAAGTCAACATTATAGTGGTGAGACTCACTAAGAATATGTGACTTACTGGTGTGCAAGCTTACTAGATATTGGACACAAAATGAGAATGTGAGTGAGTATTTAGGACCAATTTGTGAGCACACCTGGCATTGACGAGGGCTTGAATCATTATGATTACCCCTGAATCATCCATCATCCCATACTATTCTTTCTCTACAACTTCATTTCTTCATTGTGGACCAAATTCTCTCCCTCCTCCATGAACTGGAACTTTGTTGGGAAGGATGTTATTCAGACACGGCTCAGATGAATGCACGCAATGGAAGTTAAGCTTACGACATTGCCTTATCAACCGCCCACTTAGCTGCAGCATCATAATTCAATAGAATATCGTGACAATACATATGTTGTTCTGGCAGATACACCACATACGGAGATTCATATATCTTCTCAATCTATAACAAACTCAGTATCAACCCTTGGTGCTCAGCCGTCACTCTCAAACTCCCATATCTATCCAGTTCTGCAGATTTTTCAATACTGCACCAATTGTATGCGATACAGTGACCTCAAATGCTGGTACTTTCGGGCATAATTACTATGTTTAGAGGTGTCATATGCAGGGGCACATGTTCTCATTCATGTTTGCAGTGTGCCATTGGGCTGGCACCAAGGGTTAGTTAATGTTGCTAGTGTTCTTCTGCTGCATCTGGTTCAGGTGCATCTGGTTTTATTCAACGTGCATTGGCTTTAGCCCACCTCCAATTCTTCCATCCATACTGAGTATTGTTGATAGAAGTTGATAACATTTGGCATTAGCAATCCCTCTATTCCAGTGCACCTGACAAGGAATCCATCAATTCCAGTGCACCTGACAACATCCGAAATCACAACTCCGGACTCCCATCCCCAATAGACATGCAAATCATTGCCGTCATGTTTCCTGGAACATTTTAGGCACGACTCAAATTGCGTCCTCCTCGACTAAGTGCAACATGTTGATCCATTTTTCTCGTTATACTATTGCAATTAATCCAATATTTGCCACTTATACACTCTCTCCCACATTCCCCAACAGTCTATCTTCATAGCAGCAAATGGAACCTATGCCCAGCCAAGTGAGGAATCACCATTCACAGAATAATCAAGAAGCACACCTTGAGAGAGCACTCGCATTCCAGAAAGCCGCCATTCATCATGGTCCATCCAATGTTTGACTGCCAATCATCTGCCTTGCTTCATCGTATTGCAGATGACAAATGTCCCCATTTCTATTCCTCATCAAGAGATTGTTGATGACGAAAGTGAGGACACCAGGCAGTCCATGATATCATTCACCATTGGAGACCATATGGATCAACAGCAGGACGTCCGACATCTCGGCCAGTTGTGCCAGGACAAGTCATTACAAACAACAAGCATTCATCAGCCCAAGAACCAGAGCCCTGCCGATACAGTCATTGCACGCCCTGCGCTTCCAAATTTCCGAAACCCAGCTCGGGCAATGGCACCACCACTGTTCACACTACATGCAACGGCGACACGTGACCCGAGACCGGGTAAGCGCCATTGTATATCGGTCGCCGCTGCGACACTGAGCTCTGTGTCGAATATATTACCACTGTATTGTACATATATACTCACTCCCTCTCGTGTGCAACTGTATGACCAGACTATATGTCCGCGATTAGATGTAGGCGTACAGGCCTTTACACCATATTCGATTGTTCCGTTATGTGATATGTTTTGCTCACGAGAATACACAAGTTTTACCCCGACTGTCTAGGAAGCACACAATCAACAAACAATGGACAGCTGGCGGGTCAATTCAACTGTCAATCAGCTCCTATGCCTCCTGAGAAAGCTGCCAGAGGTCAATTGGGCTTGGCTAGTATATGTTTGAGCACGGAAAACCGAAGATCTCGTATCAGCCGAGTAACCTCTATTTGTACCTGACGAGCTGCTGTTCTTCCGGAGGATGAAATCCACAACGATAGTGATCTCAAAGATGAAAAGAACACTGCCAACATGGAAGATGACCTGTGCGACGGTCAGGGCGACGTCCTGAGCAATATTCTGAGCGAAACCCCGACTGGTCCCAAGCCTACCATGCAATCCGAGATCGCGTCCATGCAAATGATGATGGAGGAATAATCAGCAATGCCCAACAATGCCATCCAACAGAATACTCAACTCTGCATGTACAATGCCAAACTGTTGGAAGCAAACCGGGAATGCAGCAGGGAGTCCATTCGACCAGAAGCAACAAAAACGAAAATCTTGGATATGACACATCCAGAATTTTCCTACGGCGGAGCGATGGAGCTTGATGACTTTCTTGACACGTTACGGTCTAACTTCCGAACCCACGAGCGCTTATTCCCGCATGGAGATCATGACAAAGTTAAACCTGCAGCGAGCCTCCTCAGCACTTCAAACAATCACCCGGACTTGGCACACAGACAGACACAGATGATCGATCCAGTAGAGTGGCTGCGAGAGCTATGGAGAGACTGAGATCCATGTTCGGAAGACTTTGAGGCCTTCTCGGAAGCAATGCAGAAGATGTATGGCGACAAGGACCGAGAACTCAAACGGGGCAAAGAAGTGTATAACCGACATCCTCCAAGGAGCGAATGAACTGGCGAGAGTCTACACCAATCAAATCGAAGCAAATTGGACAGCAGTGGGATGGCTCCAGCAGGATAACAAGAACCTTTAGGAAATCGCTTGGAGCGGACTACAACCAGGACTTGAGTCTAACATCAAGCTGTTGACCGGAAAGAATGGAAAATTTGACAGTACGGAACAACATTCTGACCGCGCCACCGATTCAGAAGTCAAGCCGGATGGCATAAAGCCCCAACAGCAGCAGCCACATGAACAGCAAAAGCAGTCAGGAAAATCGTCTCAACAAGGGGGCTAGATTTGCAACTGCCGACCATCCATATCCGAGCCGGCCGAAGCACCAAAGCGCAACAAGTGAAAGTCTGACAACAATGATGAACACACTGCAGCGCCTTGGGTCTCGCCAGTGCTCTATGAAACTCGCAAGTTGGAAGGAAACTGCATATGCTGCGGGTCCCCCAAACATAGAACATTCCGGTGAATACAATATACACGTGCCAACTTCACCGAATACCTTGCTCGTCGAGGAGATGGAAAACAAATCACTCGCCAATGCTCCTTCGACTGTCAGCAACCACAAAACTAGGTCAGCTCTCTCATGACCTGGCCTGGCCGGAGATACTGGACGAATCGAAGTATCGATTGCAGTCATTGGCTACTAGGGCATTGATAGCAACTTTGCCAGAAATTCAACTGCACCAGGTTTCATTAAGGCCGAGTGTTGTCTGAGAGAGCCTGAAAGCTCTCATGTCAAGTCGATATTCATGTGGGATGGCAAGACCAGATTCATCGCACATTGTCCGTGAAGTCCCGATACGAGATTAACCCAGATAATTGCACACAATATGAGCACTCATCAAGTGCGGCGCCATAAGCATCTTCATGTCCCACAACTTCTCAATAGACTCGGACTACCCCACAAGGCGGTGCTCATCCCAACTCACAGCATTCACGGTCAGGTGATCACGCATGTGATGCAGAGCTGCAAGACGGTAATGACAGTCCAATATATGGTTCATTCAGCCCCTGTCCAAGGACCGGAGGTGCTGGTCGTCCCAAGGAGGGCATACGATCCAGTACTTGGATTACTATGGTTCAGAACCTGCAAGCTGGAGATCAGCTGGGCTACCGGTCCATTAACTTCATTAGGAACCCCAAGTGGCCACGGGGAGACATGCTGATCAGGTATGATAGTGCAGCGGTATGAATGTCAGGATGATGACAGAACTAATGTACAGCTGCCAGACATTAGTGGGAGTACGCCGATGATGAACTCGACGTCGGAGATCCCTACGGTTTCAGATGGGAAACCCAGGGAGAGAGGTGAGGACAGTTCTACTCCAGATATCGAAATACTCGGCGCAACTGCATTCTACAATCTCATAACTAGCAACGAGACCATCAAGATATTTTCCCTACGAATTGGGGAATGCAGTTGACTGCTGGTACTGACTATGGAGGTCACCACTTTGGAAGGTCCAGGTGAGAATGAGACTATCAACCCAAAGCGCTAGATGAGTGAGCAGGGAGCAGCGGCAGTAGTTGCAGCAGAAGAGGAACCTCACTCAGGTATAGCTGAATGACTGCTAACGGCTCGCTGAGTCACAATGGGAGGTTGTTAGACTAGCTCAGTTTGGCTCATTCTTGGGCGAACCGCTTTATCGGCAAGTCCCTGGTTTTCTTTCCCCATCATCTTCCCAAATCCCAAGTCAGAGATACAAGCTATTGTACAGATGCTGGAACAGGTACTGTACCTACTGATGATGGAGGTTTTATCCCCATGAGATACAAGGACTATGTGGACGTGTTCAGCAAAGATATGGCAGAGACTGGCGCACCCCACTGACCGATTGACCACACAATCGATCTGGAATCAGGCTTCATTTCAGCATATGGCTGAATCTACAACCTTTCGGAGGTCGAGTTGACAACCCTCAAGGCCTCCATCGAAACAAACCTAGCCAATGAATTCATTCAGCGGTCATCATCACCTGTGGCAGCACCAATCTTGTTTGCAAAGCAGAAGGATGGTGGACTGTGGCTGTGTGTGGATTACTGAGCTCTCAATAATGCCGCTGTGAAGAACAGATTCCCACGCTCACTGATCACAGAGATGCTGGACAGGTTGCTGGGCGCCCAGATCTTCATGAAACTGTACCATAGGAACACCTATAACCCCAACTGGATTAAGGAAGGGGACGAGTACAAACCCGCATTCCGCACTCAGGATGGGCAGTTTGAGTACCGAGTCCCGCAATTCTGGTTGACCAACGCCACAGCCACGTTCCAAGCCTATATTGATGACTGCTTACGGCATTACATTGATGACTTCCCTGTGTGCTATCCAGATGATACTGATCTACTCGACCATTGAGGAGTAGCACGAAGAGCAGGTACAAAATGTACTGGAATGATTACGAGGATTTGGTCTCTACGGCAAAGCCGATATGTGCCGTTTTGGAGTCTGAGAGGTTCGCTTTCTCAGATTTGTCATTGTCCCCAATGGGATTGCCATGGAATAAGACTGCATATCGACGATTGAAGACTGGCCAACTCCGGAGTCCGTTCTGGACGTGCAAGTGCTTCTTGGATTCATGAAGTTTGACCAGCAGTTCATTAGGAAATATGGAAAGGTGTCAACCCTGATATCAGACCTACTGAAGAAAGCAGGGAATTCCAGGAGGTCTGAACAGGTCAAATGGGATTGGACTCGGGAAGCATTCTGGATGATAAAAACTGCCTTCACTGATGCACCCATCCTGAAGCATTTTGAACCAGCTGAGCTGATTATTGTGCAGACTGATGCAAGCGGATTTGCCAGAGCCGGCATTCTCAACCAGTACGATGGTTTCAGGATTCCCAGACTGGTCAACTTTGACTCTCGAACGTGCTCAAGTACTGGACAGCACTACAACACATCCAATTGGGATCTCTTGGCCATTGTGGAGACTATGAAGCAATTGCGTCACTGCCTTGAAGGAGCGAATCATCAGGGCCTCATACGATGCGACCATAAGACGCTCGAATATATTCACAGGTAAAGAGTCCGCTCCCAGGGACAGGCTAGATGTGCGGAAATCCTCTCTTCGCACGACTTCTTTATTGAACCTCTGGAACGTCAGCAGAATGCAGTGGCCGGACCAAGGAGAGGACGCGACTATGAGATTGGCTATGAGAATATGACGGCAAGGCTCCTGGCCACCTTAGCAGCGACCACCATCACCGAATCATATGGTGACCTACTGCCGGAAATCACGGCAGCCCAGGAGACTGACTTTGTAGCCACAAAAATACGGCCAACCTTGGTTGATGTTTCAATCGTAGATGAGAGTCAATTGAGAACAGTGGATGGACCTCTGACTTAGGAGAGGAGGATATATGTGCCTGCAGCACTCTGCAGTAGAGTGACCAGCCATTTCCACGACAACCCTGAATCCGGTCACTTTGGAGCCCAGAACACTGCAGAGCGCGGATCACGACATATTTATTGGCCTGCGATGGATTCAGAGCTATTGAAGTATGTGGCTGGCTGCGAGTTGTGCAACCGAATCAAACTACTGCATCATACAAGCTATCGAATCACCATGCCACAACCACCGCCTTCTCGTCACTCAGAGGGACTTACCATGGATTTTGTTACCAACTTCCCTGTGTCAATGGCATCAGGATACCCCGGGATCCTGGGAATTGTCGATCTTTTCGCTAAAATGACGACTTACCTCCTCTGCAGAAAGGACATTGACTCCCCAGAGCTGGCACAAATGTTTTTCGAACACCTCATCTGGAAACGCGGTGTAATAGTCAATATCACCACTGATCGTGGCAAAGAATTTACCAGTCGATTTCGGGACAGAGTTTGTGCCGACCTCAGTAACAATCACCAACTCTCAAGTGCTTTCCACCCACAGACAGACGGTCAAACCGAGCGGCAGGACCAAGCAATGGAGCAGCACCTCTGAGCCGTTGCCACTACAAGCGGAACAACTGGGTCGAATTGTTACCACTGGCGGAGAATGCGTACAACAACTCCATCCACCATTCCACGCTGATGACACCCTTCTGGGCGAACTACAATTACCATCCTATGATGCAATTGAAGCCTCCCAAGGACCCCAGTTTCAGATGACAGGTGCAAGCAGACTGGTGGATAGCAGGAGTGGAAGAGAATCACCGAATTCTCTGGGAAGCCATAAATGAGGCTCAGTCGCGACGAATACAGTACGCTGGCGGGACAGAGATGACATTTGTGGTTGGAAACAAAGTATGGCGATCGACCAGGAACTTGATAACATCTAGGCCTTCAAACCAGCTGGATTACAAACGCACAGGACCATATATGGTAAGTGAGATCATCTATAAGAGTGCTTACAAAATAGACTTGCCGAGTACAATGCGGAACCACAACGTCCTCCATGTGTCACTTCTCAATTGTTATACACCGCCAGTCAGAGGTCAATCATCTTCAGAACCATGTGTTGGGATAGTCGAGGAAACAGAGGAATGGGAAGTCGACCGCATACTTGACTCTAGCTGGCGCTATTGGAAGGTGCAATATCTCATCCAATGGGTCGGTTGGAACCACATACTCATGAGCTGGGAACCGGTGGACCACAATGAAGATGGCCGAGATCTGATTGACGAGTTTCACTGAGAGCGTCCGGATTGGCCACCGGAGTACACGTATGGAGTTTCGATGGTGGAGATACGGAGGACACAGAAGCAGTTTGGATGTTTCATTGTAGTTTGTTTCTTCATTTCCTTCACTTCTCTATTGATTGGATTTCGGCCCAGAATAAATGGCGTGGGCATAGGTTTTAGCACCGACCAATGGAGGTGGAGTTTCCCCGTGCGCATGACGCGCCGAAAGGTTGCCATTGAGCAGAACTGATCGGTTGTGCGACCTGTGGTTTCATACGATTCCTTACCTTGAGTGATTGTTTCATTCTTTGTTTCCCTTTCCATCTCATCTGTTATATACTGGCTTTGGCAGCCCAGGAGGTCTGCGCCTAAAGAGGGGGATAATGTAACAGCGACACGTGACCCAGGGCGGGGTATGCGCCATGGTTGAGACGTTGCCACAGCGCCACAAAGATCGATATCAAATATCTTACCCCTCTATTCTACGTATATACTCACTCACTCCCCTGTGCAACTCTATTACCATACTATACATCTGCGGCCAAGCGTAGGCGTAAGTGCCTTTACAGTAGAAAAGTGAACCCTCCGCAACAAATTATCCGAGTCTGACTTCTTACCATCCGCCCAGGCGTTGCCGCTGCGCATGTCTAATGGAGACCAGAATGTTCCACAACCCAGGGCCAGTGGAGATAAGAACATTCCCCAACATCAACAGGCTAATTTTGAGGTAGTGAAAGGTTCATAGAGGCAATCGTACTGACAAAGACTCCTTGGCCAATCTTATCTGATGATGAGTACTCAATTGTTGACAATGCTCACATACTAGCTATTGAAGCTCAGGATTATCAGCAGGCATTAGCAGGTGATCCTGTAGGTCCACCTTCAGTGTGTCAATTTCCCGGTGGCCCGTCTCTCAAAATTGATCTGCACACACAAAAAGCCGTGAGCCTTGGATTCTGTTTAATGCTCCTCCATCAGATTTACGATATTGCCTACACCCTACACTATACATAGGTCAAACTGAAGATAGGTACTATGTGAGGACAGATGGCAGATGGGGCATGTTGAACTATTGTGCGAAGTTATTGCTTGGATGTGGGCTCCCAGTTGTAGCTGCGCATCAAGGTTCAGGAGTTTCATTCAGATGATGCCTATCTCTCGAAGCTGATGGAAGACATGAAATCATGGTTCACCTGAACAGATGTTCTGTATCAAATTCATCATGCATAATTTTTCGCCCCCAATGCCCGGGGGCACCAGCCTACTACATCCTAGTTATCGAACCTCTCGATCCGCAGACATTTGCGTCGGCAGCTGCAGCTATTCATTGTGCGACGTCTGAATATGCCAGTCGAAAGATGCCCACAGTTGCATCTTCCCAAGGTGGATATCAAGGTACATTTTGTACATCTGCTGTGGGCCATTTTGCTACAGCAGCCACTGCACTCATGAATCACACGTTACTGGGCCGCTGGAAACCACTCTGTGGCACATCTTCTGCACAATTGGTGCTCCTCAATTCCCGTCAGTGTTCCTTAGCTTAGATTGTCGCTCTTCAGTGTCATTCCGCGCTCTGTACCCCCCTGTCCGCCCTGTTCAACTTGGGACAGGAACTCCTCAATTCTTACCGGCCCTCCTAGGTCTTAATTGTCACTCCTATATTGCATTCCACATTCCATACTCCCCCCTCATTTGTGGCGCTCCTCCACTGGGATCGCACTCCTGAATCCCGATCGGTGCTCCTCTGCATGCATTGGCACTCCTCAATGTCATCCCACACTCCTCATGCCCCTTTCTGCGCTTCCTCACTGGTATGGGCACTCCTCAGTCCCATCAGCGCTCTTCAGCCTAGATTTGGTGCTCTTCTTTTTCATTCCACACTCCTGCAACACCTGCTGTGTACTCCTCTATTCCACACAGCACTCACCATCTGTCACGGCCCGACTTACAAGTGAGGGGTATGGATGGTACTCAGGAGTAGTATCGAATGTGTGGAAGAGATTAGTGTTACGGTAAGCCAGAGATGCTGATCGATGCAGGAATGGCGTGAGGACTTTGTGAGATTGTGGCGGTCTACTTTGGTAAGATGAGGAAGTGGTCTGTGGTATTGCAACGTCAGGCGATGTGGCGTGGTTGTGTTCATAAGGCGTTGTGTTGGTGGTGTGCAAGATCATGAGGAAACATTCAGATGGTTCATCGGAGCATAGGGAATGGTTCGAGGGTGGCAGATCAAGTATATACCATGAGAGGTTGTTAGATGTTGGAAGATTTCCTTTTCTTCTCTCTTTACTCATTCTCGTGTATAGCAAAGCCAGTACGACATTGAAACAGCGCTGACTCTTGTCTTGTCTTGATTTCCTAGATACGAATTTGGAAGCATCTTGTCCGGATTCCGATATCACATTATTGTTACGATTATCCCCTACCCCCGACCCCGCCCATTACATCATAACAAGTCATTTATAACGTACCTGATATTGAATGTATTGTCAACATTGTTTGACTCCTTGTTCTGATTGTGGTTGGTACTATTGTGAAGTTACCGATAGTTATATTGCAATTTGCTATCTGTGTAGCTGCGACCTTATGGAATTATATATGCCTACACCCTTCGAATGGCTGTTAGTAGCGCAACGAACCTTGCTCTGTTACTTGTTGGGTATATCTTAGACCAAATCATCGGTGGCTTCACATTTGCGACGATTGCGTTGATGGGTTACCATGACTTTCTAGATTTGATATCGGCCAATACCCATATTGATCCCCATAGTCGGATGTGAAAGTATGACAGTAACTGTATATTCCGAACGAATTGGTTTGATCTTGCCAGAACTCATTGTTCGTTGTCCAAACGTGATCCTTTGAACACCTTTGAAGGCATTGAACAATTATCGACTACTGTGGTAGACGACCTCACCTTGCCTGCTCATTTTTGGGAGCAGTCAGACGTTCCCTCCCCTTGGAATACGGATTGGACAGAAGCTGCCAAATACGGAGGAGGCTTAGAATTGGACGACCCCATATTTGGAAGTAATTGGACTACCGATTGTGGAGCCCACGTTTGGTGCGATTGGTACCCAGAATGACCTCACCAGTGCGAAGGACATAACTATTTCGGAACGTATTCAATAGAAGGATACGCACCAGCAGAAAGCAGCAACAGCAAAATTTGCGCCAGTGCCCTTGATTGTTATTGAACCTCTGACCCCGACCCCCTCCGAAATTGACGTATATATTTGGCACTGGTAGATGTGCTTGATTCGTTGCGATGTCAGGATCAGAACAGCACAATCGGCTGGCTCTGGTGTCCACGGATGACCAGGCTATCAGTGGAGGAATCGTCAACAGGGACCTGCTGGAGATCAACTTAGGACAGAGACAAACAATGCTCGAAGAAGCACAGGAGGTGCTGAGGCGGGTGGCCCAGTACATAGAACCTGCAAACCTCGTACTGAGGGTGTGCGATCACCCCGCTCAGATAATCGCGTTACAGAAGCAGATCATGGACCTGTTGGGACAACAGTTGCTGTTCAGACTGTGCAATTATACCGAGATGGAGAATTGAATTCGGGGACTGCGGAACTAACAATGCCGAAGTCAGGACTCGACCGACGAATAACTACGCAGGGATGTCCTCGCGATCACCCACGATGCACAACCGTCTGGAGAGGGGGTGCGCGGTATGAGGACGCAGTCAGCCAATGTTCTCGCGTTGGCAGCCCAGGCAGCCCCCACAGCCCCACAGACTCCTGAGGACAGAGGCCAGAAATTTCCAGACTCCCCGGAATTTTCAGGGTTGGATCGAACTCATTGAGCAGCTGGATTTGCGCAACCGCAGAGGTTCATAGAACACAATCCCGCCAGCTTCCGTGACGAACAGTCGAAGATGCGGTACGCACTCAACCGCCTGAAGGGTATAGCCTTGGGGCAAATCATGCCACACGTCTGGGAGGACGGAATGATATGGCTGGAAAACCCACAAGCTTATATACAACTTGTTACAGCAGCGTTTGGGGACCCCGACCAAGTAGCCACAGCCGAACGGAAGATGCGGGAAATCAAACACAAGAACTGCATGTTCTCTGAGTGCTACGCTGAGTATCAAGTCATTGCCGCGGACTTGGATTGGAACCCCTCGGCCTTACGAAATGCTTTGCGAATGGGACTATCTGAGGAAATGAAAGACTCCTTCACGTATAACTATATGCCGGAGGAACTTCCTGCGTTTGTCACGGTTTGTCAGAAGTGGGATGATCAGCTTCGAGAATGACGTGCGGAAAAGGCAGCACAGATCAGGGGTGGAGGGACAGGTTTTGCCCCTTGCCCCAGACCTCCAGCCCATCCAAAGGATCCCGCAGGAGCCCTTACTGGAACAGTGGCTGGATAGACAGGACCGGCACATATGGACCTCAGAGCGGCCAGGAGAAGGATTTCTGCGGAAGATAGGGCAAAGAGGTTCACAGATGGAAGGCGTTTGTATTGTGGTGGGTTGAACCATAGAGCGGCAGAGTGCGCCGCAAGGAAGATAGCTCAGACATTCAAAGCGGCTGGAGCAGAAGTGAAGGAAGTAGGGACCGAGACAGGTTCCGAGGAATCGGTAAAAGAGTACGTCAATTCAAGAAAGATGGCTCTTCAGTTGACAGAAAAAGTTTTGTTTCAAATTCTTTGAAATGTTTTGGAATTTCGCGTTTTTCAGTTAGCAAGGTAGAGGTATTAGAACGATCAATGGAAGGGAAACATTTAGTTATAACCTGCACATTGACCTAGAATATTCAAGAGATACCCACATATGCGCTGATTGATTAGGGAGCTACAGGCATAGCATTTATCGATCAAGATTTTGCCCGCCATCATCAAATACCACTCCAAGAGTTAAAAGAGAAACCACAAGTCGAGGTTATCGACTGAAGACCTATCTAGTCTGGGGATATTACGGATGTTACAAAAGTAGGAATGATAATCCAACATCTTTAGAAACATTTATCCATGTTCGTTATGAAATTAGGACATTATCCAGTTGTCCTTGGAATCCCCTGGTTACGATTATATGATGTTGCAGTACAGTTCTCATCTAATATGGTTACTTTCAGATCACATTACTGTACGACACATTGCCATGATGCACCCGTTATGGTACAAGGAGTAACAGAAGAACCCCCGGAACCAGTTTTTCCACAGGAGGAAGGAATATTCGTGCCACAGATACATCCACAACGACCATTTCAAGGAAGTATTGTTATGCCTATCGGATATTGGTTTTTTCGAACAGTTAAGTTAAGGAAGATTAAGGTGTTGAAAGCATCCCTGTATGATATTAATAGAGCCATCGGGGCAAAACATCATAAAAAATGACCGTTGGAGGAGGTTGTTCTGAAACAGTATCATGAGTTTCTACCTTTGTTTAATAAGGTTTTAGCTGATCGCCTCCCACCACATTGACCAGGTATTAACCATGAAGTATGCCTGAAGGAAAGGGAGACACCAACATGGGGCCCCATTTATTCAATGTCAACGGCCAAGTTGGTAGTCTTTAAGGAATGGTTGAAGGAGTATATGTCGAAAGGATTCATCCGTCAGTTGTTATCACCCTTTGCGCCACCAGCCCTGGTTGCAAAGAAACCGGATGGATGGCTTCGATTCTGCATTCATTTCTGACATATCAATTACAAGACAATCACAAATCGATACCCCCATCCCTGAATACGAGAGACGTTGAATTTACTTCGAAAGGCTGAGGTTTATATGACACTTGAAGTCCGTGGGGCTTATAATGTGTTCCGGATTCAGGAGGGAGATGAACATTAGTTAGCCTTCCGGACAAGATATGGATTGTTTGAACCAATGGTTATCCAATTCGGTACAACAAATGCTCCTGTGGACTTCCAGGGATACATCAATAATACTCTGAGGGAGGCTTTGGATGATTTTGCATCAGCATACCTGGATAAAATATTGATATATAGTGATTCGGAGGAAGAACATGTGGAACATGTGAAGTGGGTTATGCAACGTATTTTGAAAGCAGGTTTATATTGAAAGCCGGAAAAATGCGAGTTTCATACGGAAACTGTACGGTACCTGGGTCGGATGATATCATCAATGGGGATATCGATGGATGAGGAGAAGGTTGAGACTGTGAAGAATTGGAGTCGAGGGAAGAAGACAAAGAATGGCAGGCTGAATATTCTCTTCGAAGTACAACAGTTCCTACGGTTTTGCAATTATTATTGAAGATTTATCCCCAAGTATTCTGAGAAAGCAGAGCCACTGACAAGGCAAACCAAAAAAGATGAACCATTTGTATGGGAGGCGGAACAACAGTTAGCTTTTAAAATGATGGTGACAGCGTGTATAACAGCTCCAGTACTTCGACATTTTGATCACGATAGAGAAGTGATCATTGAAACAGACGCCTCCGATTATGCATCTGCAGGAGTTCCATCTCAATATGATGACGATCAGGTGTTACACCCAGTAGCTTACATTCCGAAGGAACAATCACCAGCCAAATGAAATTATGATATAGACGATAAGGAGCTTATGGCAATTATTAAGGCACTCGAGGAATGGAGACCAGAATGTGAAGGGGCCGCGTATCCCCTTCAGTTAATAACTGACCATAAAAACCTTGAGTATTGTATGACAACGAAGCTCTTGAATTGACGACAGGCACGGTGGTGAGATTTTCTGACTAGGTTTGGTTACCAGATTGTCTATCGACCAGGCAAATCGAAAGGGAAGGCAGATGCTTTAACGATGTTACACCTTTGGAGTTGTCACGGTTCCGGTGTCACGAGATATCACTCGAAGATGATGTCAGGTGGCGAAGGAATAAGGTTCATCAGTCATAAGCCAATACTATCGCCACACCAATGACTGCCAGGCACATGTCCCTCGACTACATCATCACCACCCACCTTCGAGTTTTGTCATAGCAATAGTGGTGTGTTAATATAATGCAAACACCCATTGTTCTATTCTCTATGGATGGAGATGATGAATGATGCCAGCCGTCGCCACCTCTGTATGAGCTATCATGCAATTTGCAATAGCGACGACCAGTTGGATAGGGATGCTTGGGCACGATGTGGAGGGAGGCTGTTGAATGGTTCAATAAAGAAGATGATCCGGAAGACAACAGTCCGATGGATACCAATAAGTCTGGAGATGTATATCAGAAAGATACTGTTGGTCCGGAAAGACTTGACGATTGGAAGGATACCATTTGCTCGAAGGAAGTTCAGGCCGACTGGTTATCCCACCAAAGGCATTGGGGGACGAAGGAATGTTAGTGAATTATCTAGAGAAAAGCGTAGTTAGAAGTAGCAGTTAGAGTGCAGAAGAAAGAGGTATAATGACCGTTCAATTCTCCGCTGGTATAGAGGGCAACCTTCTCACGACAGAGAACAAGCCTTAACAATATATTTGGATTGGAACGCTATTCTATATTTATTCTATTCTGATTCCTTTCTGTGCCTGAGTGAAGCTTCGAAGTGAACCATCTATTAGTCCTTATATAAGTCCAATATCAAGTCCGATAGCGAGACTAGATAAGGGGATACTTAGAAGGGATACTTCCAGTTGAGGTAACTTGGAGTCGATCCTCCCGCATTACACTATATTGTTATTTCCAAATCTCTATCAGACACATCACCCCATGATATTCGAATTCCTCTTTATCATTTCCCATATCATACTCTACCCGTATATTGTCCACGCTGTCCAAACTTATTTAGACACCACTTCTACCAAAACCTTCTTTGATTGCCCTGCGTTTGAGATCTCTGATCCCTGGGACTCTCTAACTGAGGAAGAATACATAGAAGATATCCTCAAAAACTCCTGCGAAGATACAGACTCCTCTGATTACGAACTAACACAGTTTGATATCTTCGGATACCAGGCAGACGATTACATCGGTCTTCATTACCAGTCCGGAGGAAAGACTAAACACTGCATAGTCCTCAAGCAGTAGATCATGTCATCATCACACCTTCAATGATTAACAGTGGAAAGGAGGAGTAATGTCCTGGTCCACAGAGATACAACTGGGAAAGCGGTGGAACAATACCAGCCTATTACCAACGAACAAGTCCCTGTATGGGCAGTCGAGTTGTACAATCGATTAACGGCAGACTTGGATGGAATCCAAGCCCTCATCTCAGAATCCATATCAAAATCCGTTGATGTACAACAAGATATGCCTCAGTTAGTAGATGCCCATATGTCGATGATCAGCAAACATAACACTTTCTATCATCAAATGACCAAGGGAGTCGAAACCTTGTGCCATAATGTGTACGCCCAATACACAGAGATCATTCTCCAGTCCCCGATCTTTGCATCTAATGTCAAAGGAGGAATGGCGGTAATCGCAGCCAAAGCATCTCAAGATTACGACAATCTCAATGATGCATTTAATGCCCAAATCTCAAGTAATAATACTGCATGGTCTAGAATAGCTGCAGTACTTAGGGAGAGGCAAGATGCTGAGAATGCACTGGCAGTTCGATTGCAAGCTCAAAGGTTACAAATGGAAGCCAATAAGAAGAATGCTGAACAAATAATGGCAAGAGTACAGAATACACAAAGGATGGAAATGGAGGATAATAAGAAAAAGGCTGAGGATGATTTAAGGAAGCAATGAGTAGAGTTGGCTTCAACTAAAAGAGAAATGAAAGCCAATAAGAAACAGTGGCAGCGGGCCTTTGCAGAATTCCAGAAACAGCTTGAGGAAAAACTGAAGGAAGTTCCAAAGAAAACCCGACGCTCCATCAGAACTCTGGCGAACTCAGTAGCAGAAGACGACAAACTGGGGAACCCAGAAGGAAACCCAAATCAACCCAAGGATGGAGCCTTTATGGAAACATCAAGTGGTATTAAGTGGGTCTACAGCCAAAAGAGCGGGAAATGGGAAATTGTCAAGGGCAGGAATGCAGACGACGTTTCCTTACCACCCTCTACTCCACCATCCAGTAAAGCTGGAAGTGGGGGAGAAGGACCCTCCGAAGGTGGAGGAGGAGGGGGTGGAAGAGGCAATAATAATTGGGTTGGTAACCCAGATGAGCCACCACTTCCCCCGTTCCCCACTGGCAATGACCTACATGACAGCTCAAGTTCGTCAGATAGCAGTAACAACCCAAGAAGGCGTGGTCTAGGAGGATTACCACCGCTCCCACCAGGAGGATCTACAATATATAGTGGCTCGATATGAGGACGCAGCCCTGGTCGAAACTATCAAAAGAAAAAGAGCCAGATGAAGCTCCCGAAAGTATTCAAAGGAAATCCATCAGACGACACCCTCCCATATCGGAAGTGGTTTCACCGCACAGATTTCGAGGATGATATTGACAAGATCATTTCGATTGGAGGTGTAATGGATGGAAAAGCTGGAACATGGTACGATGCCAGAGCTGAGTATATGAAAAAATACTTCAAGGTGGACCAATGGAACCCCTTTGTCAGCGCAATGGAAGAAAGGTTCCTCGACTGACAAGAAGAAAGGAAAGCCCTAGGCAAAATGAGGGAACTGAAATACAAGGAAGACATTGAGAGCTACCTAACAGACATGGAAACGCTCAATTATAAGGTCTGCCTAGTTAGCACCCCTTGGAGGACCTTGCTTAGAGATGGGCTTTCAGAGGATATCCAATATCGCCTGTGAACAACCAAACGAGAACCTCGAAACGACATAGACTATGTGGAGAGTGTTCGAAGGGTTGGACTAGCAATGGAAGAATTCCTAATATTGCAAAAGGAGCATTCTTCAAAGGACAGCTCTTCGAGTCTTAAGAAAAACGACAAGAAGAGAAAGTGTCTGGAGGAAGGGGACCAAAGAGAAGACAAACCCAAGGATCGGGGATCAGGAGGGAAGCCTGGCTCTAAGAAACCCAAAAAAGAGGATAAAACTATGGGTCAGACTCCTGTCCATACGGACAAGAGGAAAGCCCTGGAGGGAATTCCCCCTTCTTTGGTAGAAAAACGATTTGAAAAGGGTGAGTGAGCTCGCTGTGGCATGGACAACCACGCTTGGAAGTTCTGCCGAAACTCAATCGTGTCTTCATCCTCTAAAGGTAAACCGCTGAAACGCAAAGACGACCATCCAAAAGATGTCTCATCCGCCGCAGGAGCAGGAGGGGATAGACCCAAGGCTCAGGTCCCTGCATCTTGACGGGTCTATGAGGTAGACTCTAATGATGAGATGATCATGGATTAAAGGATATTGTGGTACAGTCCTATGAGGTAGAGGTAGTGGTATTGATCTATATGGAAATAAGGGGGATGGAAACGATAGTGTTTTCCTTGGATAGCTCAATTGAGATTGAATGAAGAAAACAGGATGCCTGAGGATGAGTTTAGTACTCGAAATGTGCTGGCCACATAGCATTCAGTTTGAAAGCAAAGGTGACCATACATATATCCATATCTCACAACTCTTATCCGTCAATTACTCACGACCTGTTGTGGCTGGAGCTGTGTCAAAAGGCAGTTCACCATGAGTACCTCACGCAAACCAAAGGCTTCTCCTTCCAGTGATTCAATCAAACATGAAAAATCAAAACATGCTCCACCCGAACCCAAGTCAGGCAACAGACCTGACATAATGATGCTAATCTAATTTCGAGGCAAACAGAATATTCCAGCGGGAGTGCTACTCGATTCTGGATTTACTACACCCATTGCCTCAGAGAAATGGATTGAAGAACACAATGTCCCATTTGTTATCCGCAAAGAACAGAAGGAAATTCAGAACTTTGCTGGAGATACACTGGAGAATTGCGGATGGTGTTATACCTTCCCAATTACATGTCAACATGGAGACCATTATTCCAAAGAAACTTTCGAAATAGGTCCAATGGAGGATTCCTGTTATCTGATGCTGCCATATTGGTTGATCATTAATCATGAAGCCAAGGGATTCACAGATGGAGGAAAAATCGGCTTTGAGAGTGAGGAATGCAAGAGGACATGCACAAGGCATAACTGCAATTCATTCACCATTGAAATCGATGACACGATACTGGATTTCGGGAATGATCCTCGATGGATTGGAATCATTGGAAACCTTAATATCAATGATAACGATGAAATGGAAATTGATTGGATTGATAGGATTCCATAGCAGTATCGAGATTACAGGTCTCTGTATAATGGAGAAGTCTCCAATGTCTTGCCTCCTCATCGATCATTTGACCATGCCGTTGATATCCAGGTGGGAAAAGAACCCCCTTGGGGACCTATCTATGCTCTCTCAGAAAAACACTTATCAGCACTCAAGGAATATATTAAGGAAATGCTTGACCAGGGAAAGATTTGCCCAAGCAAGTCACCAGCAGGTGCACCTATCCTCTTCGTTCCAAAACCACATGGCAAAGGCCTATGCTTATGTGTGGACTATCGAGGACACAATCGAGTCACCATAATGAATCGGCGGCCACTCCCTTTAATAAACGAACTTCGAGACAGAGTGCAGGGTGCTAGAATCTTTACCAAGATCGACCTCAAGGCTGTATTTCACCACATCCAAGTCAAGGAGGGTGACGAATGGAAAACAGCATTTCGTACAAGATATGGCCTATATGAATATACTGTTATGCCATTCGGTCTTGCAAATGCCCCAGCTACATTCCAAGATGCAATGGAGACAATCTTCAGAGACATGCTTGACAGAGGACTCCTCATCTATATGGATGACTTCTTAATCTATTCAGAAACAGAAGAAGACCATATCCAAATAGTCCTGGAGGTACTCCGACGACTAAAGGAAAATAACTTCGCCATCGCACCAGTCAAATGTTTATGGCATGCCTCCAGAGTTGAATTTCTTGGATACATCATATCATCGGAAGGAATAGAGATGGCTCTGGATGAAATCGAGACTATCCTGGAATGGCCAAAGCTCGAATGGAAACAAGATGTGCAAATGTTCTTGGGATTCGCCAACTTTTATCGACAATTCTTTGAACGATTTGCAAGAAAAATGATGCCTATTACCGACCTCCTTAGGAACGGTGTTCCATACGAATTGTCTCATGAATGTGCAAAGGCATTTCAAAACTTCAAGGACCAGGTTACTAAGGCCCCAATCCTAAAGCGCTTTGAACCCATGCGGCAGATTGTTGTGGAAACTGATGCAAGCGATTTCGCTTGTGGTGCGGTACTCTCTTGCGTTATCGCTGGACGATTACACCCCATTGCATTTTATTCCAGAAGAATGGATAAAGCTGAAATCGATTACTACATCCATGATAACGAACTGCTCACTATAGTAGCTGCTTTGAAAGAGTGGAGACGTTACCTTGATGGAGCTCACCATCAGATTCAGATCTATACAGACCACAAAAATCTCGAATATTTTACTACTACAAAGATCTTGAATAGATGGGAGGCTAGATGGGCACAAGAGCTGGCTGGCTACGATTTTAAAATATTCTATCGTCCAGGAAGTGCAAATGGAAAACCTGATGCATTATCTAGGTGTTCGGAGTATTGCCCAAAAAAGGGGGGAGGTAGCATTGAGGAAAACGAAAATCAGCCTATCCACCAGGTTCTTAGACCTGACCAACTTATGTCAGTAGAGGGAGACTATGTTTGGACATCAGCCGCTAGAGCAAAGGGCTCACCAATAATGGTTTCATCTCTCCAGTCACTATCAGAACCAATTGTTGTTTCATCCCACACACTGAAGGTTATACCTGTGGTCAAATTCGATAAACATATGTACCAGGACGTGATCCTATCTGGCCAGGATGATGAGGACTGGCTTAAGGCATATGACAGGGTGTTAGAGGGAAAGGCAGATGCAGACGTTAGATTAGAGGATGAAGTCATTTGGCATAAAGGAAGGCTATGGGTTCCTGATAGCGTGGATCTCAGGAAAATGATTCTACAAGAAGATCATGACTCTAAAGTAGCTGGCCACATGGGCCAGGAAAAGATGATTGAACTTGGGCAAAGGAACTTCTTCTGGCCCCAGATGGATCAATGGATCGAAGACTATGTTCATCCATGTCCTGAGTGCCAACAGAATGAGGCAGCGCGTCACGCTTGCTATGGACTAGTGCAGCCTTTGGAGCTAGCATACAGACCTTGGGACGAAGTGTCTATGGACTTTATTGTGGATCTGCCTCTATCAAATGGATGCTCATCCATATGGGTAGTGGTTGACCGATTCATGGATATGTCACACTTCATTCCACTCAAGGATGGAGAAAAGAAAGCACCAGACTTGGTGCGCATATTCCTAAAAGAGATATGGAGACATCATGGAATCCCATCTACAGTAACCTCAGACAGAAACACAAGGTTTACATCGACAATTTGGAAAGGTATCGTTGATACATTAGGAATCAAGTCCAAAATGTCGTCACCCTTTCACCCTCAAACTGATGGACAAACCGAAAGAGTCAACCAAACGCTAGGGTGTTAGCTCCGAAACTGCTGCAATTACGAACAGGATAATTGGGAAGAAATGTTGCCAATGGCAGAATATGCCTATAACAATTCCCTCCATTCCACAGTTAAAATGACACCATTCTTTGCAAATTTTGGCTATCAGCCTTGAACAAACTAGCCAACTGCCGAACCCTCGTGGAATCCCACTTCTCAGAACTACATTCAGTGGATGACAAGTGTTCATCAACTTTGTCGTCAGGGACTCGAAAAGCCCAGCGAAACAATGAGGAAATACCACGATAAGAAATCCAAACCTGCGCCAGTTTACTAACCAGGCGATTTGGTTATGCTCAATGGAAGGAACCTCAAAACCAGGAGGCCAGCCAGAAAGTTGGACGTTAAACTCCATGGTCCTTTCAGGGTCACAAAGGTTGGGTCACCTTCAGCACTCAAGCTAGAACTGCCCTCACGATGGCGAATACATAACGCCTGTCACGTATCCGGTATCAAACCCTTTTGAATCGCCAGTAATCCAATTCGAGATCCACTAAACCTGGATGCAATGATTACTAATGAACATGAGTTGGGGTATGATGTTGAGGGATATGAATACCAGACAGGATACCAGGTGGAAGGAATCATGGGCAGTCAATTTAACAAGGAATGGAAGAAAGTTTAATATCTGGTCAAATGGAGAGGATATCCAGAGGACACAGATTGGACAGAGGAACCTTATGAGAACTTCGATGAAAAAGAGTTACTGAGAGAATGCCATAAACGGAATCCCCAGGCCGCGAAGGATAGGAGGTTATGAGTTGAGCATTCACATGTCCTCCTGCATCAGCAACAACCGTAGTTTCCGTCTGAAACACCCGGGTGTTCCGGACGGCTCTGACGGCTCTGGCGGAATCTTGTACCCTCTGACGGAGAATCAGACGCGACCCGTTGCCCAAGCGACGGGTCGCGTTCCATACCTCTCTTGCGGCGGCTATTATACCATGCCTCTTATTCTTGCGACGCGTCGCGTTGTATATTACGCTCGCCGCTCCGGCGTCAGGCTTCCTTTACTTTGCGTCCGGAATGTGGTGACGTATACGCACCATTGGAACGACACGTATGTTACACTCTTCGCAGGGATTGCAGTTATTCAGTAGCCATTTA
>Ga0307515_10001703_pt1 | contig 49024 bp, 49 predicted proteins | sample 17_EM_MG_FD_194513 | JGI IMG/M metagenome (GOLD analysis project Ga0307515, IMG submission 194513) | Populus trichocarpa ectomycorrhiza microbial communities from riparian zone in the Pacific Northwest, United States - 17_EM | ecosystem: Host-associated > Plants > Roots > Unclassified | place... | reverse complement strand
TGATAGCGAGTGAGTTCTCCCTGTCATCCGGGTGCCACTCTGTCTACTTGCTAACCTTCGCCTGGTTGCTTGATCTGATAGCCCGTGAGTTCTCCCTGTCATCCAGGTGCCGCTCTGTCTGCTTGCTAACCTTGGCCTGGTTGCTTGATCTGATAGCCCGTGAGTTCTCCCTGTCATCCAGGTGCCGCTCTGTCTGCTTGCTAACCTTGGCCTGGTTGCTTGATCTGATAGCCAGTGAGTTCTCCCTGTCATCCAGGTACCGCTCTCTGTCTGCTTGCTAATCCTCGCCTGGTTGCTTGATCTAATAGCCGGTGGGTTCTCCCTGTCATCCGTGATCCCTTGCCACAGTCTACTTGCTAACCTTCACCTGGTGGCTTAATTCGATAGCATGTGAGTTCTCTTTGCCAAATCCCTTGTCGCGCTGTCTGCTTGCTAACCCTTGCTGGTTGCTTGATCCGATAGCAAGTGAGTTTTCCTTGCCGAGAATCCATTGCCGCGCTTTTTTACTTGGTAGCCTTTGCCTGATGACTTGGTTTGACAGAGAGTGAGTTTCTTCAAAATCATCCACTATGATAGTTTATTGTTAACATTGCTTCGTAGGGGGTGAGTTGCGTCTCTGGTATTCTACGTGGTGATTTCCAGCTAACTCTGAGCTCGCTGGTGTATTTGTCCAATAGCGAGTGAGTTTCTTGCCTCATTCCCCGCCACAATGATATTTGGCAACTCTAACCTCGGATGGTTTGGTTTATAGGTGGTGAGTCTTGTCAGACGGCTATTACCGCGCTACGTTGCTGAACTGACCCCAATTGTTTCATCCGACAGCTAGTTAGTTATTGACATCACTATTTACCCATGAGACTACTTGGCTAACCTCAGCCGGTCACTGGGCCCAAAAGCTAGTGAGTTCCTTCGTTAGTGTTTGTTATCATATAGAAGATGACTAACCTGGCCTGGTTGAATTATTGGATAGCGAGTGAGTATCCTTCTGCCCGCCTTCGCAGCCGCAATGTGTTGATCCGAGTAATAACTTGTCGTTGTAGTATGTGAGTATCCTCCTAGTTGTCTCCACTACTAGAATAATGCGTGATTAACCTGAACATGTACGCTCATAGCCTGTGAGTTTTACTGGTCATCTCTGCTACGCAATAAACACTGGCTAACCCGAGCCTGCTGGGATGATCTTGTAGCCTGTGAGTCTAAGCTGGTTGGCTCTGCCTCGTGATGGGCCCTGCTAATTCAAACTTGATGATAACATCTCGTAGTCTGTAAGTTTCTCACAGGGCACTTGGCCGTGATAGTGTTCTAACTATTTCGCTCGATAGCTTTAAGAGTGAATGGGATTCATTGTAGAACAAGTAAGACAATCGCCCATCTATAATGAATAAATGAGTGAGTGATCGCCCACAGTAACGAATTTCTACTAATGTATGAGATGTAGGGAAGAAGTAACTGTCGGGTTGAAGCGACGCGTTACATTTAAGGGCACAATAACAGATAGTGATGAGAGTATACGGAAAACGAAGCTGGGGAAGAACAGACCAAGGCTGGGCTGAACGTGGAGATTTGTAATTATTGTGCATTCTAGCTCATTATGCTCACTATGAAAACAGTATTAGTTGCCATTTGATTTGAACTAAGTGTATACATACGGCCTGCTTGTCGAAGTATCGTTGTGTAGGCTAGCCACTCGTATCGATGGTAAGCAGAAAACCCGTCAACTGCGTTCATATGCCCGCTTTCGAAAGCTCCTTCACCTCCTGCTGCACCCTACCAGGGTAACCAGCTTCCTCCGCATTTTTTTATTCTAGCCGCTATCGCTTCGACTATATCATCACTCGGTATCATCTCCCAAGTTTTTTTATATATCACGTGACCTTCAACTATACTGTAACGGCCAAAAGGGGTAGTCCGCTAGCAGTCAGAGAGGGTGTTTAGACTTGTAAATACCATCTTTTGGTCAACGACAGTAGAATATTGTACTAGCTACTAAATATGTCAATGAGACTACGTACTTAGGTTAAAATGTGTCAGCGAACTGTAGAAAATCTGAAAGTGTGTAATTGCTATCTAAGTGGAGTAGCTAGCAGGCATGGCGTTGGACAAAGTTTTTCGAGCGGACTCATGACAATCAGAGCCACCTCCTGGACTTAATTGAATCAATAGCAGTGGAAGTCACAGCAATTTAAGTCTACAGCTCTGAGTCTCCCTCCCTCCACATTCGCGGTCCACCAGATTCGCTCGTTCGCTAGGTGCGATTGACTCTCATTTGGCAGGTGCAATTACCCGGTGCGATTGCCTTTGACTCCCATCCGCCAGGTACGGTTACCATCTGCAATTAACATCCGTCAGCGAGGTGCGATTATTTATACTGGTACCCGATTTCTTAGTTCCAATTTCATGAGCATGAAACATATGTAGACGATAATATGGCATCTATTCTCTACCTTTTGTCAGGTTGGTCAGGGGCGTTTAGAGACAGTGCTCGGGTGCGCTTAAATGTACCCTAGTAGACAGCGCTTAGGCACAGCGCTCGGATGTACTTGGAGGTGCACTCGGAGACGGTCCTCGAGTGTACTTAGAGACGGTGTTCAAGCGCACCTAGAGGTGCACTCGGAGGCGGTACTCGGGTGCACTTGAAAGGTGTACATGGAGACGGTCGATCTGGGCTCGCTTTGACGGTAGGAGCTGGCCGGAGACCGTATTCGGTGTCGACTCACGATCCCGTCGTGTTCTCAAGTACTGGTAGAGTAGCGGATCCGTGGAACTTTTGCAACCGTTCAATTTAGAGAAGCTAACTAGACGGCTTCTACCAACAAACAAGAACGGTGCGAAGTTGACTGCTCGTTTTACCATTGAAAGGAATGAGCGAGATCCGGGGACTGTTACCGATGAATCACGACGAAAGATTACTTCAACCCACATCTCGTGAGTTTTAGCACGGCTATCCCACTAAGACTGGGGTTGATACTCTAATTTGTGCTATATACACTTCATGATATCTATTCCACACATCTCCGCCAGGTTTCTCACCCACATTAACCTAACTTGCCGTCCATCACCCTCCCTGGCCCTCGGCCACCTCTCACAGCTATCCATCAAGTTCACACTCACTATTCACCGTCCCCATTTTCTGTAGTGTTATATCAAATCTACACTAGACCGTCCTCTTCACCCCAGCTTCAGGTTTGCACACGAATCCACACCACCCACCCCATAACCCATCGTCGTACGAGGGGGGGCATTTCCTCTTCGTCCCTGGAGTATGTTTCACCCAACCGTCAATCCTACATTCCACGCCACAGTTCACCCATAGTTCCGTTCGTACTTTCAATGTGACTCACTCGGACCCCGATTCCCCCGTCCTCCGTCCGATTCCGAGCTACGTATATGAACCCCCCCTCCCCTTCACATCACGTACGCACCCAGATCCATTTCAAAACTTGTACAGCGAGTACAGAGTACGTGTGGTGTACATTCTAAATCACGAGTGGAGTATATCTATCCCAATCCCCATCCCTTCATCCCCCTACCCCCGCGGGTCCTCAATCCCACCATTATCATTACACCAACCCTTCAAAAACATGCCCCAACGCCTTTCCACAAAAAACCCCCACAAAACCCCTAAAAAAAGGCCTCCTCGAGCGAGGAGTTAGTAATACACCAAGCGTCGAGGGGAGAGCTGGTGGTGATGTCAAGGTAGAAAAAAGACAAATACAAAAGTACAGAAGCCTCCAAATTATCCCCCCTCCCCCCACGAGCTTAACGTGCAACTTTTATCCATAAACCGATCAAAACGTAAAAGAAATCACAAAGGAGGTCCATTTCACTGCCCGCCTAGTAAATAGAGAGAAGAAAAACCCAAGAAAGAGAAAGAAAAAAACCCGCCCAAAGGAAAAAGAAAAGGAAATAGTAGCCCTACAACCCCCATTTTCCCACATAACCCAATCTATTTCGAAACTGAAAAGTATACGTAGAAAAAAGAACCCCGCCTATCCCAAACACCTTAAGAATCATAACGGTCGTAAAAAAGCGCGCCCAAACTAAGCAGGAGAGGAAGGTTCCGACATCCTAACCAGATCCAAAACCCTCGCCACAACGGCACTAGGATACCTCCTCCCCACCATCTCATCAGCCACTCTCTTTGCGCCCTCTCGATCTTCAACAGCAAGGTATGCTCTAGTCATAGCCTCGTATGTACTTGGTTCTCGTCGAACCTGGCCATTCGCGCTACCAAGTGCTTCGTAAACCTCGCGCGCTTTGTCGATGTTCTTTTCTAGCGTCCAGCCGTGAATGAGGGTATTGGCAATGTATGGGGTCATCATGATGTTCTTGTGGACCATGTCCTGAACCCAGTATGGAGTTTCGGCGACGCGGTGGTTGGCGACAAGACACTCGAGAAGTGCCTGGTAGAGGGTGCTGTCGGGTCGGAGACCGCTGGCAATGACGTCTTTAAAGTGCTTGATTGCGGCGGGGACATCGTGTAGCACGCATCCCTTAGCGTGGATCAGAGCGGCGTGGTGAGATGACTCGACTGGTAGACCACTGGTTCGGATGGTATCAAGAACGGCTTCTGCTGCAACCATGTCCGGTTGGTCGAGGGTGGCATATGCTTCGATCAGGAGCTTGTAGGTGTGGCTCGTTGGTGCAATACCGAGAGAAAGCAGGCGGTTGTAGTAGGACAGGACCTTGGATCGATCACGCTTGGTGGTGATGAAGAACTGGATCATCGAGTTGTATGGTGCTGGTCGAGGTTTATAGTTCGACATGAGCTCCATCTCCTTAAAGAGTTCCTCTGCAAACGATTCGTCACCAACACGGGTGAGAGCGTTGATCATAGTTCCATAGGTGACCGATGTGGGCTTAATTCCGGCAGTGCGCATAAGTGCGAAGTAAAACAAACAATCATCCACCCGTCTAGCTTTTGCGAGTTTTCCTATAACCGCATTGTAGAGGAATGGTGTAGGGACAACGCCCTCAGCGAGCGCACGCTCAAAGATAGTGACAGCCTCGGAAGCCTCATCATAAGTCTGCTGAACACCCTTAAGATAAACAATGTAGAGTCCATATGTGTTAGCGGAGGGCGATTCTCCCATTCTCAGCATTTCATCGTGGTATTCAGCAGCCTTGTCGCGATTTCCAAGGACCAACTGGGCAGCGGTCATAGCATTAAGAAGCTCACTCCAGCCAGACTTGGAGATGCTGTACTGTGGCATCCAAGGAAGATCGATCCTGGCGTTATGAACAATCTCGTCGATAAAGTCCGAATGTTGGGTTCCGCCGCGGGATGCAGCAGTAACGATCTCGGCCAAAGTTGTAAGCCGAAGAGACTTTCCACATCGTCGGGTGTTACGGTACATCCTTCTCAGATCGGCAATCTTGTTGTATTTTGTACGGGTGAGGGTGGCATCAATCGCATTTGAAGTCTTGATATCGATCTTGTTCCAATAAGGGTCGTCGGGAAGCGTCTCGCCAGCTTGTTGTCGAGCATATTGGCCCCATCTAACTGGTAAATCTGGGTTCACCTGGGCCAGAAGATCAGCACCTCTTGCAAGGATTTCGCCCTCTGGTCCGGACACGGGGAATCCAGCCTCCAAAGCAATGTTGAACATAATCTCGAATCTCTGACTGTCGATGGGTAAGAAACTTTCGCCACTAATGATCGAAAACTGCAGCTGAAGGGTGAGCGAAAGCTGTGCCGGAGTCAAACCCCACAGCCTAGTCGTATCGAACAAGTCGAGGACGCGCCTCGAAGCCTCAGCCCTTAGGGTACCGCATCGCCGCAAACTGAACCCAGTCACATCCAACCCGATACTCGGTGTGAGAAGTCCCTTGCCCGAAAGGTAGAGAATCGTATTTTCGAACCCTTCCAAAAGGATAAGCCTCTTGGCATCGACGTTGAGAATATGTTCTGGGACTGTGTCGGGTGATGAAGTTGGCTCCAGGAAGTATCTGCTGAATTGATTGAGAACAACCAAGGCCTCGTTGACGCAGCCATTCTCAAAGAGCATTCTCGTATAGACCAATGCAGCCGAAATAGTAGGACCGGCTGATCTCTCGCTCTTCCACAAATCCGCCCAAAGTTCTCTAGCTTTCTCGATCTGTCCGGTTTTCGCGCAATGCTCTAGGCAGGACATCTGGCACTCGGCAAAGATCTCTCGGATGTGTTGAGATTCAAATTCCATACTGTTAGGATTGATGATGTTATACACTTGTTGCGCAAAGCTGAATTCTCCTAGATCGGCGAGTCTAGTCGATAATCCAGCAAGCCATTCATTTGAAGTCCATTGAATGTCCAGCTGTTGCATCCATTTCTCCGCCGATAGAATGTCTCCATTTGACACGAATCCTTCAACCACCGCCTGTTTCAACCATTCTAAGCGAGCATGCTCATGGCTGATGTCCACCACCTTTTCCAGGAAGGTAAGCGCACCAGGAGCGTCACCGGAAGCCATGAGGGCGGTGATCAGCTCGGTGTAGATTTGGTAGCGCTCGTTCATCAAGGACGGGTCCTTCGCGATGTCAGACTCCAGCCAGCCATTGTATGTCTCAACGACGGCCCTAACGTCGCCCTTCATACCAAAGCCCCTGATCATTGATCTGATAATTTCGGGTGTAGCCGAAAGACCATGTGACTCCAAGTGGGTAGACACATTTAACATATCCTCTGTGAGTCCGTGCCTTGAACATGCCTCGATAAGAACGCGATAGATAGACATTGGAAACACGCGCTCAGTACGAACTTCTGTGCTGTCGTAGAACAAACCAAGAGCATAACTCAAGGCCCCTTCTTCTTCGACCACCTCGAGGTCCTTCTTTTTCGAGTCGAGGAGGATGCCGGATCTTGTCGCATCGCGCTGGGCCTTGGTAGTGATATGGTGAGATCTCAGCGCACGTTGCGCAAGAAAGTTGATCAAGATTGAATACGTAGTCGTGGTAGGGATCAGCTTCTCGCGAAGCATCGCCGAATATGCATCGATCACCTGCGCAACATACTGAGGGCGCAGACTCACAATCGAATCAAGAAGTAGGTTGTATGTAGTTGTGCTAGGCTTTAAGCCTTGGTCGACCATATGCCGGAAGAGAACGGTAACCTCCTCCCATCGTCCATGGTCGTGTAGCGACTGGAGCTGCGAGTTGAACGTCTTTGTAGCTTCAGAAGGCTCGGGCAAGAGCGCCTCTTCCGAAAGAAACGCTGCCGATTCCGTCGCATTACTCTGTTCGACTTCCGCCTCAGGCGACTCTTTCACAGCATCCACAACAGCCTCTTCAGCGATAGCCTCTTCAGCAATACCTTCTACATTTTTCAAAGCTATAATCTCCTCAGCAGCATCGATCTCTTCAGTAACCGAGTTAAATGACGTAGATCGTGATCGACTGGGTAAGGGTTCCGCGATTGGCTCGGGCGGGTTCCCGAGCAACTGTTTCTGCTGCTGCTGATGTTGTGCCTTAGACCAAAGGATCTTTCGCGAAAAAAGATATTTCTTGTCTTCCTTATCGTCAGTCTGGTTTTGGACAGCATGAAACGCGTTCACGACATCGGTGGCGGAGCCATCCTTGCCGGGTGCAGCGCGACCGGAATGAGCGCCGCCGAATGCATTTTGGATCTTAGCCGGAGTAGCATTCGACTGCCCGATCCTAATGGGAAGTGTCGAAGAGGCATAGGAGGATTGTGACGCGGCTACAAGAGACTGTGTGTATCCATTGACAAGGTGTTTCGAGATGCTCTGACGAGCGAGGGTGGTGAATGGTTTGAACACCATTCAGACAGACGACAACTTTGCAATCACAAAAATTAGTATGTTGAGCCACCATCACGGCCCCTCCGTACGACAACTATCTAGAATTGGGGTACAAACCTGTTTAAAAGGTGTCGTTGACTATTGTACTCATTGGACGACGGCTATCCAGTCGTCGTTTAGTGTTGTCGCGGTCGTGGTAGTATTTTCGAGCTTGTCTAAAGTCGCTAGAAATCCGATAACGAAAGTGCCAGCCGACCGAGCGGGGATCAAGTTGACAATAGATATCGGATGAAGATGAAGATGAAGATGGCGGGATGATACAGCAACAGTAGAAAGTTGTGAAGAGTCGAGACGAAGGATACGGCGAAGAAATCCAGGGAGGGTGAGTAACTTTGCGTATGTAGCACAAACTTTTCGGCTGCGAAGAGAAATTTTCGGAGGGAGCTGCGGATGGGCTAGGACGAACTTGGCCAAGTGAGATGCAGTAGATGTGTCCAGAAAGGTCACTCCAGTTCACATTTAGAGTAACGGCCCTTCATCCAGCAGCACTTTCTCCATCAGGGCCGGTACATCCATCACAGGTTCACCGTCTTGCAGAAAAGCGAGGCGGGGAAAAACAAACCAGTGATTCATTACTCCTAGTGTGCAATTGCGAATGCAAACGTTATCAAAATTCGTGCATCGTTTCTTTTTCCTAGCATCATTTCCCTTTGCCCTCTAGTTCAGCTCTTCATCCTCGGGTCCGTCCCGGGTCTTTTTCTTTCACTTTCTCTCCCGTGCCTAGTCTGCTGCACTGTGGACTTCGATTCCACCGAATCGACGTCACGGACCGGGATCTCGATTATGCACCCCACCACACACCCAGAAACCAGGGCTGCCGACGTGATTTGAGGCGACACAGCCTCAGAGCATCCACTTGTTTACGAGTCCTCTGCTCTGCTCTACTCTACACTCTTCTCCTCCAGGCACAGATGATTCGGGGCCTGTCTGCAGGGGGAACACCAAAACAACCACAACGTGAGTCCATGCGCATACCCCACACCTCCCGTCCAACAGAGAGTCACCACAGATATCTGCCGTTGTTTCGCAAACGCCATGTTTGACTGTAAATCTCATCGTCTATTCGCGATGCTCTGCTCATCTGAAACCCACGTAGATGGTCTGGTTTTCCCCGCATTGTTCCCCCACGTTTTCCGCCGTCACTATGGCGTACTCGAAGCTCTTTCACACGAAGTCCGAGGCCCTCGGAGGCTGAGTGTCCCGAACGGAAAGGTTGACATGTGGTTCCGGCCGGCCAGTCGGCGGATGGTACTTCCGTCTCGCACATCTGATTCGATGGGTTAGGGAAATATCTCGAGCAGGTCACTGATGATTTCATGTCACCACGCCCACAGCGACCTCGTCCTTTCCAGAGTTCAAACTGCTCGTTTCCAAAATTCCCACCTACACCCATTACGCTTCTTTCGCCTCCGGCATGAGAAAATCTGGGAACGGGAGCAATCCACAGCACAGCTAGTCCGCAGACGGCCCTAGATATGGCGGAAGCAGCCCGCTAGCCAGAAAAAAAAATTGACCACGGCACGGTCAGGAGCACTACTAAGTAAGAATTTTAAAGGGTCCACGGTCTCTAGTCTCGGAGTGCGGTACCGACTACCTACAGCCCGCCACCCGTATTCTCTTCTCACGGTAACTCGCACGCTACTTCCTTCTCAAGTCCCATCATCAGAATCCATAGATCATAGCTTCTGATCATATCAAAATCACAATGTCCTCATAAATAGAGCGTGTCCAGCCTCCGCAGACACCAACATCAACGCATACCGCTCTTCTTACTAGACTAGAGTACATCAAACGAGCGTGGTCAGGACCGATCATTAGTGGCTGTTAGCCCGTTTACTCGTCTGCAGGTCGTTCACGGTGATCCCTTCTATTTTAGCGCAACAGTGAGCCAAAGGTGCTAGTGAGATGAACTCCTGCGGTCCTTTTCCAGTTCTTTAAGGCCAGAAGTTTCTCCCCGGGCCTACATATTTCCGAAGCATGGCAATCTTCCAGACTTCCGAACCCGAATAGCTCTCACTAGTTCGCCGTTCCTCCGATACTAGTGTGGTTTTCAGACTTCTTTCATTGAATATCAAGCTTCAAGCCACCAAGAAACCAGGAAAGTATGAGCACTTAAACAGGGAGTTTAAAAGCTATATAATCAATAGTCAGAGGCTTTGTTTCTCAAGGGTTCAGAGAAAGCTGTTGTCATGGTTTGGCCTGCTCACTTTCAGAAGGTCGATGAGGTGTGGGAGTTCTACGGTTCTGCGCCTTCATCCTTCAGCAAATCACCACAGTGGGAGCATCTAGATCTTCTCAATATGAAATGGTTGATATGGACAAGACCAGATCTGAATATTGATAATAAGGGATCTATCGTACATGACAGTAAAATATAAACGAAAGAATAAATTAATTAAATACTAAGTAGAATACCACGAATTAGCGTCAGTCAGTGTAGTTGAGATCCTCCCTGTGCACGAAGCTCCGCACCATAAATGCTGGTCTCCAAAATCAAAAAACCAAAAACTCAAAACAAAAACAAAACAAAGCAAAAGGAATGACAAGGTGGTATAAAACGACACAAGAACCCCTCCAGAACAAAAGCGCACAATCATACAAAGGAAACAGCGATGATTAGACAAGTAAAAAAGAAGGGACGAAGGATTAAACATTAACCCAACAAATTACCAAAGCCCACCAACCTCTATGCCCTGCCTTCCCCACTGTTCCCCTCGTCCTCATCTTCATCTACAGTCTCATCCCCCGCTTTCCGTTTCCCCTTCACGAAATCCATCATCAAACTTATACTACTTCTGCGTGCTGACGTCCCCTCGCTCTCTTCCTCTCCATCGGCCCGGCTCCTTGCCCTCCCCAACGATCCACTCACACGGTCCGCAATGACTGTTTGCAGTTGATATCCAGTCACCAAGTTGTTTCCGGGCATGAATCCGAGAGGGAGGCGCATAGACTCGCTTTCTGAGGGTCTTTTCCTCAGCGGGGTTTCTCCAGTCAAGGAATCAGTGGCGGCAGTTTGTAAACTCCTTGCGATCGCTTCCGGGGAAGTTGAAAAGGAGGGAGTGTTATTGAGCGAGGTTGCGTTTGATGATATTGCTGAGACGTGGCCGAAGGGCCTGGTAGTGGGGGATACGGGTATGGAGATGCCACCGTCCAGATGAGCGCTCGATGCTCTACTGCTAGGCCCCGCGTACTCGTCGCCATCTATTGCTTCGTCGTCTACAAAGCTAGATCTTGAAGAACCGTTCTGGCGCAGGGACGAGATCAGATATACGCCCACGAACGTTAAGCTGCAGCCAGTGATAAACTTGAGCATCCTTTCCCGGTCCACTGTCTCAAAGTCTCTATACAGAATAGCAGATCCAACGATGACGGAGATGGTGAATAGGACGAATTGAGTCGGGATAACTTGTGTAGAATCGAAGCGTTGCAGCGCGCGGTTGATGTACTTAACCTGCAAGACTGCGGTCGACACCAGAACAAAGGTGAAGAGGTATGCAATCGGGTATTGGAAGATATGATAAAACGATGAAGATATGAGTGATGAAATGCCTTTAGTCGAGAGTACCGTGTAAGCCCCAAAAAGTGCGACGAGCCCTAGGTCAATGACGATGGTCTTGTGTCCAAAACGGGATGACAGCTGCATCAGAACAAGAATCAATACACAAGTAACCGCAAAATAGATCTCAAACGCGGTTTGAGATATAGCGTCAAGAATTTCATCCGGCCCAAGCTTTGTCTCCTCCTTTTCCGCGCTCCAAACGACTACCACTGCTCCCGCGACACTGACCAAAACTCCCAAAACATCTCTGCGACGGAATGGCTCTTTCAGCATGACCGGAGCAACGACACAGTTCGAGATCAGAGCAACCACTCCCAACGGCGATACAATGCTTGCTGGGGCAAACCCTATTTCCAAATCAGTCCTTCAGCGTCCATACCAATATTCGAGAATGTGTACCATAAGCCAGGAAGTTACCTGCCTCGCCAAAGAACATTATGGTCAATCCAAGCCACCAGTACGGTGATGTAATGTAGCTGACATCCGCATTTCCTTTTCCATTTTTCTCAAAATGCGACAGTAGCATCGACTGCTCGTGAGGGGAGCTCCCACGGTTGCTTGATCCCGATTTCGATGGTCTTGAAAGAGTCCTCGACAACAGCGGTTGGTCCTCCTCTTCCGCGTGATCTTCCTCCTCATCGTTATCGCCCATAGAACATGTGCCACCCTGCCCAGTCTCTGTTCGCCCGGTTTTTAGTCTTCCCACGCGCCTCCGTTCCGCTTCCCGTTGCAACCGAGTGTGGCTGTACTTTTGTATATTAAGAGCCAGCGAGATCAAGGCGTTGCCGGCGATGGCTATGCAAATTCCTATGAAAGATGACCAGCTTCTAAGGATTTCTTCCGTATCGTCGGCGCCCACAACTTTTTGAACTTATCAGCACCGAGCATGTAGATCCACACCGAAGGGGAGTAACCAACCCTCAACGAGGAACCATCGTAGCGGGGTAACACCGTCGTCGGCGACGACGAACGGCGGAGTGGTATTGTCGGCGAAACCGGAGGTGAAGTTATAACCCAGGCGAGATTGGGTGGGAAATATAGAGCTGGACATGATGTCGAGCTACGTGGAAGATTGGTGCACGGAACTCGAAGAGACTGCAGGCGTTAGTGGGGTAAAGCTGGTGATAGTTAGTAGCAATAGAAAAGGTACGAGATGGATCTCATGGTGGTAGTGCTATCCGTGTTGAAGGTATTATACAGCATGGATTTTGGTGTTTACTATAGGATGAGAGAAAGTATCGAGTCTCTCGCGACTCGAGAGGTTGGGTGATAAGATCGAATGGATTTGAGGTGATGATGAAACTAGTGAAATTGCTGACGACCAATCCCTGCAGCCCGTGCCAAGCATGTGTAGGATGAATCCTGCATCGTCATCAAAAACTTTGCTATCAAACTATCAGTCCATCATAACCAAAAGCCATGGTCGACCATTTCTCCTTCGGCTTCGATATCGATGCCCGCACAGTCACGCTTCTCGGTCGCGAATACAGTCTCGCGACATTCCTCCGCACCACCATCTTCCTCTGCGGCTACTTGTTGCTCCGACCATACCTCCTCAAGCTCTCGGGGAAATTCCAAGCCTCAGACCACGCACGTGACGTTGGCAACGACGACGATGAAGAATCGCCTGCAGCCACCGGAAAGGTTGCTTGTGGAGCCGAAGAAGATAGCGATGGTGAAGACCAGGGTTGGGGTGCGAAGGCGAGACGGCGCGCAAGGGCTGAGAGGCAGAGGATCATGGAGGAGGAGCGGGAGGCGGATGAGCACGAGGATAAGGAGCTAGAGGCGCTGTTGGAGGATTAGGAATTGATCTGACAAGGTGATTTGACAATGGATCGGTTGTTCGGGATGAGACATAGGACTAGGTTGGTGTTACTCCAGGTGGGCTGCGGATAGTTCGTAATCGTATTGCTCGCTCGAGCTCGTAAATACAGTAACTAGGGTACTAAGTACTATATAGTTATTGAATGGAGATAAACAACAATAGTGACTCTTGACGGCTATAGAAGGAGAGACTCTCACTCGGAGGACGAAACAGAGAAATGATGCAACACCTCACATTCACGGTTTAGGGTCACAAATTTGCTTGTTTCTTTTGTTGGTTTGTTGGGTTAAGAAGTGGCGAAGATAATTAGGAAGATGTATTTCATGACCGCAGAGGCGAGTGCCTTCATTTGGGTTTCTTGCCATAAATTGCCTGTTATGACCCGCTTTGTAGACACTTATTTTACTTCTAAGTTAAAGATACCTACAGGGACAATCATCCACTCTACCAAGACATCATTCGGGTTTTCTTATACTGTAGCTTTTTAGAGACAAATTTACTCTATTAATATATCGAGAAACTACGAACACGGACCAGGACAAAGAGAGAAAAGAATGAGCCTTACAGGTTTCGAACGTTGGTGTTTAGAGCACCTAGCGTTTACAAACGGCTAAGCTGGGCATCAGTTTTTTGTTTACTGGAAGATCCGGTCCCTGGCCATGGAGAACAATGTCTCCAACAATCCGTCTGTTTCAGTTCAACTATATCAATCAGTTAGAATAAAGTACACCTACAAGATTCTGTTCTTACAAAAGGACTACCATTACGCTGACTGAGATTGTAAGGCTGGGCTATAGAATCAATGCGCGCGTTGTACCACTTTCACAAAGATTGTGGGCTAGACACCTCCGCACGAGTGTGGTCAGGCTCTGCCAGACCTACCCAGCAACATGAGCGGAAGAAACTGATACGTCTCTCATGCGTTCAGATGAAGAGCAATAAAAAGAATTGACTAAGGAGATCCGTAACTAACATTGACGCATTCGAGTTCCACAAACAGATATTCTTTAAAGCGCATGCTGCTGCTCCCATACCACAAAAGAGACATACTAGGACTTAAGTGAAACATGTGTTCTCTCAAATGGAAAAACATTAAAGATCAATACACACCCACACGAGCCACGCGCCGAGATGGGAAGTCTGCGAAATTCAAACCCCGAACATTGTCCCAAACACCCTGCACGTATTCCTTGAGGTCGGGAACCCATGAGCATTCGCTATGGGATTCGGAGGCAACTTTGCAGCTGCACTTCACGAAGAATAGTTCCTTAGTAGTGCAAACGGTATTATAAATCGTCTGCACATTTTGATACCGAAACCCTTCTCTCTCCAAGTCCAATTTGCTCATGATCAGAATCAGATGTCCTAATTGCAAGGCGTCACATTCCTCCTTCGAGAACCGACAAAATAATGGTTGACATTGTCTCCCGCAACGATCTGCTTTGAGCTTTTCGATGTGCTTGCTTAACTGATTCACGTGGAGCTCACGTAGTTCTGCAATTTTGTCTACACACATTATAAGCACTTGAACAACCATCCATGACATTCGGGCGAGTTCAAAGGCTTACTTATTACCGCTTCCGGAGTGGCATCCGATAACATTGTCCCCCAGTCGCCTTTGCAATTGCCAAAAACCAGACCTATCCCCGCCTTCCACTCGCTTCTTTTTATTAACTCTTTCGATACCTGTGTAAACTTGTCTTCATATCCGAATACCCAAGAAATCAACAACCAATCTTCGTATCCAGCATCAATCGACCACAGAGGGCGAGACCACATCTCTGCTACGAAACGTAGGGCACACTGCAGCTCGTACTTGTCACATATAACCGCTATCTCTACCATCCGCTCAAAGGGAATGGTATCAGGTAATTTGTCGTTGTGATGGTGCAGTGTGTTGAAGATGAGCTCAAGCACTTCAGGCTCGTCGTAAAGAGGTATAACAGCTGGGCCATACCCACGTTCTGCTCGACGCACGTCGACAGCCTCCTTGAACTGTGATTCTGGGCCAAACATTCTTCGAAAGACTCGTGACGCCGACCAAAGGACTTGTGAAGCAACCTGGTACCGTACCAGTACTTTATTGGTGGACGACGAAGTTGCATCAATAATCATATCCCCTCCTTCAACAAGGGTTCGCAGCGGGATTAGTTCCGGAGCGGGTAAGACATTCTCGTGGCTGACACCAGCACCCGATTTTTCTCCAGAGAAAACCTGGCCAAAGGCTACTGATGGTTCCGGTTCAACCACTTCGTCAACTGCATCATCTCTCGGTTGGTTGATTAACGCAACCAATTTCTCAACCTTGAGATTAAATTTCTGATGTTCCTTCTCCTCAATTTCTTTTTGTTGTCTTTCTATCTCCCGCAATTCCGCATCTAATAGTTGCTGCATCGCAAGCTCTTCGGCTTCTTTCTGTTGAATTCGGTCTTCTTCCTCTTTTGCTTCTTTCCTCATCCAGTCCTCAAGCTCCGCAGTTTTCTGTTTCCGCGCCTCCAATTCCTCCAATTCTTTCCGCATTCTTTTCTCAAGCTCTTCAACTTCTTTTCGTTTGAGTACCTCCAACTCTTCAGCTTTTTGTTTGCGTTCGTTTAATGTTTTAGGTAGTTCCACTTTAGGTGCAGGCGCTTTGGTTGATGCTGCACAGTCGCTTGATTCATCAGAGGAAAGGTCGTATTTCTTGATGGGCGTTAAAGAGCTGTTCTTTTTTTGTTTATGCGTTTTGAACATGGTGTGTCGTTTCGACGTTCGATATCGTGGAAGTTCGTCGAAGACGTTAGAAACCAGGAAGGTGAGGTTAGAAGAAAGTTGTGTTAGCTAGAAACAAGGGGAAGTGTGGGGAAACCCAAAACGGGGTACTTTATGTTGTGCAACGATACTTGGCGTTTACTGACTGATAAGCTGCACGAATCACATTCTGGCCTTCGAAGATATCAGATTGTACCGGCCAGTTTCGAAGGCGATTAGCGCCTTGGTGGGACCAATGAATCTGCGAGGCTGGAAGAATATTCTACTACGAATGAACGTTTAAGATATGTTCCTGAATGTCGCAAGCCCCGCCAGTTTGCACGTCCGGTCCTCTTATTAAAAGCGCTCATACACAGCTTCTCCTTGAGTATTACAACTTTAACTTCCGAGTTCTCGTCGCCCGTTGTGTCTCGCAAACGTTTGCATCTTTGGGTCGGACTGATTAGATGAAGCTTGTAATGGCTATGAAAATACTAGCTCTACACACCCATGTGCGGCTTGTTAGGTACACCGAGATGCTCATGTTCCAGTAAACCACTTCATTTCCCTTGCCTACGCTCCTGCGCAGCAGTTTTCCACATCAAGGCCAAGTCTCAACTCCCTTCCATCCCTCCACGACTCCTCCCTCAGCATCCACCCCCTCTCCAACCCACCACCAAACCCACCTCCTACTCTTCCTGTCATCCAAACCCAAGTCAACCCTCTCAACCATATCCGGCACCACAACTCCTACACGGAAATTCTTCTTCGCTAGCGCCTCCACTCCATCAGGTTTCAAAACATCCTCATTGCTCACAATTATCCCCTTCCTTAGCTTATCTCCGCCTCCGCTCTCATCCCCCAGCCTCGAAAGATCCACCCCCAACGGTGTTCCTGGTGGGGGGTTCGCAAAGCCCCCACGCATATTCGGGGCCATGTTTCCGAAGTGACACTGTATCCCTCAGTGCGTCTTCACAGGGGTTGGGGATACACAAGTACGCACTTGCACCTCCTTCTTCCACGTCCACATATCCCTCCCGGACTCTCCTGTAGGTTTTAGCCGGGCCTGTAGCGCATCTGTAATGGCAGGTGTCGCATCCGCATCCTCCTCGGCAAGTAGATAGCACCGCCCTCTTACGCGCCATTGATTCTGCGTGGCCTCGATCCAGAAGCACATTTCGACCTCTGCGCCGCCGGAAGTTCCAATGGTTGCATTGCCCCCGCTCTTGTGGTCCGGACATAACTCGCCGGTTTTGCACATTCGCGAGTCGGTGGTGAAGGTGAGAATGTCGCTTTCCCATACACCGCGTGGGTTGTGGGAGATCAGCGGGTTGTTGTGATTATCGGGGAGGTTGCCGAGGAAGCCACGGTAGATCATTGTACGTACGCGGGGTGTGATTGCGGGGTGGTGGAGAGGAGGAGGAACGGGGGCGGGGGAAAAGGTGGGGTTTGTCGGGAGTGGGTTAGTGGAGAGTGTAGCGAGAGAGAAGGTGGGGGGTTTGAGGGTAGTGAGGTGTTAGAGGAAGAGTGGTTTCCAGGGTAGTTGTGGCATTGCGGTGAATGTTGTTGAAAAGGAGAGGAGGAGAGGAAAGGAGAGAAGAGGTAGAGGTTGGAAGTTGGAGGTTGGGATGATCAATGACGTAGAAGTTGCGGGGTTAAATGTAACGGGTCCGTGCATTAGCTCATCAACCTTATTTCGACAGCTTCCCCGGAATCAGCTGTAGGTTCAACTGCGAATTGTAAGAGTAACTAAGAGAATTCATGGCACAGAAATAATATGATGTTGTGAGGTTTAGGGTTTCCATTTCTGAAATCAACAAATCAACACGCAAAACATCAAAGAAGCACAGGCCGTTAGTGACATTACGTATTGAGGAAAGCAGGAAGCCAAAGCAAGCTGAACCGCAAACAAAATCCATGTCCCACTGATCAAAAGTAGCACTGATGGTCAAAACGATATGCACCTAGACACCTAAACTAAGCTATGAAACAAGTCAGGCCGTAATAAGTAACAATAGAAGCATCGAAGGGTTCGTAATAACAAGCAAATATACATCGACTTTAATGTATGTGAGAGAAGTCTTGAAGAGTTAGAACAATTACGTAGTATATTTGCATGCACCACCATAGATCAAAAGATATAGAAGTACCTTTATGATATCACTTGAGAACCATTACTACACTCTACATCGTAAGTGTTCTCTCATCTTCCATATTCTCTTCTCCAGCAGGCTCCGGAATAGTTTCCGTTGATATATTAGAGCCGCCGACATGTGTCATCCCGAGCTCGAGGGATGTTAGAGAGTCCTGGTGCTCAGGTCTTGCTTGTTGCTATAGCTGTTGACTTAGTCGGTGTTCAGGAAAAAATGACAATCGATAGAATATACCCACACCAAATCTCCTTGCCAGCCACCAGGACGCCGCACCAGCCAAAGCACTTATGAACCCTGAGAAGATTCCAAAGATGATACCAAACTTCTCAAGGGTTGGGGGAGTGTTGTTCAAGGGTATAGTCCCAAAGGATGGTGTGGGTGGAATGACTGCCATGACTTCAAGTGAGAGTAGAGAGCGCCTGGCGATGTAGGCGACGCAGCCCGCCTTAAGTCTTACTGAAGCCTCTCATGGCTGTGCCAGCAATATCCATCCTAACCTGAGAGATAAATTTGCGCAGTAGTGGATTGTTATAATCGTAGACACGTAGTGGCTTCTGAATCCACGGCTCGATCTGGTTTGTGCGCAGCTCGACAAAATTCCAGGAAAACCTGTCTCCAGTCGATCCATTCTAGAACCCATGGGGCCGCGTTTCGCGGCGGGATGTCCGAACGGCTCCACGTTTTGCGTATTCTCCCGACAATCGAAAACTATTCTCTTATGACGGAGAATCTGTGATGAGGGTCCAATCCTGCCACGATGAGATTCAGGATGGACAACCAGCGTCTAGTCCTGCCCGATCGACTTTGTGCAAGTGCTGTGATGAACAGACATGTCTGATGAATGTGATAGCGTCAAATATCCTAGAATCCCCCAGTTTCGACCCCACTTCCGCAACAGTATTCGTAAATAGACTAAATATAGCGTTCCAATTCGTGCCAGCAGCTGTGGGCATGTGTTTTGTGGGGTGCGCCATGTATATACAAAGTTCATACGTAGCCAGCACTGCCCAACTGGCAGAGTAACGGCGGAGTTGGCTCCCGTCCCGCTGAACATTGGCGAGGAAACCTATTGGGACCACACATGCTCATTGACGTGTCGACGACATTATCGATCCCAGCGTCACCCCGCATTGTTTTGCTGTCTCATGATTGTCGATAAGGCGCGACAACATAGTAGTTAAGGCTGAGCTCGTGCTTGCTGGTTATAGCGAGATACAGCGGTAGTTTCTCTGCTATAGAAAGATTAGTAAAGCTCAGTGGGCTAGAAGCAAACTCACTGCTGGCTTGTAGGAGTGTGCACTGCGCACAGTGAAGGGGATGGGTTAAGCGAAATCGAGAGGGGCTGGGTTCTGGTGCAGCACTAGCAACTGTGTAACTAGCATCACGTGCGGTCAACCTCAGGTCCACGCCTCCATCAATCATTATCGATTGCTCTTCATATTCTCCCAATTTTGCACCAATTGCTCGCTTGAGAATTCTCAATCATGTGATGCATCTATACTCAGTACGCTGATATTTGTCGATTTATCACGATTCCACACCCCCTTCCCTGGCATACTTGCTAGCAGTAAAGGAAAGAGAAGGATTGTAGGACGAACACGGAAATGGCAATCAGTGGTGATACCGCACATTAGAAAAGGATAGCGAATTAAAGGGAAATCAAGGCCATGTAGTAAATATCGTCATAGATCGAAGAGAGATTAAAGCCAACAATAAATACCGCCATGGTCACCATTTTCCCCTACGTACAAACATAGGGTATGGTTTAAAATGATAAAAAAAACCAATGTTAACATCATATAGTACCACCCTTGAGTGAGATTCGTTCCTATAATAAGTAATTAAACCGAGCCATATATTTCCGCAGCAGGCATGCTCGACAGCGAGCCGCCGACTTAGCATGGTCGACGTGTGGCTAGGCGGTTTGAGCTTTAGAATCACTACCGAAACCCTAGTCTCGGAACGTGAGGTGCATCACACGTTCCGAGACCCTTCAAGCTCAATGTCCTGAAGCGGCTAGTTCTGCCAGATATGGCACCGGCTACCTAGATAAGCATGTCCTGTACTAAGGCGGTCTTGCAGAAGGGACTCTGGCTGGAGTATACAGCATGCAAAATATTTGCAGTCTTCGCAGGTATCTACGTCCGGCATTTCCTGAATCCACCCAGACTGACCCAGCCAAGGACAGCTTCATATGGGGTAGTTTGTATGTTACTAGCCTGTGAATCTGTGGGTCAACCAGCGGTTTGACTGGCCGCTTCGAAACACCATCCAAACTTCAAGGAAGGTTTAGAAGGGCTATCTGATGAATCTCCCCTTCAATGGTTCGTTGCAAGAACTACGGTCCGTACACACGGCTGAGATATTATTCATCGTCAACAAACATCAGAGTTCTATACCCTCCACCCCTATATTCACCCTTCGGCAACGCTTAATTCATGCCCCCCCCCGCGCAAAACCCCCATACACAAAGAGATTACTTAACCAAACTTAAGACTAAGAACACACTTATGCAATTCACAAACAACCTTCTTATAAAAGGCTTCCTGCATCCCCGCATCATCGAGATTTCTCTCATCAACCTTAAGGCACCATTGGACGACCTTCGCATATCGTATCTATGCATCACCATTAGTACTAGGGTCAAGATTAAGGACGTCGCAATTGGCGTACACCCATCTCGAACTGAATCATATTTGACAACTTCTTTGCTCCGTAGGCTTCTTTGAAATAGTCCCATTGCATCCTCAAACCGCCATCTGCCATTGTCTCTACCTCAGAATATAAGTTATGTAGGCTGTTACCATATCCAATTTCAATCAAGGCGATTGCCAATGAAATTAGTGGTTCGCTTGGAATTAAGGGCATTCCTGTTTGGATCCGGGAAGGACTCGATGTTGCCGAAATATGGGGCGACTTGATGGTCTCATCTATGATTTGTTGTGGGCGTTGCGCGACGAAGAAGCTTATATCCTCACACCTCCAATTCGCTTGAAACCAACCTCCGGAATAACAGAGAAGCGACAACGCCAACATATAGGCAAGTTCGCATCGTCGTTGGATCGGCCAGGAAAAGCTTTTCTTCGCCGAAGACGAGTTGGCCGATTGAATGATTTCACTGAGGGAGGTGCGAATCAAGGCTCTCTGGCACTCAGTTTTGAATAAGACATGTCGGTAGCTGTCGACGCTTGGAAGTTGACCGACATAGGTCATATCCGAAGTCAAGACGGGGTGGGCCTTAGAGTCGAGTATGGAACCTAATGACACCACCATCCCAAAAAGTATTTGCTGGTCCTGTGATGACTGTTTCTTCTCCGCTGCAGGTTCGGTATTTTTATCAACTTCTGGGCGTGATTTCTTGAACCCAAGTATTGGAAGATCACATAGAGCATGGCGGCTTTGCTGTGCAGTTGTACATGACTGAGAATTTGGTTTTCGTTTCATTCCCCTGAGAAGTGCTTGGGTTGTTGAAGCATGAAGGATTGCTTTTGGGGAAGCAGGAGGCACAATCGGAAGTGCTTCTTCTTCTGGTCGGACACGTACAATGAGGGGTGTAAAGGAAGCTATATTCGACAACGGCGCAATCCGCAATCGGAATTCGCGCTCGGGGGTAATAGGGATAGTAATTGCCGAATCGCCCTGCTCCTGAGTAGTGTCACAGGGCAACTGGAGATCGATGCAGTGGTTATCGCAGTCATTTATGGCACTCACGGCGTCATATAAGCGTTTTGAAGAAGCTCGCAAGTCTCGTGTGGCAGATAAAGGGAAGCCGACACACAGCGTTTTGACAGGAGAACTCTGCGGCAGAGCTCTAAGCTCTTCTAGCTTGGTTCTTTGCTCTCGCAAATCAATCAGGTCATTGACCCGAGCACGGAGGTCCTCGTGTAATTTTTCAAGCTTCGGTAATTGAACGGACCATTTAATCTTCCGCATTGACGTCTTGATTTTGCCTTTCTTTGTGTTGGGGTTTTGCTCGGAAGTTTTGAGGGATGTTGTAACGGCGAGGGCTTTAGTATTTGAAATAACCTACTATAGTTAGCAACAGGAAATCGAGGACTGACCATAATAGATTCAACTCACTTGGCTCTCCAACGAGGCTGGCATAAACTCCTCCAGTTTGGCTTCCAAGTCCTCCAAGATTCTATTAATAATATAAAAGGGTGCAAGCCTAGACTCAAACGCCTCACCTAAGTGATTCAGAAGCTTTCTCTGGAAGTCAGAGTCTCTCCATTTCGGGTTATTTTTGTCCTGTAACATTGCATCGAGTTCGTCCTGATCATTGAAGACATTTCCAAAAATAAAAATACATTCATTTCTGAGCTTGGCCTTTTGCGTCAGAATCTGGCACCAGAAGTTGTCCAGGCACTGGTAATAGTGTTTGACGTTGGAAACCGTATCGAATAACTTGTTGATGCCATTGTATGCGGGGATGATAACGGAAGTTACCCCAACTATGAGCCCGGCGAGCTCCATACAGCAGCTTCTTGATGAAATTGATGGCAGGGAAATTCTTAAACCTGCTGTTGGCGATGAGCGACGGAGTGGGTTCTGCGGCAGTGCAGTCTGAGGTTGCAAACCTTACTCTCAAATCTCATGCTGCGCCAGCATTTGCTGCATTGGCATCTAAAGCTCAAACACAGCCCAACACGTCAGTCGAGTGTGAGCGAACGAGGCAGTTACACTCAGAGTTTAGTACCTATGGTAGAACCAGTGCTGCGCCAGATTTTTCTTTTTTGTTAAACCATGCCACCTACCCCACCCAATTCCGTGCGCTTTCATATGTTGAAAAGTTTAGCCGCGCACCGCTTGAGAAAAAACAGTTATCACCACTATCAATGTCCATTGCTCGGGATTTAAAGACAGCGGAACAGCAAGAAGCCTTGGGAGATCGGATCTCCAAGTGGATACACGAGGAATATTCCGCAACTACATCCAAAGAGACGACGCTGTCACATGGAAACGAAAGCGTCACCCTCCCCAGTCCCCGTACCGATCCTGATGCCTATCCCCACAGGGCTGGTCTCATCGCAAAGCTCTACCAGAGTTGCCAAAAAGCCTGGAAGCTGATCATTGACGGCAACGTTCCGGAGGATGCGGAAGAGATGCACATGGCTCGGAACGAAGCTGGCCGGTTTAATATCTGGGGAGATGGGTTCGGGGCTGGAGATGGGGGATTGGATGAACTCCTGGATGGGCTTGAAACCATGCAAGAAACAATAGTTGTTCTTATTGCTAGAGTAGCACAGAAGCTATTGCAGTGTGTGTTTATCTAACCTTGGGCGTGAATTGCAAATAGTCCGTTGTATGCTGATATTGTATGTGTATGAATGGTAAAGGTTTACACGGTACACCGCAGTCCAAAGCTTTCTTTCAAGACATTTCAGCGTCACTGGAAAAGGCGGAATTTCGCTTTCCAAAGGCTATGATCACATTTGACAACGACAACGACGAAGGTGACGAAGACGACGACAAAGACCACGAAGACGACGAAAACGACGAAGACTACAATGTCGAAAGTAGCGGGGATGGTAGCGACAACGACGAAGCAGGCGACGAACAGCTGTCACCGATATTCGCGACCGCAGCTCTGAATGATTGTCTCTTCGACTTGACACATTCTTTAGAAACCATACCCATCGCTCTATCAGAGCCGGAAGCAAATACTCGAGATTCTGTTAAAAGCGCTGCAGATGTGGGCGCACTTGAGGGAGATCTCGAACCCCCGTATACGTACCTGGTAAATGTGCGAGACAAATTTCCCTCCGCCGAAGATCGTTTCATCCGGGATCTTGCAGAGCTCAACTGGGCTCGCCATAAGGATATACGTGAAATGAGAAGTGCCCAGAAAACTGAAGACCTAGACACCACAGATGTTGAAGAGAAAATCCACTCCCGCGCCCAGGACAGTGGTTATCAAACGATATCGCATCTCGCCAATAACAGGCCTCACACCTCGAAGTCCACATCATCCAGTATCGCTTCATTTGGCGCTACAACGAACGCGAAACAGGTTGGACGAACAATTTACCCTCCGCCACCAGTGAAAGTGGGCCCTGAATCGGGACCATTTCAATGCACTATCTGCTACAGGATGTTGGAAGGAATTACAACCACACTCGATTGGAGGTAGTTCTTGTTTGTTTCTTTGATAGTACCTAACTAACTATTTGAGTAGGAAACATGTTATTCGCGACATTGAACCCTACAGTTGTTCTTTTGTTGGTTGTAACTCTTCAAAAACCCGGTATGGCTCTCGAACGGACTGGCTGAACCATGAGTTTTTGTGTCATCGAGATTCAGTTGAGTGGATTGATATAAAAGGACGTGACGAGGCTTCTAATGTCGAAAACAGAGAAAGCTCCCTCCTCCGAGCCAGAAGACAACGTGTCCTCTGTGTAAGGAAAGTTTCAGTGAAGCTCGCATGTCACTACAGCGTCACATTGGCCACCACTTGGAAGAAATTGCACTGACTGCGCTACCGTCGGAGATTTATCCATCTGAGGGGATCGACAGTGACGAAAACGACACAAATGGGACTAATTCGGGCAGAGATGAAGCAACTCGAAGCACCAATACTGGCAAGGACCAGAAGATCCAAATCCTGATAGGTAAGCCCGATGTCGAGCCGCACTGTAGCACTGAGGAAAAGCTACCGCTTCCGGGGACAGCCACTGCCTCAGAAAGAGACCGTGGCTCGAACCAGCCGATGACAAACTCCCTACTGTACTCTAATAACAGTAGCCACATAACATCTCCGTATGGGTAGGTCCACTGGCCATTGAGTCGCATTTATACCCCGCAATATTGTACCTCTTGGTGTGCACAAACTAAACTCCATATCTACATATCTAGTCATGCAGAACCCTTCGGACTCTCAGCGTTAGCATATCCCAACACAATTACGACGCCCCAACATCCAGGACGGCGTCATCCGTGTGGCTTCGAACTTTCCAATTCTCTGGCCGTGGAGCACGAGCACCACAGAAGTTTGGAAAACGACGACTACAGATCCATAGCCTATCTTCCAGGCCCCCAGTCACATACGACAAGTACCCCTACAGCCTCCATTCCATGGGAGGCGACAACTACAGACCAGGAAATCAACCGGTAGGCAGACCCCTTGTTTATATTATGTGAATTTGTGAGCTTTGCATAAATCCTCACATTGTACAGGAACTTCTATTCGACTCATGCTTCTGCCCGTGATGGGGCTGTCTCAATCTCAGCTGAGCACGGGATCCGGGGTTCGACCCGACAGAGGTACGTTCCGACACTTGGTGGATTGTACCAAACACTAACCCAAGATTGAGACCTATGCCCAGACGTTTCTTCTGTAACGTCCAAGATTGTTACTCCGGCTTCAGCAGAAGAGCTGATCTTACGCGGCATCATAATAGTGTCCACAGGGCTACAACTATCCCATGTCTTGATCCAGATTGTGATAGATATTTCGGTAGGAGGGATAATATGGTCGAGCACTACAACCGAATACATAGAAACAGACGATGAATGGATTTGGGGAAGATCTATATTGCTTTAGTTAGGCGGATATTTTAAACAATGTTTTTCAATTCAACTGTTCTCATACTAGACTGCCTAATTTATACGTTTCCTTAATCCCGTCAATTCTGACTAAGCCCACAATCGCTTCCCTGCAGCATGCATATATAATGGTCGTTACTGGAATCGTTTTGATTTCTATCCCTGATCATACCCCTCGATTTGGTTTTATGTGCCATACAATTACGATCCAGTGAATAGCAATCTTCATGCCCGTGCATTTCTACCACCTTGATATACGCACAACCCGTACGGAGACATAGATAGGTTTCTACATCTGCCTCATCACCCTGGGCTGCGTGTCCCTGTTGTCGAGAGAAAGTCGACATCATCATTGATCAAGGAATTATGACCAAGTTCTGTTTATATTTAAAGCTCGCAGGTATTTCCACTGCACCTTTCCCCAGAGTTCTGCCGGCTGAGCTTTCAAAAGAGGCAGACGCCAAATTGCTTTATCAATCCACCTGTGAGGTTTTTAGACACATGCACCACCGCGATGATAAAATGGGACCCCAAGAAAACTAAATACGGATTGCTCTCACTAGGCCCTCCCGCTGTATTTAGCTAGATATATAGCATATATTAATTCCCTTTATCTACTACTCCTCTAACATTACGTACGTTAGAATATAGCAACATTATCCCACAAACTCGTATCCATCCCCCGCATTCACCCTCCGTAACTATTTAACAATTAGATATTTTTCATCTCCAAAACCCCTGCAGCCTTCCATATCTCGCATAACCAGCTCCAAGGAACCGCTGGAAGCAATCCTATCAGCCCTGGGTTCAAACTCTCAACCTACTGATCCAAGTCGGAGAAAGGTACCGAACGAAGCCCACAAATACGGCTCTCAACTCCCCCTTCCACGCCATCTACCGCTTCTACCCGATGGAGAAGATGGCAAGGACGGTAGTAATGGAGTTGGCGGCATATGATGCGAAGAACCCAGCCATCCACCCACCCATACCTAGAGTACATCCGCTCCCATTACTAGGTTAAGTAATCAGGCCACCGTCCGTGAGCTTCACAAGCCAATCGTAATCCATCTAACAAGGGAAGGCAAAGATGCATATTATGTAGATACCCTGCCCTATTATTTGTGACTGCCTATCACACGGGCATATTCACGAGAGGCCAAGGGACGTCAGTCGATTGGGTGCAGTTGTCTTTACCCAAACAGGCGCAGGCGGGTGAGAATATGTGATAGCAACTCCAAGCACCAGATATTGCTGGTGGGAACAGAACGCTAGCACAAAAATCGCTAAGTACCATATGTCTTTATCACCCCCGACTTCCCGGGTACGTATTATTTCTGTATGTTTATCTGTATGTATGTGTATCTGTATAAACCCACATTTCTTTCCGCAAATGCTGAACAACATAACACTTCTTTCCGCAAACGCTGAATAACATGACAACGCTTTTGCTCAATCATCAATCACAAATCAAACAACTTCCTCAGCTCCTCAATAGTATCCTCCGGCTTCGTAACCGTATGTCCAATCGTCCTCTCGTCCTCAAAGATCTCATGATCATTTCCGCCTACCCCTTATTAGCCCCCTCCCCCTCCCGTCTCGCAGATCAACATACCTTTATACGTCTTATCCCCAAAAAAGTGCACCGTCCCAAACTCCTTAACATGCTGCAAACAATAAGTCTTATCCCAGCCCGTGGGGAAAACATCAAAGCTGATCTGTCCGCCAATACTGTACGTCAAGCCATACTCCGCGAACTTCTCCCTCAATTTCGCAACCATCTGTTCGCGGACTTTGTGCACCTTGTCGTACCGCTCGAACTCGTTTCGTTCCTCCACACTCGCATTGCGGCCGATGGGGGAGACATTGATCATGCCGTTACGGAACTCAATGAACGTGCCGCGCTTGAGCGGGATGTCTAGGTCCGCGATGTAGTGCAGGATGAAGTTTGCGAGGGGCTTGTAGCGGTCCTCGCCTAGCCACTGGATGAAGCTGTTGCTGGGGAGGGCCACGCCCTGTCGGTACGCTGTGAGGCCGTTCTCGGCGAAGCAGAAGTCGAACATGTCGATGACTGTGCGGGGTTAGTGGGAGTGAGGAGGAGGGGGGGGAGGGGAGGAGAACCATTGGCACCGTTGACACCAAGCTGCTCTTGCTGCTTGATCAGGTCGCTGCCGCCAACGAAGCCGATGGCAACTTTCTTCCGGAGCTCCTGGAGGAGCGAGAGCATTTCCGGGCTCACGGTCTGTGAGAAGTTAGTAGTGTTAGGTGCGGGGAGGGGGACAGGTACCCGACGGGCGGGGGTAAGGGTACCGTCGACATCGAAGAGGCAGACAGTGTTTTTGATGGGGCGGGCGTTGAGGGGTGGGTACTGAGCGTGGATAGAAGACATTGCTCTAATGAATTGACGGATGATTGTTGTGCTGTGTGTTGTGCTGTGATGAATTGACTTGAGGTAAAGGGGAAAGCGGAGTTGCTCAGTGACAGGAGGACAGCTGACGATGTTTTGGCCTCCAAAGCTAGCCCTGCATTAGCAGGTTCTTGGCGAAACGTTCAATTCATCAACGGCGCTTCCCGACATCTCATTCAATATGACTTCACTTCCTCCCATCACTCGCGTCGCCATCATCGGTGCTGGTGCCAGCGGTCTCGTCGCCGCAAGAGCACTCCTTGCCCAAAAATGTTTCGACGCAATCGACGTCTATGAGCAGCGATCTGATGTGGGAGGCGTATGGAACCACACCGTGCAGACAGCACCCATCCGAATCCCATCCACCGACTTCAATATCGTTGAGGAGCCCGTCGAGTACATCGACGAAGGAGGAGAGATACGGAGGGTGTATGTCTCCGCTATGTATGATAGTCTTGGTGTGTAAAACTTCTGCATCCTTCAGCAATCCCATTAACAAAAACCGCAGAAACGAATATCCCCGGGATGATGATGAACTTCTCCACGCACCCCATCCCCTCCGACCTTCCCCTCTTCCCACGTCACGACCAAATCCTCTCCTACCTCCGCACCTACGCCGATGACCTACGGCACCTCATAACCTTTAGCGCACACATCTCCCACATAACCTCGACCTCATCCGGCGGGTGGAATCTCACCTTCTCCACCGCGCATGCCCCCCAGACCTATGACGCACTCGTAATCGCTAGCGGACACTACAACACACCCTACATCCCGTCCCTCCGCGGCCTCGATACCTGGGCACCATCCCAGATCCAGCATTCCCTAAACTTCCGTACGCCTCTCTCATACTGCAACAAAAAAGTCCTTTTAGTCGGTAACTCGGCCTCAGGCGTCGACATCGCCTCCCAACTCCTCCCTTACGTTTCCTCCCCGCTTCTCCAATCCGTACGCACCCCTTTGCCCACCACACCAGCCAGAATCAAGACCCTCCCCGAGATCCTCGAGTTCCGTCCAGACGGCGTGGTAGAGTTCGTAGACGGCAGCGTGGAGCACGGAATCGATGCGGTGCTGTTCGCAACAGGGTATCTATACACACTTCCGTTTCTTCCGGCGGGAAGAACGACTGGCGAACGCGTAAATGGGACGTGGCAGCATGTATTCTGCATCGACCATCCGACGCTGGCGTTTTTGGGTTTGCCAACGAGGGCGATCCCGTTTCCGGTAGTGCAGTCGCAGGCAGTTATGGTGGCTGGCGTGTGGGCGGGGAAGACGCGGTTGCCGGAGAGGGAGGAGATGGAGGCGTGGGAGAGGCGGAGGATGGAGGAGGGTAGGTGGGGACCTGAGGGGAGGGTAGGTGGTGCTAGACGGGGTTTCCATAATTTTGGCTTTCCGCTGGATGCGGAGTATCTTGCGACCCTTGAGACGCTTGCCCCTGATGACGAGGAGGGGCTGCAGTCAACCCGATGGCGGGAGAAGGAGTGGTGGATCCGCGGGCGTATACCGGAGATCAAGAAGGCATTTGTGGAGGCGAAGAAGAGGGGCGTTGTGGCGAGGACGATGGAGGAGCTGGGGTTTGTTTTTGAGGATGAGAAGGGGAGGCAGTAGATATTGATGAATGGATGGAATTAGATGGTTAATATATACCCTGTTTTTAGAAGAAACACACTAGCTAGATGTCAATATATTTCTATCATTCTCCCTACATCGACTCCTGCAAGGTAAAACATAAGACCATCTCATCCTTCGCATTAATATTCTTCACTCCATACACTTCACTCGCTCCTTCACCCTTCGCACACAATCAATCTTGCAAAATATAGTAGAGTATAGGTAAGCATCATTATTAACCCGCCATCATTCCCCATCTCTGGGTAGTTATTCTGCTGTCTGTACTATACTATCTCTCACAATCACTCCCATCGGCTTATCACTAGCTTTATACACCATCCTATCCCGTAACAATCTCTAATCATCCCCTAGGAAAACCCGGAAGGAACAAGAAAAAAGAACCGAAACACTCTAGGTAGTTTCACATCTCCTTCCCGATTGCACACACGCACAAAAAACAAGGAACAAAAAAGCAACCCAACCCCGTGTAAGGAAAAACCCAGTAGTAAAAAAGAGTTCGAAAAGAACTAGAAGACAAGGACTCGCGCCGGTAATGCATGATACTGAAAGAGGACAAAGCAAAAACGGAAAGAAAAAAGAAAACCCCCAATGGCACTTGCATTCAGATTAGATACTGGATACGTAGTAGTAGAGCCCCAACTCTTGTAACATCGTTGGCGTATCTCATTCTCTCCAACCTGTCCTCCAAGGCTAGTAGTAGTAGGTATAGGTAGTAGCTAGGGCTGCCCCCAATTGTTGTGTTCCAAACTTTTAAATGTTTCGTGCCTCGTTAAAAAAGAAAAAAAAAAGCGGTAATAATACAGATTTGGTCGAAGATGCGTCGCTTAAACAGATAGGTACCGAGATCTAAACTTTGCGGAAGTCTGGTAGCCCGTTAGTATCTGGTCTAAGTGGTGAAAGAAAGAGAAAAGTAATATACCTGACAACACAGGATAGATGGACTCGAAAGCGGTGTAGATCTCCTCTCGAACCTTGGCTCCAGTAAGAACGATCTTTCCACTGACGAATATCAACAGCACAATCTTCGGCTTGATCATTCTGTAGATCAATCCTGGAAATAGCTCGGGCTCGTAGGAGCTAAAGTGGTGATGGCGCGATGCCAAACCCTCGAGACGGATCGGAAACTTGATATCACAGGAGCCGACGATGTTCTGGATCTTGAAATCGGTAAACTTGGCACCGAAGCCAAGTTTCTGGATGATGCGCGCATACTTTCGAGATGCGAGCTTGGAGTCATCTTCCGACTTTGCACCGGTAACGACCATCTTGCCGGATGCGAAGATTAGAGCAGTAGTCTTCGGCTCACGAATGCGCATAATCACAGCAGCGAAACGCTAAAAAGATTTGATGCATATAAGCCAAAGTGTTCCACTAGGGAGCAGTCATGGTAAGGCAGAGTAGTACCTTTGGGTTGTACTCTGCGTTCCTTGCATGCAGCGCTATCGTCTTCAGGTCCAAGCGACAATCAAGATTGACCGTAGCGACGATGTTTCTTTTCTCCAGCATGCCAGTTAAGCCCATGTAGATAGAAGAAAAACACACCAACAAAGATACAAAGGAACACTCACTGCAAGGTCGGCACGATGCCACTCACACCTGGTCCTCCACCAGGTGTGGCAGCGGGAGTAGCGGGGGCGTTACCGGTCGCAGCGTCCTGACCTTGCATCGAACTGTTGCCGTTGCTCGATTGCTGCTGGGCCTTCTGTCCTTCCGCATCTGAAGATGGAGGAGTGAGGTCGCCAGCACCACCTGGATAGGACAAGGAGGTAGGCGCGGTAAAAGCCTTAGCCTGCATAGCGTTCGCAGGATGAGAAATAATTGCAGCCATGATTGTGCTGATAAGGTTGGTGGTTTGAAGTCGAAGGGAGTGACAACGAGGTTTATAAACGGGGAGGATGGGACGTTGAATGTGTTGTTTTGGTTGTACTTTAGAAAGTTCGAAAGGCGCGTTGAACTTAACAAGCGTGGCACAGGAGATGAACAACCAAATGTCTCCCCTGAAGCTGACGGATTATCGATATCGCTTCCGCGGTGAATTTCTTCTATCGAACGAGGGTCGACGCGACGTATACTTCTGACGGAGAAGCAGCGGGCGATGTGGAGTGGTGTTGTTGTTGTCGCGTCCGAAACGAGGCAATGTGGGAGATAAAAGGAGGGTTACTGCAACTCAGACGTGTTTATTGGGGACACTCGAGAGGCAGACAGATATTATACGCGTCGTGAGCGATGACGAAAGATATCTGTTGTGGTGGTGCGGGTGGTGGGCGGAGATGTCAGGATTTGGGGGTCGTTTGTAAGCACGGCTGGCCAAGGGATTTCAAAAAATTTGGGCGAAGGGGGATGATGGCCTTTTATAGTCAGGTATATGGGGATGAGGAGTCATATCGAAAGGCGCTAACCGGTTAGCTGGCTTTTGCCAAGCCCCACCGCGGCATGGAAAGAAATCACTGAACGCGACACTAACTTTTCATCACTAGTAGCAACTCAAACAGCAGATCACCATTGACAGAAGAAAGAGAACTGTTAATATCGGTCGCTTCACGAGCAGAGGGAAGGAACAACAAACATCACGATGCGCGAAAAGAACGCCCGTATGGTGTAGTAAGGCATCCGCCCCATCAAGAATGAAGGAAAGGAAAAGGAAAGGGAAAGAAAAGGTAAGGTAAGAAAGAAGGAAGGAGGAAGGGGGTGGGGGGTTGTGGCCACTGGTCGGGTCAAACAAGGAATGAATTTCGGTGTCGGAGCGTCGTCGTCATGCTAGTTGGAACCGCCCACAACCTTACACCCTCTCAACAGCCAGAACCCCCTTTTTTTTGTCCCCTCTGCTGCCCCTCCGCCGTCTCACCCATCTCTTTATGCGCGCTTCAGTCCCATCACTTTCTTTCTTTCTGAGTGAGCTTTGTATTAAGTCGAAAATAAAATATCATGTCGGTCGCATCAACAACATCGTAGCGTATGTAGTAGTGCGCTGTGCTGTGTTGGCCGTGAGCCAAGGTTGGTTGGTACTAGCAGACAGTAGTGGTAGTGATGGCTGTGGTGGCGGCAGATAGAGAGGTGCTTGCTGCGGTCGGTGGTGCTGGCGGTAGGGAAAGGGAAGAGAGAGAAAGAGAGAAGGTGCGTGGTAAGTCGCAAAAAAGGAGGTGGTGGGAAACACCACTCAGTCAGCCGCAATTTCTTCGGCATGGGTCACGCCTCCTTGCATCCTTGAAACCACAATCAAACGGAAACCTCCTGTTGGTCCAAAGGAACGGTTGGCGGTGGCGGTGATGATTATTCTTCCGTTTTTCCCTCCGAGGACTACCCAAGTTGGTAGGAGGAGTGGGAAGCCGCAACACACCCGCCTCCCTTGCAGTAGCAGGAGCGGCAAATATGCAGCAACGACGTGGAGAGAGCGCTGGCGATGATGGTGATGGCGTTGACGGCAAAGGAAGAAGGAAGGAAGGAAGAAAGGAAGGAAGAAGGAGTTGTCTTGTGAGCACTGCCTTTGTATGTGACCCTAATCGTGAGGCTAGAGTACAGCGACAGAAATAATACTCAGACTCTCAGGAACCTTCTCCAACAAACCAAACCCCGAACTCTTTGTTGCATAGTTTCACGGTACATAATCTACCGCATTATTACGTTTCGAAAGCGCTGTAAAGTAAGTACTAGTGAATCTCCGATGCGCGACCCTGAGGGTTTCAACTTCTTCAACTTCCGGCACAACCACCCACCATCCACCATCGGCTCTAGACACCTTCCCTCCAAGATCTAGATTGTCTAGCGTTTATTTGATCTCTTTATTGCATCATAATTATTCAACAATTACTGTTATTTCAGTCGCTGCCAGAAATAGAAAAAACCATACCATTTGCCCCGACGGAGGAAATAATTTCTCAACCTCCGTCGCGCCTCGCTGCATATGTGCTCAATCTGACCGCCAAGCATATCTCCCGATTCTGCTGGATCTCACAAAAGGCCATTCTATCCGCATCCGCTTCCCCACTAACCAACAATCATCTTCTATCATCTATCAGGCCGCAACATCATCCATCCTACCAACACTCTACTCGACCCTTGAGTTAGGCCGCAGCAGAAGCACATACCCCGCTCTCACCACCGTTTGCACCACTGTGTGCGCACGCACGCACGCATGGATGGCTGTGACTCACCACTCACATGCCAATCATGTGCTTTTGCCTGAGTGCATATCATGCATTTGTATTGGCCTGAGGCTGAGTTCAAATCGCACCTGCAGCCTTGTGGTGGGACGATAAGAAAAGCATGTCGGCTTTGCAACCTTGATATTTAATGTTTAGGGCGAGTATTGACGAAGGAAAATCAGGCAGACAAGGCGGCAGAGCGTCACCATCAAAAATACGAGGGCGCGGAAGAGTGCCTTTTTATCAATGGATCGATCAACAACCCAGCAAGATTTTTCTCGGCGTGGCGTTATTGCGGACGAAGCGTGAGAATCTGTGACGAACGCTTATGACTCACAGATGTCGTTGGTCCGGACCAGCCTTCTCACCTTCGCAGTTTGTCTATCATGAAGCCCGTCCGCCTACCTCATCGATGGAGATTAAAGACAAGACTTGCACCCCGCTAAACTCGCTGTTGCGCGGTTCCCGGACTTGTATGCTTCCGCAACGAAATTTCGCCGGTTCGGGTTTACGGATGGTGCGGTGGGATGAAGTGAGGATGAGTCGTGATACTTCCAGACACTAGTTAATCCTCAAAGTTTGACTGGTTTATAGGTTTAGAGATTTAGACGATAACAAGTCTACTACTCGCCGGAAGTCCTCCATATGATCTTCTCCGGTGTTCGGCAAATTAATGCATCCCACGAAAATACGAAGGAAGGAGGCAGACAAGCATCTCAAACTTTGATGGCTACCTCTTAACCCGTATACCGGCTCCCTACTTCGCGCGCTGGAAAGGGTCTGGAGACGACAACTCACCTTCGCAACAAAAGTATTCGGGACAGCTAAACGATTACAAGTTCGTACGTGTAGAGTGCTAGTTGTTTCGAGAGATGAGAATAGAGAACAGAACGCCCTCCCTTACATCCAAAACTCTTAAGACTCCAGCTATCAAATTGAAACTCTTCTATTGAGTAGAGTAAGTTACATCAGAAACCCCCCAAGAATCACCAATAAATAAATTTAAACCAAAAACCCTCGTACTTCCCCGCGCTTCACCCTAATTACCAACAGGCCGTCGTTCCCGCTCCTGTTGTTCCCGTTGCCTACCATTAAGACCCTCATTTTCCCACGCGTTACCAACACCTTCAAGCATCAGTGGAGTCGTCTCCGTCGCCTCCGTCGCCTCCGGCGGCGATGCCCTCCCCAACGAACCACCTCCCGCCGCATCTTCCTCGTCCGACTCATCGACCTCCTCAATCCTGCCCCTCTGCTCTTCATCCTCCGCCTCTTTCATCCTCAGTGCCTTATCCGCATTCCGTTGTATGATCACCAGCGACAAAATCTGTCTCCCGTCAGCAACAACCCCATCAGCCCAACACCACAAAACAAACCTTCCAAACCATCAACACCCCACCAACAGCAAACAAGAACGCCATCGAAAGCCCCTCCTGCTTCTCCCACACATCCGCACAGCCAATCTTCCGTCCCGTCTGGGCCTCACACGCGGTCACATCAATCCCCTTCGTCGGGAATGGAAACGGCATGTCGTGAGGATTCTTAAACCCGCAGCAGCTGAGCTTGTTTTGGATCTTTGCTATCGTCGTGTCGTGCGTCCGGAACATTCCCTGCCATTTGTCGTGGAACTCGCAAGCCGCGGGGTGCAACTTGCTGCCCGAGAGCGCGAGTAGCATTGTGTCCAAGACGAGAACGATAATTGTTGGGAGGCCGGAGCGCAAAGGGCGGGCTGCGATTTTGTCGGAGGGCTGATTGAGCGCGTGCCATGTTCCGCCGAAATTGATGAGTGGAAGTAAGGTCCCCAACGCGGGAAGGATGACAGGGAGTGGGAGGTGGAGGGTTTCGGTGGTGACCCTAGGGTAGGTTAGTGGCGAAAAGCGGGGGAAGGGGGAGGGGGAGGGGGAGGGGGAGGGGGAGGTGAGATACCAGGTCCATACACCTAAGGCGAAGAGCGCGGCATTGACCTAACATGCTAATCAGCGACGTAATTTATCACGTCGGGCGAGGGGAACTCACGACGAAGGCTAGGATAATCCATTTTACCTTGCCTCCATAGTTCAGCGTTATCGAAGAATCCGCCATTGTTGATAGTTGCAGCTGTGAGGATGTGACGCGTGGTCGGTGGTGCACTCTTTATAGTACGAAGGAATCGTATATTAGTGTGGGCAGGGAGGTTGGTGCAGTTGGAAATGTAGCCAACCAGCGACAAATATGGATGCCGCTACTATGCATCTGTCCGGAACCGGAGAAATTCGTTAGGATGAATCAGCGAAGGAATCGCAATTCCTTTAAGCCGCATCATGCAGAACGTAGAGTGGGGGGGAAAGACTGCTGATGTTGATACAATACTAATAACTATCCACCGTATGTGATAGCTTATGAAGGAGTCAAAATGGCATACACAGTTACTAGTAAACCCCAAACCTTGACGTGAGGTACGGACCACTCGCTCTAGTAGTAGGTATAAATGTATATTTTTGCCCAAATCTACTGCTCTCGTATATTAGACTATTGCCGCCACTACTCCCCAATACTCCACCTCTTTTTCGAAACCCTCACCGTGTCCAACACAAGCCCTGCGACGTCGAAAACTCTCTCCACGTATATAAAGTCCCATGCATGCAGCGCACACAGGCGCTCCCAATCTCTTACATCCACCCTCGCAAGTTGTAGTGACTCGCCGGTAGGTTTAAATATGATCACGTTCGTATAAATAGTCGGAAAATCATCAGGATCAGACCGGGTATCGAGACGGGATGAGATGGTGGCTTTTAGGCCCTGTTATTGTCAGTAATAGCTGTGGAGGGAGTGGGAAAGGAGTGAGACATCGAGCGTAGCGATGTCTTCGCGTGGGAGGAGCCATCCCGAATCGCACTCTATCATAGCCCAAGTTTCATAATCAAAGGTTGCTGTACAGAGGACGATACAGTTTTGTGGGGGGGCGGAGGTGGTCATGTCGTTTGGGTAAAGTTTGTGGGCTGAAGCTGCCGTAGGAACGTGTCTCACATACTTACCTAGGAAGTAGACAAAGCTTATTTTTTGCGAGCTGATCCTTACCACTACAAAGTAGAACTGCCGAATACATCGACTAAGTACTTGTTCCAACAGTAGGTACCTAGTATGAAGTTTTTCTTGCAGTACTCGTCCGAATCTACTACTCTCCAGTACTCCACTTCATTTTCGAAACCCTCACCGTGCTCACCACAAGCCCTGCGTCGAGAATACCCTCCACGTATATAAAGTCCCATGCATGCAACGCACATAGGCGCTCCCAATCTTTGGGATCTACCATTGCTAGTTGCGGTGGTTTGTCTGTATGTTTACATGTAATCACGTTCGTATAAATGGTCAGAGGTCCATCAGACCGGATGTCGAGGCGGGATGAGATGGTAGCTCTCAGACCCTATTATTCTCAGTAATAGCTACGGGGAACAGGGAAGATGTAAGACTTCGAGGGTAGCAATATCTTCGCGTGGAAGGAGCCATCCTGGGTCACAGTCTGTCATGACCTCAGTGTCATCGTCGAAGGACGCACCGCAGAAGACGATACAGCCGTGTGGGAGTGCGGAGGTATTCATGTTGTATGATGAGTTGGGGTAAGGTTTGCGGGGAACTTGAAGGCTGAAGCATGCATGTCATACATAAACTTTAAGCATCGTTTAATTGGGAGATTCGGTCACTTGTCATTTGAGTAGCTCAACACAACAGAGCACGCCTCCAGAACTGGTTCCGCAGTCTCCTATACTCACTTGCATGTTTATTCTACCACTGGCGGATTGAGCTTTGTACCGTTCCGCCTTGGTTCGCTCCCAGATATCGTAATTTGGCACTGGTTCGAACGCAAAACTTGTCAGTTTTGGACAGCGGTTCGTTGTTCAGCTGTCGGTACAATACTCGTTATATCGGTCCGTATAAAGTTTATTTTTGCCATACTCATCCTAACCCACTACATCCATCTCCCCTTCGAAACTTTTACCACTTTCATCATCATCATCATCATCATCATCAATTTATTTGGTCCTTCGGCCTGCATACACTCTTCCTCGTCCTCCAAGTATATAAAGTCCCATGCGTGCATCGCGCCAGACGCATCCAATCCTTTGGACCCACCATCGCCAGCTCCAGCGGTTCGTCGTCATGTTTAGACATAGCCACGTTCATATAGATGATCAGAAGATCTTGAGCCAAGAGTTTAAGATGGGATGCAATGGAGTGTTTTAGATGCTGCTGTTGCCAGTAATATGATTGCTACGGGGGAATCGGTGAGGGGGTGAGGACTGAGGGTAGAAATGTGTGCGCAGGAGCAGCTATCCTATATCGCAGTATATCATGTCCCCAGTCATGTTGTCGAAGTTCGCTCCGCAGAGGACGATACAGCCCGGTGGGGGGTGCAGAGGCGTCCATGTTTGTTGTAGGGGGTGAGTTTGGATAAGGTTTGCGGGGAACGTTACTTGACGGCTGAGGCGTGTCTCACATGAACTTTAAGCTTATCTATTGCGAGCTGATCCCTACCTCCGAGAAGTAGAGCTCCAGATCATACACAAACAATTCTCAATTTCATTAACTACTGATTCCAACGGTGCGTATAAAATGTGTTTGCGCCGCACCCACCGAACTCACTATCCCTCAACTCTCCACCTCCCCTTCGAGACTCTCACAGTATGTACCAACCCCGCACCACCCTTGACCTTCCCATTATCCGATACATACACAAAGTCCCACGCATGCAGCGCCCATAGACGCTCCCAATCTATCGGATGCACCTGAGCCAGCTCCGGGCTACAGCCGTCAACATTGCTCACGACCACGTTAGTGTAAATGGTCGGAGTATGGGCCAGTTCGAGTTGGAGATTGGATGTAATGGCGGATTCCAGATCCTTTTTGACTGTTAGTAATACATAGCTACGGAAGGGATGCGCGAAGGGATGGGACATCAATGGTAGCAATGTCGTCGCGTGGGAGGAGCCATGCTTTACTGAAGTGTATTAGGCTCTGGTCGTTTATCTTGAATTCTGCTTGGCAGAGGACGATACAGTTTTGTGGAAGTGCAGGAGTGGTCATGGTGTGTGAGGTAGGTTTAGGTAAGGTTTGCGGGGAACTCGAAGGCAGAATTTGTCCCACATACTGTACCTTTTGTAAACTGATGCTTATTTGTTGAGAGCTCCATTGACTGATCCCTGCCCTAGAGCAGTTGTATCGACCTTCGCAACAAACATCAGAGACAAATAAAATATCCGAAATCTCAATGCCGAGAGCCATTCCCACGGGAGCAGTAGACATATCCACCTCAGCTTCCGTCCCTTAAAGCTCCATACTGAAATTCACTTCCCGCTCCGATTGAGGCGAGGGTACCTGGGATTCCCTATTAACTTGAACTTCGCCCATCACCTCTATCAAACCCGCCTCCACTTCTCACAAACAAACACAAACAAGCTAAACCTCGAGTTCCAAACCCGCCTACGCTTGATATCAGCTGTCCCTACACCAGTATTCACGAAAACCGACGGAGTATGGATTTCCTGAGTTTGTTTTCTCGACGGATTAGCACGTCCCTGCGGTCCGCAATATATAAACAGGTCGATAGATGCCTCGCAGTGTTTTTAGCCCCAGTACATATTCAATAAGAAAGGAACGGATAGTGCTTTACCTATCTCAGAATGCTGCACGGATGTACTCTACCTAATGATGTTCTGACGAAAACGAACCCATTTTGAGGTGCTTGGCCCCGTTAATCGGGCCTCTGTGCCCATTATTTGGGTCACGAATTCCTCGGACGTGTCACTTGCACAATTTTCACACCCTATTTAAGAATATACTATCACTGAAGAACTGTAGCGAGCCCTCCCTAATTCAGGTACCTATCACAAAGTTCAAAGAAAAGAAATCCTCCGACGATAAACCTGATCAAAGCGAACGATTGCGAAAGTGCGTAGAAGAAATTGGCAGCCACAGAGAACCAGTATCCATCCCAAACACCACCTAAGCAAGTGTAGATGAATATGAAAACTTCATCTTCTCAGGTTTTCCAGCCTCATACAGGATTCTCCGTCCGCCGACAGCTATTAGAACAAAGCTGAACAAAGTACTGCCGGTTCTCTTCACGGTCACTCGAGGATCCCTAACCCCAGAATCCTCGAATTTTTCGGCACGGCCCTTCTTGATTACCTTCACATACCTTTTCACCTGCGCGAGTGCGTTCTTTCTCATTTTACCGATGGTTGTTGAGGTGTACTTGTTGTCACGATCCGACCAGTACATATACCGCATCTTATCCATCGATGCCTCATCCATGACGGCCACCTTTTCTGCAAGCGCTTCCAGCTCCTCGTATGAGGGAATCGTCCACTTTGCCCAACCTCCATGAGCGCCGTTCCATAGCCCACTTAGGTGAATATCCTTCAGTTCGAGCACGACAGCAGACTCACTATTATCATTGCCGACAACGAATATGTCAGGAAAATCGTACCGCCCATCGCCTTTCTGCTTCTTTCCATCCATCACTAGATAAAGCTCAGGGACACGTGTCCGCGGAGGGTCCAGCAGAATCTCCACCACACCTTGTAGGACAACCTCGTTAGATGACCTTAGTGACCGTATAGTCCAAGTAGCTAGGAAATCTCCCAATAGTTTAGCAAATAGTTTAACCGATCCATTCCGAAGGCTCCTATTGGCAGGTGCTATTTGATTCTCTATTTGTTGCTGGGCACTTATGTAATTGTGAATGCGGCTCAAAACCTAACATGATCTTAGTCCAATATCAACCGATTCGGCAGACCAACATACGTTCATTTTCATAACCTCGTTCGGGATTCGCAGCTGGTAAGGCTGGCCAGCTTTGCCGGCATGCGTCAAAATACCTAGGTGGAATAACAACGATAATGTGGCACTGCGATCCTTGCCCACCTGCTGCATAACATCAATGAAACTAAATTCATTCTGAACGCCGCCGGTCACCGGTAGAGACCCCACCATCATGAGTTCTATGATATCATCTGACGAGAACCTGCCGGTATCGGCTATCAACTTTAAAAGGTTGACGGCATGAACGGCTGGCGATTGTTCCGGATTAGCGACTACCTCACCCTCTTTAATCATAGAAAGGTAGTAGTGAACAAGTAGTGGGTTATAAAGCCGTTCCTCATTCCCTAAGGTCGTGAAAGAGTATCCATTGTAGTACCTTTTCATAGCCCAACAAGCACCCGAGATGACTTGCTCTAGGCTGCTTTGGTCCTGGCTACCTGAGTCCTTGCTGTTTGGGTCCCCGCTGCCTTGGTCAAGGTAGGCCCTAGTAATCGTCTCCACTTGCTTCTCAGTGAATCCGCAGATGCCATGATATTTTGGCGATTCCGATATAATGTTGGTTGCGGTGAGTGGGCTCATCCCCGACCGAAATGCGGGCAGCACGCCGGTAAGGAAGTATTTCGAGACGCAGCCGGTAGGGCCATCGCCAACAGCTTCCTTAAAATTTGAGAAAAGGTTCATCTTGAAAAAATCTTCGATAGCATTCACTTTAGTTATTCGTATAAGGTTAGTTTCATAGCTGCTACCAACAAACACCACACTATTCACTGGTGCATCGTACTCGTCAATCCCTACAAACATAGTATGCTTGGACTTCTTGACCAGCATCTGAGAGAAAGGATTAGACTAGCCATGATTAAGACAGGCCTCACTTACAAGCGTTTGACGTAAAGAACTAGAACCATCCTCGAGGCAAAGAATGTCCGCAGGTTTAAACTCGTCAAGATTACTGCGGTACTTGTCGAGGAACGCAGCCAGAATAGTATTCATGTACCTATTAAAGCTAGCCCTCAAGAGGTTTATATCACCAGTTTCAATACTTGAGAGATCCAATTTGAGAACGAGGTGCCGACTACGGAACTCTGTCGGATTTTTGCTAATGTAGAGTCCACCAAAGATGTCGTCAAACTTTGCAGCCGCTGCAATGTCGTAGTATTCGCAGAGCATATTAAGAAATGTAGACTTCCCAAATCGACGTGGCCGCAAGAACATATTCGAATAGACTCCAGATTGATCGAGAAGCTCAATGTATCTAGTTTTGTCGACAAACAGGGTACCCGGCCATGAGACGTATGAAGTAAACCGTTGAGTCGCGGCTAGCTGCGGAGTCTATCACGATCGTTATACCTTAGCACCCCTCCATGCTTAGACTCGGTGGTACTTACTATTGGACCACCTACAACAGACCTTGTCTTAAATACATCTGAGCCCAAAGATTCATGGAATACCTGAGGTAATGGTTTATTCATGTCTAGAGGTGATTAGACTCGGGGTATCGTTCGATGGCCGAGGGGACACTTACTAGAGGTCCGAAGGCCATCATTATCGAAATGGGCCGTCTTGGGACTGCTCGATGGGGTGTCATGTCGAAACCGCCTTGCCAGTCGCACTGGATGGCCTGGTGTCGTTTTCGACGAGAATGGAAGGATTTCCTTTGGGTAACAAAACACGGAGGCAGCGGTTTGATTGACTCGGAGTGGCCATTTTGGAACTATGCTTCGAAGGGTAAGCGTAAATTCATCATAAGATGCTTCATGGGAAACGGAGAGAATTAAGTAGAACTTACAGGGCCATGGCAACGGCGATCGAATGATATATCCTCAAAGACTGGATGCCTTACCATCAGCTGATCAGCTCAGTCACAACGCGGAGGATAGCGACGAGTGATAAAACGGATACGTAGAAGAGCTGTGCATATGAGTGAAACTTCAGTGAAACTTCAGGGTATTAGGCCTTGGGGGGAAGTTTTTCACGCGATATCTGTTACCCTACTTTCATTATGTACTTTACAAACAATACATTGGTGATCACTCGCTCCATGGGAAAAATTTTGACTGCCTTCACTTTTGCTTTGACGTGACTCGCTTTTCGCCTCTCACCCATCATCGCACACCCATATATTGCCATATCATGAGGTTTCTAACACATAAGCCGATTCCACGTAAAAGGGGAGTAACCGCAGGTTTCCAGCCTGTTTCCAGCACCTATTGAGCACTGCAGGTTCCAAACCTGCATCTGTAGCTGGTGGTGTTCTGGCACCATGTTCAGCCAGCTAAGTAAGAGATTACTCCTTGTTGATTCGATTATTTTAACCTTTATCATGCAGAGCTACGGTGAGGATGGAAGGTGGAAAATAGAACGCAAAATTTCATCCGCTGGTCACTTGGGACCAGGCTCATGGCCCATCACCACAGACTACCGATGAAGGGAATTGAGTCATTTTGTTTTATGGCTACTACAGGTGTATGAACTATGCCGTCAACTCGGAACCTATGACCTCCGTTATTTCTCGACACCATAACCGGATCAACGAGCCCAATGCACTTGCCAGTAGCAATCAAGAAAGTTGCTACGACTGTGATTAAGATGGATTGCAAGAAGGATAAAGGTCCAAAAATCAGATCGGGTTGAGATTGCAGCGTTGTCAACCCATCAGGACCCATCCGCTCTCGTGCCCAGACTTTTTCACCTCGCTCGGTGAAAACCCGCGAAGCGAAAAAAAGAACGTTTGGTATACGAGAGCAGATCCATCCCAGAAACCCAACTTTCCGCTGGGATCTTAGGACAATCACTACAATTCCTGCCACAATTCCGCCACATCGGCGACTAACTATCAAATGCTATGATCATTTCTCCTCCCATAGTAGATGAATTCCACCGACTCCTTCCTGAGTGATATGACATGCGTTAATTGCTCATATCCACTTTCTTTCCAACCCACAATCAACTGCATCAGCCAAAACAACCGCAGCCCAGCGCAATACTGTCTACACAGCAATATCCCAATTCGAACTCGAATTCGTGACAAAGCAGGCACTCAACAAAGAAGCAAGAGATGAACCAAGATCAGCTACGGTCATTGAGTTATGAACACGAGGCTTCCCGTCCGCTCAGCCATATCTAAGCATAACATCGCCAGGTTAGTACTGCAGTGGGTGACCATGCGGGAATCCCTGGTACTGTAGTTTTGCGCATCTTTTGTCACCTCCTCAGAACATGACTATTTTAGGGCTCCATTGAATGATACATACACCCCCGAGTGAAAGGTCCTCCGGGATTGACTCACGGCGGTGCTGTACAAACTTAAGTCATAAGCAGACTCAAAACCTATAGGGAAACTCTTTTGCTCCTCCTCGACTCATCCATAACCCCAAGTTAGTGAGATTCGCCGGAACGGAAAATGCTATGGCCCATGCTCGGAAATTTACTTTACCATGACTGAAACCAACACTTATACAAGCCTAGCCCAGCTGGTGCCAGGAACACCAGCCAGAGGCGAGTTCGAAATCTGCAGTGCTGTAAACACTAAAGATCGCGGGCTCTAAACCTGCAGGTTACAATTTTCCCCAGTTGTAGCCCATCCAGATTCCGCCGAAACGAAATAATGCCGTGTACCTACATATCCAAAACTCCACATGACGACGCTTGATCTCAACCTCATTCCAACAACTGAGCGCATAGCTTTGGCTGGTGCAAGAAACACCAGGTGTTGTAAACGCCGGGAGCGGGTTCGAAACCTGCAATGCTATAAACATCGGGTGCTATAAACATCAAGACCGCAGGCTTAAAACCTATAGATACCTTTTACTCTTTTTAACCTCGCAGTAACCCACCGGGAAAAACGTTAGCCTCGATCAGGCGTTGTGTTCTGGGCGGATAAATGTACCTAATTGGGGCTTATAGTATGTCATCTATCTATTATCTTATCTCATCTTCCATCACTTTCATAGGTACGCATGCAACAAATTCACGTTATATTTCTTGACGTTATTTTGGGACACAATCTGAAGAAATTTGTGCCGATTTGCTTTAATGGTTGTGGGGCGGCGATAATAATTGTGACTTCGAACGAGTGCAATGCGCAACTTACGGTGCCGGGTGCTACTGTAGTTCTGGGCCTCTTTTGTTGCCGAGTTTCAGGTCCCTTCTCTGCTCTCTACCAGCCTTTACATGCACACGTTCTTTACTATAGCCGCTACGTATTGTACGATGCAAACATCCGACATCCATCCTTCCCTTCTCCTTTCCTCTATCGTTTATCTTACCAAACTCCTGTGCCACGCTGTTGATGCGTAGGTCTGCGGTCTTGTGGGAGGTGCCAAAATTGGAGTATTGAATGAAGCTAGTTCGAGTTCATTGAAGTTACGCGGCTGAAAGGGAGGGGTGCGGTTGAGAGGACCGTGGTTTCAGGGGCGGGGGACAGAGGTGGCGGTGATAGAACTGAACCAGGTGTGGAATTGCATGAATGGGGAGGGGGAGAGCATGCTGGGCCTGAGGGTGGATTTTGAGAACAGTGTGTTTCAGGGGACAACTACAGATTTAGCAGGGTGTGGGAGAGGAGTGTGGTAGTTTGTATAGATGAGCTTTGAGTTTGGGTCTACCTGGTTAGTAGGTTCCCCAGTGGCAGCGGGGTCGGTGTAGAGCGCCATTTTTTAGCGGGTGAATCGGCGGAGTCAGTGCACCAGCTACAGTGGCCGTCCTAGCTTGTTTCAGTCCAATATCCGCCCATAACTTCAATTATTTGCTCACTATCACCTGTCCACAAAAATGTGGTATCAGCTGGGTTCAAACATAATCAAGGAGTATATAGCTCGGTTCAAGATGGGGGTTATCACCACCCCAACGCATGCGCACTCACTTCCTGGTTTGACTTGACATAGGTTTTTCAGACTGGCCACCCAGTCCTACTGCAGTAAATAACCTCAAAGACCGCCTTTTTCAGGTCCTCACCCACCACATACACATTAGCGTCATCTGATCCAGTCGTCATTTTGCGCAGGTATACAAAATCGCGTGAGCGACCAAGTCGTCTTCCTTCCGAACGAGTCTAACAAACACGGCCACAACGAGCGGGGAAGCGTTGTGATTCTGTGGCGAGGATAGAGGCTCCTATCTCCGTCGTCCCCTTTAGCCACTCGCACAGAACCAAAGTTTTCACCGACTGCCACCACATTTTGTCTCTTTGCTGTCCGCGGCAACCAGCACGAAGGTGGGAAATACTATCTACCTGGGTCACTTTGGAGATGTAATTCCTGGAGTGATGTATTTCGTCGTGATCAATTGGACACCATTCGCCGTGGTTCTTTGCATCAGAGGGCTGCCATTATACCCAACCAATTATAATCAAACCTGGATGGGGCTGGTAGAGTGCGGGTTAATATGTTCCAAAGCCTGGATCTGGTGAGTGCGTGGGAAGGGACAGCATGTCTATTGTGCGAGATATCTCTTTTCGGCAACGCACACCACCCCTACTGTACCGAGCACAGTGATTGGGACGGGGTCCTTGACTGACCACTTTTTTTGATAGGACGGTGTAGGCCTGACAGTTTTAAAGTAGAGGGGGCGCCCTGACAGATAAAGAAGACTACTGGGACAGTGGCAAGTGCTGATCAGGTTAGTGCTCCAGAGGATGTTAATATCAGTAGTGTGAGAGACATGTTGCTAGAACTAGAGGTATAAAGGGTGGCCAGGTTCCAAGTCTAGATCTCCCTCTAGGTCCTCTCCGTTTATAACTAGTCATTTAAATCTGTCCCGCTGACACTTTTGCCATACCGGACAGCTGCCTCTGACACTGACAAAACTCATGAGAAAGTTGGGATGGACACCCCCCGCTGACAGCTGACGTCCCAACCACTGTGCTCGGTACAGTATCAGACATATTCACACCCTCTCACTCGGCCACAGCTACCCTCCTCCCGGCAACCCAGTGCTGCTACACCACACATATCCGGCTAGTTGTATACTTGTATACTTGTAGACCTGTATACCCCCACCCTCGTTCAGCGCCACCTATCACCCGTCACCCCTCCCTCGAACCTCTTAGCGCGCCGTTACCCTCCCTTCCCTCCTTCCTACCTCCAACCTTCACCCACAACTCCGAACCCGAATGGCTCCCTAGCCCCTCCCCTCCTCCTCTCCGCCTCCTCACCACACAATGCCACCAGCGCTGCATCCAAAATCATTCACGACAGCGTCCCTATTCACCTCGACGGCGGTGCTCGCGTTCCTGGTCGTGGGGGCGCCACACATCCTGCCGTGTCCGGCGCCGAAACAGCAATACACCGATGACGGGGGTGGGGGTGGGAACGGAAAGGGGGGGGAGAGGAAGAAGAAGAAGAAGAAGTGTCCGGTTCCTCGGTTGGGGGGGAAGGGGGTTGTTGTGAAGGTTGAGGGGGAGGGGCGGTAACACGGGGTGGGAGCACGGGAGGAATAGACGGGAGGGGAAGGGCGTACATGATACCGGATATCTGCATGGTTTAGAAGAAAAAAAACGGTGATTGGGTTGGGTTTGATTGGGTGTATATTCTTTGGGGGGGCACTGCTTCCCGTTGTTCCCCGATGTTTCACGATGTCCCGCGTTGCCTCACGAATTGTTTGCTCGACGCCACACACGGGGGGATTGTATTCAATCAGAAGCCAGCCGTAGATCAGCTCCATTCCGGGTATTCTGCAGGTTAAAGTTTCCCCGATACGTCACGATGCTCCGCGATGGTGTTTGAATAATATCCCCCGCTCGATTATTGATAACACACTCACCCCCACACTCGTCCCCATCCCACCCCACTCGCCCCTCTTTTGTATCCTCACCCATCCTCTTTTGTAACCCCCATCCCCATCTACGGACTCAACCTCTCAACCTCCCACTCCTCACTCTCCACATCCTCCCTCGTATACACAAACCGATCATGAAGCCTATTCTCCCTGCCCTGCCAAAACTCGACGAGCACGGGGCGGATCCTCAACCCGCCCCAGAACGTCGGCACGGGGATCTCATCTCGCCCGCGGAACCACTCCTCGACCTCGGCAACCCTCATCTCTAGCTCCTTGCGGTCCTTGAGAACGCTACTCTGCTCGCTCGCCCACGCACCGATCCTACTCCCGCGGATCCGCGTGTTGAAGTACACCTGACTCTCGTCGACGCTGAGACGCTCGGCGAGGCCCTCGACGCGGACCTGCCGCTCCTGCTCGCGCCAGAAGAAGGTTAGCGCCGCCCAGGAGTTGGTGCGCAGGTCTGCCGCCTTGCGGGACGTGCCGAAGTTGCTGTATAGGATGAAGCCGGTGGGGTCGAGTTCTTTGAGGTATACGACTCGGGCAGAGACGCGGCCGGAGGGGTGGGAGGCGGTGGAGAGGACTGTGGTTTCGGGGGAGGGGACGGAGGCGGCAGTGGCGGCAGAGAACCAGCTGTGGAATTGGGTGAATGGGGAGGGGGCGAGCATGCTGGACTCTAAGGTGGATTTTGAGAACTGTGTGTTTGGGGGGGCAACTGTGGGGTTAGTGGGAGTGGGGTAGGAGTGGGGTGAGGTCGTACAGATGCGCTTTGAGTTTGTGTCCACCTGGTTAGTTGGTTCCACAGCGGTGGTGGGGGAGGAGTAGAGCGCCATTGTCTGGTAGGAGAAACGGCGGAGTCGGAGCACTGTGGGTGATGATCGTGAGGCGGGCAGAAAGATAACCGTGTTTGTAATTGCGAAGAGTAAAAACTCGCTGCAGACTTTTCTGCGCAGAGTAATCCTGTAGCAAGGGGCGTTATCTTGCAAACGAAATGCTCCTTCACATGTGAAATACCCAACTTTCGTTACACGCGGGAACTCCCGCCTATATCACGTCACCACCTTCCTCATCGCCATCGTGATCACATGCCCACAACAACCATGGACCCAGACCCGCACCCCACCGAACTCCCACACTCAACTTACTACTCCAACGCTGCCGACGACCTTGAAGCCGCAGCCGAACACGATCCCGAAGCCTGGCGCCGCGTGCGCCCGTTCCGAAAGCCCATAACCTTCGTCCCCGCCGGCAGCACACCCTCCACCTTCCCTCCCCGACCACTCGGCACCGGCGCCACCGGCCGCGAAGTCGCCGCAGAGTACCTCCAGCTCGTCGGATTATCCCCTTCACCCTCATCAACCACAGGTTCCCGTTCCCCCTCAACAGACTCCCCCGCCACCTGCGACATCTGCAACCTCCCCATCCTCACCCCCTCGCACGATCACACACTCGCCCACCAATCCGCGCTGCCACACTCTCACCCGCCGCACCACCTCCCGCGGCGGAACGTGGGGCTCAAGATTCTGCAAGAGTCCGGGTGGGATCCAGATTCGCGGATGGGACTGGGGGCGGAGGGGCAGGGGGAGCGGTATCCTGTGAAAGCGGTAGAGAAGGGGGATCGAGTGGGTGTTGGGGGGAGAAAGGGGAAGGGGGTGGAGAAGAAGAAGGTGCCGAG
>Ga0307515_10001702_pt1 | contig 49026 bp, 24 predicted proteins | sample 17_EM_MG_FD_194513 | JGI IMG/M metagenome (GOLD analysis project Ga0307515, IMG submission 194513) | Populus trichocarpa ectomycorrhiza microbial communities from riparian zone in the Pacific Northwest, United States - 17_EM | ecosystem: Host-associated > Plants > Roots > Unclassified | place... | reverse complement strand
TGGACCATTATAGCGGCTGGACGTTGGTGTGCTTCCAGCAGCATTGAGGGCTGACTGGCTGGTGCGAGAGGTTGGTGTTGCTGCACGGCGAATGTTGTGGCGAATGACCTCACGTAGCTTCCCGGCACCGTGGTTGAATGACCATTGGTTCATGGGCGTGCCAGATGTGACGATGTTGGTGAGGAGTATTGACCAGATGGGGTCCTCAATGGAGCTAAAGGAGTTTAGGAGTAGCCATGCGAGGAGAGAGTCATCAATTCCTGCTCCGACAGCAACGAGGGTGGCATTTTTCGAACGGTAGAAGGTGAGGTGTTTCTCAAAGGCATCCAATGTTGGTTTATCTTTGAATTGCTTGTTGAAAAGTTCGATTCGAATCCAATTGGCGATGCTGTTACTCGATTGTTTGACAACTTCAGCAACTTCGGCTTTGAGTTTGTCATACATGACTTTGGCGGGGTCTTTAAGGTCGATAACATGTCGTACTCCGTCTGAGATTGCGCCGAGTATGATGCCAGCAGCAATATTGTTCGCGGCTTTCCACTCTTGGAGCTCTTCACGGTATGTCGTCAACTCTTCGCTTGTAGGTTGGGGCGTGATAGTGACACTGGGAGTGGTGGATGGTGGATTGCTCAGTTGCTGTGCGCGTGGATCGACTGGCTGAGGGTCAAATGCAAGGTACGCGTTCTTTCGCAGGATGGTGCTCATGATATGAAGGTCCCATAGGTACCAGTTGTCATAGTTGAGCTCAATTGTCTGGTCGCTCTCTGATTCACTCATCGTCTGTTGACTTTGGCGTTGACGTGACTGAGTGGAAGGCAGGCGAGTAAATGGGGATATGGGGGGAACCCACCGGGCAGCAAGTGCTTGGCTGGTGCTTGGCTGAGTGTATGATTCTGAATTCTGACGCTGCCACGCTCGGTCAACAATAAACATCCAACAGATCACGCCAAGAGAATAGAACTCTCGGGCCCGGAGAATAGCCCGATCGTCGGAGAAGTTCTCACCACGTTCCCGTTCCTGAACACCGTCTGTGATATCACTTTCTTTGGTTAGCAGTGGTTGAATATCTTCGAAGGAATTGCTTCCAGGTTGCTTCGACCTACCAATTCGCACCACCACCTTTTATGGCCGGGGTTCAGGAACTATCAGCTATTCTACCACCATCTATTCTGCCTACCGCCATCCCTTCCCCTGTCCTTCCTCCTTGTACTGACGCGACTCCGATGCCGGCACAAAAGACAGTCCTCCCTCTCGCATCCCCCGCATCGCTCAACGCTCTCGCTGAGCATTTCTTTGACGAGTACGAACACCGTACGCATACTCCCACTGTCCCAACCGCCCCCTCCCTTCTTGGATCGGGCTACGCAACCGCCGAAGGATTCCCCGACCTCGGGATGGAGTCGTATCTCCACCCTGGCGACGCCCTCGGGTCAACCGCACTATTCGACTGGACCACCCTCGCCAGCGCCAACCTCCCTCCGCAGCCGAGCCATCGTTGGCCACAGATCTGATGGCGAGGTGGTACTATCTCGATCTGAGAGGTCCGACTCGTTCAAACTTGTCTCACCACCGTCGATCAGCGCAGTCAATGGAGGAAGGAACGACCGCGCTGACGCGCAGCATGCTTAGTGGACCAATTTTGCTGGACTTGCGCCGCCGTTCTCAGGGCCGCAACCACTGCAACCTGACCCTCAGTGCGCATTCAAACTTGAGCAAGGTCAAGAACAAGAGCAACTTCTCGTGGTCGAGCTTAGTGACGTGACTTCTTCACAAGTGCAAATCGAGCCCCTGGATGGGCATCTGCAAATCAATGGTGATATGGTCAAGGCACACGCCGAAGTGGGTCAACTGGCTGCAGAACTTCAAGTCCAAATCACCGGGCAAGCACCCGAGATCCCTCTTGGCCTCAAACCTTCCAAGTCTTTGGCACCCGAGCAAAATTTGGAACCTTCTTCCCTTTCCCCTCCAGTCGTTCTCTAGGACCTGGGCGCGATCACATCACAACGATTCTCTCCCTTTTCTCTCCCCTTCCAACATCCATGTCACCAACACGCCGCAAAGAAATGCCCTTGCCCGTTTTATGTGTCCTTGCCACTCAAGGGACGTGAGCGGAAGAGGAAAGCCGTCGTTATCAACGACGATCCCATGCATACTGTAGATGGGGAAAGGAATAGAGTTGCGAAGGGTGCCCAGAAGAGACCAGCAAAAAAGCAAAAAAGTGAATCCTCCGACACCAAACCGCGGACTAAACGGGCGAAAGAGCCGAGTAGGAAAAAGAAGGAGGTGAGAGTGGAAGAGACGACGAAGGTGACTTGTATCGACGAGCCGATCAGAGAAAAAATGTTCGTGACGACGGATGCGAAAGGGAACCTTAAAATGTTCCCTCTTCGGACTCGGGCTAAGCAACACGAGGATGAAGTCGGCTTGTCTGCAAATACCAACCCTCAACCGCCCCAACCTCAACTTCCTCTTCCCTAGGTGGAGGTTCCTTCGCCTCCCCCGCGGCCCCCGCAGGCGAAACCGATGGTCCCTCGTCGGATTCTTCCACACCCCGATACCGGTCATCCGCTTGTTAGTCCTGCCACCCAACCGCTTGCGGGGCGCGTTCATAACGCGTCAAATACCCTGCTAGAGCCGCGTGTGCCAACTGTGCCAACAGTTCCAGTGGTATCCACCTCATTGCTCCCACACGAACCACCGAGTTCACTGCTCACTGACCCACACCCGCCTTCACATTTGGTCTCTTCTCTCCCGTCTCGAACTGGAGGGCCTGCTCCCTGCCCCACCTCGCCGGTTGGGTCAATCATTGCACCTCTCCCTCGCTACGCCGCATCCTACAACCACCTTAAGAGTTGGAACGTCGGATTCATGGACATGGAGTTGGAATCCGAGGTCCAGCTGCTCAACGCGCTTCCTGTACCCATCCGGCGGCATCCGGCGCAGAGTTATACTGTTGGAACAGGCGTAGTGGACACACACAGTCAGACTGACGCTGGACAGGGTGCTCCTATCCCGATTCAATACCCGCAACAAGCTACACCTGTATACTCAGAGTACTCCTTCGTTCACGATTCGACGTATACGTATACGTCCGTCCCTACTCAACCTCATCGATATCACCAACACAAGCCTGCGCCTGCACCTGCACCTGCGCCCGCACTGCTGTCCCTGGAATCCTATCCACATGCCCGAGATTCCTCAGTCTCGATATTACCTCTTGGGAGCACAACAACCGATGCAGCCCGCTGTGCGACAAACGCAGGCAATCCAGGACTCATACCGGCACCAACACTACCAACAGCACCAACAGCACCAACACCAACACCAACGCCAGTGCTACCAATAACCATCCTTCCACAGCCACGGCTCGTAGCAAGGGCTGTATATTTCTCAATATGCTCATGGCCCGTATATATCTGAGTATTATGACCCTTATGTGTGAGTCATAACGCACACGCAAGGCTGGTTGGCGTCCCTAGCCTACGGCCAATGGCCTCACTGCGTACCGTATGGACAATTGCACCGGTCTCTGTACGTGTGTGTACGATTGGTTTCCTGGTACTTTGTGGCTATTTTCTTGCTGTGTGCGTCTCGATCTCGCTCTTTTTTTCTAAAGTTGTACGTACATAGTAGCGCACTTTCTTGTTGTTGAGCATGGCATTGCTAGAAGCATTAGCATTGTATGCCGAGTTGCCTCTGTAATCTCCTTGCCGTACGCTCTTGTAGGATGAATTGACATGTTGTTCCTTATCCCAGGAGCTCGGTTTTTATGAACAAGATTGGTGTGGACGTCACACAGTATCTGGTTTGTAAATGAGGGGCTATATTTCTTAGGTTAGCGGTCAAAGTTCCAGCCTCTCAACACTTTCGACCTTGACCAAATAGAATAAACCCTCGGAATAAACCGAAATGCAAGCCCTAAGCAGAACAACTCCCAAAGCGCCCTTGAGTGCCCTCACTCGCCGTGCGCACGCTCTCGACCTCACCGCGCACATTTTCTGAGGTCGCCCCATATATCCCTCTTCGGCGGGCTCAAAAACCGATCACCTCCCCGCTGATATCGAGCAAGTGACTGGTCTCGAGCGTCTTGAGTTTCTCGGTCAACGTCACGGCGTCGATGTTTCCTCATGGGCCCTCTCCTCATTCCCAAACGCGGCATTATCGGAGGCTAGGACCTACTCTGGTCCCTTCTTACGTTCGTGATAGCTCCTAATAAAGTTATTGGAGCCTTCTGGTGTTCTGGGAATTGTCTTTCGTCTACAGCACCACGAACCAATCGTTGGATGCACCGGGTTCCCAACTGACTCGCACGACAGTATTTGTATGGAGATAAACGATAAAAGGGGGCACCACCGTTGTCTTGAGTGTGGCTATGGTGCGTTCGCTTTCGATCCTGTGCGTCCCATGAACTTTAACTAAACGAATTTCCACGCGCAGTGTTCAAACTGCAATAGCTTGGGGGTGCAGAGGAGCACGGCCATGGCCACCATTAGACAATCTTATTTCTGTAGCTTGTACAGTATGAACCACTTTTTCAGGCACTCGGTGAAGACTAGGTAGCAATTGGCGCCCCTACAAAACGTAGTTACCAGACTCTATTACCTCTAATAGAAGAAATGTAACGGTCCGACTGTGATAAACAAACCACGAACTCCAGCATTTGGACCGATGTCCACTCCCTTCTATTGGCGGCTTGATCGTATATTGACATTGAACAGACAGTTGGTCAATTCCTCCGAAAATAGCAGTGGCTCTATCTACTTTGACAGCGAGTGACGTGCGATCAAACACGCTTGTTTCTTGGAGCCTGCCTCGACCAAACCACGTTCCAGTCGCTCTCGTAAGCACACCACGCCGTCCGTTATATACTGCCGCCTCACCATACACAACCAGATGACGTCGACGTTGTCGCGGGGTTATCAGAATATCCCGGCCAATTATACAGAGATATCTGCCCTCAAGAAGCTTCTCGACGGCGATCTTGAACTTAGGTCCTTCCTTCTTCGTAGACAAGAAGAGGTCCAAGTGCAATACACCTACGCCAAGAACGCCGGCGAGGTTCTCGTGGATTGCCTGGCGACGACACGTGCGGTCAAAGACGCCTATGCGGCCAGTATACTCTCTATAAACTCCCTTGAGAAAGTTCTCAAGAATGCCTTGAATGTGTACAACAATCATTGTGATATTCTAGAGACTATCTCGTCGACAAAAGGAATGTTGGTGACATGGGCTGAAATCGTAGCACTTACGGAAGCTCTGCTCACGCGCCTAGATAAAGCTACCCCGCAAGTGGAAGCACACTTGCACCTGGCTGCCGACGAGCACGCGGCGCATGAAGCCGCCCATATTGCAGCTTCGGGGTCTATGCTCTCCTGCACTGATAGTCTCCATGCGGTGGATCGAAGTATTGCCCAAAAAAAGGGAGCATTATTTGGTGTTCGTCGCATACCAACCGAAATACTCCCGCGAATCTTTATCGAGGCGGTCGAGGCGAGACAACACGAGATCATCACCTCTCTATCCTCATACCATGACCCACAATCTTCATATCATGATCTTGATGCACTTCCTAAAACGCTCAACCTCGTTCCATTCACACTCTCAGCGACTTGCAAGCGCTGGCGGGCTATCTGCCAATCTACACCTCAATTATGGAGGTACGCTCGTGCGCCTATGATTTATTCCACTCGTGAGGGGTATAAGATCATAGGAAAACCACAGTTTGAGCAATGCGTGCACCTCGCCCAAAAGCAACCACTTGAGCTCACCGTATACCCATGCTACAATCTGACCCGACAGGGCGCTACGTGCCCTAACTTTGTACTGCCAGCAGAGTCTCAGACACTCTGGGTCAACATTGTTTGGAATAGTAGTAATAATGTCATCCCGCCAAGGATCCCTTCGCCAACAGAGTTGCGTATAGTGGCCTCAGCAAACCATCATATGAATTACACACAGGCACTCCCCACGTGGCTGCTGGCGAACACAAAGACGTTACGATGCATGCAAATTATGCCTCGGATTGACTCCGTTGTTGGGATACAAACTTTGCACCTCTCTCATAGGAAGCCCGGAATATGTCTATTGGTCTTTATATTCTGGCTCCTTCTCGAGAACTGCCCACAATTGGAGGAGTTGCACTTGGAGAACCAGCTATACCCATTTGAGGATTATCACGTCTTCTCTCTCACACACCAGCAACTCCATACCCTTTCCTTTACGGGAGCTGTACTTCCATGGGTCATGAAAGCTTTCACTGGTCGCTTTCCTCACTTGTCACGCCTCGTCCTCACCGACATTGATGGACGCGATTCAGACGGGTATAGTTGGAGTCCACCACATTCGATCAGTGACCAATTGTCTCTATTAACTCACATTGAAGTTCACTCTGCGTCAGAACCCAGCGTTGTGCCTTCCCTCCGTCCGCTGTTCGACGCCTCGACGGGTTTACGCACCCTCACCCTAGTTGGTAGTGCGGTGGAGCCGATATTGAGTTTGCTGACGCTCCCAGCTCCAAAGAGAGTTCAGGAGCTTAGGTTGTGCCACTCGGATGTAAATGGTACGACGCTCCGAGATTATTTAGCAGCAACCGAAAGGGATGGCGGAGGCACGTCAGGAATGCAGGTGGTGTGGAATAACTGCCCAAATTTCTCGGGTGAATATGGAAGGGCATTTGGGGAGCTTCGTCTGTAAACGGTGTATCACGGCCAGAAATTTGTACCTGCCCGCTGAGGTTTTGAAGTTGGTAGTTGTGTAAATAACATGACCTCGGATATTCACCTGACATCCGGCCATATTTGGTGAGATTTGTTGGCGCATTTTGTTTGGTCTCTGTTTAGGCTGGTCTCGTTCCTCCCTAAGAGGCTTCTCGACAGCGATCTTGAACTTAGGTCCTCCATGCTTCGTAGACAAGAAGAGGTCCAAGCGTACACCTACGCCACAAAGGCCACCGGGATTCTCGCGGATTGCTTTGTGGTTGGTGCACTCGTGCACCCCAGTATAGTCTTGAATCCATCAAGGTTGGGTAACTTGCACATTACTTACTCCACTCAGAACCGGGATATATATGTTAATAACCACATGATTCTCCACTCACACTATGACGAGAGGCCCATTCGACACCCAGAGGAAACCTTGGAAGCCGAACTCCGCATGACAATGGCAAAAGAAGAAGAAGCAGATAGGTGCCATACATACCCATGTGTTCCACCATACCTGTCGACTCAATCCTACGGCCACACGTTCCTCACCGAGCCCGCATGATAGTTTTGAGATTATCTGATAGCCTCTTCCCCTTTTTCTTGACCCTCAGTTCCTTAGTGTGCGTTTGGCAGAAATCTATACCTTTGTTGTCCTTTGTATCTGGCAGACCCCTATCCAAAAGCAGGTGTCAAACTAAGACCTCGCCCTACTATACATCCGTCTCAGTTATCAGTGGTATAAGACGCATGTATTCTATGCTCTTGTTCTGTAGCCAGAATGTCGCATTGAGCCAACACTCTTCCCGTTCTGCACCTCTAGTCCACTGTACAATCACCTTAGGTTTGCGACGAAAAGTCTAGCACTCGAGCCTCTGCATAAGTTACGAGCCACAGTGGAGAGGGCTTGACTCTACTCCTGAGCTGCTCTCCGCTGCTCTCTTCATTACCTCCTCGCCTTGTGCTTCTTCCCGTTTTCCTTCCCTCGTTTCTCCTTCTCCTTGGTCCAACAATCCTCAGTTGGGTGACTTTTGGGACGACGGCAGTTGGGGTATGGGCAGGGTGGACCATTATAGCGGCTAGACGTTGGTTTGCTTCCAGCAGCATTGAGGGCTGTCTGGCTGGTGCGAGAGGTTGGTGTTGCTGCAAGGCGAATGTTGTGGTGAATGACCTCACGTAGCTTCCCGGCAACGTGGTTGAATGACCATTGGTTCATGGGCGTGCCAGATGTGACGATGCTGGTGAGGAGTATTGACCAGATGGGGTCCTCAATGGAGCTGAAGGAGTTCAGGAGTAGCCATGCGAGGAGAGAGTCATCAATTCCTGCTCCGACAGCATTGAGGGTTGCATTTTTTGAACGGTAGGAGGTGACGTGTTTCTCAAAGGCATCCATTGTTGGTTTACCTTTGAATTGCTTGTTGATAAGTTCGATTCGAATCCAATTGGTGATGCTGTTACTCGATTGTTTGACAATTTCGGCAACTTCGGCTTTGAGTTTGTCATACATGACTTTGGCGGGGTCTTTAAGGTCGATAACATGTCGTACTCCGTCTGAGACTGAGCCGAGTATGATGCCAGTAGCAATATTATTCGCGGCTTTCCACTCTTTGAGCTCTTCACGGTATGTCTTCAACTCTTCGCTTGTAGGTTGGGGGGTAATAGTGACACTGGGAGTGGTGTATGGTGGATTAACCAGTTGCTGAGCGCGCGGGTCGACTGGCTGAGGGTCAAATGCAAGGTACGCGTTCTTTCGCAAGATGGTGCTCATGATATGATGGTCCCATAGGTACCAGTTGTCATGTTTGAGCTCAATTGTCTGGTCGCTCTCTGATTCACTCATCGTCTGTTGACTTTGGCGTTGACGAGACTGAGTGGATGGCAGGCGAGTAAATGGCGGGCAGCAGTGCTTGGCTGAGTGCATGGTTCTGAATTCTGACGCTGCCATGCTTGGTCAAAAATAAACATAGGAACGGTAACATTTATACCGAGATCACGCCAAGAGAATAGAACTCTCAGGCCCGGAGAGTGGCCCGGTCGTTCGCTAGTTTGTAGTACTTGGACGTCTGAGTGCCCACACACAACACATCGAAGTTCATAATATTACAATAAACATCTGCCTCAAGGTTTTTCACCATGTGCACTGGCCACCGGAGCCGGTCTCCACGTTCTCCATGCAACGGACTTCCTTCAGCGATTTATCTTCACCTCACCGAGATCCCTCAGCACCAGTCTCTAGGTCCCTTCCTTCTCAGTCCTTCCAGGTCACGTAGTTAGTCAATGGAGGAACGAACGCGCTGACGCGCATGCTTCAATTTTGCTGGACTTGCGCCACTGTTCTCAGCGCCGCAACCGCTGCAACCTGACGCTCAGTGCAAGTGCACACTCAAACTTGAGCAAGGCCAAGGTCAAATCAACTTCTCGTGGTCGAGCTTAGTGACGTGACTTCTTCACAAGTGCAAATCGAGCCCCTGAACGGGCATCTGCAAATCGATGGTGATATGGTCAAGGCACACGCCGAAGTGGTCGGTCAACTGGCTGAAGAACCTCAAGTCCAAATCTCCGGGCAAGCACCCGAGATCCCTCTTGGCCTCAAACCTTCCAAGTCTTTGGCCAGAACAAAATTTGCAGCCTTCCTTCCTCTTTGCTCCGGTCGTTCTCCAGGACCTGGGCCCAATCACGTCACAACGATTCTCTCCCCTTTCTCCCCCCTTCCAACATCCATCTCACCAACACGTCGCAAAGAAATGCCCCTGACCGTTCTGTGTCCTTACCGCTCAAGGGACGCGAGCGGAAGAGGAAGCAGTCGTTATCGACGACGATACCGTGCATGTCGTAGATGGGGACAGGAATGGAGATGCGAAGGTGGCCCAGAAGAGGCCAGTAAAAAGCAAAAGAGTGAACCCGCGGACGCCACACCGCGGACTAAACGAGCGAAAGAACCGAGTAGGAAAAAGAAGGAGGCGAGAGTGGAAGAGACGACGAAGGTGACTTGTATCGACGAGCCGATAAGGGAAAAAATGTTCGTGACGACGGATGCGAAAGGGAACCTTAAAAACTCGGGCTAAACAACACGACGATGAAGTCAGCTCGTCTGCAAATGCCACCCCTCAACCGCCCCAACGCCAACTCACTCTTCCCCAGGTGGAGGTTCCTTGGCCTCCCCCGCGGCCCCCGCAGGCGAAGCCGATGGTCCCTCGTCGGATGCTTCCAAACCCCGATACCAGTCATCCGCTCGTTAGCCCTGTTGCGCACCCGCTTGCGGGGCACGTTCGGAACGCGTCGAATACCCTTCTAGAGCCGCGTGTGCCAACTGTGCCAACAGTTCCAGTGGTTTCCACCCCAGTCCTCCCACACGAAATACCAAGATCCCTGCTTACCGACCCACACCCACACCCGCCTGTCTTCTCTCCCGGCTCGAGGGCCTGCTCCCTGTCCTGCCTCGCCGGTTACCAACCGAAATCCTCCCGCGAATCTTCATCGAGGCGGTCGACGAGAGACAGTACGAGATCATCACTTCTCTATCCCCGTACTATGACCCGTCACCCTCATTGTATGATCTCGGTGCACTTTCTAAAAACCCTCAACCTCGTTCCATTCACACTCTCAGCGACTTGCAAGCGTTGACGGGCTGTCTGCCAATCTACCCCTCAACTATGGAGGTACACTCATGTACCTATGATTTATTCCACCAATAAGATCATAGGAAAAACACAGTTTGAGCAATGTGTGCCCCTCGCCTAAAAGCAACCACTTGAGCTCACCGTATACCCATGGTACAAGCGCACCCAGCATGTTACTACATACCTTCACTTTGTGCTGCCAGCAGAGTCTCAGACACTCCGGGTCAACATTGTTTGGCATAGTAATAATGTCATCCCTCATAGAGATCCCGCCAAGGATCCCTTCGCCAACCGAGTTGTGTATAGTGGCGTCATCAAACTCTGATGTACGTCACATAGGGGTGTTCTCCATGAAGTTGCTGACGAACACAAAGACGTTGCGATGCACGGGGCTTACGCCTCAGATTAACTCCACCATTGGGATACAGACCTTGCACATCTCTCATTGTAAATCCGGAGCATTTCTGTCGTCTATGGCATTCGGGGACCTTCTCCAGAACTGCCCACGATCGGAGGAGTTGCACTTGGAGAACCTGGAATACCCACTTTTAAGTCATCAGGTTTTCGATTTCACACACCAGCAACTCCATATCCCTTCCTTTATGGGAATTGTACTTCCATGGGTCATGAAAGCTTTCACTGGTGGCTTTCCTCATCTGTCACGCCTCGTCCTCACCAACATTCATTGACGCAATTCAGACGGGTATAGTTGGAGTCCACCACATTCGATCAGTGACCAATTATCTCTATTAACTCACATTGAAGTTCACACTGCGTCAGAACCTAGTGTTGTGAACCCACTGACCCCGAGATAAGTAAACGACAACCTAGCCGCACTAAAAATGTAGAGATAAACCCACCTGCCTAAGAACAACATCTACACAATGGATCCCACCATGCCCACACGCAAATCTGTAAAGCGCCCCCTAGACACGCCCAGTGGGGCAACCCCCAAACCGAAGAGATTTGCTCATGACCCGAACGCAGAGTCAGAATCCGACCTGGAAAGCGAGACAATCGACTCACCCACTAAGTCTATGACCAAACGAAAGAAATCCTCCAACACTCACACATCCCAGAAAAGAACCCAGGCCAGGAATGTCTTTACACCCCCCCCGCAGCCCAACTTCCATACGCTCTCCCCACAGCCAGCACCTAGCCCACCGCTCTCCCCACAGCTCCCATCCACCCTCATGACCCCTAAGACCGGAACCAAAACCCTCCCCCCCCAGCCGACCCTACCCCCCCATGAGACACCCGCCCAGGACGATGATCCAGAAGAAACCGATTTCCTGGAGGAGTTAGAAGGCCTCCGAGGAGAAGAGAATACCGATCAGACCACCGGAATTTTCGACATAGGAGGAGTACTCCAAAAAGATGCTGAAAACCAACTGCAAATGAAAGCCCCCACCCAAGAACCGACCCAAAGAGAATGGTCCATCATACGCACCTGCACCAACCGCCCAGACCTCAACCACCATTCAGACAATCCCTACGACTTCCTAACAACAAATACTCTGGAAAAATTAGTAAAATACTGGAGAAAGGAGGAGAATACACTTACCAAGATGGAAAAAGCGACACTAGGAGACCTGAGAATCGGAAAGGTCATTGTGAAAGTGGTGCACTCCGGGCCCATCCAAATGAACAACGAGAGAAAAAGCGCTTGGATACGCTCAGCAATTATTTCCATTGCCACCCAGAGCAAAACAGAGTTCAGCCCAGCCAAAGTACACAACTCGATCAATCCTGGTAAACTAGGTTACTCTTGGATCATTTTCCTCATACCCCCCAAAGTACTAGAAGCGATGAAGGAAACCCGCGGAGCCCTCGACCCCAGATCTGGCACCCTAGTCCTGTTCCGACCCTGGAAGAACGTTCCATTCCAGTCCCAGAAAGCATCCACCTTGAGAATGACGAAGTCCCCCAAGAAGTTGCCTCGGACGACTATGAAAAACAGATAGAAGAATCCCTCACTGAACATGGCCTAAAGCTCTTAGGGATGAAACCAGCACGCTACGGCAAAGCAGCAGAAGCCTGCACAGAGATCACCCTCGGCTTCACCGAAGGCACGAAACCTTTCCTCATTACCCTGCAAGTCCTCCCCTGCTACTTCTGGACCAGGCTAGCAAACACAAAACTGAGATGTAGAATCAGCTACAAATGGCCTTCCAAATGCCGCCTCTGCGAATCCGAGACCCACCTAACTTCAAAGTGCCCCTGGCCTGAAGTTGAAAAAGGCGACCGCAAGCTAAACCTACAGAACTGCTGCCTCCACCCCCCGGGATGGGTAGAACAGCCAAAGAGAACCAAAGGTATACCCCCCAGCAACGCCTCGACAACAAGACTCATTAGACCGAAGAAAGAGAAGAAACGAGAAGCAGCACACACCTCGGACAAGGGTAAAGGGAAAGCTGTAGAAGTGGAGATGGACACCTCCAACTAGATTCTCCTCATGACTTGTACATACGTAAAATTTTACTGCCACCCACCTCGAATTACATACTGTTACCTCCTGGAAAGTAAACCCTCTGCCCAACGGGCGACCTAAACACTAGTGCCGTTAGGCTATAACTATGAATTACACAACCAACATCACACAGTTCTCCAACCGTCTCAATGCGCTCGAATATCAGGCGGGGGATGGGGGAGGGGTGCAGGAAGAGCCCTACATGAGTGTCCGGAGCACTTATGTCCGATCAGGAAATCCCCGGACTGGGTATGGTCCCTCGGGGTTGGCCGTCCCAGCACCAGTAAGCGAAACCCCAGTTCATGTTCTGCTTGAGGCCGAGGACGCACTCCATCCAGGCAGAGGCTCAATCGGAGACGAAATAGACCTACTAGGGTCCATAAACATCGGAGAAGAGGATAGCTCCGACAACAAACAAGAAGAAACATCTGACGAAGATGATCAGCTCACGCTCTCATCAGACGACGATGAACCCCCAAGGCTAGCAACGCAAGGACGGACAAGAACGAACAGGAACACACCGAAGAAAACCCCAGGCTTCAGGGTAGCATCGCTAAACATGAGAGGTCGCCAAAAGGAAAATAAGGACAAGCTCAAGATGGTAATCGATTGGATGAGAACGAACAAAATTTCAATCATAGCACTACAGGAAACGCACCTGATGGAAGAATCAATAACAGAACTTAACAAGGTATATAGGAACTTACGTTTTTTCAGCAGCGGCCTAACGACCTCAAGCGGAGGAATTATGTTCATCGTAAACGACACAGAAATACCACAACAAACCTCATTCCAAACCCTCGAGAAGGGCAGAACAGCCATATTATCATTCAACCACGGCGACCGAGAACTAAACATAGTGAACGTATATCTACCGAACCACAAGGCCCAACAAAAAGATACCCTAATCAAACTAACGAGAGACGTGGAGGAACACCATAACATAAACAATGCCGACCTACTAATACTAGGCGACTGGAACTTCATAGAAAACAGAGCCGACAGGAGCCCCCAGCACAACGACAACAAGGGAGTAAATAGAGAAATGACCAAACTAAAGGCGACATTCGACCTCGTAGATGGATGGAGAAAAGTGAACCCAGACCAAAAGAAATTCTCCTGGGAAGGCACATCAGGTAACGAAAGACGGAAGATCTTCTTGAGAATCGACAGAATTTACGTATCAAAAAGAACCTGGGATCTCACGAACGACTTCAAAATAACTAACTGCGATATCTCAGACCACGACGGAGTGACGGTCTTTGTAAGAGACCCGGCAGCCCCCGCCATAGGAAGCAGGGAATCCAGACTTAACCTAAACATCATAAACCACACTCTGTTTAAAAACGAAGCCGACCGACTGATCGCCAGACTAGAAAAACAAATCAAGAGATACGAAAAGTTAGAAAAACCCAGACTAAAACCCGGCAAAGAAAGAGCACTTGTAAAACTAAGAGACTCAGGTAACCCACAGAAATTCTGGCTAGAATACAAAAACGGACTCCTAAGGGCGAGCGAACTAGCTACACTTACACACCACAAAGAACTGACGGAAATCAGGAGACAAGCAGAACGCGAGATAAACAAAGCTGAGAAACGATTGAAAGACTGTGTACCTAACAGAGAAGAAGAGTTCAGGAAGACACTTAGCGACCGTAAGAAGATCCTTGACAACATTGAACAAACAGCAAGGGAGAGACGGACGAACCTTAGGAACGCTAAATGGTTTAAATGCAACGAAACAATGTCGAAACAATGGTTCAGCCTTAACAAAACCAAAAAAATAAATGCAACAATTAAGTCACTCTTCCGCACAGAAGGGGAACACGAAACTGAAGATCCAAATGAAATGTTAGGAATAGCCAGACACTACCACTCACAACTCCAAAGCGAACCCACAATGACTGACCAAAGATTAGAAGCCATCGAAGACATTCTAACGGACACAGAGGCTACGCTCACAGAGGAACAAAAAATGAATATAAACAAGAAAACTCAATTTATCGAAGTCAGTGATGTAATCAGAGCATTACCAAATGGCAAAGCCCCAGGCCCAGACGGCATATCAAACGAATTCTGGAAAACCAAAATGAACTGGCATAAAAAAGCGAAAGAGAAAAAGAAACAGCAACCGCTTGATGAAAACAGGACACCGATGGTAGTAAGACCATGTATTGCTGCACTGATGACCAGAATCTTCCGAGACATAGATCTATTCGGCCCAATCGGTACCCACTTTTCAGAAGCAAGAATGAGTCTACTATATAAAAAGAACGACAAATGCGAGATACGAAACTACAGACCTATAACCCTACTGAACACGGACTACAAAATATATACAAAGATCATAGCAAACCGTCTGAGAGAAATTGCCCCAGACATAATACACAAAGACCAGGCAGGTTTCATGCCCAAGAGAAGCATTTACGACCAGACAAAAATAGTGGAACTAGCGATAAAATGGTGCGAAAACACCAAGACCAAAGGGATGGTTATGTGCCTAGACCAAGAAAAAGCATACAATAGAATTGACCTCAACTACCTATGGAGAACACTGGATACATTCAGATTCCCAGCACTGATGATAACTAGAATTAAAAATCTATACAAACACGCATCGACGGCAATCAGTATCAACGGATTCACAAGCGAAACCTTCGACGTGAGACGAGGAGTACGACAAGGAGACCCCATGTCGTGCCTACTGTACAACCTGGCGATTGAGCCCCTAATTGAAAAAATCCGCAAATCACGACTGAGAGGCCTCCACATTAACGAAGACCTCAATAGAGTACTAGTCAAAGTATATGCAGACGACACAACAATATTCCTAGGGCCAGAAGACAGCCCCGAGGAACTACAGAGATGTCTAGATACATTCTGCCTAGCATCGACGGCCCGCTTCAACGCAACAAACAGAAATCATACCTATGGGACCCATAAACACACGAAATGAACTCACTAGAACACGAGAATTCAACGGCTGGAAATTTGATGACGAAATACACATAGCACAAGAAGGCGAAGCAATACGAATTCTAGGATCTTGGCAAGGGAATGGCATAAATATACAACCTAAATGGAACGCGATGATAGAAAAACAATTGAAAACAATGAAAAGATGGAACATTCACTATCCATCAGCGACAGGCCATGTAATGATAGCGAAATCACTAGTAATATCTCTGGCGTACTACCTAATGACAGTGAATGGCATAGATCACGGATCACTAGAAACGATGGAAAGGAATATTAGACACTTCATATGGAACGGAAAGAGAGGTCGGATGGCATGGGAAAGAGCGATCTTACCTGTGAAAGAGGGAGGCTTGGGTGCACCTAGCATTAAGATACTCTACGAAGCTATAAAAATAGGATGGCTTAAAAGATGGTGGTGCCCAGGCCCTGAAAGGCCAGACTGGGCTTGGATAGCAAACGAACTAGTATTCCAAAGTGCTCAACAGAAACCCGAAATCACCCGAAATACATTGAAAGAATGGATCTACCAGACGTGGCCAGTTAAAATCAAGTCAGAAAAACTCACCAAATCGACGAAAGAAATGATAGAGGCAGCGCAGAAATACAACGCCACAATATCCCTGATGAGAGTCCCGACAAACCTCAAACTAGAAATGCCGGCCTTCCATCACCCCTTCGCTAAGAACAGACACCTCAAAACGAACTCAAGAGTAATGTGATGTTTACAAGAGAATCACAAAGTAAAATCAATAAGAGACCTTACGAGGCTCACAACCAATGCCGAACAGATCCCTATAGCTAACTGCACAAGCCGCAAACCGCGAAGCACAGACTGCAGACAGAAAGCTCACGAATTAATACACCGAATTGAAGACAAATGGAACCCGAACCACTCATCCCCCCAGAGACACGACCTATGGCACACCCCAAGAAGGATCAAGAGAAATAAAGGAAAAGACCCCGCGAAGATCTCTGTGCTATTCAACCCGGACACGAGACCCGACCACTGTACACTAGGAGGAATCAGAATCCTTGGGAAGATCCCTGGCCACAAATCGAGAGAAAAAGACCCATTCCTAAGAGAAAGGAACCCACCTAGAATAAACCACGCAATCGAACCAAGCGGATGGTATACTAAAATTAGTACTGACGGATCGGCCGTTAACAACGGTTGGGAAAATGCAACAGCCGGAATAGGCGTCTGGTACGCCGATGGTAGCGTTAGAAACATCAAACTTAACATGAATGGACGCGGGCCAAAACCAGCTTCGAATTCACGAGCCGAACTAGGAGCGATCCTAGAAGCATTAAGACAAAACGAATCCGACGACCTAGAAATAGAGTCAGACTCCCTGACCAGCCTAAGAGCGATCTGCACTCACGCGAACAAATACGAAGACCTGAACTGGTCGGACATATCGAACTCAGACTTACTAAAAAGTATCCTCATCAAACTAAGAACTAGACCAGCGCGTACGACCTTCAAGTGGGTCAAAGGGCACGAGAACAACTACGGTAATATCAGAGCTGACGCCCTAGCAAACGCCGGTAGAGAGAACGACGTACAGATGAGAGAAGACGATATAGAATGGGTCAACAACCACGAGGCTCTCCATGACGGTGCTAGACTACAAGCTCTTGACGCTAGACACACTTATAAAGCCCTTCTGAAATGGCACACAAGGAAGATACAAGCAATACCACACCAAACAACACTTAACGAATCAAAAGACAGGATAGAGGCGATAACGGGCTTACGACCTACCAACGAAAAGCTGCTGAAAGGTATTAAATCACTAGGCGTTCCACCCCGCCTAAAAGACCATATCAGAAACATGTTAATCGGTAGAATAAAATGCGGACCCTACTGGAGCAACATTCCAGGCCACGCTGAGAGGGCTTTCTGCTCCTTCTGTAAAAAGACCACGGGCGACGACATCATGGAAACCGAACAACATTTATGGCTATTCTGCGATCACAACGGACAGAGACAAACTTGGGAAACCACAACGAACATATGGAGGAAAACCACACAAAGAGATTGGCCGGCCTTATCCTTAGGCCTGATTAGAGGATCGGCAGCGATCACCTTCAACGATGACCGCAACAGTGACTCTGAAAGACTACGGATCCTGATTTCTATGACTTTATGGGCTATATGGAAATCAAGAAATAAAAATACAATAAACAATCAGGACGTAGTACCGAACGAAACAAAAGAGATACTAAAGGAAATGATATCAAGCCTAATAAGGAACAGCTGGTTAGCGACGAAATTCATGGACCTAACTAAGAGAACAATTCGACAAAACAAACTACGATCCCTATGGGGCGACAGAAGTTTTGCTGATTTCAACACAAACCCATACCCGACATTTAACTTTTCTTAATTGGGATGTAGCCGAGCCAACTGGCAGGGAAGGGTTTTAGTGGGTAGGTCAGGCGGCAGATTGTCCAACAGGAGGTTGTTCCCAACGGCGAGCCATACTGGAGTCCCACACACAGTGCACAAGCGTCACGGTGCATGATGCATTTCCCTTCCTTCCCCCACAAAAAAAAAAAAAAAAAAAAAAAAAAAAAAAGAACCTAGTGTTGTGGCTTCCCTCCGTCTGCTGTTAGGCGTCGACGGCTTTACGCACCCTCACCCTAGTTGGCAGTGCGGTGGAGCCGATGTTGAGTTTGCTGACGCTCCCACCTTCAAAGAGAGTTCAGGAGCTTAGGTTGAGCCACTCGGATGCAAATGGTACAATGTGCGATGGAATCGGTAATTCCGACGGCCTCCGACAGAGATGCGCGAGCGGAAGCCAAAAGAGGAATAAAGAAGAGCTTGAGGCTAGTCTGTTCGCCAACGGAATTAGGTTCTCTGCTCGTCCACGCGCGCTGGTGGGAATATAGTCTCCGAAGGGGAAGGGGGAAATGGGGACGATGACTTAGGGGCTTGTCGGACCTAATTCCCAAGCAACTGCCCAAAAGCACGACGGGCGCCCAATCTGTCTCGGCATAAACGCTCTGACTAGGTGCGACACCGAAGGGGCTGACTGAAGCGTGGTTTCGGTCCGGTGCGATGGAATCGGTAATTCCGACGGTCTCCGACAGAGACACGCGAACGGAAGCCGAGAGAGGAATAAAAGGAGAGCTTGAGGCTAGTCCGTTCGCCGACGGAATTAAGTTCTCCGCTCGTCCACGCGCGCCGGCGGGAATATAAACTCCGAGGAGAGGAGGAAGGGATGGGTACGACGACTTACGGGCTTGTCGGACCTAATACCCAAGCGACTGCCCAAAAGCACGACGGGCACCCAATCTGTCTCGGCGGCTACGCGCTCCGACTAGGTACGACACCGAAGGGGCTGACTGAAGCGGGGGTTCGGTCCGGCTGGCTAGCCCGGCGGTGCTACGGGTGGGAATTAGCACACGAGGGCGGGGGAATGGTCCACGCGGTCTTGAGGGCCGAAGTCCGACGGTCAGGGGCAAGCGAGCGGGCGAGCGAGGAGCGTTGGGATTCTGAGCAAGCGGGGCGGGGCGCACAATAACAAACGTCTATAATCGAGACGTCGAGTGAGGGACATTCCCCATCGAGTCTGAGCTTAAATACAACGTGTAATTTACAGACATGCGGCTACTGGACTGCAGAAGGCGGTGGAGTGGAAAGCGGTGAGGTGGGTGGCATCGCATAGTGTAGGTGGAGCGAAGTGGAGCTTGGACCCGACCACAACCTCCAAGTTGGTTCCGAGTGGTAAGTTCCTTCGGGTTCGCTGATGGTGGTCACGGATACTAGGCCCGGGAGTCCAGTAGACCTTTGGCTCTGCTCCTGGGCCACTGCGCTCGCCGCCGCTGTCCTCAGCGGGGACTTCCTCTCAGTTTCCGGACTTCTTTCTGCTTTTCCCCACCTTCTCGGCCGTGGGACGGGACAACACCCTCCCTGCTTCCACTTGGACAACGGCCCATACCTCACGCGCATAGTACGTATTTTCTGCGATTTCTGCGAGCTCACACTTCTCTGGAAACGCCCCCTTGCACACGCAGCACCCCTCCCTCATGGCCGTCCCTTTGTCACCCCGAGGCTGTGGCCTGGCCACGCCCTTTGTCCTCCCCCTTTCACACTTCACTTCCCTTCTCCACATCACATTCCTGTGATACCCCCCGGGGTGCTGCCCCCTGGTACATCCCCTCCCCCTCTGGTTTACCCGGCGCATGTACGCGGCGGTCTGCCCCTCGGGGTTGCGTCCTGTGTGCCGGAGAACTAACACCCTCACGGGTATTCCCCACAAGTCGAGCATGGGTACCCGGCTGGCTGGAGAAGCCCTCCCGCTTAGAGTGTGGGGGCCCGGTACCCCGCCCCTTGACCGCTGTGGATTCGTTAGCACCGCAGCTGTAGCCAGCCGCCCCCAAACACCCGGGCCTCGGCCTAGTCCCCACTAGTCACGCGCACCAGCTTTGCTGGTTAGGACGGACTGGTGGCCAGACATAAGGCAGCCCGGGCATAGGCAGGTCTTGGGCGTCACCACAAGTGCGCGCCCACACCCACCTGGCCTGGAGTAGGGGCGACAACAGCGTAAGACGTCCATCTGGACGCCACAGTTACCTCCGAGGACGACACCCCCGGTCTCTGATCTTAGTGTCTATCGGACACTCTTGGCTACACGGATGCTCCACTACGGTGGCCCATCAGATCTGCCCCTTGCGGTCTGGGGTAGACACCTCCCCTTAATTGGTCAGTGGGTTGCACCACTTGAAACAACGCCCCTCGGCACCGTTCGGGTCGGGATAATGAAAGGCCGTTGCCTCTGTGCGTCTCGGGGGGCAGTGAGTGCTATGTCCGTCGGGGTCGATACCCTGGCATGATGGCCGCTGTACCTTAACCCGGGTAAATCAAAAGCGGTGCACCAGCGCTGTAATAGGATAGCAGTGCCCCATGTGGTCGCCTATTGGGGATTCATTACTCTTGGGAGTCCTTCCCTCCTGCTGCCCGGGTGGGCGCAGGCTACCGCCCCGCGCCTGTGAGGTGCGGGGAACCCACCCTCTTGGAGCCTGTCCTTGACTGCGTGCCGGCATACACGACAGTATAAATATGTAAACGCTGGTGGCCTGCCCCACTTGAAAAATAGACAGGTGACTCTGGAAGCCGTGCTTGTCTCAACACAAGTACCCTCCAGGTCTGCTTGCTTGTGCCTACTACGCTTTGCGTGTAGAAGTCCTACCCACTAAGCCTTCGTCTCCCGCCCGGACTAGGTTGGGCCTGCACTGGTTGGTCTTCGGACGCCCCAGTTCACATATCCAACACCCTGGCGAGCCTCACCATGCTGTTGACCCATGGCTGGCAGACCCAGGGGAGTGCATTGTAGTTCCGACACAAGCAGAGGGACCCACGGGCCCTCCGCCCCGGATTAAGAATCCGAGTGACGGCATACACTTTAAACGCTGGTGGACGCTTCCCCACTTGAAACAACAGCCACCACCCTCATGGCGAGATGATTCACGAGCGTATCTGATGTGACGCCCGGTACTAACGTGATCGGCCCTAGCCAGGCCTAGCAGAGGCGGCGCATATGGGTCTCGGAGCCCGCGTGTGCTTGACTAATTTTTTCTAAGGGCATTTACTTACCCACACCTATCTTTTTAGATAACAAGTGATTAGTCCGTATCAATCATAAGAAATATGACGGCCGTCTCCCTTCTGGGAGCCACCCTAGTTAACGAGGCGAAGGCGGTCGCCATTATCAACTACTGCCTCTTCGGCGCCACGCCTCAGCGCCCAGCACCATCGCCCCGGCCCCGCCCCAAGCGGGCCAAGCGGCCCCAGAAGCCCGTGCCGTTAAAGGCACCCACCGTCTCGTCTAAGTGCCCTCTGGACGATGTTGTGCTCCGGAAGCACACTTCACCCAAGGTCATCCAACAGGTCACGCCCACCCCAGCCCGTGAAATCCCCGTCCTGTGGCGCCCACGCGTCGGGCTCAGCTTCCCCGACGGCCTCTGCTACCTGATGGCGGTTCAGGAACACAACTGGCCTTCCGCCACATTTGAACTTGGCTACTACCCCACGGTCACTGATATCCTGTGCAGCCCCCTAGTGGAGAAGTTTAGCACGTTCCTGGTGGAGCAGGCCCCTGGGCTCTACCATATGGAAGGGCACTTCGTGCGAGGGGCCATGTCACTTTACAGCGCCAAATCGTCCTGGAAAGTTGGTGCATACTTGCCTAACCGCCCTCACCCGGGCCACAACGCTGGCTACCCACAACAGCCGGTCCCCGGCTCACAGCGACTGCACCCGGCCCGTGGCCCCCCGCTCCCACCCCAATCGATGATGGCCCCTGCCATCCCGCTCGGCGTCCCAGCTCCGAAACCGAGAGGCTACAAGCCGCCGAGGAGGGGGAAAGCGCCTTTCCACCCCTATGCGGCCCCTAATACTGACAGACGGCCCACTTCTCCCGCTACACAGTGGAAAAAAGCCCTGGCTGACCCCTTGGAAGAAACCATGGACTCCCTCAAGGCGGAGCTGGATATCTTCCCCTCCACTTTAGCCGTGCCGGCCTGGAAAGATACGCAAGCTTGGCTGAAAGACGCTAAGAAGCAAAAAGACTTCGATAGGAAGGGGTGCATCCCGGCGCTCACGGAGTTCTTTACGACGATCCTGGGTAAGGTGAAGTCGGACTACGCTGCGATCCAGGAGGACGAGAGGTTGCATGAGGAAACCCTAGCCGCTGAGTCAGGCAAGCTGGTGGCTTTATTAGAGCAGTTTAAGCAGGTGGAGGCAGCCCTGGAGTCTCCAGTCCCCGGTTTCGACATCGCTCAGGCACGAGATCGTTCTAGAGCCCTAACCGCGCAGATCCAAGAGCAAGAGAAGGTGGTTGACTTGCTGGACGGAGGGGCAAACCCGGATGAGACGGATATGGGAGACGACCCCATCGCGGACGGTGCTTCTTTTGTGGAGGTCCCGGGCGACGCTGCCCCTGAAAAGGCACCACGTCCCTCGGCTAAAGACTTGTGGCCTGAATCTAATTACCAGGACTACGCTGAGAGGGTAGGCCCCCTGTTCCCAGCGCCGACCGGCAAGATGCCACTAGACAGCCTCTTCGTGAAAATGGAGGAGCCGGTTGACTCCAAGCTGTACCTCCCAAGGCCTCTGGAGCTGTACACTGTAGAGGAACTGGCCAAGGTGGTGCCGAAAGGCCTGCCCCGCTGGAATAACAGGTACGAGGACCCCATGGAGCCTGCGAAGAGTTGGACGTGGGACGAGTTCTCTCAGATCTACAACAAGCCCGGCTTCCACTTCATGATCGCCAGAGTAGCACAGGTCGGCCCACAGTATAAGGACCCCAAGCTCAGTACCCTCCGTTCTAAGCTCGCGACGCGCTGGCGGTGCGTGGTCGCTTTACAAAAGATGGATCCCAGGCAGGACTGGATGCTGTGCACAGTCCCTTCCGACTCGGACGGGGAGAAGGAAGCCCTGAAATACGACCTGATCAGGCTCTCAGAGGGTAACGCTGTGTACGTTATCAGGAAGTTCGCCCCAGCAGGGAGAGCCAGGGACTTAGAATGGGTGGTGAAAGGCTCCTTAGCAGACGACAACACCATCTACACTCAGATGCGTAAGCGTCTCCTGGACTTTGAGATGGGCGATACCAGACTCGGTTGGCGAGTCTTGGGTGTCCGGAAAGCAGGTGCCACTTCGAAATTCAGAGGAATGTTCATCCTGGACTCCGCGTCAGTCTACTGGCCGTGGTCAATGGACTGGGGCCACAAGCACAGCTCAGTCCCCGACTCCTCGCCTCTCCTGAACTTTGAACCTACCTGGAGCGCGAGACGCCCCTACGCGTGTCAGTGCTGCTATTCTACCGATCATTTCACGGAGGAGTGCCCGCTCCCGTTCATGAAGGTTGGCGGTAACAGCCTGGTCAGCCAACCGGCCAGGACTCTTGTCATAAGGAAGAAAGCCGCGGAGAGGATTATCTCTCTGGATAGATCGGCATGGGAGTTACCCGTCCCTCCCGCCCCCGGCACACCTAGAGTCCCCCCTTCTCCTTCACGCCCACTCCCGAAAGTTCCCCTTGCCCGGAAGACAGTCCCCTTGTCGGTCATCGAGGAGAGGAGCTCGAAGATGGATACGGATGATGCGTCTTCCGTGGCGTCGGACGCAAGGTTGTTGATCGCCGCCGCCCCCCCCCGTTGACGACCCCCCTTACCAGGTCGTGGATACCCTGGTCAGATTTCTCACTCTGCAGCTGGCCGGGAGTATAACGCAAGGGATGGGCCTCACAGAGTCCAAGATCCAGTTCCTCTGTAAATCCCATAAAGGCTCCCTGCATGCGGTTTTAGCTTCCCTGAGGAGAGACGGCTGGCTTCCAATGTCGGTCTCGGACCAAGTCATGTCATATGAATATGGCAGGTTCATGGAAGGAGCTTCCTCCTTGCAAGCTGGCGGTTGGTGTATTCCTCTGCTGGTGCAAAGGAATTGCTTTACTGACATACACACGTCTATGACACATTATTGCCCAGGCTCCATGCCTATACCAATACAAGGTGCTGTGCACCAAGTAGACCCCGCAGGCATTGCCGCTGCTGCATGTACGAGAAAATGTTACCGTGTTTGCGCCTATCTCAGGCCCTGACGAACGCCTCAGATCAAACCCCAGTTATGCTTCAGGCTGTTCGTCCCACCTCACCAATACCAGAGGTCGGGAATGGTTCAGTAGCCACAAGCCGTTCGCATATCAGCGATACCCCTCCACAGGCGGTAGCCTTGCTGTCTCAAGATACCAACAAACCCACCCTGCAGTCCCCTCTCCGTCCCCTCTCGCAAGAGATCCCGATCAGCCCGACCAAAGCGGCCAACGCTACAGTGGCCTCGCAACACGACGATAAGCAGTCCACGGAGTATACATGGCCGGAAAGCCTCATGGATGTCGAAATGACCAGCGGGAGTGAACCGGATCATACCACACTGCTGCCCGACAAGGACATGAGCAAACACCCAGCAGTCCAAAGAGCCTTGACTTCCCTGGCACTTAGGCGAACTGTGGAGCAGGACAAGGATGATATCATGGCGGGCGTCCCGCTCCCTGTCATCTCTGCCCCCCTCCTGCCCTCACTAGTGCCCCTGAACGAGGAGGAATCAATCCTCTTCTCGAGCATTAAACCTCTGCAGGGCGCCGCGCTGGTCGAGGCAGCAGGTATTACTGCAGAGGACGTAGGTAGCCCACCCAAAAAGAAGGGGAAGAAACGGAGTGACGCCTGGCATATCCCGAAAGCTGCGACCCCAGTCTCGGATGAGATATCCCCCCACACCATGGAGCCACAGTTCGACACCCGCTCTACGTCCGATACATACGAGGACCTGCCGTTCTCGCAGAACCTAAAGCGGATGGTTTCTGCATTCCCTTCCATGACTGAGGAACACCTATCCCTCACCTTGGAGAAACACGACAACGACCTCCCAACCGTGCTAGCCTGGATGCAAACAATAGCGGAGATGAAGCACATCAGGAGCACTCTCATTTCGGCGTACCCTACCGCCTTGGTGGATGAGGTGGAGTCGGCCGTCAAGTTGTACAAGGGCGACTTCATGCTGTCGTTTAACCTCCTGGGAGTAGACCACGAGCCCACAAGCGAGTGGTCGGAGTTTTCATTCGTGCGGCGAAAAGGTGTGATGGACATCGAAGAGGAGGCTGCTGAGGTCATATACGACGATGCCGCGGCTCGATCCTTCGAGAACCAATGGTGGAGGACTTGTGTCCAGATTAAGCGACACAGGGTCTCCCACTCTGAGGAAGCAGATCGCCTCTGGGGGAAACTGGCGCCCATAGCGATCGCCCCAAGGCCCATCTCCCTTCGGTTCCTTCAATATGTCAACGATTTGGGGAAATACCACATGGACCGACCTGCTTTTGGTAAAGCCCTGGGGGTCCTACGCGCGCAAGATGAGTTCGGCGGCCTGGTTGCTCTTCTAGGAGAGCCCGAGCCCTGCTTTGACGGAAGAGAAGCAAGCATCCCGGCCATAGCGATACTACACATCCTGGTCGGTGACGGGCTGGCATCTCCGGCGGCCGCTGCCTGGCTCGCGCTGAGCGTATTCAAAGACAAGGAATCTTACGACAAGTACATCCCGCTGTTCTTCGGCTTCCCAGCTATAAGAAGGAAAGTGTGGAACGACAGGAACGTGTATATGGCAGCTAGCGTCAAAACCATAAGCCGGCAAGGAAGCGTCCCCAATTCCAAAGTCGACGCCGTGGCGGCGAGGGACACTTACATGAGCGTGGTGCCAGGCACCATCAAGTACGCCCTGGAGAAGCAGAGGGAGAAAGCGGCTAAGTCCTCGCCTAAGAAGAGTAAAGCGGACAAGACCTCCGTTGAGTCCCGAGGGTCCAGAAAGAGTAAGCGGGTTCGAGGAGTATCTCCCAGCAGGGACATCCCTGAGGAGGAAGAGGAACAGGGGGACGCAGTGGGTGCTGCCCCAGATGAAATTGACCAGGATTGATAGGTTTTTGATTTTGTTTTCGCTCCCCGATTGCTTGCTTCACGGTTTTTTATGCCTTTGGCTATGTACCTTCTTGTCTCCATTTCTCTAACTGTTTACTCACGGATACGTGCGATTGGAATATGTGGCCTCAAATGGTTACGTTTTGTACGGACTGATGCCCGCCTATAGGCCCTTTATTGATCACGCCTGTCATCCAGATTAAGGTTTGAATGGTGTTGCCCCGAATGACATATACTCTGGAATACTAATAGTTATACTCTGCACTGATCGCCGTCCAAACAAACAACTTAGAGGGGAATTAGCCATGGCCCTCCGGCGTTCCCCTATTACTAATCTGGTCACTAACGGGGCAATCCCCCTCCACAGCTCCATGGAATACAAGCTCGCAACATCAAGACGTCCCGCACAGGCTGTCGGCTACCCGGCTCAGGGCCGAGGGGCTGACGGTGACGGCGGAGGGACAGCGGGTACCTCCCTGGTTGGTGTGGTGGCGGCCAGTGTCTCGAACAGCCATACACGCGAAAACCCCCACCCTGCACCTCCGAGGCGGAGGGCTGCAGGCTCAAACAGCGATCCGCCCCCCCCAAGCTCAGGGTCAGGCCAGACTTCGGCCCCTAAAAGGACCAGAGGGAGGCTCCCGGATGGGGCCGAGGCAGAGCCAGAGGACCCCCCCTTAGTGCTGACTAAGAAACCCTTTAAAATAGCCACGTGGAACATGTGCGGGCAAGGCTCTCGGACCGCGCCCAAAGACAAGGCCAAATCGCGCCTGGTTGAACATCTGCTAACCTTAGAAGACATTGATATATTAGTCCTGACAGAAACACACACGACATCACTCCCAATCAGTCGACGAGTACAGGTCCTGGAACAATCCGGCTTGGCGCACAGGGCTGGCGTAGCGATCGTAGTTAAGGCCGGTTCCGGGTGGGACGTTTTGCACAAGGAGGTCATAATCCCTGGGTACGCGATAGTGGTTCACGCATCTCACAGGACCAGCAGGGAGTCTCTCTGGATCCTCGGGGTGTACGGGGATATATCGAAGGGGCAGTCGTCCCTAGTTGAATTCTATGAGAGACTAGGTAGTAGGCTAGAGGCGTTCGTGAGACGACAAGCCAGGACGCATTGGGGAGGCTGCTTCGCAGCTGGGGACTGGAATTTTGTGGAGTTCGCAGGAGACAGATTCCCTACTGCCCACCCAGATAGGGCGCCAGTCAGGTTAATGACCGCGTTTAATAACATAAAAACGCTGTGCGGCTTTACTGATACAGCGGGCCCGGATCCCGCCCCACCCCTGTGGTCTTACAGCAAGGCTACAGCTCACGGCCGGGTGTACTCCAGGCTGGACAGGATATACCGCCCGATACAGGGATGGTCGGCTGGCAAGGTGGCGCCCTTGGACACGGGGGCCTCAGACCACAGGCTTGTCATGGTGCCTGTGTACCCTAAAAGGCCAAGGATTGAGAAAGCCAAGCCGGCGCCCAGGCTGCCAAGCCTTGAGATCCTCGACAAAACGAAAAAGTTCTGGCCAGCAGTCCTACTGGCATGGAACGCGTTAACGGCCGGTGGCCCGGTTACCTTAGAGAACTGGGCTGGGTTCAAAAGTACTGTCCTTGACATAGGTTTGAGAGAAGTAGGAGCCATGAAAAAATCCAGTAAGAAGGACTGGGTGGCGGCTATGAAAAGAGAGGCGGTGCCGCCTGACATGATAATGAGCGCGGTCACGAGTGCTAACAGGCAGATATGGGCCAAACAGCGCCCGCCAGCCAGAACTACGCCGAAGTGGCCCTGCGCCATACCAAAATACGAGGTCCTGCCACAGGCGAGCAAACACTTTGTCGCCAGCGAGGCATCGCCCTGGCAGGTCATGACGAAGAAGCAGCCCCCCGCCGTGCCGGGTAAAGGCAAGACTGGTGCGGTACAGTTCATGACGCCACAGAAAGAAAAAAGCGTGGCCGATCTTTTGAAAGAGCGGGCATCTAATCTGGACTCTTCCACGAAAGCTAAGTGGGAGAAGATGACCAGAACCCACTCATCTGAGTGGTTCAAACAGTCCTCTAACAAGGAACTGGATGAGAGAGGCAGCCGGGCCTCAGTCTCTGTGGAAGGACTGCGACGGCCGGCCGACATTATTGCCCAGACGAGCCTCGCCGGTATGACGAACATAGCCAGGGATTACTTCTTTGACTTGCACACCCCGGAGCTAACTGACCAGGAAAGGCTCGAGGCGCAACAGGCGCTGCTGGAGGAGGTTAGGCTCCAGAGCCAGCAACGCCCTGACCCTAAGCAGGAGGACATCTTGGAGGGACCCTTCACGGAGGAGGAAATGAGAGCCCTCTTATCGAAAATGCTGAACACCGCCCCGGGGCCAGACGGCATCCACTACGGGTTCTGGAAGCGACTCATAGGAGTGCTCGCTGGTCTACAGGACAGCGACGAGCCGCCAATGACGTTCTGGTCGGCGTTCGCCGGCCTGACCGAAGACATCGCTGAGAGAGGTTCCTCCAGAGCGGGATTTAAAGATGCTAATATCAGCCTCTTCTATAAAAAGGGGGACCCTACCCTGGTGTCCAATTACAGGCCGATCTCATCTATGAACACGGACTGTAAAATGTACACCAACCTGATAAACTCAAGACTCGTCCCCTGGGCAGTGACAAAGCTCCACCCGGACCAAAAAGGTTTCGTGCCGGGGCGACTAATGAATGAACACACTAGGCTGGCCTCTGAGGTTGCACACCTCTGTGACGCAACAGACACCCCAGGTTTCATAGTCAGCCTGGACCAAGCGAAAGCTTATGACAGGGTGGACCAGCCCTGGCTCCTACAGGTCCTGGTTGCGTCAGGGCTCCCCCCTGACCTTATCCTGCTGATTAGTGATCTCACCAACAACTGCAGGTCTAGGGTCCGCATTAACAGTGGGTATAGCCCATACTTCACGCTGAAACGGGGTGTGCGACAAGGCGACCCACTATCGTGCCTACTGTTCAACTTCTCCATAGAACCCCTAGCCATCAAGTTGCGACAGGTGGTTAAGGGCCTTGCCGTACCGGGCCTTGCACCCGTAAAGGTCATGCTGTACGCTGACGACATTAACCTCTTCCTTGGGCGAGACGACTCTGTGCAAGAAGTGTCCGACTGTCTGACATCTGTGTCCAAAGTTATCGGGTCGAAATTCAACATAGATAAGACGGACATTAAGCCAGTTGGCCCACACGACTTCCAGCTTGCTTGCTACACCCAACAGGACATGGGCGGCCGGTCAATACCAGGCGCACACATCTTACCACCCGCGGACCCCCTGCGTATACTAGGGGTCTGGGTCGGTAGCCGGGATTTCGCGTCTGATAGATGGACGCAAATTGACAAGCACGTAAAGAAAATTATATCGCAGTGGCGGGCGATCGGTGCTTCTGCAAGGAATAGGTCTCTCCTAGCAAAAGCCCTCATGCTCTCCAGGTGCCATTTCCTGATGGATGGTAACGGTATCCCACCAAGCATGCTCACCAGGATCGGGAACAAGATAATGAACTTCGTCCGGGGAAAATTCTCCGCGATGGCCTACAGGACCTTGGAAGCCCCTTTGGCGGAAGGAGGCCTCAATACGCCTTCCCTCGCGACCCGGAAAGCGGCCGCTGACCTGAAGTTCCTGAGCGACCTAGTCACAGGTGATCAGAGGGTGCCCTGGAAACAATGGACCTGGATGGACCTTAAGATGGCTTCGACATCTAGTAGGGCTGGCACGCACGGGGGTCTTAACCCTTTCCTGCAACAGGCACACACGATGCCCTCCCTGCTACAGAGCAGAGTGTCCCAGGCGTTCTTAACCGCTAGGAAATTCGGGCTGGACATAGTCTGTGCCGCCCCTTCCGTCGCTGCAAGGATGGGAGTGCCTATCCTTAACCACCCGGCCCTGCCCAGACCGGGCTTGCAGAGGTTCAGGAAATTGCTCGACCTAGGGGATAACGGGGTGCGTAAGGTTTCCCACCTCTACGCTCCCCCTCCCCTTAGGGGGACTGGCCTGAAGAGGACAGTGTCGGCCATGAGAGAGCTGGTGCATGCGTCAAGCTGGTTGCCGCTGAGAAATCTCGGCGCCCTTGGCGCGCACCAGAGCATTAATGTCTGGCCCAACATGGACGGCCCCCTCGGGTGCGTGAGGGTCTTTACGGCCCCGAAATCAATCATTGTAGGACGGATCGTCACAGACGCCTACAAGAGAGCTAGAGTGCGGAATCACATGGTTGAGTACACCCCAGCCGCGCCGCCTGCCAGCAGAAGGGCGGACCCCATTACCTATGAAAGGGATATACATGTCTGGACAGATGGGTCCGCTAAAGACAATGGTACTGACATCTGCACCGCAGGTTCCGCGTGGGTATCGGACATGCAGTTCCAGGACACCGTTTCGTTAACGGGGGCGACTCTCTCTAACAATGTCGCCGAAGTCGCGGCCGTAACGCTGTGCCTGATGGCCTGGCGGGATGCCCACTTGGTCATCCACACTGACTCTACGTTCGTTCTAGGTTTGTTGGGAGGAGGCCTCCTAGCCATGGAAAGAGACGGATGGGGTGAAGCCCCACAACATCTCAGTAGAGGACCGCCGACGCCCCTCTTGCAAAAACTCTTGTACTTGCTACGAGATAGGACAGGAAGGCTGCGTTTCGAGAAGGCCAAGGCTCATGGGGATGATATCATGAATAACCTCGCTGATAAACTTGCCAATGAGGGTCGTACGAGGGGCAGACCCCTGGATGTTGGCTCACTGGTTGTCCCGAGTGGGTGGGTCGACAGCGCCCCCGTCCTTTGCCACCAACCTCTGGATTACCTGACTAAGTTGGTGGTGCGCGCGCAGGTAGGAGCACCTGCGAAGACACTGAAGTTCGAGGCCTTCTCTGACAAGTGGATGGTCACTCTGGGCCTTATGTTTGGGGTAGTGTTGGACCCTGGGAATTACATCGGGAAAGTATGGAGCCTGACCATTCCTGAAGGAATGAAAGAAGTGCTCTGGAAAGAGATGAACGGGGCACAAGTCCTCGGTCACAGATATTATGGTCGAGGGCACGCTAAGTCTGATATGGGAAGGTTCTGCATGTGCGGGATAGAGATGACTCTGGGGCACATCCTCCTGGGTTGCAGCGCCTACATGTTGCAGCCACTGATGGAGTGTCTGCTGGCTATCCTAGGCACTCTGCACCCTGTGTCTGGCTTTAAGACGCTTTCCCCTGACTCATGGGGCGCCTCGCCCTGGTTCCCCCTCCTTGCGCTGGGGGCGCTAGAGGACGCGGCTTACCCCATAGTGAAGGGGCGGAAAAAGATACTCAAGAGTCTGAAAAAGTCTAGGCAACGGCGGGTATGGATAATAGGTAACTACTACTGGGCCCTGTGGAAGTGGCGCATGAAAGAAATCCACGACGCGGATTTCAAATTCGTGCCTGCGAACTGCACAGCCTCCCTACGTGATGTGCTGGCCACTCCAGTCCCAGCACATATGTTGGGACGGGGTACAGCGGACGAAAGCAGCGGGGAGCCGCCTAGCGTTGTCCCTAGCCCTGCAGCCGCCCCCCTGGTGGGCGATCTCGGGAACCTGCCGCCCCCCGTGTCTCACCTCCTGGGGCGGAGCACTGGGGTGCGGCTCTCTAAAAAAGGTAAGTCAATCCTACGCGCCATTCAGGTGCCAGTCGCGAATGAGCGCTCGCGCTGCCTCCCTGGGCGAGAGGCAATTCTGCGAGCTCTCACGGATGACGCCTACGCCTAGCGTAAGGTTGGTTCCAAGTCACAAGCAAGACATCCCACGTCGTCCTCATCACCCTTTCCTCACCCTCTGGGGGCAGGTTCAACTCCTGTCGTAAGGTGGGGGATAGTGGGTCCTGTCTGAGCTCACTTAGGGCAGACGACGGGGCCACAGGGAGGGACGTTAAACCATTTCTGGGCGGTCCGGTAAGGCGTGCCCTGTCAGCCACAGGCAGGGGTCACCATCGCCGATGTCGGACAGGAGGCCCCCCGCAGGTTTAGTGGGTATTCCACAGCCGTTCCGGCTGCTGGCGACCCCCACACTCCCGGCCTCTGAAACCGACAGAAGCCTTCCCCTTGGGTGCCGGGAGACCAGTTCACCCTTGGGCGGTGGTTCGGTTGTATTGGTGCCTCCAACAGGCTACGGGGTCTTAAACCAGATTCCTGCGGGTGACGGTAGGGAGAGCTCTAGAGAGCAGGCGGTGCCAGACGACGGGGCGCCACTCCACAGATCTGTCATGCACAGGGGCCGGGAGACCACTTCCCCTCGCTGGCTTATCGTGTAGTCGGCGGCAGAGCCGCCTCCCTGACCCACAAAAAAAAAAAAAAAAAAAGTGGAGCGAAGTGGACGGAAGGGGGTCTCAACACGCCCTCCCTCACAACCCGGAGGATGGCCGCGGACTTGAAATTCCTGAGCGACCTGGTTACGGGGGACCAGAAAGTACCCTGGAAACAATGGACCTGGATGGACTTGAAAATGGCCTCAGCCTCTAGTAGAGCCGGCACGCACGGAGGCCTTAACCCCTTCCTACAGCAGGCTTACACAAAGCCTTCTCTGCTTCAGAGCAGAGTGTCCCAGGCTTTCTCGACAGCTAGGAAGTTCGGACTGGACTTAGTCTGTGCTGCCCCGTCCCTTGCAGCACGGATGAATACGCCCGTTCTTAATCACCCGGCCCTGCCTAGGCCTGGCTCGCAGAGGTTTGGGAAGCTACTAGGCCTCGGAGCGAGTGGGGTACACAAGGTGGTTCACCTTTACGCCCCCCCTACCCTTAGAGGGACGGGTCTGAAGAGAACAGTGTCAGCCATGAAAGAGCTGGTACATGCATCGAGCTGGTCCCCACTGAGGGATTTGGGTGCCGCGGGTGTGCATCCTAGTACTAACATCTGGCCCGCGATGAACGGCCCCCTCGGGTGCATAAGAATCTTTACAGCCCCCAAATCACTCATTGCGGGGCGAGTCATCAAGGACGCGTATAAGAGGTCCAGAGTTCGGGACCGTATGGTTGACTACACGCCTGCAACGCCGCCGGCCGCCAGGCGAGCGGCACCTATAGTCTACGAGAGAGATATACATGTCTGGACTGACGGGTCCGCGAAAGACAATGGCACGGATATCTGCACCGCGGGCTCCGCTTGGGTCTCGGACCTGCAATTCCAAGACGCCGTGTCACTCTCAGGGGCGGTCCTCTCTAATAACATAGCCGAGGTAGCAGCGGTGGTGCTATGCCTGATGGCTTGGCGGGACGCCCACCTGGTCATCCACACTGACTCTACATTCGTCTTGGGGCTACTAAAAGGAGGCCTCTTGGCCATGGAAAGGGATGGGTGGGGCGATGCCCCACGGCACTTCAGCAGAGGCCCACCCACCCCTCTCCTACGAACTCTCCTGTACTTGCTGCGTGTTAGAACAGGTCGGCTGCGGTTCGAGAAAGCTAAGGCCCACGGAGATGATATCATGAATAACCTCGCTGACAAGCTCGCCAATGAGGGACGTGTGAAGGGCAGAGTCCTGGACATAGGCTCGCTGACTGTACCGGACGGGTGGGTAGACACCGCGCCTGTTCTTTGCCACCAGCCCCTGGACTACTTGACCAGGCTGGTTGTACGCGCAAGAGTGGGGGCGCCCGCAAAAACTTTGAAGTTCGAGGCCTTCTCTGACAGGTGGATGGTCACTCTGGGCCAGATGTTTGGAGTGGTACTAGATCCTGGAAATTATGTTGGGAAAGTGTGGCATCTGACCATTCCTGAGGGGATGAAAGAAGTGCTCTGGAAAGAGATGAACGGAGCGCAGGTCCTTGGACATAGGTACTATGGCCGGGGACATGAGAAGTCGGATATGGGTAGGTTTTGCCCATGTGGGCTGGAAATGACCCTTGGACATATCCTCTTGGGCTGCGATGCCTATAGATTACAACCGCTGATGGCAGTCTTGCTGGCAGCCCTGGAGGCCTTACACCCCGACTCCAGCTTCAAGACGCTGTCCCCTGACTCCTGGGGCGCATCACCTTGGTACCCTCTCCTCGCGCTGGGGAGCCTGGAGGAAACTGCCTACCCTATAGTGAAAGGGCGAAAGAAGATGCTAAAAGGACTCAAAAAATCGAGGCAGCGGCGCGAATGGATAATAGGTAACTACTACTGGGCTCTGTGGAAGTGGCGCATGAAGGAAATCCACGATACGAGTTTTAACTTCGTGCCTGCAAACTGCGTGGACTCGCTGTGTGTCACGTTAGCCATGCCAGTCCCGGCGCACCTGCTGACGCATTTAGCTGAAGACGAGGACAGCGAGAAGCTGCCCAGCACCACGCCTACCCACGCATCCGCCCCCTTGCTGGGCGACCTCACAAAGCTGCCACTCCCCATTTCCCGCCTCGTGGGGGGAGACGCTAGGAAGCGGCTTTCTAACGAGGGTGCGTCAATACTGCGCGCTCTCCAGGCGCCAGTTGCGAACAAGCGCCCGCACCGCCTCTCCGGGAGAGACACGATCCTGCGGGCCCTCACAGATGATGCCTACACATAGTGTGGGATTTGGGCCTCACATCACTAACGCAACATCCCACGTCGTCCTCATCACCCTTTCCTCACCCTCTGGGGGCGGGTTCTACTCCTGTCGTAAGGTGGGGGATAGCGGGTCTTGCCAGAGCTCACCTTGGGCAGACAGCAGGATCCCAGGGAGGGACGTTAACCCATTTCTGGGCGGTCCGGTAAGGTGCGCCCTGTCAGCCGCAGGCAGGGGTCATCATCACCGATGTCGGACAGGAGGCCCCCCGCAGGTTTAGTGGGTATTCCGCGGTCGCTCCGACCGTTGGCGACCCCCACACTCCCAGCCTCTGAAGTCAACAGAAGCTCTACCCTTGGGTGCCGGGAGACCAGCTCACCCTTGGGAAGCAGTTTGGCTGTATTGGCGCCTCCAACAGGCAACGGGGTCTTAAACCAGATTCCTGCGGGTGACGGTAGGGAGAGTTCTAGAGAACAGGCGGTGCCAGATGACGGGGCGCCACTCCATGGACCTGTCAGCCTCAGAGGCCGGGAGACCACTTCCTCTGTCTGACTTGTCATGTAGTCGGCGGCAGAGCCACCTCCCTGACCCACCAAAAAAAAAAAAAAAAAAAAAAAGTGGGGCGAAGTGGAGGCGGGGGTGATGTGTGAGTGGAACCTACACAGAGGCGGTGAGGTGGAGGCTATGCGAACGCGGTGGCACGGGAGTGGAAGCGAAGAGGAATTAGTGGAGCGCGTAGGGTGGAGGCGGGTCTACACTATAGGAATAAGTCCAGCAGCATGCGGGAATGGTACAAGCAATTGGAGACATAGTATACGAGCGGTCATCACAGGGAAAGAGTCCATAATACGAAGCACGGGTCAAGGGGAGTGGAGGAAGGAGTCGGAGGGATCGGAGGGCGGTCGGAATAGGGATCGGAGCGATCGGGGAGAGCGGAGATCGTCGGAATAAAAGGGAAAGGGGAGGAAAAAGGCGATATTATCGCATCCGGCTGGCTAGCCCGGCGGTGCTACAGGTGGGAGTTAGCACGCGAGGGCGGGGGAATGATCCACACAGTCTTGAGGTCCGAAGTCCAACGGGTCGAGACGAGCGAGCGAGCAAGGGCGGAGCGTCGGGATTCTTAGCGAGCAAGGCGGGGCGCAATAACGTATGTCTATAATCGAGACGTCGAGTGAGGTACATGCCTCATCGAGTCCGAGCTTAAATACAAAGTCTAAATCACATACATGCGGCTACGAGACTGCAGGAGGCGGTGGAGTGGAAAGCGGTGAGGTGGGTGGCATCGCATAGTGTAGGTGGTAAGAAGCAGAGCTTGGACCCGACCACAACCTCCAAGTTGGTTCCGAGCGGTAAGTTCCTTCGGGTTCGCTGATGGTGGTCACGGATACCAGGCCTGGGAGTCCAGTAGACCTTTGGCTCTGCTCCTGGGCCACTGCGCTTGCCGCCGCTGTCCTCAGCGGGGACTTTCTTCTGTTTCTGGGCCCCGCCCAGCTTTTCCCCACCTCCTCGGCTGTGGGATGGGACGACATCTCTCATACCCCCGTCTGGACAACGACACATCTCTCACACGCATAGTACGTATTTTTTGCGAGTTTTGCAAGCTCACGTCTCTTTGGACACGCCCCCGTGCACATGCAGCACCCCTCCCTCATGTCCGCCCCTTTGTCGCCTCCAGGCCATGGCCAGGCCGTGTCCTTTGTCCCTCCCCCTTCACGCATCACCTCCTGTCCCCACATCACATTCCTGTATTACCCCCCGGGGTGCTGCCCCCTGGTACGTCCCCCCCCCCCCTCTGAGTTGCCCGGCGCATGTACGCGGCGACCTGCCCCTCGGGGTTGCGCCCTGTGTGCCGGAGAGCTAACACCCTCACGGGTATTCCCCACATGTCGAGCATGGGCACCCGGCTGGCTGGAGAAGCCCTCCCGCTTAGAGTGCGGGGGCCCGGTGCCCCACCCCCCGACCGCTGTGGATTCGATAGCACCGCAGCTGTAGCCAGCCGCCCCCAAACACCCGGGCCTCGGCCTAGTCCCCATCAGTCACGCACACCAGCTTCGCTGGTTAGGACGGACTGGTGGCCAGACATAAGGCAGCCCGGGCATAGGCAGGTCTTGGGCGTCACCATAAGTGCGCGCCCACACCCACCTGGCCTGGAGTAGGGGCGACAACAGCATAAGACGTCCGTCCGGACGACGCGTTTCCCCCGAGGACGACATCCCCGGTCTCTGATCCTGGTGTCTGTCGGACACTTTTGGCTACATGGATGCTCCACTACGGTGGCCCATCAGATCTGCCCCATGCGATCTGGGGTAGACACCTCCCCTTAACTGGTCAGTGGGTTATGCCACTTGAAACAACATACCTCGGCACCGTTCGGGTCGGGATAATGAAAGGTTTTTACCTCTGCGCGTCTCGGGGGGCAGTGTGTGCTGTATCCGTTGGGGCCGACTCCCTAGCATGATGGCCGCTGTACCTTAACCCGGGTAAATCAAAATCGGTGCCCCAGCGCCGTAATAGGATAGCAGTGCCCCATGTGGTCGCCTATTGGGGATTCATTACACTTGGGAGTCCTTCCCTCCTGCTGCTTGGTGAACGCAGGTTACCGCCCCGTATCCAATAGATGCGGGGATTTCACCCCTGAGTGAGTCTCTCCTCAACTGCGTGAAGGCATACACGACAGTATAAATATATAAATGCTGGTGGCCTGTCCCACTTGAAAAATCGCCAGGGGATTCTGGCAGCAGTACATGTCTCAACACATGCACCCTCCAGGTCCACATGTTCATGCCTACTACGCTTTGCGTGTAGAAGTCCTACCCACTAAGCCTTCGTCTCCCGCCCGGACTAGGTTGGGCCTGCACTGGCTGGTCCTCGGACGTCCCAGTTCACATATCCAACACCCTGACGAGCCTCACCATGCTGTTGACCCATGGCTGGCAGACCCAGGGGAGTGCATTGTAGTTCCGACATGAACAGAGGGACCCACGGGCCCTCCGCCCCGGATAACTTCCGAGTGACGGCACACACTTTAAACGCCGGTGGACGCTTCCCCACTTGAAACAACAGCCATCACCCTCTTGGCAAGATGTGTCACGAGCGTATCTGACGCATAGCCCGGTACTAACGTGATTGGCCCTAGCCAGGCCTAGCGGAGGCGGCGCATCTGGGTCCCGGAGCCCATGTGTGCTTGACTAATTTTTCCTAAGGGCATTTACTTACCCACACCTATCTTTTTAGATAACGAATACCCAACCCATATCGATCGACAGAAACATGCGGACCGTCTCCCCTCTGGGGGCCACCCTGGTCGACGAGGCGACAGCCGTCATCATTATCAACTTCTGCCTCTTTGGCGCCTCGACCCAGCGCCCAGCGCCACCATCCCCACCCCGCCCCAAGCGCGCCAGGAAGCCCAAGAGGCCCATACCACGGAATGCGCCCGCCGCCCCGGTTAACTGCCCCCTGGACGATGTCGTGCTCAGGAAGCGCACATCGCCCAAGGTCATCCCACAGGTCACACCCGCCCCCTCCCGCGAAATCCCCACCCTCTGGCGCCCCCGCGCAAAACTCAGCTTCCCCCCTGGTCTCTGCTATCTGTTGGCGGTTCAAGAACACCACTGGCCTTCTGCCACGGTTGAGCTGGGCTACTTCCCCTCGGTCACTGATCTCCTGTGTAGCCCCCTAGTAGAGAAGTTCAGCACTTTCCTGGTGGAGCAGGCCCCTGGGCTCTACCACATGGAGGCACACGCCGTGCAAGGCGCCTTGTCACTTTACAGCGCCAGGTCGTCCTGGAAGGTCGGCGCGCACATGCCTAACCGCCCCCACCCGGGACATAATGCTGGGTACCCTCAACGGCCGTTCCCGGGCCCACCACGCTCACATCCAGCTCGAGGCCCCCCGCTCCCACCTCAGTCGATGATGGCCCCTGCCATCCCGCTCGGCGTCCCAGCCTCGAAGCCAAAACCTAGGGGCTACAAACAACATAAGAGAGGGAAAGCACCCTTCCACCCCTACGCGGCCCCTAATACTGACAGACGACCCGCCTCTCCCGCCACACAGTGGAAAAAAGCCCTAGCCGACCCCTTGGAGGAGACTATGGACTCCCTTAAGGCAGAGCTGGACATCTTCCCCTCCACCTTGGCCGTGCCTGCCTGGAAGGACACGCAGGCCTGGCTGAAGGATGCTAAGAAGCAGAAAGACTTCGATGGAAAGGGCTGCATCCCAGCGCTCTCGGAGTTCTTTGCGACTGTCTTGGTTAAGGTGAAGTCAGAATATGCTGCGATCCAGGAGGACGAGAGATTACACGAGGAGACCCTGGCCGCTGAGTCGAGCAAGTTGGTGGCTCTGTTGGAACAGTTTAAACAGGTTGAGACTGCCCTGGAATCCCCGGCCCCCGGCTTCGACGTCGCCCAAGCACGAGCCCGTTCTAAAGCCCTGACAGCACAGATCCAGGAACAGGAGAAAATAGTTGATATGCTGGACGGAGGAGCGAACCCAGACGAGACGGAAATGGGAGACGACCTCATCGCGGATGGTGCTTCCTTTGTGGAGGTCCCTGACGACACTGCCCCTGAAAAGGCGCCACGTCCCTCGGCTAAAGAATTATGGCCTGAGTCTAACTACCAGGACTATGCTGAGCGGGTGGGCCCCTTATTTCCTACGCCAACCGGTAAGATGCCGCTGGATAGCCTCTTCGTGAAGATGGAGGAGCCGGTTGACTCAAAACTTTACCTCCCGAGACCCCTGGAGTTATACACTGTGGAAGAACTGGCTAAGGTCGTGCCGAAAGGTTTGCCCCGCTGGAATAACAGATACGAGGACCCCATGGAGCCTGCGAAGAGTTGGACATGGGACGAGTTCTCCCAGATCTACAACGAGCCCGGGTTCCACTTTATGATCGCCAGAGTAGCACAGATCGGTCCGCAATACAAGGACCCCAAACTCAGCACTCTCCGTTCCAAGCTCGCGGCGCAGTGGCGATGCTCAGTCGCCTTGCAAAAGATGGACCCTAGGCAGGACTGGATGCTCTGCACAGTCCCGTCTAACTCGGACGGGGAGAAGGAGGCCCTGAAATACGATCTGGTCAGACTCTCGGAGGGCAACGCTGTGTACGTCATCAGAAAGTTCGCCCCAGCAGGAAGAGCCAGAGATTTGGAATGGATAGTGAAAGGCTCCCTAGCGGACGACAATACCATATACACTCAGATGCGTAAGCGTCTTCTGGACTTCGAGATGGGCGACACCAGACTCGGTTGGCGCGTCTTGGGTGTCCGAAAAGCAGGTGCCACATCGAAGTTTAGAGGCACATTCATCCTAGACTCTGCGTCAGTCTACTGGCCTTGGTCGATGGACTGGGGCCACAAGCACGGTTCTGTCCCCGACTCCTCGCCCCTCCTGAATTTTGAACCAACCTGGAGCGCAAGGCGCCCATACGCGTGCCAATGCTGCTACTCCACAGACCACTTCACGGAGGAGTGTCCGCTCCCGTTCATGAAGGTTGGCGGCAATAGCTTGATCAGTCAGCCGGCTAGGACTCTTGTTCTGAAAAAGAAAGCCACGGAAAGGATTATCTCACTAGATAGATCGGCATGGGAGTTGCCTGTCCCTCCTGCCCCTGGCACACCTAGGGTCCCCCCCTCCCCTTCACGCCCGCTCCCGAAGGCACCCCTTGGCCATAAGACGGCCCCTCTTTCTGTCATCGAAGAGAGGAGCTCGAAGATGGATACGGATGACGCATCCTCCATCGCTTCGGACGCGAGGTTGTCGATAGCCGCCCCTCCCCCAGTTGACGACCCCCCCTACCAGGTCGTGGATACCCTAGTCAGGTTTCTCTGTCTCCAGTTAGCCGGGAGTATAACGCAAGGGATGGGCCTCACAGAGTCCAAGGTCCAGTTCCTCTGTAAATCCCACAAAGGCTCTCTGCCTGCGGTCTTAGCCTCCTTGAGGAGAGACGGCTGGCTTCCGGTGTCTGTCTCGGACCAAGTCATGTCATACGAGTATGGCAGGTTCGTGGAAGGAGCTTCCTCCTTGCAAGCTGGCGGTTGGTGGCTCCCTTTGTAATACGAAGGAATTGCCTTACTGACGTACACATGTCTTTGACACATTATTGCCCAGGCTCCATGCCTATACCCATACAAGGTGCTGTGCACCAAGTAGACCCCGCAGGCAATGCCGTTGCTACATGTACGAAACTTTATTGCCGTGTTTACGCCTACTTCAGGCCCTAACGTACACCTTAGATCAAACCCCGATTCTGCTTAGTGCATTCCGTCCTGCCTCGCCGGCCCCGGATGTCGAGAACGGATCGAAAGCCGAGAGCCGTTCGCATATCAGCGATACCCCCCCCCAGCTGTGGCCTCACTGTCTCAGAGCTCGGCCAAGATAACCCTGCAGTCCCCTCTCCAGCCCCTCTCACAGGAGATCCCGATCAGCCCGACCAAAGCAGCTGGTGCTTCGGTAGCCTCGCGACACAGCGACAAACAGACCACAGAGTATACGTGGCCAGCGAGCCTCATGGACGTCGATTTGACCAGCGGGAGTGAGCCAGATGCTACCACGCTACTGCCCGACAAGGAAATGAGCAGACACCCGGCAGTCCAGCGGGCCCTGACCTCTCTGGCACTTGGACGAACGATGGAGCAGGACAGGGATGATATCATGGCGGGCGTTCCGCTCCCAATCATCTCCGCCCCCCTCCTACCCTCGCTAGTGCCATTGGACGAGGAAGAGTCTATCCTCTTCTCTAGCATTAGGCCTCTACAGGGCGCCGCACTAGTCAAAGCGGCCGGTATTACTGCTGAAGACGTTGGCGACCTACCCAAAAGGAAGGGTATAAAGCGAAGCGACGCCTGGCATATCCCGAAGGCTGCGACCCCGGTCTCGGGAGAGATATCCCCCCACACCATGGAACCCCATTACGACACTCGTTCTACATCCGACACATACGAGGACCTGCCGTTTTCGCAGAACCTGAAGCGTATGGTATCAGCATTCCCTTCCGTGACAGAAGAACACTTGTCCCTCACTTTGGAAAAGCACGACAATGACCTCCCGACCGCGCTGGCTTGGATGCAGACGATAGCGGAGATGAAACACATCAGACGCACTCTCCTCTCGGCGTATCCCACCACTTCGATAGATGAGGTAGAATCAGCCGTCAAGTTATACAAAGGCGACTTCATGCTGTCTTTCAACCTCCTAGGTGTAGACCACGAGCCCACGGATGAGTGGTCTGAGTTCTCCTTCGTGCGGCGGAAAGGGGTGATGGATATCGGGGAGGAGGCTGCTGAGGTCATTTACGATGACGCCGCGGCCCGTTCCTTTGAAAACCAATGGTGGAGGACATGTATCCAGATCAAGCGACATAGAGTATCCCACTCTGAAGAAGCAGATCGTCTCTGGGGGAAGCTGGCGCCCATAGCTGTTGCCCCGAGACCCATCTCTCTCCGGTTCCTCCAATACGTCAACGACCTAGGAAAGTACCACATGGACCGCCCCGCTTTTGGAAAGGCTTTAGGGGTCCTACGCGCGCAAGACGAGTTCAGAGGCCTAGTATCCCTTATAGGTGAACCCGAGCCCTGCTTTGACGGAAGAGAGGCAAGCATCCCGGCCATTGCGATTCTGCACATCCTAGTCGGCGACGGGTTGGCATCCCCGGCGGCAGCTGCATGGCTCGCGCTGAGTGTCTTTAAGGACAAGGAGTCGTACGACAAGTACATCCCGCTGTTCTTCGGCTTCCCGGCCATAAGGAGGAAAGTGTGGAACGACCGGAACGTGTATATGGCTGCCAGCGTCAAAACCATAAGCAGGCAGGGAAGTGCTCCCGGCTCGAGGGTGGACACCACAGCGGCGCGGGACACTTACATGAGCGCGGTGCCGGGCACCATCAAATACGCCTTGGAGAAGCAAAAGAAAGGTGCGGATGCGTCTTCACCAAAGAAAGGAAAGGCGGACAAATCGTCCGTTGAATCTCGGGGGTCCAGGAAGAGTAAGCGGGTTAGAGGTGTATCACCCAGTAGAGACATCCCTGAGGAAGAAGAGGTACAGGAGGATCCTGTAGTAGACGAAACGGCCAGTGAGGCGTTGAGACAGATACTAGGGGATGCGTGAAGAACCCATGGTGCTACTGACAGCTTGTTTTTTGCGATGACACTTATGTTTTAGTTAGAACTGGATTCTGGCTGTATGGAATATGCTGCGCGAGACGCCGGGCTTTCACCTTCCGGTTTCGCTTGGGCTCGGACAGATTGACTCGTTGTTTGTTGACTCTTCGGCTGACATGTCTGATATACTAATAATTGTACCCTGTTTTATTACCCGTTCACCCAAACAATTTAGAGGGGATTTAGCCATGGCCCTCCGGCGGTCCCCTTCTGCTGATCAGGTCACTTACGGGGCACTCCCCCTCTACAGCTCCATGGATTACAAACTCGCAACTTCAAGACGTCCCACACGGGCTGTTGGCTACCCGGCTCAGAGCCGAGGGGCTGACGGTGACGGCGGAGGGACAGCGGGTACCTCCCTGGTTGGTGTGGTGGCGGCCAGTGTCTCAAACAGCCAGTTATGCGAAAACCCCCACCCTGCATCTCCGAGGCGGAGGGCTGCAGGCTCAAACAGCGATCCGCCCCCCCCCAGCTCTGAGTCAGGCCAGACCTCAGCCCCCAAAAGGGCCAGAGGGAGGCTCCCGGATGGGGCTGAGGCAGAGCCGGAAAACTCCCCCTTAGTGCTGACTAGGAAGCCCTTTAAACTAGCCACCTGGAACATGTGCGGGCAAGGCTCCCGATTTGCGCCCAAGGACAAGTCCAAAATGCGTCTGGTGGAACACCTACTGACCTTAGAAGACATTGACATACTGGTACTGACGGAGACGCACACGGTCTCGCTCCCAGTCAGCAGGCGAGTGCTGGTTTTAGAGCAGTCTGGCTTGGCACACCGTGCCGGGGTAGCAATCGTAGTCAAAGCTGGCTCAGGTTGGGAAGTCCTGCACAAAGAAGTTATAATCCCCGGGTACGCGATAATAGTTAACGCGTCACACAGAACTAGCCGAGAGTCGCTCTGGATTCTAGGGGTTTACGGAGATATTTCAAGAGGACAGTCGTCCTTGGTTGAATTTTACGAGAGGCTGAGCGAGAGGCTGAGAGCTCTCGTGAGACGACAAGCTAGAACGCATTGGGGAGGCTGCTTCGCGGCCGGAGACTGGAATTTTGTGGAGTTTGCAGGGGATAGGTTCCCCACTGCCCACCCGGACAGAGCGCCGGTCAGACTACTAACTGCGTTTAATGCCATTAAAGCACTTTGCGGCCTTACTGATACCGCGGGTCAAGACCCCGCCCCGCCTCTATGGTCTTACAGCAAAACTACAGCGCACGGCCGGGTATACTCCAGGCTGGATAGAATATACCGCCCGGTGCGGGGGTGGTCAGCCGGTAAGGTGGCGCCCTTGGACACCGGGGCCTCGGACCATAGGCTTATAGTGGTGCCGGTTTACCCAAGGAAGCCTAGAATTGAGAAAGCCGTTCCAGCGCCCAAGCTGCCGAACATTGACATACTTGACAAAGCGAAGAGTTTCTGGCCGACGGTCCTCCAGGCGTGGGACACGTTGACTTCCCGCGGCCCTATTACACTAGAGAGATGGGCCGAATTCAAGGGGGCCGTCCTAGATAAAGGTTTGAAGGAGGTGAAAGCTATGAAAAAGTCCAGTAAAAAGGACTGGATAGCGGCTATGAAACGAGAGACAATACCGCCTGACATGATAATGGGCGCAGTCACGAGTGCTAACAGGCAATTGTGGGCTAGACAGCGCCCACCTGCCAGGGCTACGCCGAAATGGCCCTGCGCTATACCTGCGTACGAAGTCGTGCCACAAGCGAGTAAGCACTTTGTCGCCAGTAAGACATCGCCCTGGCAGGTCATGACGAGGAGCCAGCTCCCCGCTGGGCCGCGTAATAATAGGACTACTGCGATAAGATTCCTAGCCCCGAGCAAAGATAAAGGCGTCGCCGATCTTCTGAAGGAGCGGGCGTCCAATCTGGAATCTTCCACGAAGACTAAATGGGAGAAGATGACCAGAACCCACTCTTCAGAGTGGTTCAAACAGTTGTCTAACAAAGAGCTGGATGAGAGAGGCAGCCGAGCCTCGGTCTCTGTGGAGGGGCTGCGACGGCCAGCTGATGATATTGCCCAAACAAGCCTGTCCAGTATGACTGAGATAGCCAGGGATTACTTCTTTGACCTGCATACCCCGGAACAGGCGGACCAAGAGAGACTCGAAGCACAGCAGGTGCTGTTGGAGGAGGTCAGGCTCCAGAGCCTGCAACGCCCCGACCCCAAGCCAGAGGATATATTGGACGGGCCTTTCACGGAGGAAGAGATGAGAATCCTCCTGACGAAGATGCCGAGTACCGCCCCAGGACCAGACGGCATTCCCTACAGCTTCTGGAAGAGGCTTATTGGTATACTCACCGGGCTGCAGGACAGCGAGGAGCCGCCCATGACGTTCTGGTCAGCGTTCGCCAGCCTGACTGAGGACATCGCTGAAAGGGGGTCCTCCCGGGCGGGCTTCAAGAATGCCAACATCAGCCTTTTCTATAAGAAAGGAGACCCTACACTGGTCTCTAATTACAGGCCGATCTCCTCTATGAACACAGACTGTAAGATGTACACTAACCTGATAAACACAAGGCTCGCCCCCTGGGCAGTGGCCAAGCTCCACCCAGACCAGAAAGGCTTCGTGCCAGGACGGCTGATGAATGAACACACTAGGCTAGCCTCTGAGGTTGCGCACCTCTGCGACGCTACGGGCACCCCGGGTTTTATAGTCGGCCTGGACCAAGCGAAAGCTTACGACAGTGTGGACCAGCCCTGGCTCCTACAGGTCCTAGTTGCATCAGGACTCCCCCCTGACCTTATTCTGCTGATTAGTGACCTTACCAACAACTGCAAATCTAGGGTTCGCATCAACAGCGGATATAGCCCGTACTTTACGTTGAAACGGGGTGTACGACAGGGTGACCCGCTGTCATGCCTGCTGTTCGACTTCTCCATAGAGCCCCTGGCCATTAAACTAAGACAAGTGGTCAAGGGCCTCGCCATACCCGGCCTCGCGCCCGTGAAAGTCATGCTATACGCTGACGACATTAATCTTTTCCTTGGGCAGGACGACTCTGTACAGGAGATATCCGACTGTCTGACATCTGTTTCCAGGACTATTGGGTCAAAGTTTAACATGGAGAAGACAGACGTTAAACCGGTTGGCCCACATGACTTCCAGCTTGCGTGCTATACGCAACAGGACATGGGCGGCCAAACAATACCAGGCGCGCACATTCTACCGCCAGCAGATCCCCTGCGTATACTGGGGGTCTGGATCGGCAGCAGGGATTTCGCCGCCGATAGGTGGATGCAGATAGACAAGCATGTGAAGAAGATCATATCACAATGGCGGGTGATTGGCACCTCCGCGAGGAATAGGTCACTCCTAGCAAAGGCCCTCATGCTTTCCAGGTGCCATTTTCTCATGGACGGTAATGGTATCCCGCCACAAATGCTGAACAGGATCGGAAACAAGATAATGAGCTTCGTCCGAGGCAAGTTCTCCGCAATGGCCTACAGAACCCTGGAAGCCCCTCTGGCCGAGGGGGGCCTCAATACGCCTTCCCTCACGTCCCGGAAGATGGCCGCTGACCTGAAGTTTCTGAGTGATTTGGTCACTGGGGATCAGAGAGTGCCCTGGAAACAGTGGACTTGGATGGACCTTAAGTTGGCCTCGAACTCCAGTAGAGCCGGCACACACGGGGGTCTTAACCCCTTCCTACAACAGGCTTACACGATGCCCTCCCTGCTACAAGGCAGGGTGTCCCAAGCTTTCATGACTGCTAGAAAGTTTGGGTTAGATATGGTCTGTGCTGCCCCGTCCAGCATGGCGCGGATGGGCGTGCCTATCCTTAACCACCCAGCCCTGCCCAGACCAGGCTCACAGAGGTTCAGGAAATTACTCGATCTGAGGGATAACGGAGTGCGGAGGGTGCTACACCTCTACGCTCCCCCCCCCCTTAGGGGTACGGGCCTGAAGAAAACAGTTTCAGCCATGAAAGAACTGATACACGCATCGAGCTGGTCACCACTGAGGAATCTGGGCGCGCTCGGCACGCACCCAAGCGTTAATGTGTGGCCCAACATGAACGGCCCCCTCGGGTGCGTGAGGGTCTTTACGGCCCCAAAGTCAATCATTGTGGGACGAATTGTCAAAGATGCTTACAAGAAAACCAGAGTGAGAGATCACATGGTTGAATACACTCCTGCCGCACCACCTGCCGTGAGGAGAGCGGACCCTATCACATATGAGTGGGATATTCATATATGGACAGACGGCTCTGCTAAGGACAATGGTACCGACGTATGCACTGCAGGGTCTGCATGGGTATCTGACATGCAGTTCCGGGACGCCGTGTCGTTGACCGGGGCGACCCTCTCTAACAACGTCGCTGAGGTTGCGGCTGTAGTGCTGTGCCTGATGGCTTGGCGGGATGCCCACATAGTCATCCACACTGACTCTACGTTCGTCCTGGGGTTACTAGGAGGGGGCCTCCTGGCCTTGGAAAGAGACGGGTGGGGTGATGCCCCACGGCATTTCAGTAGGGGGCCTCCGACGCCCCTTCTGCAAACGCTCCTGTACCTGTTGCGAGACAGGACTGGAAGGCTGCGGTTTGAGAAGGCTAAAGCTCACGGAGATGACGTCATGAATAACCTCGCCGACGCGCTCGCCAATGAGGGGCGGGTGAAGGGTAGGGTCCTGGATATTGGTTCTTTGACGGTGCCGGATGGGTGGGTTGACACCGCCCCCGTCCTATGCCACCAACCCCTGGATTACATGACCAAATTGGTGGTGCGCGCGCGAGTGGGAGCACCTGCGAAGACACTGAAGTTCGAGGCATTCTCAGACAGATGGATGGTCACCCTGGGCCACATGTTTGGGGTGGTTCTAGACCCTGGGAATCACATCGGGAAGGTATGGAGCCTGACCATCCCCGAGGGGTTGAAAGAGGTGCTCTGGAAGGAGATGAACGGGGCGCAAGTCCTCGGACACAGGTACTATGGTTGGGGGCACGCTAAATCCGATATGGGTAGACTCTGCCTGTGCGGAATGGAGATGACCCTGGGACACATTCTCCTGGGCTGCGGCGCCTACGTGCTGCAACCCCTGATGACGTCTTTGCTGACGGTTTTGGGTGCTCTGCACCCTAACCTTAGCTTTAAAACGCTATCCCCTGACTCCTGGGGTGCATCACCTTGGTTCCCCCTCCTTGCACTAGGGGCGCTGGAGGAAGCGGCATACCCTATTGTGAAAGGGCGGAAGGGTATACTCAAGAGCCTGAAGAAGTCAAGGCAGCAGCGGGAATGGATAATAGGTAACTATTACTGGGCCCTGTGGAAGTGGCGCATGAAGGAAATCCATGACGCAGATTTCAAGTTCGTGCCCGCGAACTGTGTAGCCTCATTGCTTGCTACGCTATCCGCTCCGGTCCCGGCACATATGCTGAGGCGGGCGGTGACGGACGATACCAGCGAGGGGCCACCTAACAAATGCCCTGACCCAGCGGCCGCCCCCCTGGTGGGCGATCTGAAACAGCTACCGCCCCCAGTGTCCCACCTCCTGGGGCAGGGCACTGGGAGACAGCTCTCTAACAAAGGTAAGTCGATCCTGCGCGCCATTGTGGCACCGGTCATAAATGAGCGCTCGCGCCGCCTCACCAGGCAAGAGGCAATTCTGCGAGCTCTCACGGATGACGCCTACGCCTAGCGTAGGCTGGGTCCCACCTCACATACAGGACGTTCCACGTCGTCCTCATCACCCTTTCCTCACCCTCTGGGAACGGGTTCCACTCCCGCTGTAAGGTGGGGAATAGTGGGCCCTGTCTGAGCCCGCATAGGGCAGACGATGGGGCCCCAGGGAGGGACGTTAAAACATTTCCGGGCGGTCCGGTAAGGTGCGCCCTGTCAGCCGCAGGCAGGGGTCATCTTCACCGATGTCGGACAGGAGGCCCCCCGCAGGTTTAGTGGGTATTCCACGGCCGCTCCGGCCGATGGCGACCCCCACACTCCCGGCCACTGAAGCCAACAGAAGCCTAACCCTTGGGTGCCGGGAGACCAGTTCACCCTGGGCGTGGCGGTTTGGCTGTATTGGCGCCTCCAACAGGCAACGGGGTCTTAAACCAGATTCCTGCGGGTGACGGTAGGGAGAGTTCTAGAGAACAGGCGGTGCCAGATGATGGGGCGCCACTCCACAG
>Ga0307515_10001701_pt1 | contig 49028 bp, 38 predicted proteins | sample 17_EM_MG_FD_194513 | JGI IMG/M metagenome (GOLD analysis project Ga0307515, IMG submission 194513) | Populus trichocarpa ectomycorrhiza microbial communities from riparian zone in the Pacific Northwest, United States - 17_EM | ecosystem: Host-associated > Plants > Roots > Unclassified | place... | reverse complement strand
TATTAAATGTGGCTCGAGAGCCTCTATAAATACATAAGGAAAATAGGTAGTAGACTACTTCGCTGACCGTATCGTAGACCGAGTCGTAGACCGTGTCGTTGACCGAGTCGTTGACCGAGACAGTAGTGAGACATACGAGAACAAGGTGGTGAGTCATAAGGTGATACCTGAGAGTGACCTCAACGGTCGACAACTTCCGTTCTTTACTTGCATAATTTTATATTCCCATCTGTTATCAATGCGTCCGGTGGCTCTTCAACTGGGCTTACCGTCACCAATCTACTTGTTCTTTACCGAGCGTTATCAGTTGCAAATTGAATTGCTCCTGATCCAGCACAACATGGTCTTGGTACGTGACGTCGACCATTCGGCAAATCTTCTAAATAGTAACAAAAGCATATCCTTGGCTCTTCACCTCCAAAAGTTATATGAGCGCCTTATAGACTATGGGCCAACGGTAGAATATAGTCATCGTCTAAATCAACTCAGTCGTGGTCGGCAATCATGATGTGCAAGCAATTCCATCAGACGGCCACAGGATTGGCGCCAGAGGAATATGGACTTCGCTCTTGGCGCAGAAAGAGAAAAGAGATACTTTGACTTTGACACGAGTCCTTACTAGCCATGAAGCTGTGCTCCAACTTAATTCTCCTAAAGGCTTTTTACTTCATAGGGAAGTAGGAACGGGCAAAAGCATGCTCATAGACCTATTCGCAGACTGTCTCCCTAACAGGAAGAAACGTCGATGGCACTTCAACATATATTTATGTTAGAGGCATTTGCGAAGCTTGAGCAACTTATTTCATCCCGGGACATGTCACTCCATCAGGACGACCATCCTCTATTATGGCTTGCGAGAGACACGGTCCAGTCTTCTCCGACCTTGTCCCTTGATGAGTTCTAGCTACTAGATAGAGCGGCTTCAAAAATGATGTCAAATCTAATGACGAGTTTCTTTCAATTAGGCGGTGTCCTTATTGCGACAAGCAATCGAATGCCCGAAGATCTGGTGAAGGCAATGGGGATGAAGTTTCCGTGGCCACCTTCGCGATTGGAATCCTTAGGGTGGAGGTTTGTAATGCGAGGAGTGAGAAACCTTCACGCGCAACATGGAGAGTTCGCGGCTTTTTCGGAGGTCTTGGAAGCGCACTGTGAGACTTGGGAGATGGAGGGTAGTAAAGATTATAGAAGGATTGATATCCAAGGAGATGAAAGAACTCAAGCCGACAACACAGGAAATCAGGCAAGCTTCTTGTCCGATTTAGAAGGCTTGTCCATGACAGCTTCGGAAACCCCGTCACAATCGATAGCAACGGGTGGCTCGATGTACCAGAGAATACCCAGCAGTCGCACAAACTCCCTGAATACTACTTTGTTGAATCTTCCTCGCCACCTTCCTTGGAACAGTATAGCAGCATGCCGTGAACTTCCAGCAGTATAAGGGTCTACGGCCGCACAGTCCTAGTCCCACGCCAAAATGTTGGCACAACTTCCCGGACATTCTCCGAGCTCTGTGGTAGCACGCTCGGACCCGCCGACTACATCACACTCTCATCCACCTACGGCACTCTCATCTTAACTAACGTCCCGATCATGATAGCCCTACAAAAGAACGAGGCAAGAAGATTCATCACGCTCCTCGATGCCCTATACGAGGCGCGTTGCAAGCTGTCAGTCACCGTCGAGGCGGGACCCGACGACACATTCTTCCCAGAGACACAACCACACGCCAACACCTCCCCCCCCTAGTCATAGTTCCGGCTCTAGCACCCCTAGCAGCAACAACGTAACGCCTACAGAAGGCTTGGACATAACCTACGTCAAAACCTTCCCCAAAGCCTACTAAGACGCCACCGCGCCCTTCCGGCCCAACGTACCTGGTTACGAGCCTAGCCCCTCCGCCAACGCCCTTGAAGACGACCCGCCGAACCAGGCCCGCCGGCCCGGCAGCTCATTCAGGAGGCTCGACGGGCGCAGCCACGGCTACGGCCCCGACTTTGGACGCACGGCAGTCTTCACCGGCGGGGACGAGCGCTTCGCGTACGAGCGCGCGTAGCCGGCTGTGGGAGATGCGTGGGGCATGGTGGTGGGCGTGCGAGGAGCCCGGATGGTGGAAGCCGCTGCCTTTGCCGCAGTCGGTAGGAGACGCCGGCAGGCGGGCCATCTTCTACCGCGTCGATAGATCAAGCGAGTTACGGTTGGGGCGATCCGACGGCGGAAGACGCTAAGGGGGAGGACATTGGGGAATCCAGGGAGGTGGATGAGAAGCAGGATGAAGCACTGGTTAGGCACGGAGCGAGCCCCGTCCGTACGCATGTAGAGCTACTGTCTAAGATTAGTTGGACGCATGTTTGGGGGACGATGAAGTGGGAAAAGGGTGTAGAGGGATTGGAGATGAGGAATAAGGAAAAAGATAAGAATAAAGATAAGAGTTGTGAAAATAAGTAAACTTAGATATAGATGATGTGGATGATCTAGCGTTCACCGATAAAACGTATTCAAGTGGCTTTGAGAGTGAAAGCCGCTTAATTTTTGTGTAATGGACAGAACCAGCGGTAGAGAGCAGGCTCCATGAAAAATGGTAACAAAGGCAACATGCAACATGATAGGCGGGACAAGTGTGACTGATATTCATTGCTTGCAAAAAGCAGCAGCACAGTAGAGCTACAATCGGATCCACATAGACACGTCCCAGATCAAGTCCCGACCTAAACGCCTGCCAATTATATCACCCATGCATTTACACCCCGCACCATCAACTCATCTACGCATCTTCAACAATGGTGGTGTGTAGGCCCTTGGGGTCCTTGACGTTGACTGCCTGCACGTAGCTGTATAGCTTCTCCTTGGCACCCTCCTCATCGTTACGCTTTCGCGAGATGCGCACACGCAGCCGGAAGGGAACGCCCTTGATGCCGGATTCCCAGACCTTCTTGTTGAGCTGCGGGTCGAGGCGGACATCCTTGGTGCCCTGAAACTAATTAGCACAAAGTCATACAAAGTCTATATGTAAAACTGGTAGGGGGCTAAGACAAGAAGCCTTCCCCCAGACCACGACCCCGGTTCGAACGACAGCAGTGAAAAAGTAAGCACATACCATAGCCTTCTCCGCAAACGCCTTGATCTCCTTAATCGCTCTCGGTGCGCGCTTCTTGAAGCTCACGCCATGAACCTATCATTAAAATCCTCCAATCAGCCTCTTATTCAGATTCAGTCTTCCGCCCAATGCCCCGCAGAGGGCCATAACTGGACTTCACAAAACTGAACGTACTCGCTTGTGTAGGTGGATCGTGTACTCGCGCGCGACGACGTCGGCGATGGCGCTGCGGCCGGCTTTGCCAGCGGGCTTCTTGGTCTTGGTCGACATTGCTGTGGGTAGAGGGTGTGGTTAGTTGGGGGTGCTGAAGAAGAGGAGAGAAATGGGGAGTCGGGCTTACTGATGCGGAATTGGGTGCGTCGTCGTCCGGTGTCGAGATGTCGTGGAAATGGCGTTGGAGTTTGCGAAGTCGATTTTCTGTGCGAGTTGCTCGCTTGGGGCTTGGCGTTTATTATCTTTTGGTCGGGGTGCGGTTTCAACCGCCATCACCACCATCCCTTTCATGCGTCTAGGGTGCTTTCACTACCCTCACAAATCTATCAAAAATATTCAAGTAAAATTCATCGCACCCGGGGATTTCTTATATTCTGAATCTCCTAAACTGCCGCATATGAGATCTAAGGAATTCATAACATTTAATCATACCTCTAGGGGTCCTTCACTTCCTTCATAAACTTATTGTGAACCTTATAGCGAAATTTAGGATAGCAGGGGTTTTTTATTTTTCCAAATCCTATAATTGTTGCTACTCTAGGGTTTAGAATTTTATGGCTTTTAACTATGCATCCAAGGGTCCTTCGCTACCTCCATAAGTCCGCTCAAAATTTTCGAGTGCCAGTTAGCATACCTAGGGATTTTTTATTCTCTAGATCCCCCGATTGTCGCTCTTCTAGGGCTAGGGATTTCCTACTTTTAATTATGCATTGAGGAGTACTTCACTCTCTTCATGGACATTAAACTTTTTAATATAAGTTCACTAGTCACGAAGAGAAAGGCCACCAATCTTCGATCCGGAGGGCTGCGAACGAGCATCATCTCAGCCTAACAGCTCTACGATGATGGAACGCCAGCAATGATTCAACTATACAAATAGAAACAACATTCTGAAATCCGCCAACCCACTCTCATAAGTTCGTAAGCCCATTTAGACACCGCAAGTCATGCGTAAGCGCAATCAAACGCCCCTAATATATTTCCGTAAATAATCCCACATTAAAGTCATCGGTGTCCAAAAAGCTCAATATCATTCACTTCATCATCGCCTTCGTCCGCATCTTCTCCCTCTTCTTCTGCTAGATCCTCTTCATCCTCCATGCTCTCATCGCTATCAGAGTCCGAACCTTCGGACTCCTCTCCACCAGAAAGGAATCGGCCATCAGCGCCCCAGAAATCGAGGGCTTGGTCGTTGCTTGGTTCGGTGGCGCGGAACATATCTTCTTCAGGGCGCCCGAGATAGTTCCGGAGTGGAGAGAGAGAGCTGCTCACGCGCTCGAACATCTGGAATGGAAGGGAAGAGGCTATCTCAGCAGATGATGACCGTGAGCTGTCGTCGTGGCCCTCTTGAGCACCTAGGAAGTACGACCGAGCGGCTCTGATCTCGACCGATGGCCTCTGTGGCGGCGAGCTTGCCATGTTTCGAGAGTCTGGTGGAGTCTGATCTGTAGGTTCATCCACAGCTGGATCGGTCTCTAGGCCGCTAAGTAGTCGCAGTTCGTTGGTGTTGTAGGAATCGCAGGTGTTACACCTGTTTCCCAGCCAGTGGTACTTCACAGAAGACTTGGCCGAGCAGTCGTTGCATTGGATGACAACCCGGGTGTCAGCAAACTGCTCTGGCATTGGCTGGCTTTTAATGGCCTGCGTTAATTTCTGCCATTGTAACTCCATATTTACTGCACTCTTCTTGCACATAGGGCACTTGTATGCAGTTTCCATGTATAGAGCGTAGCATCCTCGGTGCATGTAGTGGCCGCAGGGCATGGAGACCACAGCCGACGAGGAGCTGAAGAGATACTCACCGCAGATAGGACAATCGCATTCAGTGGCCCGCTCGACACAACGATGGGAGTCAGCAAAGCCTATTGCAATACAGACATTGCATTTCTGTGCGGATATTAGCATTTCTACAAAAATTTGGACGCACGAAGCAAACCTTGCAGTGGATATAGTCCTTGCCGAGGCCCTCTCCCCTCCTGCATATACCACAGTCATCACAATGGTAGATCCTCTTACTGCTGTTATCATCCCAGAGCTTGCATATATCGCAGTAATACCATGCAGACTGTTGACCACAGTTCTTGCAATGTTCGCCAGCCGGCTGTGGGGTGCCGCAAACCATACAGAGCATGTTCTGAGTTTTTCTACGGTCCAAGTTGTGTGATTCTACTTCGTCATGGCAGTGACGGCAAGTGTACCACCGACGGCATTGAAAGCACTGGACTTTAACATTGCGCTTGTAGTGTTGGCAACCAAGAGACGTCCCGTCCTCTTCTGTATCGAAGTCTTCGTCTTCTCCATTAATATCCGCACCCAGCCGTGATGACCTTATTCGGAACGTAGGGTTGACGTCTCCAGGACCGATATTATAAGGATTCTCAGGGTCAAACTCTGATGCGACAGAGATGGGCGACGAGACCTGTGCTTCGGATTCGAGAACGGAGTGTGTCGAGCTCGGTGTGAACGGACGATCGTGAGAGACGAAGCTTGAAGGTGACAAAGGCCTTAGGAGCTGAGCTTGCGAGATATTGTACCGCTCAGTCATGAGAAAGTGCATCATCCGTGCCTTTTCATCGTTGGGCACCTTCATATCCCGTATCTCGTGTATCCTTGACCTTAGATGCCGCATGCCGTCATCTGCAGGGAGCGATCCAGACATTGCAGGCACATTGCTCCTGGCCTCCCTAGGGCCAGCCCTGTCATGTGTCTCGATTGTTGTTGTTACATTTGCCACATTAGATGGAGAGGATAGGGTGTCCAGCGAACGGAATCGTTGTGGGGTACCGTGCGATGGGTTTTCGGGCATACGACTAGCAGCAGAGGTATGGATAGGGAGAGAAATAGCTCTTGGATTATCAAATAAGCGTAACGGAGTGGATTCCGTAGCAGCTACATCCCGACTGTTCTCTTGTGCACCGACCACGGGTTGTGACGTTGGCCGCGAGCGACGAATAAACGTCGAGTAGCGACGGAAGGCGCTAATTGTCGACAGTACGTCGGAATTTTGATCATCGTGGTCTTGCGTTGTGGTCATGTCATGGGTGCCTTCATCGCGATCTGCTGCATCGTGAGGTGGAGAGCTTTGAGCATGTGAAAGTCGTCGATTGTCACCAGCTGCAGGTTCAGGACTCGTATACACGCTAGAAAAACGGCGAGCTTGACGGACAGCGGGTTCAATAATAAAGGAGGATATCAGATTGCTCATGAGTGTCTCTTTAGCAGGGGAAGGCTCGACTTGAGGTGGGAGTCGAGTTGCACGTTGTGAAGAAGCTTGTGAGGTGGATGCGCCACCTTCGGCCGACGGAGCCTCTTTCATGGCAAGCTTTCACGAGCCACAATATCATATGAATTAGATGAAAAAAATTTATACGAGAGGTGTCTTCTATCCATTCTGTAAGTATAGAAGGAACCCAGCCCAATATTCGGCGACGAGAAGTCGTGTTGCCGAAATCTCGATTTGGAGCTGGCGGAGATCTTCATCACTTATTTGCTTTTTGCTAGTCATTCTCAGGATCCGTATTGGCCTTGACGATTCCCACCCTACTTTTCGATCTTTAGTCTTTGCAGAAACAGACTTTCTTTAACTTGAGAACTCCGTGTAGCCTCTTACGTACCCCAAGAAGAGATTTATATTGCAGAAGGCTTCTGACTGGGATTTCCATACATAGTCACTATACTATAGACCCAAGTCCTCAGAAACTGAATAAAGTGTGGATTAGAAAGCGTAGAAACAAGATGCAGAAGAATATTTTAGGATTTGATGTGCTTTCAGTGACCAATCTGAATTGTCACAAGTAATCATAATGTTCCAAGTGATGATGTTTATCTTTGCAATTCCAATATCTAGTTAATTACTTTCATCTTGTAGAGTAAGTTAGATAATTCGCTTTTCCCAGTCCCGGTACGGCCCATCTTCGCAAGCCATACCCATATCCGACTTTTCCCCATCCAGCAGTTGTACTATCGAAAACTCCATTCACCCTTCACCCCTCATCCCGTACGCTATCCAGACCCCTGTCAGGCGAAAGCCTGGAGTATTACCACATGACTATATACTCCATAATAGTATAAAAGACTACCCCAATGCTAACACTAGTTCCCGAAAATCTCATACAAATGCTCAAAGTGGTATCTAAACAATAAAAGAAAAGCCGAATGGAATGGAGCATCGATATCATGGTCGTGACATGTTTAAAGTATGCAAAACAACACCCTTTTAAAATATCCAAATAAGAAAATGTTGAGAGAATGCAATGATGACACTATGCATAGCGGCGTGCACTGTCATAATATCCAACAAGTATGATACAAAAACCGTAAAGCTATGCAGAAAAGAACAAACGTAATCAAACGCCGCGAGGCGCGATCAGGAAAAGTCTAGCGATCTTTGATCGTTGACGTAGAAGAGAAAGAAAAGTTGCTGAGGAAGTCGAAACGGTCTCTTGAGCTTTCACGACTGGTGGTAGAATGGGTACTTCGAGCACTACTATCTAGCTGTGGGCTAGGTCTAATTACTGGTTGTGGTTCACGAGGCTCCAGGATCAGCGAGCGTCGGTAGTAGCTCTGCACGTTAGCTTGATCACTTGTTCTGACCCGTTGGATTTGAGATTCCATCCAGTCTTGCATCTCAGGTACGGCGATGAGTCGGTAGGGAACTTGGAAGCTCTGTAATTGGCCAATGATTTTTGCGGTGCGCATGTGCTTGTCGAAATTGATAACGGAAACACCTTCCCGGCTGCCATCGCTAGGTAGCTGACGGGTTGTCTGATTGCCAACATCCACAAAGGTAAGATCGGTGAGATAGATGCCGACGAACGGAATACATGGTGCAACATGATTCTGGAGGCGCTGACGCAGGACTGCATAGTTACGTCCTACATCAACAATCGCCTTTAGCTCCTCCAGTCGCCCCTTGGTCTTCTGTGAAACCAGCTCCCAAGTTCGCTTCAGTCGTAGAACCATCGAAGAATTTAGAGAGCAGATGATAGCCATAAGCGAATCGTAGTTATTGAGTTCGATGCATTTCATCGAAATCTTCACCCAGTGCTTAATAATAATGGCTCTCTTCTTCGGATCTTCAAGGTGCAAGATCGTATCCGCAACGAGGTTGGCAAGATCAGTCGACAAAGTTGACATCGCCCGAACATTGACGGCCTTTGAGTCTATTTTCTTGGTCCATTCTGATGCCAGAAGCTCTTCCGGCTGAATAGAGCAGAAAATCTTCGATTCGATGAGCGTAAACTGTCTTGCGAGCTCAAGTGGGTCAAAGTCAAGAATGCTGCACTGGGAATTTCCGTTTTTCGCATTCTTTAGCGCATTCAGCTGGCTCTTCGTAACAACTGGGTTCGGCGCATTACTATCAGCCGCGGAAAACACGGTGTTTGAAACCCCAGTCTTTCCTATCGAAGACACCAGTCGCGGTACGAGTGCGCCGGTGTGCACCTCATTGACCTTAGCAGTCAATTCTGCAAGGCGCTTTCCAGCCGCTGGCAATGCAGCCCGCAGCTTCCCGGTAGCGAAACTAAGGATCACGCCAAGAGCCGAAGAGTCAGAGTCGCCTTGCCAATGGCTCTCGAGCCATCCTTTGAAGACATTGTATACTCTTAAGCGGACTGGAACACCATCCCCAACGTAGTCAAATCTGTCAATGAGACAGTGGGCGAAATCTATCGGTGTCGTAAAAAGTCGGAAAGTTAAGTAAAAGGTCGTGACAAACATGGCATCAGGAGTTGACTCGTATGTAGTCAGCTGCTCGACGAGCGCTGGGAGAGAGCCGCCAGAAATCTGTCCCTCTTTGTTGTAAATGAGTTCGTGCGCATATGTCTTCTCGAGTAATTGTGCCTCGACTCCAGTTGTCTCGTCACTAGCAATCGACCGTAGCTCAGATGCACTGCCAAAGCTGCTCATCAAAGCGTGTTCCCCTTGGCGCTGTGAAGGGGAATTGTCCGGTGTTGTGGCTCGTGTCGATACCTGCGAGATAATGCTTGCACTATCGCCTCTGACACTGTTTGGGTATGTGCTATTTGAATCTGCGACGGACACGTTGACGCTATCCACTCGAGCAGACCTTCCGAAGAATCGTTGAGCGGCAGTCGCAGGACTTTGCGAGTCCGTCACGCTCGGTTGTGGTAGTTGAGGAATAGGAAGCTGCGCAAGAGGGGGCAAAGAGGATCGGGATGACCTAAACGAGACTGCGGTTGGACTCTCAACAATTGTTGGCTGTAAGGACGCCTCTAACGTTGGAATCGGAGAAGGCGCGGGTGGTTCAGGAAGAGGTTTAGACTCGGAGATTAGTAAAGGTGGTGGAGGTGGTCGAGCAACCGACTCTGTTGGTGGTGCTGGCAATGGTTTTTCGGTTTCTATTGGTTCGTCCTGTGTGGTGGGTTCTGGGTCTTGTCCAAAGCCAGCGTCAAGGCTTTCGAATATCGTATGCGAGATGCCTAATCCGACATGCTCGAATTCGAAGTCACCAATTCTCTCGATAACCATCCTGGCCTTGGTGACGCATTCACCTGCTGATCGAACGCAGCTTGTAGCTGCAGTGACTAGCTGTTTGCCTGAATCTGGCATGAAGACATCATCGCCATTGGCGGATTCTGAAGGACTAAACATCCCCTTTGTGGCCTGCACAAGCTCTCCGAGTCTCGCGTGCATTGTGTCTCTTGCTTGCTCCAGTTGTTCAGATCGTTGAGAGTCGCGTTCCCATACTTCCTCTACTACGGAGAGGAGCTGTCGGCACGCAATGACGGATTGTTGTGTGGTAAGTAAAAGCTCTGAAGAAGAGCGCGATTGCAGATGCAACCCAATAAATGAGGCAATGAACCTTAGGAAAGAGTCGTGCGCAGCGCACAGCCGCTCCGATGCAAGGTTCTGTTTTTGCAAGCCCTGCGATTTACCCGTGTACGACAATCGATGAGTTACAGATAACCGCTTTGTTTGCGCTGGGGGCTGAGAAGTGAGGAGAGGTGATTGGAGGGAATCCGATTCGGACGGGGTTGTAAAGACAATAGATGCGCGGCTACGTGGTGGCTGACTTCTCGCGCCCTCGCGCTCTAGCTGACTCGCGCCCTCATGCTCTTCTCGTGTTGACACCGAGTTCGCTCGTGACACAACAGATGCATGGTCGAATGTTGACACGCTGTTCTCTACGCTCTCACTCGAATGCGACCGCAACTGCATGATATTGCGATCGGCAGTGTCAACCGGTGGAGTAAGTGGCCTATTACTACTATCGGCGAAATCGAATGGTATTGACACGGCATCCTGTGCCCAGATGTCGAGAAACCGAACAGCTCGCGTTACGAGTTTGAATGCTTTTAACACTAATTCGTCAAGCAGCTCAAAAACTGAGACGGTCGACCGCTGGCATTGGAGTATTTCCTGTAACTTTTTCGCTGTCTTTACAAATGTGGAAAGGTCGCCAAGAAGCCCTTTTCGCATCCGCCGGAGGCCGACATGATCTTGGATTAGAGGCGATTCCCTTGTCAAGCATTGTGATTTCTCCTATTAATAGTGGTTAATAATGTTACTATTGGTCTCTTACAATGGTATTGTATAGATAAAGTGTTCGGCTTACTAGGAAAAATCGCACACCTGCGATCATGCCCCTCACATAGTCTTGCTTGGTAAAGACGGCCAGGTCTCCGTTCTCCGCGTCTCGAACAAGATCCCACAAGTGAGTCAGCGCGTTTAGGAGATTGCGAATGGATGGATGATCGTAGGCCTCGCAGTAGTTCGTTGGAAGCCATCCTCGAGCCCCCGATGCGAGAAGTGTGCCATCCGCCCACCCGTTAGGATGAACTGAATGCACTAAGATAACATCACCCTGGTTAATTGGAACTGTAATTGAAGACTCATCCGTCGAGGACGATACTGTGGATGTTGGATGGAAGTGGTAGAACGCGCGCAAGTAGTTGTGAAAAACAAGTTGCGGCTCTGGTGTCGGAGGAAACGTCTCCCTTGATGTGCGAGGTGTTAATGGAGGTGATATCTGTGATTGTGATCGTATCGATGCTGCCCGGCGGCTTTTTGAAGATGACTGTCTAGTGTGCCGTGATCCTGCACTCCGTGTCCTTTGGGGTGACTTGCTGATCACGAGAGGCGCTACAAAAGCGCTTGCATTGAATTCCACCTCCTCTCTGTCCTGGAACTCAGCCATTTCCATAACTTGTGGGCGCTATCTAAAGTCCCCTAATGCTCTTAGACGCGAAATAGGTCGGACCCTCGACTTCGAATATCCTGAGCACAGCTGGAAAAGTGCTAGACATGCGACGTAGCGTTCCGAAATCGAACCTTAATCATTGGATCAGTTCATCAATTGGCTGGTATTGTGGTACTGGCTGCTTCCTGTGTTGCACTCGTCGGCTCGTGGAAGCGATATGGATTTGCTACAAAGGAATTGGCGTAGAAGAATTAATAGTGAGCCGATCACAATTGCTAGGAGTACTTGTATTTACTCTAGTCCACACTGTCAGTGCTCTGTTGTTAGATATTTGTTGTGTTGGCCAATGGGTAGGAATGAATCCCAGAGGAAAGGATCCTTTCAAGAATGTAGTAATGCAGTCTCGACGACGGAAATGTACATACCCGCTTGTTCGGCACTGTGTATTTCCACAATTGTAGCGGAATCAACCGGAATTCTGTCTCAGAAAGCCAATTGATACTGCCTTGGCTCCCCGCAGTGCTATGGTGAGGCGCCCTGGGCGATATATTGAAAATGCGGTCCGGCCCTAATGAACTTTGCTTATTCTTCGACCCCGAGATTTGTCACAATGCGACGAGCACCATTAACGGCGGTGATGCGTCTATTGAAACAGGTTGCCAAACTCGTCAAGGTCGGCTCCAGGCTTCAGACGGATACGGTTTCTGTTACGCAGAACTCACCGCAGGACAGGGTAGACGCGTGAATTGTGACTGACAGAGAACCCAGCATGCAGTGTTTCTTCTGGTCAGTCCTCTTGAGGAGCGTTGCGAGAAGGAGCGAACGTGGAGCAGCAGTTTTTTGAAGGAGGTGCAAGGGTTAATGCAAGGGTGTTGCCTGCCTTTCCGAGTGCAGGATGCTAGTATTACAACAGCCGATATACAAATGTCGAAGTTCGATGTCGAAGCGTCCCCCAGAGACAAAACAAGCGAAAATCGCAGCAGCGCAAAACCAAGCAATCGAGAAAAAGCAGGAAGCAGGAAGCAGAGGCACGTCAATAATATCGACAAGACTGGAGAAGTCGCCCCCGATAGATTCGGTGGGCTGCAGAGGCAGTTAAGCTGCTAATCGGGTGTTAGCTAGTGCGCAAGGGACCCGTTCGTCGAGCACGGGCGACCTTCGCAAAGCACCCTATCCACTAACATTAGGCGGGGCCGCTTAGCGGTTTTGTGAAGTAAGCCACCGTTGTTCGCACAGAGGCCCAAAACGCCTGGGGACGGGGGAATCAAAACATGTGCGATGTGCTTTTCGAGAGCGGTCCCTGTGCTTTGCTCTCTTGCACGGGCCGCCATTAGAAAGAAGATAACAACTTCTATCACTTGAGCCAGAGCCAGCCAATGGCTTCGCGCACTGGAAAGGGAATGCAGAGAGCGGGCAATGAAGCACGCCCTCTAATCCTTCACCAGTCTTCCCGGGCAGCTCCCCATGCCTTTGGTCCCAAAAAACATGCCTGTCATGTCAACACCAGCGACGCGGTCGACCCTCCCTGTGCTCTGCTCGCCCGTTGCTGCAAGTCCACGGCAAGACTAAACTACAACAGTCGCAGCATCCGGCTCACTAACCGCAACCGAGAGAGTGCCGGGCTGCAGATGAGGCTTGCGGGCCTCTACCCCGACCCAAGATCTCTTTGGAGTCGCTTTGCAGCGCCGCTCCGGATTAGAATGCTGCGATCGTCAATTCTCCCCACGATATCCCGGCCACCCACCAGAGGCCTGCCACCAGGAACGCTACCAATGAAAGGGGCTCTGATGCCTTCGCGGCTGCCATTGGTTGGGCTGCAGATCTGCAACAAAATTGTCCGAACGGCAGCTGAGTGGCTGGCCCGGCAAAAACGGTCGCGGCTTGGAAGAGGGAAAAAAACAATTTTCTTTCCCCGGAACATTTCCACTCCATTATTCCAGAGTCACTGGTTTCATGTGGCGTGGCAGAGGATATGGCCGTCGCCGCCATCACTAGCTAGCGCTGGGGGCCGTTCCCGCGACCCCAGCCTCTATCACCTGTGCTGTGATGGATGTGACTAGGATGCAGACCTAGCAACGCCAACACGCCGCTTGTTGACATGGTAATCCTCATGCACAGGATCCCACTCCAGGAAGCCGTCCTTTCTGCAAAGCATGATGCGCTGCGGCACAGCGAGCCAGGAACACCACCGCCAGAGTCATCTCCATCGATCGTATACGACGCCTCACTACCCCGGTGCTTCTTTGGGTGCCGTAGAACAAAAATTCAGCAACCGCTTTGTGCGCAGTGGAATATGCCAGAACGGCGCAGTTGCTCTTCGCGGCGCGTCCTTGCTGCCGTTTTAATACCGCAACGCGATATTTCCATGGTTTCTCTTCCAGAGGATTCCCTTGGAGCATAGGCCAGTTAACAAAGCTCCACCCCGAATCCGAAGAGAAGGACGCCTTCGGTAATGAGCAAAGGGGGCTATTTTGCCGCGACACGTCCAATTACGACAACTAAGACTCAGCTCACCAGCCACGGCCAGAGCCGTTGCTGATCGACCGGAGTCAAGCCGGATTAGTGTGGGTAGTCAACATCACACCAGAAGAGACTGAAACCCCTGCCTTGGGCTCCCGAGCCGACCAATTGGGTCTCTAAGCGATTTACGGCAGGTCTCAGCCCCACTTGGAGCGGCCAGTAGTAATAGTCTCTCTGCTTAGACACTACCTTGGCGTGCTTCTGCGTCGTATTGCCGGAAAGCCAAATAGAGGAGAGGTTTGGTACAGTTGCATAGAGCACGTTCGTGTTGTGGAACAACAGGAGTTTACATCAATAGTACCAAAAAATTACCCACGCTGCCTGCAGATTTGACACCTTGGCTACTCTGTTCCTTCTGCAATCACCCGAAAGCGACGGCCTTTGCTGATAATTTCTGCTCCGTAGCTCAAAGCCATGGCTGCCACCAACTCCCAGCAGGCTAGTGTGACCTTTTTGAAATCGGTCCAACCAACTGTTTCACAGAGATATGGAAAGAAAAATACGGATTCAGTGCCACGGTCTCAGCCCTTCTGGCACCCCACGCTATTAATCTCCGGGCTCTTCATCAAGCGCGGCACACGATTCTGTGGATCGAGAACTCTATCCAGAGCCGAAAATACAACCAGCTTGGCGATGATGCAGCACAATTGATTGGCAAAATTTGAGGCATTGGGTTGTGGAAAAGAGATCAAATCGATCTATTCCAGCGTTTCTCACGCCTCTTTCCTCCGCCTTGAGGCACCAACACTTGGCAGATCGGCACATGACCAGAATCGCAATAGTGAGCACTGTTACAAAGCGTGATTGGTATTGCCTTTATATCGTCGGCGTTATCGCTACTTGTGTGACGAGTTTCTCAATCCTCTTCCATCCATTGCTCCTCACGCCCAGCGCAAAAGAGACGTTTCTCCGTGGACGATGGCCGTGATGATGGAAAGTGCGCTCTCGCTCCATGAATTTAGAAAGGTGTGATAAGCCAGATCATCAACAGCTCACCTCGGCATGGCTGTTGATAAACATACGCCCTGGTCGTGCCGTCATGATCTGTGATGCTCGATCGCTAACCGTAGCCAAGGCTCCCCGTCGCAGACACCTTGTGTCTACTGCTCTCCAGTGCCATGTCTGTCTCGGTTTGAATTCATCGCCCCTCTTAGCCAAGGGTACTTAACTGCTAGCTTCGGCGGAACGGTGATATCACAACGCTCCAAACCTTTGGAGTTGAGGCTTTTGTTTTGCGTATCCTCGCCAACCAAAAACAATTCGGCCCGTAATGAGGAATTCGTCGCGGAAGCGAACCTGATTAAACATCCTACTCCTCTTTTGAGGTAGTTTTTGACAGGGTTATTAGAAGCTTGTCCATCTTAAGAGAGATCTTCGCAAGGGTTTCAAAATGTTTCAGTCCTCCGGCGGCTTTACTCGTCTCAATCCTCCGAGGATGCGGGTTGTTTGGTCTCAATATGGAAACATCTTCGTCCTTGGTACACTGGAACATTGGTTTAGGCTTTGTCACCCCCACAAGGCTGCCAAACAACGTACGCAGGGACTAAACGGGCCCCATCTGCGGGGAAACGGGCAAAACCCACACTGTCGAGCATTGCTCTGGCGGTTCCTGCGAATACCGCTGGTTTGAAGACGTCAGTGTGGATGCCAACTCCCACAGCACGATCGAGGTTCGAGGATGAAGAAACACTCCGAGTTCAGTTACTCGGCACAATCATGCTATGGCCCTCCCTCGAACGCAACGTGCCATCGCCAAGCCATGTTTTCATAGTTTTTGTCCTTATAGAGCCATCGCGACAGCCACCTTAACCCGATCGCTGGTGTCGCTCAACTTTACTTCGCAATGTCTCATCAAATTTTTCTCTCCCCCCTCGATGCAATTTAGCTTACTCCACTATGAAACATCTATCAACAATTGCGTCTTACGATTAGCAGAAACTCTGACTACAACCCGTTTCATAGCTCCCTAAACCTCTCTTGCCGGACTAAAGACGATTCTTTTTCCTGAAGCTTAGCGCATATTCATTGGTTTTTTGGACGATCATTGGTGGTGAGGTTACTGCGCGCTGATCACAATTTTGTGAGCCCAAGGAGGTCAAGGGAACTTCCGCTAGGATGGTGACTACAGAATTGCAACATTGCAATCAATAAACGGATGGTAAATCCTGCACTGTGCCAATAAAGGTGAAAGACTTCACACGAGCCACTAAACGGCTATCACGTCCAGCACTGTCGCACGTTGTTAGGGAGCGGGTCGCAAAAGCAGGGCTCACCACCGAGGGAGTCGGGGTCTCACATGGGCAGCAACCCAAAGTCCAGGAAACTTCCACTGCTTTTTCGACCACCACCGTCGCAGGGTAGGCCAGTCTAAAGCATCGTGGCTGCTGAGTCGCGCGTGTGTTAAGCTTGTCTGGAGGGGAACACAGCTGCATACTTCAAAGCAATGACTTACGTTCCCGACACTGTCACCTAGCCGGAATCCCGAACACTACTGCCAAAACAGCCGAAGCTCGGACCCCTAGAACTCGGCTACCCCCTGAACTCGGCCGCCAAATCAAAGTTAAACCACCGATTTGTCCCCCCATTTTCCACACCAACCGTTCAATATGGATCAAAAGAAGCAGAACTTGCAAAGGGCTCTTGCTGATTTCAAAACCGGCAAATTCGAATTTGATTCAGAAGCTGCTCGCGCGTACGACGTCCCTTCGTTAACGTTTAGCGATCGATTGAATACAAGAAGCCACGATAAATTGCACACCACCAAGACCAGCAGCGATTAACTCCTACACAAGAGGCCTTCCTTACCGATTGGGTACTCGAACAGGACTTATAAAGAGAGGGACTAATCCGTAGAGAGGAGACTGTAAAACCGTGTGGTCGCTCTCTAGACTGCTAGGCAGTATAATGCGATTAACGGCGAGTGACCGCATGCTCCGCGGGCGATCGCCCTAAGGGTTAGGAAGGGGTGTATTCGTTCGTTCGTCGTTCGCCCGTCCGTCGACCGTGCGGGGCCGTCGATGCTTTTAATTTGAGGGTCGGGGGACGTTGGAATCCGTCTCGTATCCATGAGGATTACACGGGCTCGGAATGAGAGCGCAGCCGTCTACTGTGAAGGGGTACATCAGCAGTGGTTTTCGAGATCTCACATCCCATGTGAAGACTTTTCACTACCACCCACAACGTCTCAACGACTACCGGCTCCTACTCGCACGCTATATGACATCTCTATATTGACTCTACTGAATCCGAAGACCAGTAGGTTCGTAGCCGTCACCATACAGGTACAGAGTCCGATTTTAAGGGCCTGCGTAACGGCTTTAAATCTTTATAAGTTAAAATAAGGCTTTAATAGAGGCCTTGAGCTAAAATTGTAATGTGTCCCGCCTTCACGTCGCCAAATCGGCCAAAAAGACAGCAGTACTCGCGAATCTATGCGACTGTGACGGGATCCAACATATGTACTCTTACAAAAAGTAAATAATTTAAAGCCTTTATAATAAGTATATACCGAATTAAAAGACTTAGTCACTCTTATAAAAGTAATTTACTATAGAGGCTATATATAAACATATTTACATCTATCCCATGCGCTGTTGAGGTCGTTTAGGAAATGTGGCCCGTGCGCGAACACCAAAACATTAAAAATCGTCCCAACCATAGTATCTAGATAGCTTTCTACTTCAATTAAACTACCACAATGGGCCGTGAACGTTCTTCCAATGATGAAAACCCTGCCTAATCTGACCAGTATTAATATATATCAAATTCGAGCTTTATTATCATGATATTGCGTTATAATTGATTGATTAAATCTACAGCTTCATTTTGCCAAGACTACGTCAAATCTAGATCATCTGGTTGGTTCGCTTACCAAACGACCTTTCTCAACAGGGCGGTCGGCGCTGCTAAATTCCGGCCACGACTTAGCGCACTAACCCTTGGCATGGAATAGCTTAAGAGCCTTACGGAGGTCCCTAACAAAAGTTCTTGCACCTTCCTAATTAGGAAGTTTGGCTCACCGCCCACCGACCGCCGACGGCAGAATAACTTCTGCAGCCTCATTACCTCCATCACGCCGATACCAACGCCCTAGGTCCCCTTAATGCGTTCTAAAATTGCTTGATGACTCCTCCAGCTCGAATATTGCTTTGCTGACTATGGGCTTTCATTAGCTCGCGACCAGGGCTCAGGCCCTGGCTATGAAGGCTATAGGAGCGACCCTTCAGCATATCAAACGCATCACCGAAATTAAGCGCCGAGCACTATAATATCTCTTCAAAAAGGCCCGCAGTCGTGGCTGGGACCCTTCCTCTCGTCCTCTTATTCTTGACGGCTATATTATTAATGCTCCTCGTACTAGATCAAAGGTTAAAATTACCCGCGAGTTCGAACAGCGAATTCTTAAGAAAGTCACCACCGATCGATTTGGTAGAGAGAAGTCCTACGCCTATACTACCGCTGAGTGCGGCTGCTCTACTTAGACTGTCTGGCGGGTCCTTCGACGCTATAGATATCAAAAGACAAAGCCTACAAGGAAGCCTTACCTCTCACGAGAGATAAAGGAAGCTCGCCTACAGTTCGCCTTGCGATATAAGTATTGGACAATTGACGATTGGAAGGCTGTTATCTGGAGCAACGAAACTGGCGTTATTTTGGGCCATAGAAGAGGTAGATATAAGCTCTGGCGTTTAGCTAAAGAGAAGGTAAATAAGAAGGTAATTTAACCTTAATTTCCTAAAGCTACTAAGTTTATGTTTTGGGGCGCGTTCTTATATAATCGGAAGGCTCCCTGCTATATATAGAGGCCTAAGACTGTATAAGAGAAGAAGGCTTTAAAGATTAAGCTTTAAAAGATTAATGAAGCGATTAAGCCAGAGCTTTATGTGGCTTGGCAGCTTACTACTAGTATATAACGACTTGGGCTTTATAATAAGCCAGGTAGAAAGCCTTAATTCCGTATAACTAAGGAGAATAGCGCCTTCCAAAGAAACGGGAAGAAAGGGGGCATTAATTAGTATCGCTACTTTACTACTATCCTCCTTCCTATCCTTATTCCTTTTGGTATTAAGTGCTAGATTAATCGCCCAGACACTATTATTTAAGAGGATAAAGCTCCGTCTTATATATCGCATTACCAGTAGATCTACTTTAACGCAGTAGGCCTTCAGCGCCTTCTTTAGCCCGGTAATTTACCCGATTTAAATATAATTAAACTAGCTTAGGCCTATCTTAAACAAGTTACTATATAGAAGGGAGCGCTAAAAACTAGAGCAGAAGCTGAGTGAGTATAGTGGAAGGCTTGGGAGGAGCTTAAGCAGTGGCGAATTTAAGCTTAGATTGAACGAATTCCACGTTATATTAAAGAGGTTATTCGCTATTAAGGAGGCAACAACTATCGCGAAGGCGCTGCTAACTGTTAACGCGATTAGAAGGCGCTTAAACGTATAGATTAATATCAGCGCCAGGTTATTACTTATATGCGATAGTAGGTGCTTTTAGGCCTTAATTAAGTCGATCTAATAGAGCCTTTATTAAGCAAGCCTAAGCTACTAGAGCTTCCGGAGCGCATAAAAATAGGACCTTAGCTACCACACGACCTTATAGATCTAGAGCCTCTATATGGCGACCATGATTTAAAGCAGCATTACCGACGTTAAGCTAAATGGGCTCTCCTCCAGCCGCCTACTTAATCGAAACCTCCCTCCGATAAGCCTCCCCTTAAGCCTCTGCCACCTGTTAAGCCTCCTCCTCCTCCTCCTTAGCCGCTTAAGCTTTAGAACCGACCGAATACAAAGGGCAGAAATACAAAGAAGGCAACGTTTAAAGTTAGCTTTATAGAGTGGCAGCAGCAAGAACAACAGGCTCCAAATGGGTAGGAGGATTAACACCAAGCAGCGGATATTAGGTGGCGTACGGTTAATTAAACTACAAGGAAGTGGGTAAGGAAGAAGGACCCTATTACTACCTCTAGGGAGGCCATAGGTAACGGCACAGCCTCCGCTAGCAGCTTAATTAACGTAGACGTCAGAGGAAGGTCCTTAGAGCCGCCCGTAGGTCGTCCTCTAGAGCCTCCAAAACACCAAACGTCTATATAAACGATTAATAAGAAAATAGGAAGAAGGCAGCAATAAGAGGTTACTGCTCAACTAGAGGACCTTATAGAGTCGGTGGAGGAGCTAGTACAGGGCAGGAACCTACGGTCGCGCAGAGCCCGCAACCTTAAAAATATATAGCTTATTAATGAATCAATTAATCGCCTATATATTGCCTTTTATTTGAAGCTTTAAGAACGAATTTAATGCGTCTAGCGTTGAAATTTATATTCTGCCGATGGGCGGTGAGTCAAACTTCCTAATTAGGAAGGTGCAAGAACTTTTGTTAGGGACCTCCGTAAAGGCCTAAAGATTTATAAGTAGGTAGCCCCACGTCGCCAAATGGCCAAAAAGACAGACAATACCCGCGAATATATTGTAAGGTATATTGCCCAGGTGTACGGTAGGGAGTAGGCAAGCCGAGCATGAGTCACAAGGAGAGTCGATGGAAGAGGACGATATGGTAAAGAGTATGGCAATAGCCTCGTACGGAGACGAACCGATGAGGAGGGAAAGGGCTGTAAGCCCGAGGAGCTTATAAGGAGGTGCCAAGGGCTAGCCGAAGGCTAGCCTTGGCAGCCCCTAAGAGCTCCCGGGCGTGCACCCGGGTAAGGGTCAAAATAACCCTTACATATATCGCGACTGTGCCGGGATCCAATATATATACTCTTACAGTTTATAAATATTGATTTAATAAAAAAAGCTATAGAGGAGAAAGAGGGTAAAATAAGAGTAAAAGAGCTAAAACTAAACCTTAAAAGGCGCTAGGTAGAAAGGTCAAGGCCGGTATATTACATAGCACGTAGGGGTGAATAATCAATTTGATTTAATTGGGTGTAGATAGCTTCCAAAGTGATGGTAACCGTTTGGGGCAACCGAGTTCTAGGGGTCCGAGCTTATCCCAGACATGACCTTTCAACGCTGTATCGTCTTTGGAACTGTGGTGATGGTCACACCCTCGGCAAGCATTCAAAGCTATCCACTCAAGTTTAGCCTAGCACTATGCTTCCTCTCCCAAGCTACCGGTCTTCTCATCGAAGAGGAAGTAAAGCCCGACAAGACACTCCTAGCCCCAAAAGTTTCATGTACTCACCTCACGACTCCATGGTCGCTCCATGTTTGCTGGCGACTTCGCTGGCGATTCGCGGGCAGAGTCTGGGCTGCCAGGAACGTGTGACCTACATATCCATTTCATCGTCGTCATCATCAGCCGTAGCTGTATAGCCATTCTCGCGCTCCTCGCGTTCCCTGTCGCGGCGCTGCTGCTCGCGTGAGGCGCCAATCTTCCTGTGACAAAGCCATCATCAGCAAAACACTGGTCTTCCCCGTGCCCAGCCGGTCGTGCAGTGATTCCTAGATTCGTACCTAAGCCCATCGATAACTCCGCCGATAAATGCCCTCCCTTCCGCCACTTCCATGCCACCAACGCCGTTCATCTTGAAGCCGCCACCGGCAACCAGCACATCCACTCCCGCCCGCAGCTTCGCCATCCTTACCTCCCTTAGATCCCGCATCAGCCGCCTCACCTGATCCGGCTCCTCGAAATCATCGGGTGCAGCTTCCAGCAGTATCTCGCCCAGCTCGAGCCAGTGGTATGGTAGCGCATCGGCTGCTGCATCGGCTATTGAGGACGGTAAAAAGGGCGGACTGGTGATGTTGGAGCCGTCAGCTGATGGAGGCAGCCGTGGCGGCGAAGAGAATGCGTCTTTCGACTGCTCGGTCTCGAATTGCAGGATTGCCGCGAGGGAGGCGGGGTACAGCCAAGGCGGGGGAGCTATGTTGGCGCGACGCTGGCGCTTCAGGAGGAGCGCGAACCAGAGTGGGATGTTACTCCTGTGAGGCGGGTTGAGGTTGGGTGTCGGGCCCTTGGTGTAGTCAATTGTTAGCTATACAAGCTGTAGATGTAGACACGAGAGCGGACGGTGACATACGATGCGCTGCCGCACTCCGTCGTTGGCGGGGTCAACTCACTCCAAGCAAGTCTAGTCCTTCTAGCCGCTGGCGAGGAATCACCGTTACGAGTTCCATTTCGCAAAGGAAGGCTACCTCTAGGGGCGTTAACCCAGGTGGGAGTGGCAATGCCATTGTGCTTCGACCTCTAGTAGAGTGTCGAGAAGAGTAGTTGGCCGTTCATACTCTGATGCAGCACGCCTAACCCGTTAAATTTAGCCGAGCCATCACTTTGGCTTCTACCAACACCATGCCTCTACGAGCCGCGGTATTTATCAGCAGCTATGAGTGAACTACATTTCGGAGGCTGGCAGTCCGCAATCTTGCCAATGGCTATTTTCTTGGTCACCATCGTGTCGACGGTATGGCTGCAGTCAGTATCCCAAACTGTTCCAGAACCATACCTTGTAAGCCACAATGTCCATCTCCTAAAAGAACAGACCGCTAAATAAATTTCTAGGACGAGGTTTTTCATGTCCGGCAGGCTCAAGTATATTGTACAGGGGCTTTTCGTCAGTGGGATCCAAAGATCACTACGCCTCCGGGCCTGTAATGTTCCTCTCTTTTTCTCATTTACCATATCTAATGGATCTGAAGCTATCTCATATCGTATATAATTTTCCGCATTACAGGCCGCTGTGACATATCTGTCTTGCGATCATTAAATGTGTTCGGCATATGCTTTATTGTTTGGGAGAGCATCGATATTCTGCTGGCTCTCCGCAGAGCAAACCGCTCAAAAGCAAACGATGAGAAAAAGCAGCAAGAAGATAGCTTGCAAATCACACTCTCACATGCGCACACAGCTATTAACATCGGCCTTTTCCCTCCTCTCTTCTTCTTCTCTGCGTTATACTACACAGACGTCGTGTCTACATGGTACGTGTTGAAGGGCTATAAGCATTTCTGGCAGTCGCAACAACCGGAATCGTCTTCACTTGGGTCGATTGTGAGAGCCGTATGCATTGGAATTGCTGCGCTTTTCTTCCGGCAGACGAACATATTCTGGGTTGCGGTTTTCCCTGCTGGTTTGGCTGTCCTAAATGCTCTCAAGCATGATCAAGATTCACGGCACGCAGCTGAAGCTCCAGACTTACTGAAAATTGCAAATGACAGCTGGCAGAACTCAGTTTTGTATGATCGTCCGGTGGACATCGCAGGCTTAGAAGGTATAGTCTGCTCTCGTTGTAGCTCCGTCTATCTTCCCCGTCCATCTTCCCCATCCATTTTCTCCTTTCATGACATCACCCATTTGTACTGTGCCTAACAATAGCGTTCGTAGACTATTTTGCTGTAACCATTTCCGCTACGTTGGTAGCTCTTAGAAAGCCTCTCGTCGTTCTGAGAGCAGTTGCACCGTATTCAATTCTCTTACTTGCTTTTGGTAGCTTCGTAGCTTGGAATGGCGGCGTGGTCCTTGGTACGGCAAACCCTACTTATGCTTTGTCCCGAACTGACATTTTAGGCGACAAATCAAACCATGTTGCTACGCTACATTCCCCGCAAATGCTATATATCTGGCCATATATCATGTTCTTCTCCTGGCCGCTTGCAATTCCCTCTTTACTCCGCTTTTTGATAGGTCGTCTTCCACGAGGAGCCGTCAGATCATTCCTTGAGTCTCCAGCTCTAGGATACCCGACTTGGAATTCTCCACGCTTCCTTTCCGTTGCCGCATTTGTTGTTCTTGGAACAGGTGCTGTCTACTACAACACCATCATCCACCCTTTCACACTGGCAGACAACCGACATTACGTATTTTATATCTTCCGAATATTGCTTCGCCATCCAGCATTAAGGTACTTTGCTGTACCTGCGTACTGCTGCTGCGGATGGATTGCAATTCAAATTCTTGGATCGTTGGATCCCCCTGAGAGGTGTGAGCAGACAGCAGGGATCAAGAGGAGCCGTAACGGAAAGAAGAAACGTCAGGCGAGCAAAGATACGCATTGCCAGAGCTGTTCAGCTAGTTTCGTCATCGTTTGGCTTGCTACTACTGCTCTCTCCGTCATCACTGCTCCGCTTGTTGAGCCGCGCTACCTTATCGTTCCTTGGATCATGTGGCGGCTGCATGTTCCAAGTAGCGTCGCCTCACCTTTTTCTATCGAAACAAACCGTGAGAGTCCTCCAGACCCGCCAAATCTTCGGAAGAAATGGTGGCGAGAATACGATTTCCGACTCTGGCTAGAGACTGCGTGGCTTCTAGCCGTGAATGGTATTACGGGATACGTGTTCTTGTACCGCGGCTTTGCATGGCCGCAGGAGCCGGGCAGAGTGCAGAGATTCATGTGGTAGTCATGGGATTATTAGAAGGACAAGTTCTTTGCAAAAAGTGAGGCGGGGTCAATCAAAACGTGTAAATTTTTCTTAGGGCGAGCAGTGCTTCGTGTCTGAAAGTCGGGTCTTAGGTTCGGTGTGATTGCCGTTGCCTAAAAACATCCACTACCTTTAAAAGATCCGGTCAAAGCCCATGCATGCCGTATTTTCAGAAATACTCAATGTTCCGGGCAGCACTTGGACTCTCCGTCCTCGTAGGTCCCAGATGCAACTGAGTTAGTTGACAAGTGTTTTGTGGCAGTGCGAGAGATTGGGTAATGGCTGGGTCATGGGCTTGGCCAAGCCTCCCTCAGTCGGAGCGACCCGAGGTTCGCATCTTAAGTTCATCGACCACCAAATAACCCCCATCATGTATTTATATCTGCCATTCCAACGCATGCAGAGCCAATGTTGCCTGCCGGCCTATGATGCTCGAATCTCAGCTCCTTTGCTCACCGATAACAGTTAATTTGCGCGCGCACTAACCTTTTAGACCATGGCAAGGCAGAATGCCAGCGTCCATTTGGGCGGAGGGCGTAGCCAGAGGGCTAATGGGCGTCTGAAGCTCGAACAGAAGAATGAGCGTGGCGCCCCGACTCTGAAGAACTCCGAAGAACTTCTGGTCTCTTTTTCGACTTGGTCTTACAAAAAAACTCTCTTTGCACTCCTTAGGAGCAGAATCCGGTCAGCTTTTCACATTTTCCTTACCTTCAGCTGATTGCCCGACCTTCAGCCTCGTCACGCTCCTCGACTCTCTTGGCGGCTTCGACTGCCGTGATACGCGAGCCATGGCGTACTCATATAACTACCTTGGAGCGAGCCTAGGCAGCAAACACGCCCACCAGAGCCCAGCCGTAGGCCCCCAAGAGATAATGCATAATCCGTCGTGTATTACGAATCCTTCGTCTGCCTCATTTGAGCTCTCTGAGTCCCGGGGAACCCCTAATGGAAGGTTCCCTCGGCCGAATCTTGTAAGAGCCCTTAAAATAGGAGCTGAGGATGGAAGGGTGCGGTAGAAGAATTTTAGAGCGCTCCTGACCGTTGGTATCACCAATGAAATGCAAGGCAGTTCAACACTTGGCTGTCATGCTCCAAGGAGGCAAAGCTCAAAATTTTTCCCCGCTCATGATCTAATATCCAGAGCCTTGTAATGATATCCAGAATGCTTCAAAGACTAACCGTTCGACTAGAATAGAACCGGCCGCTCAGACGACACTGGGTACAATAGTTTATCTACGCAACCAACAAACAGTCCTGCGACTGAGTCGTTCTGGCCACGTTGGCCTTCTGGTATGCCGTCCGGACCACCAACCATAGGGAGCCCTTCAGATCAGCATAACTCATACTATTCTTTCCCTAATAACGAAATCCCCCAGGATGGCACTCCAAGGAAAAGACCGCGTTATTTAGGTACAACAGATTCCAGCGAACAACTTTGGTTAGCCAATAAGTTTTCTAAATATCCCACCAACGACCAGTTTGGGGGGCAGTTAAATATATCCCCTATGGATCCAGTTTCCATCCATACGGTCCATGATGATCCCTCGCATGTCCCGGAATTACAACCAGCTATAAATCTACCTGGAGAATCTAAGAGCTCAGAGTATCAACCCGGCCCGGTTCACGAACGAGTCACGATAAAGCAAAGGAAGTTTATGCGAAGGTGGTATAAAGGCTTCCTTGGGGAGAGAGGGCAACAAGCCTATCTTTCCAATGACCACGTCGAGGCACTAGCTACCCTTATTGATCTACAGCCCCAGACAGTGCATAACTGGATTTTTCAGAATTTAATGGATCCCAGCGGTAGTGCCCAACCAGAAGAGGCCTTTACATTCACAGGACTGGATCAAGAAGCCTCACTGGAATCTTGTTTCCAGACGCCAAACGGACCGGACACATCAAATTCTAACGAAAATAGTCATCTGTCTAGGGAAATCATGCAGCTTATCCAGAGCCATGTGGAAACATGCAACAATAAGCGAGCTAGAAATGATGGCCGTCGACGGGTGAATGTTGGAAAGTACGAATGCACATTTGATTGCGGTTATCGCACAAAGCGTGCCTTCGACTGGAAACGACATGAGGAAAATCATCAGCCACAAAACTTCTGGCTCTGTTCCGTCTGTAGCCAACGAGAGATACCTAGATATTTCCTAGTTCATCGAAACGATAAGCTGCTTAAGCATATTAAAGATAAGCATGCGAGCTGCAATCTAGAAGACGTCGTAAAAAGTTCTGAAGTGGCTTATAAGGCAAGCTTTAAACTTCAATGTGGATTTTGTGGTCACACCTTTGAATCCTGGGAAGAGAGAAACAAGCATATCCTCCAACACTTTGATGGTGAAGGTGGGGCAGCTCGGAGCATGAGTCAATGGCGAGATCCATGGCATGATGAGGAAGAGGAAGATTCTGATGAGGATCAGAACAGCTCTAGCTCTTCTAGTTCCGGTGACTCTTCTGATGATGAAGATCCCGATCAGCATGATGCCCCTGGGGGTGCTTGGGACGGATCTGGGACGCGGGGTAGTCAACAGCCTCCCGATAAAGGGTTTAGCTCGTCGTGGGAAAGGAGAGGCGCAACCGGCCGGAGTACGAGGGGCGACTATTATGCAAGAGGCGGTGGCACTAACTTCACTACACATTCACATTCAAAATCCATGTCCAAAGTCCTTGGTAGTATGCACCAAAACTACTCCTCTACACACCTGAGTCCTATCACATATTCTGTAGTAGGAGAGAATGCCAAGCAAAAACGTCAGGGAATCGTCCCTATCTGGTCTTCTAGATTACTGTAATTTCTCTTCACCACCCCAATACCCCAATGGCGCGTCGTTAACATCTCCCTAGACCTTCTAATCGTTATACGAAAGCGTTAGATATGAAATTGCAGCTACGCCCTACCGTTAAGCACACGCGACAGAATCGATCGCGGCTTCATAATAATCTTCCGTTGCCGTTCCTCGGTCGTGGTGCTTACGGTTCAGTGGATGTGGTTCAGCAATGCTATACGGGACAGGTATTCGCAAGGAAAAGGTCCCGAATCACATCATTTCATCGGGAAGTTGAGATTACGAAAAGACTGAAACATCCCCATATAATACAATTTGTGGCCGCTTATACCCAAAATTCTTCCCTCAACCTCATTATAAGCCCAGTGGCTGAGTCCACCCTTAGAGACTATCTCGACTTTCCTGGAGACCAAAGGGAAAGCGAATCTCAGATACATAGATGGGTCGGGTGTCTCTCATCAGCTCTCTCTTACATACATGCCAGTCGTATTCGGCATGCCGACATCAAGCCACAGAATATACTTTTGAGGGATTCTGAGGTTTTCATTAGCGATTTCGGCATATCCAGGCTTGTCTCGGAGCCGGATTCAACCTCTTCGAGTAACAGTCCTATGACGCCGCTGTACGCGGCAATGGAGATTGCAGAGCATCTACCACATGGAAGGAATGCGGATGTGTTTTCGCTAGGATGTGTGTTTGCGGAGATGTTGACCGCTGCTCAGGGAAAGATCATTATGGATTTCCACGACTACTTGGGCATTTCCACGACAAGCGACAATTTTGGTAAACCCGCAGCCTATTACAAGAAACACGATCGGCTCATGTCCTGGATTTTACAGCTGCGTCAGGGTGCCTCTGCCTCGGCTCAGCGTCTTTGTGATATCTGCGCGCTCATGCTTCAGGACACGGCAAAACTGCGGCCATCCTCCAGCTCTCTCGTCACTCAGGTCCGTGAGGTGTTGCAAAAGGACTTAAATATTGTTCCTAAGTGCATAAGCTCACCTCTCGCATCTGAAGTGTGTAGGTCACTGATCTCTTGTCATCTTACGTCGTTGAAGGAGAAAGTTGATGATACTTGTTTATCATCAAAAATCGTCTGGTTCCTAGATGCTCGGCTTCTCGAGAATAAATACCCGCATGAATACCAACCACTATTCATCTCAACACCCGCGGAACCATTACAGAAATGTGTTCTAGATTGCAAACCTTGCGAACTTGGTCCTCCAGAAAAGTTTTCAAAGCTACCATCATCTCCCTCACTTTCAGGACATGAAAGAAGCTATCTTCAAAGCCCATGCATGCCCCTAGACATATGGACTTGCTGCAATTGTGGCGACGCGAATTTTATACCGATCACTGACGGTCGTTGCCCTTTATGTGGACATGAGATATGTATGTCATGTGGTCCAAGTGGATCATGTACCCTAAAAGCTTCTGCTAGCTCTGTTACTCCCCCAGCCTCAGATTCCACCCCTATCCAGGAAATTCCAAGCTGGGGTGGTACTCATCACCTTTCTATTACGACAATGATCTCTCAGAACTCGCTTAAAATCTGCGGCACCGTCATCATCGCTTCCAGACCTGTCTTAGTTTTGGAAGGTCAAGTTACAGGAAATTCTTATCACGGAAGTACCAACACTTCTTCTAAGATCCAGGTATGACCTCCGTACTCCAACGAATAGTAAGTATGGCTTAATAATTTACAAGCAGGGAGAGTATAGTTCGTTTTATGAACCGCCCCGCAGCAAATCTTCCAATGTCGAGCTGTTGTCTACTCAAAAGAAGCGCACTTACCCCGATAACCAAAAGTTTAAATCTCACCCTATCGGCTTATCTTCCAGGCGCATCTGTCATAATTGCAATAGCCTATTTATCGCTCCAAGACTAAGGACATGCCGTAACTGTGCTCATGATTGCTGCGAAGAATGCCCTGCAGCCCCGGATAAATTCTTGAAGAAAAAACTACCTCCCAAGATGGAAACGGATCTAGCCGCCATTGGAAGCCATCTCACCCCACCAGCTTATTCGTTATACGGCGAGGCACCTGGTGCAGAGCAAGCAGTATTTGACATGGTCATTCAACAAAACCAGAATCTGGGCGACGATCCAGGAGAGCGTTTCCTCCAAGATTCTCCTTGCACTTTTGATCGGATGCAAGACCCAGTCCGCAGTCACAAAAATGAATGGTGGCTGCCAGACCAAATGCTATCAGCCTACCCTAAATTAAGGCCTAGCCTTCCATCATCAGAATCACCCTTGTCAGTGAAAGAACCCGCCCTAAAAAGAATTCGGCTCGGCTTCGGACCACGGTCAGAACCCAGAGCCGAGCCAGAGACCACCCCTCGCTCTAAGGGGCGTCAGCGCGTCTCTGGACGCACCAAGCAAACAGTGCGGATCCGAGACGAAAAGAAGGACAGCGCAGTCTCCATGTCTGAGCCCCATACGCTCATTCCACGGCCGTCGTTGACTCGAAACTCGATATCATCATCCTCCGATACGAGCGGAACCACACCTCAACCGCCCCGTTCCCGTAAACGGCCCACATTTTCCTCCGACCAAAGCCAAATAATCTCTCGCACCTCTACGATCTCAAAAGAACCCGCCTCACTCTCTCCGGACGCGCATCAAGCGGTAATACGACCACATACCACTGAATCTCTCTCTCGGCCGACGACGGAGCCCCAGAGCAGCTCGGATAGCGGGAGGGCGAGCGTGAGTAAGGAGTTTCAGTATTATGGGAGACACACAAATACGTGGCTCTTTAATGATTTCAGCGTCAAGGTGAACGCGAAGAAGGTGTACATGTTTTTAGCTGGGGGGAATCGGGACGCTGCAGATTAATTTCTTCTCCTACTCGCTGATCTTCTTTATCCTTCTCCCTTTTCTATATGTTTTTATTTTTGCATGGCGTAGGGTCCGGTAAGATCGGAGGTGTTTTTACAGGGGGTATATCGAACTGTTGTAAATTGTTATTTGCGTAGGTGTTGGTACTGACCCGTACGGTTTCTGATCAAAATTGCTTGCAGCGCAAATACCCTAAATGGATCCAAAAGTTAGGTGAGCTACGCCTAGTATGATTTGCGTCTAACGAATATCTGTTTGCACATATCGCGAGTTAGCATTCCAAATATCTGGCAAAAAATCTCATAGCGTTTTGCTTTCATTGCTTCGATACGAAAAAACTCTTGTCTGAAGTATTCTTGTCTGCGTCTCTTCGGTCTTTTATATACTCGATTTTCATTCGCTTATTGTGTATGGGTTATCAATGACTCTATACGGCTTCAACTAAGCTTAACTATGAATACAAGTCGCGCAGTATTGCTACCCTCAATTCTCCCTCGCGAGGGCTCTGATCCCCAGTGTCCCTCCGACCACTCTTCAGCTATGCCTATGTCTTTGCGATATTGCCGACCTCGACTTCTAAACCTAGTATCCATCTTCTACAAAGCATGATCGGTTCTGCTTCGCCTGAGCTAATCCAGATCAAAGCTGAGCCACGCTATGCAGTGTCCAATGCACGAGGGCAAACCTAGAAGCCCATTGCTATCTTTATTCGCCCCGCCCTTAGCACTATACGGAGCCACTCCATCCAACCTCTTAGGAAGGATTACATCCTCTGGTATTTAAGCGATGATAAGCGTGTGTTATATCCGTCCGAGACGCGAGTATATGATCTCTTTCTCCCGTCATCCGTCATGCTTACATTGTTTCCACCCCTGGCACTTACGTCTGCCCCACCGAACCTTTTCCCGCCATATCCCTTTCGTGTTTCGATTTCCAGCACTAGCCTAAGAGGCAGAGGCGTAGGACCTCCTCGCTGTGCCTCCGTTGGGTGGTATTGGCGGCTTCGAGCACTGCGGCGTTTGGAGATCCTTCGATCCGCCCAGAGAAACGATCTTACGCCAGGTTATTCGGAATTATTCGGGTAATCTCTACTAGGTTTGTATGGAGGGAGCGCTAAGTAGATGGCGCTACGCTTACTATATACGGGATTACTCGCTGTTTCTATTACATATGGAATCTAGGAGGTAGGAGGTCTATAGTAACTCTTTGGTACGGTAGAGGGGGCTTAAGGAGGTAGGGGCGTTAGGAGATGAAAGCAGCAACCTATACTTCCGGGGGTTTTTCTCTCTACTACGGGGACTAGGTGCGGGTATAGCCTTAGGTAGGGTTTCTACACTTAAGATACTATAGTTTACGCGGTCTATAATAGTTATAAAGGGTTTATATTTAGTTTTTAAAGTTAGTAACTTAAGAGGTAGGAGAAAAGTACTTCAGTAATTTATTTTTTATTTTTACTATCTATTTTGGCCTTATAGATAGAGTTAGGGTTAAATAGGTTCCCAAAATAATCTGTATCTTAAGTTATTACTAGAAGAGACTAGTAGCTTACTTGTTTACTTCCTTTAAATATTTCTAATATATCTTTTATTTTACCTACCTAGAAATTAGTATTTAGTATACAAAGGTAAATCTAAAAGTGTAATAGGCTAGTTCGACTAGAACGTATAATTATCTAATTAATAGTATCGAATAAGAGTTATAGGTAAGTCGGAGGTAAGTTAAAAGTAGAACGGGCAAAAAGACAGAGAGTGATCGCGAATCTATCGCGACTCTTGCGGGACCCGATATGTATACTCCTACACATAATTACTTTCTAGCCTTTTCTATTTAGAGACCAATCGCTAATTATTCTTTAAAAGAGAACTAGCTCCTTTTATAACCCTTTCGCCTCTTATCTATCTAACTGCTATCTTATTAATATATACCTTTTAGGAGAGCCCGTTATAAAAAGCCTATTACTATTTTTATTCGCCTTGCCCTTAGTACTACCTAAAGCTACTCTATCTAATTTATTAAAAAGGATTATATTCTTTAAGAGGACCGTCGAAATCGGACTCTATACCTATACGAGGTGACTTGGCCTACCAGCCTTCTGGTCTTCGGATTTAGTCGAGCTAACGCAGAGCCGTCGCGCAGCGTGCGGGTGGGAGCTGGTGGTTGTTGAGAGTAGTAGTTTTCAAACGGGATAGTGAGATCTCGAAAACCACTACTAACGGCACCCCTTCACAGTAAACAGCTACTAGCTCTTATACCGAGCCCACTTGTGTAATCCTCATGGATACGAGTCGGATTCAACGTCCCTTGACCCCCCAATCCAGGACATCGACGACCCCTCACAATTAACGAACGAACGAACGAACGAACGAACGAACGAGCAAACACACCCCTTTATAACCCTTAGGGCGATACGTGCCTACGAAGAATAATGGATCACTCGCCATTAAATCGTACTATATAACCCCGCTTAGCAGCCTAGATAACGACCACGCGGCTTTCTTGTCTCCTCTCTACAGACTAGCCCCCCATAGAGAGGCCTGGGAACTGGGCTCAAGTGGAAAAGATACCCAAAACATACACATCCCGCTCGCCTTTTAGTATTACGGTGCCAGTTACGGATAAATCCCCCTCACACCTTCGATAAGCTCTAGAGAAGATTAGGGTATATTAATAGTAAACGATAGTTTACAGGAGATAGTATATAATAGGAGATGGTCGGGATATAAAAAACTACTAGCATACGGTAATTAATAGTAGAGCCTAGCGGGGACGTAGTGGAGCCTAGCTCTAGCTCTAGGTAAGTTAGGAGAAGGATATAGTAGTAACTATGGGGATCTAAGATCTAGCGAAGGTCTAGACGTAGCTGCTAAGTGGCTACGTACGGAGGTAGTTAAACCGGAGGTTTTTTGTCTTATTAAAGTGGCTTATAGGGTTTTCCCCTTTATACAGAGTAGTCTACATAGGCCTAGATAGGATCCGTATTAGACGTTAATTAAGGAGTTAATAATAATAATATATTCTTTAGGCGATAATATAAGTATATAATCTCTTTCTCAAGTTATCTATTATACTTATGCTATTTATATCCCTAGTACTTACGTCTACCCTACCAACCCCTTTTCTACTATATTTTCTTTATATTTATACTTCTAGTATTAGCCTAAAAGGTAGAGGTGTAGGACCTTTTTCCTATATCTCTATTAGGCGGTATTAATGGCTTTAAGTATTATAGTATTTAAAGATCCTTTGATTTACCTAAAGAGAAACGACTTTTATACTAGGATATCTAGAGTTCTTTAAGTAATCTTTAGGGTTAATATAAATTCACCTATAAAGTTTCGTTTATTTTAATATCTACCTCCCACCAATTGAGGCTTAATAGCTTTATATAGCCTAACGCCAATCTAGCTTAGTATAACGCCAATCTATAACTATAGGGACTAGACGTTATAATAGGTCGGGTAATAATATCCACTAGGTATTGGGTTGGGTTGGGTTGGGTTGGGTTCTTAGCGGGTAGGTCTAAACTCATTAACCTGATTTATAGTAGACGTAGAGCTCCGCGTAGAGCTCTATAGTAGACATTATAGTAGATACAGAGCTCCGCGTAGAGCTTTATGGTAGACGTTATAATAGATGCAGAGCTTTGAGGGAGCTTCGTAGAGAGCCTCTGGCAGAGCTTCGTGCAGAGCTTTTGGCAGAGCCTTTGACTCAGTTTTAGCGCGTGCTATATTTAACCAAGAGTCCACTAATCTATGGTAGTTCTAGCTTAAAGCTGGACTCCATAATTAATTTCCCTGGCTACCAAAGCTTTACTAGAGGCTCAGCTCTCCAAGGCTCTGTCAGAAGCTCTGCCAAGACTCCGCATAGAGCTCTACCGAAACCCCGCATATAGCTTTGCCGAAGCTCCGTATCCCTTGCACCGTCGATGTGCTCACGATCGTGGCCCGTGCGAGCTCTACCGAAGCTCCGCGTAGAGCTCTACCAAAGCTCTTACACGGAGTTCTATCAAAGCTCTACACGGAGCTCTATTAAAGCTCTGCACGGAGCTCTATCGAAGCTCTGTGCGGAGCTCTACTAAAGCTCTACCGAAGCTCTACATCTACCATAACATCTACTATAATACCTTTCTCCCCCTTTTTTCACGTGACTGGGTCTTCGGGTATTTACTACTTATTGCTGACCCACCAATTACCCGACTTACTGGGTCTATACCTACTTAGCAACCCACCTAGTACTAGGTTGGATTGGCGTTAGGCTAGGCTAGATTAGCATTAGGCTATATAAAGCTATTAAGCCTCAATCGACAGGAGGTAGATTCTATTTATAGAAGGTAGATATCGAAATAAACGAAACTTTGTAAGTAGATTTTATATTAACCCCTAATCTTTACTAGGTTTGTAAAGAGGGGAGTATTAAATAAGTAGCGCAACTCTTACTATTTATAGGGTTATTTACTGTTTCCACTATATATAAAATCCAAAAGGAGGTAGAAGGTCTATAGTAACTCTTTGGTACGGTAGAGGGGGCTTAAGGAGGTAGGGGCCTTGGGAGGTAGAGGCGGCAGCCTGTACTAACGGGAATTTTCTCTCTACTATCCCTGAACCCGCCGAGTTGCGCCCATCTGCTATCGATAAGGATTTAACCAACCAGGTCAATAAGATCAAATCACCGTCCTCAGAAATATGAGGCCGGTGATATCCACTGTAAAACAATTTATATAGCTTATTTATTAGGGTTGGGTGGCTCGATATGAGCTAGCCAGCAATAATCTTCTCTGCAGAATGATATATGACATACACTATAGCCAAATACTGCCGACCGAGATTGGGGGGTAGATTTGGTGTACCATGTCGTCAAAATCGTAAAATCGGGTAGAGCCCACAGCTCTGGTGGCGGGGTTTTAGCGACCCGATTTGGTTGAATGTTATATTGAGTCGGCTGAACAAGGTCTATATCATTTGGAAGTACGATTGGAAGGCATGGTTGATAGTATTGTATTAATTAAATCAATATTGGCTATACGCGTACTTCTGATTCAGGTGTTCCGCACGGACCACATATTCGACGGACGTCGGCGGGTTAAGGGGTAGAAACTAGGCATAGATATAGCCTTAGGTAGGGTTTCTATATCTGGGATACTACGGTTTACGCGGTTTATGGTAGTTATAAAGGGTTTGATCTAGTACATCCAGTTTTTAAAGTTAGTTCTTTTTTATCCATACTATATATACCGTTTCGGTCTTATAGGTAGAGTTAAGGTTAGATACTTTCTTGCGATAGGATAGGATAACATATTTCTTAAAGTCATTACTAGGAGAGACTAGTGGCTTACCTGGTCCGCTCCCTTTGAATATTCCCAATATATCTTTGTTCTGCCTGCCCGGAAAGAGTATGAATCGTCTGTTTTAACCCGGGCCCTTCCCGTTGGGGTTGTACTGCTCCTAGTAAAACTGAAATAGAACCCAAGGGTATATTCGGCATCCTGTTCCTAATATCTTCTCAACTGGTGTATTCGCAACTGGTGTACTATCTGCACAACGTCCACTATTCGCGAATAGAATATTCAATCCTTTGAGCTTTCTTACTGGTGAGGTGGTACATGGTCTTGTATAAGTTATTCGAGGAGAGGGGCTCGCCTGGCTAAGTTCTGCTTGTTGCTGTTTTGAAGGTTGTCTAAAATGAGGTAGTTGGGTAGGTTTACGATAGGAGCCATGGTCAGGGCGTTTTGTTAAGGGGCTAAAGGGTTTGACGCAGCAATATAAGGCTTCAGTAAGAAGTGATAGAGGGTGGAGAGACTGTTGTAGGGAATTCTCGCAATCCCCGTGCGTGATTTGATAGTTGATGACAGTGTTCTGTAGAAAAGGTACAGTAAATAAAGCGGTTTCATTCTGGTCTCCCAATAGTACCTCGGCAAGCGGCTTCAAATGTTCAAGGATACTATACATATTCAATATGTATTCACATCCAATACGCTAGTGGTGTGGAGGGGGCAGAAATGAATGAATTCTCACAAACAGCTTCAGATTATCTAGGGCGCTGCAATGCATCTCTGGAGGTTCAGTGCTCACTCGAGTTCTGAAGAACACGGTGAGAAACAAATAGATTGGTTCCTTAAGTGTACGAGAAATAGACGGAAAATAGGAGCCTACCCCTTGGGGATAGAGTGTGGTGAATTTCGCTAGGGAGTGAAGTGCTCACACGCGTGTTGGTCTGCCTCGATTTGGTGTTGAATTTCCTCCTCCCTCGCATCCATCACTCCCTCCCTTTGTTTCGTTCGCTTCTTTCATACAAGCGTGTATCCAGAAGAACTCGCTCGTATCGAGTATGTCCTCGAGTATGAGCTGGGCTTTCGAATGGGCGCCCATCGCCCTCCGCCTGCTCCACCCGTACCACCCAAGCCCAAGGCCAAAAAGCCGCCTCTCCCGCCCAAACAAAACATGTTTGTGAGCAAGGACATGATTCCGCTCTTGCCTATACCACCGATGCCCACGAGAGAAGGTGATCGATACGAGATCAAGGTGAGCATCATGGTGACTCCTTAGATGGCCTCAACTGACAATGACACAGAAAATTGCTCACATCAGCTCATCCATGACGCTCATTTAAATGCAATGAGCTCGGTGGGAGCTTCGCGTCGCTGTATCTTCCAGGTCTGAGCTGATTGAGGATACCAAACATGATAGGCAAGGCCTTCTCTCAATTTTCGTCAGTGGCACATGAGATCGACGCCACCCACATCGATCAGACGTCCGTATACAGTCAGAAAATCTCCGTCGACTCATGAGCTTGTCGCCCATCACAAGCTTCAAGAGCTGACTGAATCGCCGCGACGCCCGAGTCTTCGCCCTCAGGGGCGTTCAGGGTTACTGCCGCCGTCCCTAGTCGTCTGCGTACGGCCGGGCGATCTTCGTCGATTCAGGTGGCTATCGGGTCTCAGCGGCTTCAGGAGTTGAATGCACCGTCGCGATACCAAGCTCGTCGCTTTTAGGGGCCGGTTGGTTAATATTCGCACTCTGGGCCAAGCCACAAAACAATATTTCGGGAAAAGTCGACATCGCTGTCACATTAATAGCCCACTATACAATCGAACAAACTAGGCCGCTTGTGAGACTGTAGTGAGTCAGTCTCGAAAGCTGGACGATGCTGGGTGGTCCTAGCGGCTTTCCCCAGCGAGGTACCCGCAGCGACCAAGCCTGGCGACATTGCTTGTCGATCCCACCATGGCATCGCATGTCCCCCCAGCGTGCGCGCAACACCACACCTAATTTCGCTTTCTTGCACACTAGAGAACTTCAAGTTTAACTCGTACAATTAAGCTTAAAAAATCAGAGACTTTACCTTTCTTTGCAAGTGCACACGCCTGCTTGCAAGTGGACAGCCCTTTTGTAAGTGCAGTGTCTACGACGAGTTTCTGGCGAAATTGGATGCGGTGTGTCGAGCGCACACTGGGGGGAACACCGGAATCTGTACAGGCTGTAAGCTCGTAGCGACAAGGCCCGCCTCGTCGGCACCCAACTTGTCACAATAATGTCAATCACCTAAAAACCTGTCACTGCATACGATACCCCTCCTTCCCTCCGCGGAGGGTGGCAGCCAATGGGATGGTCGCGAGAATAACATCAGGCCACAAAGGTCCAATCATGAGTCGGAGGCTGTGGGGTATTTGTTTCGGCCCCGCTCGTTAACAAGAGGCAGTATGGAGTCAATAAGTACTTTGTACAAGTCTGGGCACACGGGGCAGGGAGTCGCGTGCAGGGAAGAATCAAGGCTAAAGCGAGCCGAACAGGGTTTGGGTGGTGGCACAATATGGGTCCAGAACATGCAGGCAAATTGCCGTCTTTGTCAGCGGGTCGCTGGAGAAAGAGGCTTTTTTTGGCAAGCTTGACATGGGATTGCCGCGGATGCCAGGGCGTTACTTCGGGCCAACCTCCTCCCCCACAGCAAGCCCTGCTAGCGACGGTCGTTCACGCTAGGCAGCCGCTACGGTTGCTCATGGCGGAAGGATTGGGCTGCCACGTGTTGTTATCCTTGGCCCACGCGACTAACGGATCTGAGGGGCAGACATGACTCGGGGTGATAGTTTGGGATGCCCAGTCGGCGGATGATCTGCGAGACCAGAGGAAATTCCTCTCGCTGGACAGCTGAGGGCGGGAAACGATCGAGATGGCTCGCAGATGGGCTACCCGAGGCGTCTAGTGGTCGGAACGAGAGCCAAGAGCGCGAATAAATCAAATAAAAGAAAACAAAATGGGCAGCCCCGTTGGACTATCCCAACCGTCGACACTTACGACGCATTATCAGTGTCACCATCGGGTTGGTGCAGATGCTCTGTACGGGCTGGCTGCGAGTGTTGCGAGTGGGCGGAATTGGGTGCGCTTGGGCGTGCTTGGGTGTGTGCTTACGGCGGATATCTCGGAGGCCAGTGGTGCCGGGAGGCTCGTTCGCTCGCTCTTCTCCTATATACTGCTGTTGACAGCACCTGGGCATGATGGGGCACGGGCGGTTTCCACTAGCATGGCTGCTTGCATGCGAACACGAGGACGGTGCCGTTTCGCCCGGGCGACTCTTCGCGAAGCCGGGCAGCGTGCAGTCGTCGCTGCAATGATTTGGATGGTTCGAAGAGCTGGCACAATCTCGGGATTTGAGAAGAGGCGTTTCGTCTTGAGCGGGCAGGGTAGGCCAAGGGACCTCCCCCCTTTATTTCCCTTTCCTAAATGGTAATGAAACGTGGGGGCACTTGCTCTTGCAGCCACCGCACGTGCCAGAAGTCGGAAATTTACAGCACCTTTTTGCCATATGTTGTTGACTTGGAATGTTCTGTCCGCCTTCGGTGCTAACGGCTTCCGGGTCGGCTGGTTCTGCTGATGAAACACTCGCAAACACTCACCAACACTCGCCAACACTCGCCAACGTGCGCCAACACGCTCCCCAGAAAGCTCCTCGGCTGCTCTGCAGCAGGCTCTCAGGGTTTACCCCTGGATGGACCATGATTGTCTGACCAACCGGTTGTACTAACGCTCATGCGACTGGCAAGATATCCACTCTGGTGGCAGCCTGTGACGACTGGGATGACTGGGACGGAAATGCAAAAGGGTCCAACGACATGGTTGCCCAGCACGCAAGCAGGGTCATTCCTTGGATCTTGCTTCCAGGTCCTGATGTCTCGCAGCAGCCAGCCAGCATGACGGCAGCAACGTGTCGTGTCTTGCAGTGGGGCAGTCACACCCGTGGAAAAACATCGTGTTCTGCGGGCTCTGAGTGCCGTTGATGGAATGGAACAAGAGTGACTGCGCCGCGGTTGCCATGCCCATTGCCATGTTGCCACCATCGCTGCCATGCTCCTTTTGATGACGGGTCTCGACGAATGCGGATATAGATAGCTACGTCATCTCACCGTTGCCCATTTCGCTGATACCCGAGACGTTGAGCCGGCTGCGAGGTGGTCGTTGCTCTCAGAAAAAAAGGAGAGCCGATCGGCCAATGACCGTGTGCTGGCGAGGGAGCGAGGCGCTGAGGGTAGCGCATGAGAGAAGGTCGTGCCTTTTTCAGTCTCGCCTTTTCCCTTGCTCAAGGAGATAATCTCAGCATGGGTGCAACGTGGAGTGCACGTTGTTCATCTCTGATACATGCTGCAATCGTCTGCTCATCTAATCGCCTTCTCACACACCCCAGCGCTCAAATTAGACATTCTGCTGGGGATCTGGGACTTGGACAGAGCCGCTTGTTGTGGTGTGCGGAAGGGCATGGCTTGATGTCGCAGATGTGCACTAGCTGGCTGTTACACAAAAACGGGGGGTTCAGAGCTAGGCAAACGGCGGTGCAGCTTCCGAAACCTGGTTGACGTTTGTCTGGAGAAAGAAGAGAGGAAGAGAGCGCTTGGCTTTTCTTTTTTCCCCAATCCTACCCTGACAAAACGTGGACTTGGCGGCTACGTGCAGCAAGGTGACGGCGGCTTATTATTCCTTCTGGGCGGAGAGACAGGAGGAGCAAAAAGCACAGGCACCGGCCAGCCCTAGAACGAGCCAAGCCGATGCACTCCCGCCGTCGTCTGCATCATGGGAATAAAGAAAATCAGCTGCAAGGCCCTCCGCCGGCGATCAGCAGAAGCAGCGGCTGGGTTGCGGGCGCAGAAGGTGGAACAATCAATGGACAATCAGCGCCAGTAGCAGGCCGCTGCCGGGCGTGCTAAGAACGGCGGCCACGCGCGCTGGGGCGGGTGTTGCTGGTTGCCACGGGGCAGGCAAGACATGCGGCGACCACGCTGGCGGAACGATTCCACTGCTTGGCGCGCACTGGGTCGGGGAGCGCATGGAGCAGAGGAAGACGATGCTCTGGCTCTCCTTGGGGACTGTTCGGGCGGCGCCGTGCCTTTGTAGACAGGCAGTTCGTAGGCTTCAATGGCAGCGGACTTTGTCGTTGGGACGCGGGCGACCGTGTCTCACTCTACCTGCAACAGGCCCGATCTGCAGGGATGCCTCGTGGTCGCCCATCCGCCATGGATCTTATTCCCTTTAGTGGAGTGTCTTTGATCATCCCTCAGGTGCTTTTAGCCCTCGTCGGCGTCTTAGGCGTCCTAGCCTCGCTCATCGAAGGGAGCTTAACACCCTTGCTAGTCGTACCCACCCTCCTTGACCTCCGCTACGCTCCTACCTTCTACCGCTCAGATGCCGTATACTACTCCCTTCCACCCTCTTTCAACCTCTTTACGACACCAACAACTGGACTCTGCAGAACCCACCCCGCTCGACCGCTCACTCAACACTCTCGCTTCCGACGGCACCCATACACCCGCCGGGTCAGCAAGCCGCCTTGCCACAACCGACGACCTCTCTTCCGAAGCTCGAGATAGCGTCCTGGCTAAACCCTCTGGCAGTGCTTCTCCTGATTCTCGTCGTCTGTCCCGCCGCTTGCCGTTGTTGTTGAGCAAATCTTCCCGGACAGAAGTGGCAGGAACATTGCCTTCGCACACCACTACCACCACCACCGACGCTCCCGCCGCTCTGACTCCGCTCAATCCTCTCTCATCCTCGTCTTCAGCCAGCCTCGGAAGGCCCTCCAACCGTGAGCTGCGTTCACGCGACAATTCTGCTCACTCGGGTTTGCCATCTGTAGAGGTGCACCCACCGACGCAGAGGAATCCAGATTCGGCACGCCTGTCTTACAATCATTTGACGCCACCAACGACGGCTGGTACACCAAATAGAACGTTGAGCGAAGCGCAAACAAAACCGGTTGTCGACAGGCGCGGGAAGCTTGCTCGATCCCCCTCGAAAATTGATCACAAAACCCAGCGAGGTGAAGCTTCATCTGTGGCGGACAAGAAGATGCATCAAACATCGTCACGCCTGCTCCGGATGACGGATGATGAGCGGCCTTTTACAAGAGTGAGTAGAAATTTTTGCATTACTGATCCAATTGGCCCTGCTCCGAATGGTTCCAGGGACTGGACTGGTTTTCCTGGAACTTTGAGTGATGATAGAGTGTGAGGTGAATCACACAACCCTGGCTACTTCACCTCTGTAGCAATTTCTGGATGACTTCTCTCGCTCCCCCATCCTCTTTTCTCCTCAAATCACTTTCCCACAAACGGCCTCAACCATGGAAGCCGCTCAAACACTCACGACAATGGGCCTCCTGGCCCAGTAGGAAGCAGCGCGCATGGAGCGTTTCCATGAGGTGCTAATTTACCAGGCCGGAATCGAGGGCGGGTGGATCTCCTGGTGGGAGGAGAACAAGACAATGTGGCGATGCCAACTGTGCCAGAAGTCCTGACCTGCTAAGCGGACGACTGCATTTGCACTTCTTTTTGGCATTAAATAGACTAGCTAACTTTTTTTAATTTCTTTAGGACTTCAAGGATCTATTCTCGACTCTTATGGTCTCGCTACCGCTCAATCCGCACCGCTACCGGTTTCAGAGGATCGACCACTCGTTCACGACTGAAGAGGCGATTACCAACTTAGGCTCTCTCAAGTTCTCCCAATCGAATCGTATGCCCGACCCTAAGGACGCCTCTAGAGTCGTAACGACAACGACCACAACGACATTTTCCATGGCCAAGGAAATGGCTCGATCCGTGTGCCAAAAGTTCCTTGAAGCCCGTTTCATTGAGTCCGTGGACGGCAAGACTGATTTCACCAGCAAGAGCTCTGTATGGCAGCTAACTCCCAAGGGAGTTCACATCCTCGAGCGGTTCTGCAACAGGAATGGAATCACGCAAGACCACGTACGCTCGCTCATTAGTTCAAACCGTAACCCGAGGCAGCTTGTCATCTTGGAGCGAGAGCCCGATTCAGACAAACTCAACAATGACAAGGCCACCGTTGAGATTATCTTCCGCAGGTTTGTGGGTTCAAAGGCCAACAGTGATGCGTCAGGTTCGGACTCAGACTCTCTTCACGAGTTCTCAAAGTGCGACGTTGGGGTCAGAATGATCCGCGAGCGCAAGATTGGTGACCGCATCTACCCTTATACCTTCACGGGCAAAGCCACGGTTGACTGGCTCATGGATTGCTGCACGATGGTTGACAAGCGCGAGACGTATGAGGTGGCCAACAACTTCATCGAGAACGGGCTCATGGCACCCATCGAAATGTACGGCCGCAACTCTCAGTTTGTAGCGTCCAAATCGGCCATATACTACGTCACTCTACATGGCGAGCGAATTGCGGGCTGGGTGACTAGTCCTGAAGGATCGATCAACGGCGAGAGCATCGGTGGAAAGGTGCGTGAAGGCTCAGCTCGTGATTCGAATGGAAACCGCATGGCAGTGATCATTCGTGATCCCGCTCTTCGCTTGCTATTCCGAGAGTTTCTAAAGGAGAGCCACTGCGAGGAGAATCTGTCGTTCTACCTGGACGTCAAAGAATTCCTCAATTCATACCACGCTGCCAAGAAGGCGAGCCCAACTCCTAAAGTCGAGGTTATTCGTGAGACTCTCGCGGCTGCATACAGTAGGTTCTCTCGGTTGGACAAGCCCGATGTTTGAATGCTAATCAGCCATAGGCTTGTACAACGCGTTCCTTGCGCCGGGCTCTCCCAACGAACTGAACATCGACCACAGTTTGCGTACTTCGCTCGCTAGTCGCATGACTCGTGCCGTGGGTGACGATCAGGCCATGTTGAAGAGTCTCGATGAGGTCGCAGCGCTGTTCGACAAGGCACAGAACTCAATCTTTAAGCTGATGGCTAGTGTAAGGAGCTGGCGTTCTTACATTCATCAAGGTACTTTCACTAACAGCAGCAACAGGATTCGGTGCCCAAGTTCACGAAGGCTACCAAGTACGCACCGCAACTCCGCGAGCGGAATCTAGATTCGGCTCTGTCCGGCTTCCCTACTTCAGCATCCCGATCTTCTCCATAGTGGTTGTTGGATAGATATTCCTCGGTGGGACGTCGACTCCCATCTGGTTCCTTTGGTAACTTTCCCGAATTCGACACAACATGTGGCCATTTCCCTCTATGACGAAAGCGTTTATCATACCAATTACGGGCAGTGGGCATTTTGTCAGATTGGGTTGCCTATTCTATTGCATAGCACTTGAGCCAGGCGATTGTTGCTTGTCTTTATTCACTCGGCATCCATTTTCTCAATTGCACGACGATATCTGGGCCCTTTGGTCTAATTGGCAGTTTGGTCAGTTACAGCCATGCGGTTTGCGACGACTGGTGTTTTGCCTTGGATGAGGGTTTTTCTTTTGCTTGACATTCGGAATTTAATTCAGCACTCTTCCAGAGCCGCATACGACAGCGGGCACTCGCCCGAAAATTTGCTCGGATCTTTCTTTTTCTTTAGCTTGTCTTCTATAGCTCTTTTGGGTTGAAACATTGCATGGTAGAGATTTGGCGTTTCGGGTATGGGAAAACTCTCCACCACCTCCGGCATTCTCGTGTCAGTTTGGCGGCAACTTTGCTTAGGGTTTTTATTCCCTACTACTGCTACTACTACTGATACTACCACTATTACTCTTACTACTCCATCTTGTTCATATGGTTTCCTTCCAGTTGGAACAGTCGACAATTTTTGTTGGCGTCGTACAGGATTGGAAACACAGATGATATGATGGCACACAGAGTTGCATTTTTCGGGAATCTTTCACACCAATGGGAATGGGGCAAAAGTAGCGTAGCGTTGTATGATAATTCACAGGAACTGGATGATAAAGCTAAGGCTAGAATAGCTGGTGTCAATAGCGGTGTGATGCTCTGGGTGATTACCAGGGTTTGAGGAAGCGAATGTGATGTGATAGCTCAACATTAGTCGCAACTCAATTATCCATTATCCAAGTGGGCAATTAGGCTTATCAAAGTAGCATGGGTATAGACGAAGACGTTAGTCACAGTATTCGTGGCAGTTCGCCGATATTGCAGGTGCGAGCACTATTAAGGCACAAAGAGTGTGGAGGGTGAGTGGAACCGAGGAAACGTGCACAGGCGTGTCACCAAAGAAAAGTTTAAAATTGATTTTTTTGATTGCAAACAGCAAAAGGAGGTATGCCGTATTATTTCCACGTGATCTTTAGCACGTGACGTGATTACCTGCTCTTTTCCTTTCCTTATCGCGATAACAAACCTCGCGTTCGGGTGTTCAGGTGTTCTGGTGTTTACGCTCCTCGGGGGAATTGTGAGAATCTCGACTACACGCGACGACATCCTCAGCCACGCGTCTGACATTCTCCTGCCGACTCCATGCAATAAAGTAGTATACAGTTAAAAAGTATCATTGTGGCTCTTGGAATACGCAGAAATGGGTGCTGCACCCCCAGGGGTAAAATCTCAATTCCCTGCTTGCCTACATCCGCATACCTCCCACTTACCATTTCCGTAGTCTCAAGCTCTCCCACTACCGACAAACCTCCCATTCCGCATTATATCGAAAACAATAGGCCAGGGAGCATACGCCTCGTTAGTATATCTAGCACAAGCATAACTGCTCTTCCTATGCTAATTGAGGCCTTGGTAGAATACGAAAAGCATGTCCTCCCAACGCCCCAAAACCCGTCATCGCCGTTAAGTTTATTAGCAAAGAGCATGCCTTCAAGCAAGGCCGGCTCACGCCCAAGCAGCTGGCCATGGAAATCACCCTCCACAAATACCTCGGAAAGCACCAAAACATAATCCACTGCGTCGGCTCGGGCGAAGACGCCGTGTGGACGTGGATCGCCATGGAGCTGGCCGAGGGCGGCGACCTGTTCGACAAAATCGAGGCGGACGAGGGCGTCGGCGAGGACGTGGCGCACTTCTACTTCACGCAGCTGATTGGGGCCGTCAGCTACATGCACTCCAAGGGAGTAGCCCATCGCGACATCAAACCCGAGAACGTGCTGCTGTCGGCCGAGGGTGACCTCAAGCTGGCCGACTTCGGGCTCGCCGCGCTCTTCCACCGCAACGGCCAGGCGCGCCTCTGCAACACGGTCTGCGGCAGCCCACCGTACATCGCGCCCGAGATCATCTCGGGCCGGCGCAGCCGGCGGCTGGACGTGCTGGACGCGGGCTACGCGGCCAACATCTCGGACATCTGGTCGTGCGGCGTCGTGCTGTTCGTGCTGCTGGTGGGAAACACGCCGTGGGACGAGCCGACGCGGTGCAGCGACGAGTTCCGCGAGTACGTCGACACGGGCGGCCGCACGACGGACGAGCTGTGGCGGAAGCTGCCCGCCGACATCCTCTCGCTGCTGCGCGGGATGCTGAAGCTGGACCCGGCGACACGCTTCTCGCTGGACGAGATCCGCACGCATCCGTGGTTCACGCGCCGGAACCCGTACCTGTCGCCCGCAGGCACGTCGGCGAATCCGGTCGGGCTGGCGACGCAGATGCTCTCGTTGCTGCGCATCGACTTTGGCGCCGAGGTCGCCGCGGCCCAGCAGGCGTCTGCCTCTGCTCAGTCTCCTCCTGGCGAAGCAGACGCAATGGACCTCGAACCCGTCCCCGACACCTCCCGCCCCCACCTCCTCTCCTCCACCCAGCCCGAAACACCCCTCCCGGATGCCACCTTCGACTGGGAACGCCCACCCCGCCTAGCCCTTTACGACGGCCTCAGCGCATCCCAGCCCGTCGCATCCGTCTCCCATCCGCACTCGCACATCGCGCCCGTGTCGCAGGAGACGCTGGACCGCCTGTCCGACGACCCGTGCCTGTCGCAGTTCACGCCGCAGCCGGGCGTGCCGCTGTCGCTGACGCAGGCGGCGCGGCACTTCGCCGACATCGTGCCCGCGCACTCGCTCGCGCGGTTCTTGTCCCCCCTGCCGTTGCGCTTGCTGCTGCCGCTGCTCGCCGAGGCGCTGCATAGGCTTGGCGTGCCCGTGCCTGCTTCTGCTTCTGCTACTGCTGCTGCTTCCGCTTCTGGGGATGGCGATGCGGAGGATGCGGAGTGGCAGGAGCGCTGGATTAGGGTTAAGACTGTCGATGGGCGCAAGCAGGGGCTTAATGGGCATGTGGTTGTTGAGAGGGTGGGGGGGGAGTTGGTGGAGGTGCGGTTTGTCAAGGCGAGCGGGGATCCGTTGGAGTGGAGGAGGTTTTTTAAGAAGGTTGTTGTGCTGTGTCGGGATGTGGTGTTGGTGCCTGGGTAAAAAGGGGTAGGGCGGGACTGCGGGGAAGGGCGTGAGGGTTGAGGATGGAAGGGGGCATCATAAGGTGGGGAGGAATGAGGGAGATCTGAAGTGGAAACTGAGAAGATGTATAGGAGGCGCTCAGTTTAGCGGTTTGTTTTGGATTGGAATTGCATTGGACGTTGCATTAGCGAGTTTGGGCTTAATTCATAGTTGGAATGGGTATAGATATGGATGCGTTATTCTCGGTGTTAGTTGTTTTACGCTAAGCATGGTAGTGGCCTTAATGAGCTTATCGAATACTCTGCACGCTTCTTTACTGGTCTGTATACTAATATCTACGTAACCCGTTCATCCTAAAGTACATTGCATTTTATCCCCATCTCCCCAGGTATCAGACAGTGTACACTGTCGTCCATTCATGCAACAGCTCGTCCACATCGTCATCCTTGTCAGAATTGCTTTCTCTCTCACCGTCTTTCCTCATCCACTCTCCCTTTCTCGCCACCTCCTCAGCCCTAGCATTTGCCACCTCCTCTTCAGCTCTCACCCTCGTCATCTGTCTCTTCTCGGCCCTAGCCCTCTCCTCCTTAGCCCTAGCCCTAGCCATTGCTAGCTCCCTCTCCCTCTCCCTCTCCTTCTCACTGTCCTTCCTCGTCCACTCCTCTTTAGACTTAGCCATTGCTCTCGGAGGTTCCGACCTCTCCTTAGCTATAAGCTCCACCTGAGCAACCTCATCTCTACCATCCTCGCGCTTCAAGCCTGACAAGCCCGTATCCGAAGATGCGGACACTCTGCGGTGGACGCGACGGATGTGCTCCGCTAGGTTCTCTCTCTGCGTGAAGCCGGCGCCTGAGCTGCGCCTACAGTCACCATGAGGACAGAAGAGAGGTTTCTTAGTTCCACCATGCAGCCCGTGGACTTCCCGTTCATGCCGGAGCAGTCCGCCGCTATAGGTGAATCCTTGCAGCTTCTCGCAGCCACGAGCGTGACATTTATATGGTCGGTCATGTTTATCCATATGTCTACTATTAAGAGTTAGTCAATTTGTTCCAGACATTACTAAGAGAAGAAAGGAGAGAATTCACAAACCTCCATTCGCACTTCCGCTCAAAGGTAAGATTGGCGCACTCTTTAAACTTACAAATCATCTTGTTCTGTGCATTCCGAGGAGGATCTTCGGCATGTTTGTAAGCATGCCCTCTTCGTGGTGATAGAGAAGACTCGATTGCTTCTGGCGATGTCGAACGTGCCTCGGAATCGGCGCGAGGTTCCTGAAGACTTGAATGCGACGACCTCCGGTCGTATACAGGCGACCTCTGGCCACCCATGCTTACTGGACTGAGTATTTTATGATGACTGCTTTGTGCTGACATATTCTGTTGTAGGATTGGTGATTTTTCAGGACCAGAGTTGCTCATACTGTCGATATTGGTGAGATTGGTGTTGACACGAATTCTGTTTAACGTCTGCTGTTGAAGCGCCTGAGGTGGCGAGGGTGCGACGTCATATATACCAGTAGTAAAAGGATAATAAGGCGCAGCTAAGACTTCTCTATCCGGTGCCTGATCGTTCAAGGTGAGTCTTGTATTGGGAACAGTCAGATGACCTAGTGACGCTGAAGGCGGATCCTCATCTTCCAACACATGGGTTGTTGGTTGTGTCAAGACTGACTGCGATGAGGGCGGCCTTCGACTCCTCCCCCCGTAAATAGCTCGTAGTGCCCGCTCGTTCGATGTCAATGATGGCTCTTGGTCGTCTGAGATGTCAGAGCCTACGCTGCGAAACCTATCTCCTGACCTCTGTTCATAGGCCCCATTCACGTGTGGGCGGGTAGAATGCTTTGGACTCTTTCTCAAATGGTCGTGCATGGCCGCCTTGCGGACGTGTTTCATCACATCTTTATCTTTAATGCCATCCAGAGTGTTAGAGGTAATCCAGAGCAAAGCCCCATTATGATTATTCACAGAATTCCGTCGGCTTCTGGTGGTCCCAGGATTTCTAGAATTTCCTGGTAGCGGTGACGGGTCCTTCCCTTCTGTCTCCTTCTGCTTCTGCTTCTCCTTCTCCTTCTCATCGCCTACATCGCCCAGCCCTATCGCCGGATCGGTTCCCGCTTCCTGGCCAACCGTCACAGCGTGCGGGACGCTGGGTTCTGGAAACGGTTCTGGAAACGGTTCTGGAAACGGTTCTGGAAACGAAGCCGACGGCGGCTGCTGCGATGTTGGTACAGCACCGCTCAGCGCAGCCCCCTCTCCTAGCAAGCGCGGCCGCGGGCGCTGGTTGATTTGGATGCTTGGGCTATGAGAGGCCGCGCCCGAGTTATTTCCTGCAACATTAATAGTGTTTTCAATTTGGTCAAAAAGCTCGTCCTGATTAACATAGTTGTTCCCATTCGGTTGGCTGAAATAGTCATCGCTGTCTGACTCCTGTGGTGGCGGCGGGGGAAGAGGACGACGGCCAACAGTATCTGTTCGCTGTGGTGATCGATGTGGAGGC
>Ga0307515_10001700_pt1 | contig 49073 bp, 39 predicted proteins | sample 17_EM_MG_FD_194513 | JGI IMG/M metagenome (GOLD analysis project Ga0307515, IMG submission 194513) | Populus trichocarpa ectomycorrhiza microbial communities from riparian zone in the Pacific Northwest, United States - 17_EM | ecosystem: Host-associated > Plants > Roots > Unclassified | place... | reverse complement strand
AAAATCTATTTTAATTCAATATATTTTTTTAAATCTTTGTAGTTTTAATTTTAAGTTTTGAAGGTATCCATGTCAACCATCTCAATCACTGATTGGTATTGCGCGGGGTCAGGTGACAACTATGGGCAACAGGTCACTCCCCTCCAAAAAAACGTCTAAAAAATCTCTCTCCGTCGCTGTCAGATCACCGTTAGCACCAGTACTCGACAGCAGCAAGTCGTTTTTCGCTCTTTCTCCTCTCATTTTTTTTTTTTCCAAAATAATTTCTTCTCCAAAAAGAAACAGCCAGCAGCCCCATCCCCTCCTCCATGAAATAAAAAATCCACACTCCTATTTAAACACAGACACACCATTTCTTCTTCATCATACCTTCAATAAAAACTGAACATCAGATGCATCTCTACAATGCGTGGCTGCCACCGCCAGTGGTGGAGGAGACGAAGAAAGAGAAAGACTCCTTCCGCACCGTGCTCAACTCCGTCAAGAACTCTTACAAACCCGATGATCCTGATTCCGTTTACTCCACTCTCAAATGGATTTCCGTCCTCGAACTGTTAGTCCCCCCCCCTCTCTCTATCAATTTCTTTAATAACGATTGAGTTTTCAGCTTTATTTGATTCTAATTGAGTGTTAATGATTACTTACAGTTTTATTAAGGCGAAGAGCGAATTGAATTTGGAAGATGTAGCTGAACTCGTTCAATTTGGAATTGAGTTGTTCAATATTTCGCAGAATAAGCTTTACGCTCAGGTATTATTATGATTTTCGGGTTTAATGCTGATTAATTAATTAATTAATAATTATAATTAACTTTTTAATTCTTTTTGAGTCTTAATTGTGGAATTTCGGGTTTATTTTTTTTAGGTGAGATGGGGAAATTTGTTAGTGAGAGTGCTAAATAAGTATAGAAAGAGGTTGGCTTTCAAAGTGCAATGGAGGCTTTTGTATGATACTCTTATTCATACTCATTTTACAAGGTAGGGATTTTTTTTTTTGGCTTATTTTTCTGAGTTTTTGTTGATGATTTTAGTGTTTATGATTTGTATACTGGCGAGCATTATAGGAACACTGGTCCGGAAGGGTGGAGATTGAGACAAAGGCATTTTCAGACTATTTCTTCACTTGTTCGGTCCTGCCGGAGGTTCTTTCCTGCTGGTTCGGCTTTGGAGATTTGGAATGAGTTCTGGTAAGTGTTTAGTTTATCTGTAATTAGGATATTTACTGTGGTTTTACTCAATGGGAAACAGAATTGTATGTTTTTTCTATTTTTATGTATAGTTATATGTGAAGTTGGTTTTGACTGATACTGCTTTTTTACTTGATGTTAAAAAAACCGAGACAAAAAGCCTGAAGAAGCACTGATTAAATTAAATGATGGTGAAATTTATCCTTTGAATAATCTGGTGACGTCATTAACTTTCTACGGTTTCTATATTCGATGATGAAATTTTCTTGAAATAAACTTGCAGTTCTCTCTTGGAAAATCCATGGCATAATTCATCCTTTGAAGGATCTGGGTTTTTGAGACTGTTTTTGCCGACAAACTTGGAGAACCAGGACTTCTATACAGAGTATGTAGTGCATAGTTTATGAAATTCTTATTTCTTTATAGTTTTTGGAGCAAGTTTTATAACCTATTGTTGGCATGGCAGAACTTGGGTTAAAAAGAGCTTGAACATGTGGGACTCGATACCAAATTCCCAATTCTGGAACAGCCAGTGGGCAGCTATCATAGCACGTGTTATAAAAAACTATGACTTTATTGACTGGGAATGCTTCTTACCAATGCTTTTCAGTAGATTCTTGAACATGTTTGAGGTGAGTTTATGAATACGTCAACTTATGTTTTATCATTTTCTAGTTTAGGGGAATAGTAGTGGGTGACTTGTGTGATGTTTAGATTAGAAGCGTGGAAGGTTCACAAGTGGTAGGATTTCGTTCTTCTTCGACGACTGGTATTATAACACATAATGATAGTAAGGACTTGTTAAACCATGCAGCTGAATTTTTTTAATACTTCGTAAGTACCTATAGAATGGGAAGAGGAACAAGAGGAGGGAACCTCTTACCTTAAATGCATGCTGTGACAAATTGACTATGAGGCAGTTTGCTAGGATTCCTTGTTGGAAGATTTTTATGGATATTAAAACATCAAGGAGAGGAAAGAAGTAGGAACAGTTGGAATACAAAGGATTTGGAACTCTTACTTTGCAAATTTTTTTACACATTAAAAACGTGGGAAGGGAAATTGATAAAATGTCGTGTGCATTTAAATGAGGCTTGTCTCTAAATTCTCAGTCACTCCCTGAAAGAAAAATCCCTGCCTTGTTTTTCTTGGGTTCTCTGTCTATATCAATGTACTTGTTGCCATTCTGATTATCCACTATCATGCTTTAATCTGGCAATCACAGGTTCCTTTGGCAAATGGAAGTGCTTCATATCCATTTTCCGTTGACGTTCCAAGATACACAAGATTCTTATTCTCCCATAAAACTTCCACCCCAGCAAAGGCCATTGCAAAGTCAATTGTAAGATCAATAAACATGGCCATGCATTTTGTTGCTTTCATCAATTGATCCTATATGATTGTTTTCCACACTGTCATCCTATGCTGTTTCATTGCGAGTAGGTCTATCTGCTTAAACCTGGTGGTGCAGCTCAAGAGCTCTTCGGGAAATTGGGAAACCTCTTAGAACAGTCTGTTCACTAACATATGAATACTTTAATTATTGTCTCCAACCATGTTCATAATTCTCACCATTGGCTCATTATTGGTTTTTATTGCTGTAGATATTACCATCCATCTAATGGTGGTCGCTGGACTTATTCACTGGAGCGCTTTTTGCTTCATTTGGTAATTATGTTCCAGAAGCGCTTACAGCGTGAGCAATGGTAAGGATATGTATATATGCATCTTTTTACCTTGTATATGTGTTATGCATTTACTTTAAAAATGTTTTAAGCTGTTACTATACAAATATTGGTGGTACAGGAGCACAGATAACAATAGACAGGCTGAAATGTTTCTTGGAAGATCGGAAAGGACTTATTTTGTCAATGTTTTACTGAAGTTAATTGATCGCGGGCAATACAGCAAAGATGAACATCTTTCTGAGACAGTTGCTGCAGCAACTTCCATTTTGTCATATGTGGAGCCCACTTTGGTTCTTCCATTTTTAGCATCTCGATTCCATTTGGCCTTGGAGACGGTTAGTAGTGTTGCATGTGTTGTTTTATGGATCAAAATGCTGAAATATGGTTTTGACCCTGGCTTCAAGGGATATTTAGTAGTCTCCTCTTCTTCAAATAATGCTTCTGTCATGACATTAACTTGTCTTTTACTTACGTTTGTGTCTAGTCAGATGACTGCCACCCACCAGTTGAAAACTGCAGTGATGTCAGTAGCATTTGCAGGACGTTCTCTGTGTCTCACATCCCTCTCAACTCGAGGGAAACAGGAAGATTGTGGTGGGGGTGATGATGCATATGTCGATCTCTTGACAATTTCACTATCCAATGCTTTACTTGGTATGGATGCTAATGACCCCCCCAAAACATTGGCAACCATGCAGTTAATTGGCTCCATATTTTCCAATGTAAGAGCTGATGCCTTGATAATTTTCTCAATTCTTTCTTTTATGCCCATAATTAATGAACATGTTCATTTCCCATTCAATTTATAATTACAGATTGCTACTTTGGATGATAGTACCGATCAGCTATCATTCATGCCAATGATCCGGTTTTCTGAATGGTTGGATGAATTCTTGTGTCGCTTATTTTCATTGCTTCAACATCTAGAACCCAGCAGCGTTCTGTAAGTAATAGCATTTAGTATCCCATCTGTTTCTCTTAAATTTTCTGCATTGCTTAATATATTTAGACATGCTGATTTGCCCTTCTAGTCAGAACAATTCATTATTATTGTTATAGGCATGAAGGCCTACATTCATCGGCAACATCAGGAACTTTTCTTGTCGATGATGGTCCTTTCTACTATTGTATGCTCGAAATCTTGCTCGGAAGACTATCTAAATCGCTATACAATCAGGTTCAGCTGTTGTCTTCATTCACAGTTCATTCACCATGATCTCTCCTTGGGGAAGAGATTGTTTTTTAAATTATTCCTTTCATGGTAACAGGCTTTGAGAAAAATTGCAAAGTTTGTGAGGACAAGTATTCTTCCTGGAGCAGTTGCAGAGGTTGGATTGCTTTGTTGTGCTTGTGTTCATTCAAACCCAGAAGCGGCTGTTGCTTCTCTTGTTGATCCAATCTTGTCATCTGTTATATCCTCTTTGAAAGGAACGCCTGCAACGGGCTTTGGAGGGAGAGGGATTCCAGATGCCACAGTTTCAATTAAGGTTTGTTAGATGGTGTAAATTATTAGATTTTATTTTGCAGAAAGATTCTTGGTGAAAATTGATGGCTTCTTTCCCAGGCCAAACCAACACTCTCTCCAGCTCTTGAAACAGCAATCGATTATCAATTAAAAATATTATCAGTTGCCATAAACTATGGAGGTCCTGCTCTTCTTCGGTGCAAGGATCAATTCAAAGAAGCTATCGTGTCAGCTTTTGAATCTCCCTCTTGGAAGGTTTTAATTCACCCCAGTAACTTGTTTCATTTATAATTGAAGATCCTATTCAAATGATATTTGTTTGGATAGGATGCTTGTTGGGCGTTTTGCTGAATATTTTAAATGCTTGTCTAATTTTATTGTATGCTTTACATATTTTTTTGGAAAACTCTTTCATCATATGCTAGGTTAATGGAGCCGGTGATCATCTCCTTCGATCCCTCCTTGGAAGCCTGATTGTTTATTATCCTATGGATCAATACAAGTAAGCTTATATCTTTTCATCTATACATGTTATTGTTAAAAATTCTCTGTTGTTTATCTATTCAACTTCCCTTTGAATAAAAAATTGAAGAATATTGATTTTGTAGGTCCATTTCAAGGCACCCAGCAGCTCTGGCATTAGAAGAATGGATCAGCGCAAAAGATTACAACAGTGATGGACCATCGATGGGGCCCAAGTGGCATGTTCCAAATGATGATGAAGTTCAGTTTGCAAATGAACTTTTAAACCTTCATTTTCAATCAGCTTTAGATGACCTTTTGAAAATATGCCAAAATAAAATACATTCCGATACAGGTAATCCTTATTTGTTCTTCTAACGTAGTTTTCAGATGTTGTGGTGGAATTTTTATCTCGAGGAGCTTAGAATCTTTCTAGGTCATAAAACTGATAAAAATAATTGTCTTCTAGAAAAACTTTGAACCTGATGACTTGATATCAGTGGATCAAAATATTTTATGAGGGTTCATTCTGCTGAATCTCATATAATCATGTCCTAATATCCACGATTCCAACTGTGTTAGTAGTTCAATAATAATTGCAAGTTAATGACTATATGCTGTTTCTCTTGTAAAGAAAAATGCCCTGACATTGATGTTGCAATTGATATTTCATTATTTTTCTTCTGCTAATTACATGCACCTTGCTAGCAGGAAATGAGAAAGAGCACTTGAAAGTGACTCTTTTGCGTATTGATTCTTCACTGCAAGGTGTTTTATCTTGCTTACCTGATTTCAGCCCATCCTCCAGGAATGGGATTGTGGAAGATGCGAGTCATATTTCTTTCTTGATAGCTGGAGCAACTGGTTCAAGTGTTGGCAGTACTGGACTGCGTGAAAAAGCTGTTGAGATTATACATGCAGCTTGCAAGTAATTTTTGAATTTTAGTTTTTATCTGGATATTGTTTACCCACATTGAGCAAGTCTGATTTGCTAAAACGTTGCTATATTTACAATGCTGCAGATATATGTTAGAGGAAAAATCAGATGACAGCATCCTCTTGATACTCACTGTTCGTATCATGGATGCTTTGGGAAACTTTGGTAATGAACTATACATTCAGATGAATAGAATTCCTTTTAACCTCTTGAGATGCTCACAGTAGTTTTTCCACACACATATTTTAGACATCACCCTTTTTTGTGTCCTGATTTGTTTATTTTCATCCCTTAACCTATGTCAAACAGGAAGTTTGGAGTATGAGGAGTGGTCGAATCACAGGCAGGCTTGGAAGTTGGAATCTGCTGCCATTTTAGAACCTCCAATGAATTTTATCGTGTCTTCTCATTCTCAAGGAAAGAAAAGGTAAGTAGTTTGGACATGAGATTGCCCTTTATTGTTGTTTGAACCTTGCATTGGTGACTGGATTCAAATGTTTAATCTATTGATCTAATTCAGGCCTAGGTGGGCTCTTATTGACAAGGCATACATGCATAGTACTTGGAGGTCATCACAATCATCCTATCATCTGTTTCGTATGAGTGGGAACTTCTCTCCACCAGACCATGCAATTCTTTTGATGGATGATCTGCTAAAACTTTCTTTGCATAGTTACGAAACTGTTCGCTCGTAAGTTCAATCTTCTGCGATCCTTACATGATCAAACTGGTTTTTCCTGTGCATATTCTTGTTTCTCTTGGGTGATAGGGTTGCTAATGATTTTTAAATAAAGGCTTTACCATGCCATAGCTTCTGCTATTTCATAGTTCAAACAAATAACTAGGAAAAACAATTGAGTTTCAAAAATATCTGATATACATTGTTGACCTTTTGCCAGGCTTGCTGGAAAATCTCTGCTGAAGATGATTAAGAGATGGCCATCAATGATTTCAAAATGTGTGCTCTCTCTTACTGAACACTTGCGGAATCCCAGCTCACCAGAATATGCAGTGCTGGGTTCTTGTACTGTCCTTTCTACACAAACAGTTCTCAAGCATTTGACAACAGTAATATTCAGAACAAATTGGTTTCAATACATTTCTGGGAGTAAAATTTTCTGACATGCCATCTTTTATTTCAGGATCCAAAAGCATTATCTTCTTTTCTTCTTGGGATTCTTTCAAGGTGATCCTTGATTCCCTTTTTTTTTCCCTTTATATATTGGAGTTTTTTGATAACTGTGAAGCCATACTAACTCTACCCTGCTTTTCCTTTTGTTTTTGCAGCTCGCATCATGAATCACTGAAAGCCCAGAAAGCTATTAATGAGGTCAAATCTCTTATCAGTATTAATTTAAGGGTTGTGTCTCTGAATTTACTTCTAATATTTTTTAGTGCCCCAACAGCTTTTTGTTATGTACAACATCTACTTTCCAGGAGTGTCTAGAAGCATTTTCAGGACATCAGATAATCACATAGATGGACCAAATTTTGCAGATTTGGTTTCTCAGATTGGATCAATGAGTTTTGATTCTTCTGGTTTGCATTGGCGGTAAAATCTCACTCTTTTTTTACTCGATATTTGCAGTAGGTGCTGAGCTGCCTTCAGAATTGCCTTTAAGTTTATTATGAACATTTTTGGCCTGTTGAGGAAGGCCCATGTACTGGCAGACTTAGAAATACTGTCTGGCTGAGTATGTGAAATGCAAATATAATTATTTTTGACTGGAAATGCAGCATCTCTATGTGTTCTAAACTCTTGGCCTCCAAATAGTCATGGATTTTGGTTCATTTCATTTGTTGTTGTTTTTACCTGGCAGGTACAACCTAATGGCTAACAGAGTTCTGCTTTTGTTGGCTATGGCTTCTAGGAGTGTTCCAAACTTCTCTTCAAAAATCCTGAGTGAAACTGCTGGTGAGTACCTTTCCTGTTACTTTGTGATTGACTCCTTGCCCTTTTCATCAGCATTCTTTCCACATTTTAATGGGATTTTCACTCACAATTTCTTTGACATTGTCTTACTGATGCCTTTTCAGGCCACTTTCTTAAAAATTTAAAAAGTCAACTTCCTCAAACAAGGATACTTGCAATCTCAGCTCTAAATACACTATTAAAAGAGTCACCATACAAGCTCTCTGCTGAGAATCAATCTGCAGTACTAGAGGATTTACAGACAAATGCCAAATCATCTCTCGAAGGGGCATTAAGTGAAATTTTTCAGGAAGAAGGGTTCTTTAACGAGACTTTGAATAGCCTGTCTCATGTTCATGTAATCACTGATATTGATAGCACTTCTTCCAGAGGAAGTCACGGGAATTCTTTTATCCAAAACCTTGCAGACAAATCAATTACCCGTTTTTATTTTGATTTTTCATCTTCTTGGCCACGCACTCCTAGTTGGATTTCTCTATTTGGAAGTGATACTTTCTACTCCAACTTTGCACGAATCTTTAAGCGCCTAATACAAGAATGTGGCATGCCTGTCTTACAAGCACTTAAAGGAACACTGGAGGAGTTTGCAAATGCTAAGGAAAGGTCTAAGCAGTGTGTTGCTGCTGAAGCATTTGCTGGGGTGTTGCACTCTGATATCAATGGTCTTTTAGGAGCATGGGACAACTGGATAATAGTTCAGTTGCAGACTGTGATTCTTTCCCAGTCAGTGGAATCTATTCCAGAGTGGGCAGCATGTATACGCTATTCAGTTACAGGAAAAGGAAAATACGGTACAAGAGTCCCTGTTCTGAGGAAACAGATTTTGGATTGTTTGATGACACCTTTACCTCCAGCTGTAAATACCACTGTTGTTGCAAAGCGCTACACTTTTCTTTCAGCTGCTCTCATAGAGATATCCCCACAAAAGATGCCAGTGGCTGAGATAAAACTCCATAACAGACTTATGAATGAGCTGTTGGATAACATGTGCCACTCATCAGCGCAAGTAAGCATGTCATTTTCATTTATTTTCTTAATTGAAGCTGGCATGTTTTGTCACTCTTATGAATCATGATTATGTTGAACTTCCTTTTCCTTTTCCTTTTCTATTATGTGAATCCTAAAAGGAATGAGAAGAATAACAAAGAAACTTAAGTCTTTCTTGGAGAGTGGTCGAATGTAACGATGTATGAAGATAATAACCACAATTATTTTCTGTATCCTTCATTTTCTATAACAAATTGAGTAGTTTTTCTGATCATGTTACTATGCTATATTGTCATGGAACAGGTAAGGGAAGCTATAGGTGTTACCCTGGCTGTGCTGTGCTCTAACATTCGTCTTCACTTGTCATCTGCTCATGATTATTCTTGTGAAGAGGCAAGCGAGATTGACAACCAATTGAAAGAGGAAAAGTGGGTCCTAATTCTGACTCACCGAGCTACTGATGTGGTCACAAATATTCAGAATACTAGTCCAGCAGACAACTTGGAGACTGCTGGGCATACGGCTTTTCAAAATGGGTCTTTGAATGGGGATGCACAAGATGATGTTAAGTGGATGGAAACGGTATTAATTTTCAGAACAAATTATATTTGCTTCCACAACTATTAGAGTGACTGATTGATCAATATATTTCTTCTTGTTTGATGCAGCTATTTCATTTTATCATCTCAACGTTGAAGTCTGGCAGATCTTCTTATTTACTGGATGTTATTGTGCAATTTCTCTATCCTGTACTTTCTTTGCAGGTATGTATGGTGCATTTTACTGGTCTTTGCCTGTGGTTTCCATCTAATTGCTGCATTGATTGCTCCAAATTTTCTGAACACCCCGATTGTTTGCTATTATTCCTTTTATGCTCGTTTGAATGTTTGGGTTGGCTCACATACCTTAGGAAGAAAATAATAAGATTGAAGCTTTTTATTACATAATAAATAAGAGAAATGGGAATGTATAGCTCCTTATTTCAACTGAATAACATTCTTTTTCAGCGTGCACTTTCCTTATTTGGTCTTTATACAAATCTTCCACTTGGTGCTTAGTCATTTTGCTGCACAAGCTGTGGTCATCCCTTCTCTCTTGTTGCCAGCATTTTGTTTCCAGTGATTTGGAATACATACTCGGATGCAAATTTGATGCACAATATTGTGGCTTGTTTAATTCTCTGGGGCATTTGATGTAGAAACAGCATACTTGAATTTATTGCCTGAACGTGCCGATAACATTGGGCATCCTGCATCTTTAGCTGACAAAGATATTATTGCCTTTGTGAAGGAAACATCAAATAAAGATTTGTCAACACTGGCCAAGGCATGTTTTGAATTGCTGAAATGGAGAATTTTCTGGGCACCTCATCTCCAGAGGGCTGTTTCAGTGATTCTTTGTTCTGCCAATGATCCGAACTGGCGGACCCGATCAGCTACTTTGACATATCTGCGTACTTTTATGTATAGGTATTGTGCATTTGCTGTATGCCTTATCTCTTACATTGTGGATCCTGTTTTATCATGTTAACATGGTAATTTCAAGTTCTTATTTCCAGTTTTTGTCGCATATTTATAGTTATTGCAGTATATTGAGAAGTCAAACTTGTTCAAAGCAAGCAAGGAATTTCACTTTTAGATTTTCCACACAAGAATATGTATTAATTACTTGTTATATATTGCAATTATATTTTCCATGATCTCATGTTTTAACAAGTTATTTGTTATAGATCTGAATGTGAATATTTTTTTATGCGTTGAACGTAATTAGAGCCATGTTTAGTATTTTGTGGGAATCAGCTTGAGGGGTGTGGGTTAAGAAAGTATTTATGATTTGGATTCTTAAATAGTTGGCATGCTCTTTTTATTACAGGCATACTTTCATCCTCTCAAATGTGGAAAAACAACAAATTTGGAAAACTGTTGAAAGTCTCCTGAGAGATAATCAAGTAGAGGCAAGTTCCTGGCTGAATCTTCAATTTGATGAGTTTTGTAGATTTCTAGATGCAAATGTAGATTAGCTGGTGAAGATTAATCCTTTGTTCAATTGATAGTTTAATAATCATTGACCTGACTGATTTTTATTTGTGATAAGATGTCAGAGATTCCTGAAATAAAATAGCAGTTGTGAAATACTAAGTCACCAGGTGCATTAGGATAGTCCTTTATGTAAAGGTTTCTTTCATTGTGGGAGTTACCGAGGGAGCGAAGTCCTTGGAAAACAGGACAAGTCATTCTATTTTTGCTTTCAACATAAAAAGCTAATTCTTGGTCAGGTAAGGGAGCATGCTGCAACAGTTCTAGCAGGTCTAGTAAAGGGTGGGAATGAAGATCTTGCTAGAGACTTCCGTGAAAGAGCTTACTTGGAGGCGAATACCATCCATAGGAAGAGAAAGCAAAGGTTATATAATGATCTTCTGTTCTATAAGTTAGATTTCTCTTTCACCGAGTATACATTTTTCATGCACACATTGATGCACCTTTTGGAGTCCATTTCAAGCATACGTGAGGTTGGCCTTTTGCATTGAAATTTCTTTTTATCTAATTGACATCAAAATACTATCTATGTTCCTCACAGTCATCTTAATTATTGTGTGTGGGATCACCACTGGTATACCATGTTTTCATAACTGTTTTGCTTTTAGTACACAAGCAGCAAGTCCTGGTATGGATGATCTTGTAATTTTGACATAGAGATAGCATACCTGATTGCAGGAATCTGAAAACTGGCCAATCTATAGCATCTGTTCATGGTGCTGTACTTGCTTTGGTGGCTTCTGTGTTGTCAGTTCCATATGATATGCCCAGGTATGTTCATGTTAATATATGGAACCAATTGTATCAAGTGTTTTCAGAATTATCATATAATGTTATTCGTTTTGTATGAAATGGTGATGATATGCAACTTATGGCAAGTTGCTTCATAACCATGTCAGATCCTCCTTAATAGTGGCAAGTGGTCAAGTTATCATATTAGTGTTACCTGACCAGCTAATGTGCCTAGTTGAAGTAGTGTTTTGAGTAACAATAATATCAGGCAGCGTTTCTATCTATATTTATCAAGAGCTGAATGAATGAAGGTTGTCATTTTCTTAATGTCTATACTTCAAACTCTGTGGGTATAGTTTTGATTATTTTCTTGATGAGATTAATTATAATCCTGCTGACTATTTTTCTGTTCTTAAGAACCATAGGAATTGCAATTCTAATCTCAGTCCTCTTGCCTTTGTGAGGTTCGCTAACTGCATAGTCATTTATTCCTTGCTATGGAGGATAATTAGGGACATTGAATCGTGTTCCAACTCAAATGCAGGTCATTGCATTATTGCTTGAGGGTAATTAGGGACATTGGCTCTTGGTTTAAGGTGGTGCTAATTAATCAAACTTAAAAGAAGTGTTTCTGGAATTAGCTAAAATAAGCACAGTAGAGTTTTGTCTTCTTTCCTGGGCCATGGGATTTGATGAGAAGCAAGGTGTTGTATAGTTGGTAAGATATCCAAAAATGCATGGCTGCTTAGGAAGATGGTTGAAAGGTCTGTCTTTCTGGTTCTTTTTATCTGTTCTTAATAACACAATCGTGGATTATGTCAATTACGACAGCAGAAATTGGCTGATCGAATTGAAGTACCTGCATAGTTATATGGAAGCTTAAAGAAGAAATAGTTGTGCTAGACACACCGTTATCAAATGACATAATCATGGTTGGGATCAATCTAATTTGTTTAAGACTTGCTGAAGCTCTCTTGCTACTTTTTTTTTTCTGACTGTCATAACCGGCTGAGAACAAGGACTTTTTTAGAGCGACTTAAATGGGTTCCTGGAAACTCTAATATTTACTCTTACACACGCCACACCAGAAAGCCATTTTGTGACTCTTAACTTACAGAATTTTGAAGAGATCTGATTGTTGATTCTTTTTGAAGGAATATATGAATGCATATAAATATGATAGCTTTGGCCCTTGTATTTTACCTGATAATTTTCATCTATTCAGTTGGTTGCCTGATCATGTTACTCTACTGGCTTGTTTTGGAGGAGAGCCTTCACCTGTGAAATCTACGGTTACAAAAGCAATCGCCGAGTTCCGACGAACTCATGCGGACACATGGAATGTCCAGAAAGATTCATTTACTGAAGAACAACTCGAGGTAGCCTTATAAATGTTTGTCACATTCCTTAGGTTGGAGGATTTAATAACCTTTCGTGATTTGTAAACCTCTACTTATTTGATACTGGCAGGTTCTAGCAGATACATCGTCCTCGTCATCATATTTTGCTTGATATACATAGCATTTTTAGCAAGAGAAGATACTGTAGGAACTTATTAATGATTGAAAGGGTTTCAACACCAATGATTTGGTAGAACAAGAAGAAGTTATGCGATTCTAGGGTATAATTTGTATAGAAGTTTATTTACATTTTTCATTATTTGTGATAAGATATCTGTTATTGTCAATAAATGAAGGGTGTCATTGCCTATTTTGTGATGTAAATATCCTTAAACTATTGAGTTCATTAGATCATCAGATGGTAAATCCCATAGAACGCAGTCTGTATTGAAGAGGGATGAGCCATTTCTAATCTCTTTCCCACCCTGGGATTCTTCTCCATTCTCATCATCGAGCTTTTCATGCAATCTACCTTGTTGGTCACCTGCTGTGCACGTGCTTCCAGTGCACATACTCTGACTCCATGGCGATAAAGCTACTTCGTTGCCAAAAGAAGATGGACCACATAAAAATGCATTAACTGATGAAGGGAAGTAGGCGCAGGTGCCTGCAAAATTGGCAGAGGTAGCACCAGTGGAATCCCAGGTCTTGTTTGGGGGCAGAATTCCAGGTTCTTGCATAGCCCTCGAGAAACCAAGCTTGATTCTCTCAATAGTATCATCATTTTCATCATGTTTAGTGGCAATGTAAGGGGATGAGGTGTTCCCTTGTACTCCATTTGTGTTGCATTGTAGCAGCTGGAAGTCAATCCGCTTTTTAGTGAGCAGGTGGAGCATTTCATCCTTGAAGCAGCCAAGGGCTGCTTCTGCAAGGTTAGCCACCTGCGGTGTTGCTAGTGTGGTGGCAATCTCTGCCATGAGGTGGGAGAAGGGCTTGTGGGTAACTGGGTCTATTCCCATGCCAGAAAGCTTCCTTTTCAGCTTGGTGTTCCAGTGATTTTTAACATCATTGTCTGTGCGGCCTGGAAGCTGAGCAGCAATCAATGACCATCTGTGATGCCATTTCGCAACCAGTCATTGAATAGCAGAACTTGATACAAAAAAAGGTTTATGCAGCATGTATTGAAAGACTGAGCTTATATATATATATATCGATTGGTGTACCGGTTGCCAACAACAGAGTGAAGCTTGACAATGGTATGTTCTTCTGCATCCGAAAACTGGCCGTGCTTCAGATCAGGCCGGAGATAATTAGTCCACCGCAACCTGCAACTCTTCCCACATCTCTGGAGACCTTAATCATACAAGGACAAAAAAAAAAACAATAATAATCCTGTCATAAATTATAGCATATGAATGATGATGCTATTAAGAACATTAATGTGGAGGGGGGAGAGGACAGAAACCAGCATTCTTGGGGATGAGCCGCCAGTTACGGGTGCCGTGCTGGGCGATGTAAGAAGAGAGTTTGTTATCTTCTTCAGGTGTCCATTGCCCCCTTTTCACGTTGTCCTTCTCACAACACGGAATCCTGCCCATCTGTGTGTGCTTGTCTTTTGTTTACTCTTCTTCTCTCGCACTATCCTCCTTGAGAAATGCTAATACTTTGGCTACTATAATGCTGTCTACTGTCTAGTGCCTCAAATTTTGGGGGAGCAAAATTATAAAGAAAAGAAAACAAGTGGAAGTGAGAAAAGAAATGGTAAGCGGGTCAATTCTTATATACAGAAACAAAAGTTTGGTTTGCATATGAAATATTGCATGGGGTTAAATAAAATTGGAAATAATAAAAATGGCATCGAAGGCGCATGATTTTATTAAACTATTCAACGCTATTGAGAGTGTGAGAGGTGGGCTGGTAGCTCACCCACAAGACACCCGGTCAACTCTCTCTCTCTCTCTCTTTCTCTCACTTGTTGACTCCCTTTGGAGGTCCTTGCAGATGTTTTGGGTTGGGTGGCTTTCTGCTTTGATCACACAATTGTACCACCGCCTCCATAGTAGGAGTCTCGAATTCCTTGAAAGCAGAACATGTGAAGTTTAAGGTTGTTCCACGTACGTGTGGCTCATCATTTTGACACGCAGCCTCGAGAGAGAATGAACGGTCTTGTTCTGTACAACTTGCAAGAAAGAAGTCCATTGATGCAGTAGGGAGCAGACACAACCACCTGCCCTTGTACTCTTTCTAATTACTCCGTACAAAACATCTTGCCTGAAACCTTGTTGACGGGGGGACTACCAATTTCAATGCCGCCAGTTAAGTGTTCATGTGAATATCTATTATCTAAATAGTATTTATTATTCAACATAGAATAATTATATACATCGAAAAACAAACACAGATTATCGGATCAAGTAAAGCTTTTCCCATCTTACATTTTATATAATATTAATTCACAGGAACCGTGCTTTAAACAATTCCAGGTTCCATGTAGTTCTGATGATGAATCCATAGCTTCTTAACTAAAACTTGGATCAGATGTCTTCACCATAATCAGTAATTCTGCCTCAGGACATCCCTTTTACTCCCTTGGCTCAATCTTGCACTCATCAGCCCTTCAACTGATCCAATCAAAGCAAACGCTGTCACCAAAAAGCAGATGACGCTGAAGGCTCGAAGCATGATCCACTTAATTGTCCATGCCTCAATATTCTTCTGCTTAAAATACATTTCCACAGGAAAATATACAGCTAAGGGCCAAAAGCCGAATCCTCCTAACAATCCAATAACCTGGTTGAAGTAAGGAAACATCACTGCAATCACGGTTGTTGATACGACGTAGATCGTTCGGAAACACAATCTGAGGAGATTCAATTGGAAACCTGGCAACCGTGGGAATTTGCAGGTGAGATTCTTATTCAAAAACCTATTTTCTGGATATTTCTCTGCAATCCAGTTTTCAATGACTGCAAATAATGGCTGACTGTAAACCTTTAAGCACAATCAAACATTGCGAATATTTCAGGGATTGTTACTTCTACGACGCTACGAAGGTGCATCAGCTCATCTAGTTATCATGAACATTGTGTACACACACATACCTGATAGCCACCAGCTAGATGAAGCACAATACAAGCATTGGCGAAGTCAATAAGCCAGTACGGTTCATAAAATCCAAATCCTGTCAAGAGGTTCCCTGGTGTTTTTTCTCCGAAAGCTGCATAACCAAAGCCTCCGCAGCAGAGGTAGAAAAATGTGGTGACAACAACTGCTATTATCGATGCCTTCTTCATGCTCTTGCTTTCTGATGGAGGTGATTTTAAAGTATCCTACATGAATTCCAAGTTTCAACACATACAATTAGTCTCTTAAAAGAACTACACTGGTGTTTGATCATTTCAGCTTAAAAACTTGCCCATCCAGAATCACAATTCATACCTGTATTTCTAGTAGAATTAGGGGATATGGATATGCAAATGCAATATCTCCAAGTGCTTGAGATACATTCCAAACTTTATCTGCTGCCCTATAAGCTGAGACTCCTGCGATCCCACCCTTAACAAATCCATTTGCTGAAATTTTAGAGACAACAGAAACTATTCAGAATAGATGGAGCTAAAAGTTTACAGGAACAATGACCCCGACACAAGATTTGGAGGGCCAATAATAGCTGATGCTGTACCGCACCTATCACTTGTGCAAACCCAAGTGCAAATCCTATAGAGGCATAGCTGACTGACATGATAGCAGCAACAATTGATAGCCATTGTAGGTTATGGAAATCTGGTACTTGGGACAGTACAACTTGAACCACTCCAAATAGTAGCATATATAAAGAACCTCCATATTCACAAGTAGCCTCGTGCCCTTCTTTGTGATAACAGTTTGATTTCTGAATTGCCCTTCATCAGAAAACAAAGAAGAAAAAGTAAATTGCTTTGTAAAGAACCACAAGGGCAATGCTCGTTATTGGAGGATCGTTGACATTTAAAGATTGTTGGAGAAACTGTTTAGTAAAACCAATTATATATATTTGCAGGATAATAAAAATATATACACAAAAAATATTAACCAAAATATAAGTATGGATATATAAAATCCTTGTTGAATTGTAGACTTTCAGATGAAAACTAAGACAAAAACCATGAATCCAAGAATGATCAGTCAATTTCACATTCATCATAAATGGTTTTAGAGATAATATATATAAAAACCATGTCAAATTACATGAAAACGCAAATAGATAATGAATCTGGGATTTTAAATACAACATAAATACCTCATGCTGGTTGCAGTAGTAATAGTGTAGGCAATTCCTGTCCCGTAAAAGCCTATTTGTGCGAAGACGCCACATACCAATGCATTCCTTTTTCCTGGAACATGTCAAAGCTAGTTAATATGTCAATGACATAATTAATTGGGATATGATCTTTCTCTGAATCTATAGCTTCAACATGATTTTGAATTATTAACAGATATGTCTAAATCAAATCCAATTAAAAAGAAATGAAGCATGTGTTTGCTAATGCAATAAAATGCGTTTTCCTCAAATTGTATTGAAGTTGAAAACCATAAAATTGATGCCCTTTTCAATTTAAAAATGTCTTGAAAAAAACACTTTTAAATACAATGCAAATTATATTATATAAACAACTAAAAGAACTAGGGTTTTTATGGTGCCAAAGCACCTCCCCAACTCTTTTATTTTATTTCATTTTCGTTGTTTTTTTATTTCAATTGAAATTTTTTATGGTGTAATGAGATAATATCAAGTTTGAAATGGTGGTAAAAAGACCAAATTAAAAGATAAATAATTGAAATATAAAATATAGAGAAACTACATGGATAATACTAAAATATTCATGATAATTTTTTATTTTGTTCATTTTTCGATCACTAGATTTAAATTTGAGAGAAAAGAGAGAAACTCATTAAAAAATTTCATAGAGAGAAAAATATTGATAGTCATGATTCTGGTAGCCAAAATAACCAAGCTTGATGTTAAATGATTTCATTTGATGAGATGAGTTTGATGATGGATGTTTTTTACTTTATCTTGTCGAAAAAAGTAAATCGAGGCTTGAAAAATTTTGCGATTTCAAGTTTTTTTTTTGTGATTTTAACTAATTTTTTGCTATTTAAAAGCCATAAATGAATTTTTATTAAAGTGACTAGGATGTATTTTTAGATGCTTCTCAGGTGAAAAATGAGTTAAAATTGAGTTTTTCTTAAAAAAAAGTTAGAAACCCAACTTTTCGATGGGTTCTAGCCATATGAGATGTCGTAAATTAAATTGCACAACAAGCGATGCACCATTTACTTTAAATTTTTCTGTAAATAAAAAGTAATGAAAAATATTTCGCCTTCTTCTTTTTGAAATAAATATATAGAGGGATAGCTCAACTGGTCAGGTCTAAAGTTTGCTTCTCAATTGTCACGAGTTCGAGTTCTCTCAGGGCCACTAGAAGCTTACATGGTCGTTAACTTCAGGACCCGTGAGATTAGTCGAAGTGCGTACAAGCTTACCGGGACACCCACGTTAATAATATATATATAAGCCAAAATGTGAGGGTCTAGATTTATAGATCCAAGTGCACATTAACTCCGGGAGACCTACTAGGCCTAAAAGTGCCTCTTATCTCATTATTTTATTTTACGACCTTTACCCTTTCTTATGTGGTTGTATTTTTTTAATTTACATTAAATTTTTATTTAAATTAATTTAAATTAGTATCCTCTTTCTCTCTTTGATTTTTCTTAAAAATTTAATTTTTTTAAATAGTAGTTAATTTTTTTTATTTTCTATTTTTACAACGTTTCAAAGATATTATTGTAATTTATATCTTTATTTTTTCTTTTGTATTTGATATAAATATATGATATTTGTATGATGTATTTTTTTTAAATAATATATTCTTGATGAGAAAAAATAACCTCTAAGATATATATAAAAAAGAGAGAGTAAAAACACATAAACTCAAAATAAAAGAGGGTGTTAAATATTTGTATATTCATTGTGCTTTACTTTTATAATAAATATTGGCTTAACAATCTAGCACTTAAGTAGCATTAATAACTATTTTATATTTTATCGATTTATTTATTTTTTAAATTTATTTTATTTAACATAAATAGCATTTTCATGTTTTCAACTAAAAAAACATGATATAATAAACGATTCCGTAGCATTGATACATTTTTTATTTATGTTAAAAATTAATTTAAAATCCTATCATGATATAGCGTGAATTTTAAAGCTAGTACTATACACTAAAATATTTGAAAGGTGCTTAACTTTTTATATAAAAATTAAAAAGTAAAGCTACTCTCAAATCTCTTTTTTTCCCCTCTTTTCATTTTTTTAAAATTTTTTAACTTATTCCTCATACTTTTTTTTAATTGAATCCTTTGGTATCTCTTTTTATATATATATATATATATATATATATATATATATATATAATTTTAACCTCATTTTTTTTATTGAATTTTCATGAGATAAAGTTTTAAATTGTAGTGGAAAGAAAAAAAAATAAAAGAAAGCGAACCACAATATAAAACATGGAAAAAATGGATGACCAATTTGGTCTAAATGTTTAATTCATTTATTTTTCAGTCTCAATTATATTTGAGAGAGAAGAGATAAACTCACCTGATAAGAGGGCGAAATAGGTTGAGAATGTGAAAAACAAAAAAGAAGAAAAAGGGTTAGATATTTGTATAGAAAAATTGTATTGAACGAATGGATTATTCAATCCATTTAGAGTTGTATTTTCTTATTCTGGGGCTTGCGGTTCCAATAAATATATACTGCTAATTATAACTGTGATTAGAGAATATTATTAAAATTAAGAAGAAGGAAGAAGACATGAGTACTAGGAGGATATTCTTGTACCTACCTAGAGTCTCATGAACAGCTTCAAGGTAAGATCGATTTCTTTTGGGGCCAAATTCAGGATCGGGAGACCGATAGCAATCGCAGAGAAGGAAAGCAGAGAGGAGGGTGACTGAAGCAAAACACAACATGGTTACAGGACCTGCAATCCACCCTAACTGAGCCATGCTCCATGCCAGTGATAGCACCCCCGACCCTATCACTCCCGTTATTATGTGTGCCACTGCCTTCCATGCGGTCCCTTCATCACAATTCATTTCACAATCACTTGATTTTGAGTTAAGGAAAGATCTGATGAGGATCATCATCAAGAAAATAGAAGACAAACCAGTTCTCTTGATTCCAGGCTGAGGAGCATGCAAGAATGATGATGCCTCTTCTTCTGCTTCTACTCCCATATGATCTTTCATGCAAATTCAATTTCTTCTATGAGAAACACAACGTTGTTTTTATATATATAGGCAGCTTAGGATTCTTCTTACAATTTCAATCTCAATTCTGGTTTCTGATGTTTTTTTTTTAAAAAAAAAAAAAGAAAAGGAAAAGGAAAAGTTAAGGCAAGGTGCTTGCATTATTTAAAGAAGAAATAGTATCGTATCATATCGTTAGCAGTGGCAAGCGACAACGACTTCTAATTTCTTTGTTGTTTAGTCTCCTCGTTGCAAATGCATGTCAGTGCCACGGAGACAACAGGGTAGTGAGCTGGGGGGGTACTTGTACTCTCGAATTTCTTTAAAAGTAGTCCCTCATCAGAAAAGGCTTCTTAATTGAGTCCTTGTGCTTTAGCTTTGTCAATCCTCCATGCCGTTACTCCTTCAAATCCTAGTCAAGTGGGAGATTGCTTTTTTTAAGAAAAATCCTGATGAAGACAACTCTCTTTGGAGGCTACCTGAATCCTGCCTAAGCTAACAATATAGGGCTGGCTACCTGGATATGTAGATAGACATTATCGAAAAACAACCAATTTTTCACACAGTATCATATTAAGTAAAGCTTTTCCCATCTTACATTTTATATAATATTAATTCACAGGAACCGTGCTTCAAACAATTCCAGGTTCCATCTGGTTCTGATGATGAATCCATGGCTTTTCAACTAATAACTTGGAGATGCCCTCACCATAATCAGTAATTCTGCCTCAGGACATCCCCTTGCAATCAATATCGAAAAGAGAATTCCAGATTGAAGATCTCCATACGACTGATTATCGAGAATTGGAAGATGAAAGACATTCTCTTCCCTTCTTTCTTCACTCTCTTAACTCAATCTTGCACTCATCAGCCCTTCAACTGATCCAATCAAAGCAAACGCTGTCACCAAAAAGCAGAGGACGCTAAAGGCTCGAAGCATGATCCACTTAATTGTCCACGCCTCAATATTTTTCTGCTTAAAATACATTTCCACAGGAAAATATACCGTCAAGGGCCAAAAGCCGAATCCTCCTACCAATCCAATAACCTGGTTGAAGTAAGGAAACATCACTGCTATCGTGGTTGTTGATACGACGTAGATAGTTCGGAAACACAATCTGAGGAGATTCAATTGGAAACCTGGCAACCGTGGGAATTTGTAGGTGAGATTCTTATTCAAAAACCTGTTGTCTGGATATTTCTCTGCAATCCAGTTTTCAATGACTGCAAATAATGGCTGACTGTAAACCTGTCAGCAAAATCAAACATTGTGAATATTTCAGGGATTGTTACTTCTACGACGCTACGAAGGTGCATCTGCTTATCTTATTATCATGAACATTGTGTACACACACATACCTGATAGCCACCAACTAGATGAAGCACAATACAAGCATTGGCCAGGTCAATAAGCCAGTACGGTTCATAAAATCCAAATCCTGTCAAGAGGTTCCCTGGTGTTTTTTCTCCAAAAGCTGCATAACCAAAGCCTCCGCAGCAGAGGTAGAAAAATGTGGTGATGACAACTGCTATTGTCGATGCCTTCTTCATGCTCTTGCTTTCTGATGGAGGTGATTTTAAAGTATCCTTTACGATTTCCAAGTTTCAACACATACAATTAGTCTATTAAAAGAACTACACTGGTGTTTGATCATTTCAGCTTAAAAACTTACCCATCCAGAATCACAATTCATACCTGTATTTCTAGTAGAATTAGGGAATATGGATATGCAAATGCAATATCTCCAAGTGCTTGAGATACATTCCATACTTTATCAGCTGCCCTATAAGCTGAGACTCCTGCGATCCCACCCTTAACAAATCCATTTGCTGAAATTTTAGAGACAACAGAAACTATTCAGAATAGATAGAGCTAAAAGTTTACAGGAACAATGACCCCGACACAAGATTTGGAGGGCCAATAATAGCTGATGTTGTACCGCACCTATCACTTGTGCAAACCCAAGTGCAAATCCTATAGAGGCATAGCTGACTGACATGATTGCAGCAACAATTGATAGCCATTGTAGGTTATGGAAATCTGGTATTTGGGACAGTACAACTTGAACCACTCCAAATAGCAGCATATATAAAGAGCCTCCATATTCACAAGTAGCCTCGTGCCCTTCTTTGTGATAACAGTTTGATTTCTGAATTGCCCTTCATCAGAAAAAATAGTAATTGTTTTGTAAAGAACCACAAGGGCAATGCTCGTCATTAGAAGATCATTTACATTCGAAGATTCCATGGAAATGCAAACTTAGATGATGAATCTGGGACTTGAGAGTAGCTTAAATTACAACAGATGTACCTCATGCTGATAGCAGTAGTAATAGTGTAGACAATTCCTGTTCCATATAAGCCTATTTGTGCTAAGACGCCACATATCAATGCGTTCCTTTTTCCTGAGTCCATGCAATCACCAACTATTAGAAGCTAGTTAATATGTTCATAGCATAATTAAATTAAATCTTTCTCTAAATCGATAGCTTCAACATGATTTGAATTATTAGCAGTAATAGTAGCCACCATAAAACACACATGGTTAAGAGCTTGTTTGGAAACGTGGCCAGCTTTAAATCAAATCCAACAGTTGATTCATGCACTGTGATAATATTTCTACCAAATAAATACACAAACTTAACATTAACTTAACTCAAGGGGACAAAAATTTGCATAGCTATAATCATCATAATGCCTGTCAACATTTTTTCAATTCTCTCTTGCTTTGTTACGGTCCAAATCAATTCTCAATATCAAAGAGCCCTCCTTTTCTTCTTCTAAAGTTCTTGAAAAATACAAGCAAGAAAGAAAGAAAAAAAACAATAATAGTGACATTCGCAAAGCCTTATAATTATTAGCTATAATAAATCTTAATATATAAAAGAACTCCAAGCTATAATTTCTATTTATTTAGTTTACTCTTCCATTTACCTACATTAATATCATATTGAACGAATGAATTATTCAATCCATATAGGATTGTTTTTCTTTTTTCATCTATAAATAATTTATAAGTTGACTTTGCAATAACACAATTATTAGCTTCACGTTAAGAGGAATCTGCCACTGTTAATCTATATAGAAAAAAAGAAGAAGGAAGAGACCAGCTAACATTTTTATGGTTTAGCGGGGATCATCAGCCTGCAAAAACCTCGTTCTTTGTGCTTGGAGCAACCTTGCTACGCACGACATGTATATATTTAAGCTATCCTAAGTCAATTATTGTTTCTTTTCATTTTGATATTCTTTGGAGAGAATCCAATGAATGTGGCCCTTCGTCACCCTAATAATTAAGTTGTTTCAATTTCTAACTCTATAGTAGTCGTCGTCGTCTCGGAAAGGGGAGAAATAAAGCTGAGGCTTGGCAATTGGCATGCAGGAGTCGGCCTTGGCCTGAGATCCTCAGCAATTCCGTTTGGTGGCTGCACAAATGACAAATCTTGCTGTCTCCCATCTATATTTATTTAATTCTCTTGACTTGTTTGCTTCAACCTGTATAAAGGGCAAGCATGACGGCCTAATTTTCAAGCAAAAATCTCAAAATCCAAATTCATTTCATGTACAAACAAGCAAGCACTCTAATTGAAACTTGCTAGTGGGCATGGATATATACATAGGGGGATTCAACTGAAAAGTAAATTGGAATATTCTTGTATCTTATCTTACCTAAAGTCTCATGAACAGCTTCAAGGTAAGATCGATTTCTCTTGGGACCAAATTCAGGATCAGGAGATCGATAGCAATCGCAGAGAAGGAAAGCAGAAACAAGGGTGACTAAAGCAAAACAAAGCATGGTTACAGGACCTGCAATCCACCCTAACTGAGCCATGCTCCATGCTAGTGATAGCACCCCTGACCCTATCACTCCGGTTATTATGTGTGCCACTGCCGTCCATGCGGTCCCTTCATCACAATTCATTTCACAATCACTTGATTTGAAGTTTATATATATATATATGAGATCTTAAAAGGGCATTAAGGAGAGTAATTGAAATGCATCAAAACTACGAAATATTTTGTTTTGAAAGTGGATTTATGGATGTACATGAGATGAATATTGTGTGGAGCATATAAACTAGAATTTGAATCTTTGTAAAGCATTGATCTTTACTTTAATTGGAAGAAGAAGAACAAGAAGAAGAAGAAGTTAGAAGACAAACCAGTTCTCTTGATTCCAGGCCTAGGAGCATGCAAGAATGATGATGCCTCTTCTTCTACTCCCATATGGCCTTTCAAGCAAACTCCCCTTTCTTTTGAGAGAAACACAACGTTGTTTTTATATGCTATATGCTAAATAATTTTCTTACAATTTCAATCTCAAGCCTGGTTTCTGATCTTTTGTTTTACAAACAAAAAAAGCAAAGTTTAGGCCAGGTGCTTGCATTATTTAAGAAGAAACAGTATTGTATCATCATTGGCTATGACAAGCGAAAACGACTTGTAACTACTACTTAGTTTTTTAGTCTCCTCGTTGCAAATGCCAGTGCCACGAACAGGGCAAACAGCTGGGGTACTTATACTTTTTATCTTTCTTCAAAGTAGTCCCTCGTATAGAGATCTTCTTAATTGTGTCCTTATACTCTAGGCTTGTCAATTCTCCATACCGTTACTCCTTCAAACCCTAGGCAAGTGGGAAATTGATTCCTGACGGAGACATTTCATTTTAAATTGTTTATACTTTGTTTTGAATTGAGCGAGCGAGGTTGGAAAATCTTTTTTCAGAATCTAACCAACCTGATTCGCTTTCATTTCTGATCCAAAGTTTGTTTCAATATATTAAATTAGCCTTTCTTAAAGTATAAGGATTCCATTAACTTTTATTTATTTTTCTTTGCAACGAGGGACCATTGAAAGGGAAAAAAAAATAAAAAAAAAATCAAAATCACATGATAAGTTCTTATTAGCCAACTAGCTAGACAACTATTACTTATGTATGACAATCATTTTTTTTCCTGTTTTGTTCGTTGTTATTTTTTGCTTGTATTTTTTAATTTCTTAAAAATAATTTTCAAAACTAAATAAATAAATGCCAAGGATGCTTAATGATTCATTATGATAGCATTTAATTATTTTCTAGGAAATAAACGATAGAAACAGTGGAGATAAAAAGTTTTGGTTGAAGAGACATAAATTGAAATATAAAAATAAATGTCTCTCATTAATTTTAAAGTGGATTTCTATATTTTTAATACATGAGATATAAAAAAAACATGTTTTTTGAGATAATATTTTTTCTTAAAATATCACTGTAAAACACTTTCAATAACAAAACTGTCCAACTAAAACAAGTAATAAAAATATTTAATATCATAATTTTAAAACTCAACTCGAAGGTTGAGACAGGGTAAGACTCATGTCACAAGTCGGAATGACCAGTTTGGGTTGACCCGAGTCAATGTAAAAATAAAAATAATTATTATCATAGTTTTAAAACCTGACTTAAGGTTTACCCGAGTCAAAGTTCGGGTCATTAATTTAGTTGATCATTGACTCCGATTAATATAAAGATAAAAATAATTATTATCATAATTTAAAAACTCGAGACTCGTCCTAAGTCATGGATCAGGAGAGTAAACCAAGGTTTACCCAAAAAAAATTAAACAAAATAGAAATCAAGGCAACCTTGTTTGGACCTGTTTTTTTCTTTCAAAAAAATAAATTTTGACTTGTGTTTTATTCCAAGTCGAATGAGTCACAGGTCAACTTAGATTTTTAACTGCATTAGATCGAGTCAATCCTTTCTCTAGTTTCTTTTAAACTTGAACTAATACAAGTCCTTGGTCGGTCAAGTCCTAAATTGACCTACTTGGTCATTCTTGATTTTATAACAGAGTTATTATAAAATTATTAATTTTAAAACTCAATATAAACTAAAATAAAAATCTAATTGTTTTTTTAAATATGCAAGTTTGGAAGTATTACATAATAAGGGTAAAATATATTTTTATATATTTTGTTTTATTTTTTTTACCAAAACAAAAAAAGATATAAAGACAATAATTATGTCTTGCACATCACTACTAAATACAATTTTATTTTATTTTTCTTTTTATATCCTATCTCTTTTGTTACCATTATTTTTATCTTTTTAGTCCATGGATAGTAGGTAAAAGCATTAAGACAAAAATTCATTAGAAGCATGTAAGTTGTTTGAAAATGAGATGGCTAAAAATGTCAAACATTGTTAATTAAAGAAAAGAGTCCAATATTTTTTGGTTGATTAGTTAATATTTAAATTTTAAAATTATTGACTCCTATTGTCCACGCATCAGCGCATGAGAGGTGCATGTGCTATTTGGACGATACGTATTGCATCACCTCTTCCACCATGTTATTGGAAGAGTTGTTGTGTCAACTTTTTTTTAATGCAGAGCATGTCGATGGTGGTTAAACGGCTTGTTGCCGATGATTTTTTTCTCTCTCTCTTCTTTTAAAATTTACAAGTTGATTATCTTTGTTTTTCTAACATTTCAACTTCCACACTCATTCTTTTACATATTCATTAAAAAAAATGTAATTACTTTAGCGTACGATGGAGATATTAAAAGATGGATGCTATCTAATTATCAGTACAATACCATAATCTCATGTCTCACGTACCTAAACTTGTATCAGCTTAATTCAAGACAGGATCGATTTCTTGTAGGGCCAAAGTCAGGATCAGGAGATCGATCGATAGCAATCGCATAGAAGGAAAGCAGAAACAAGGGTGATTGAAGCAAAACAAAACAACATGGCTAATTAAGGGACCTGCAATCCACCCCATGATCTTAGCCATGCTCCCAAGCTAGGGGAAGCACCCCTGACCCTACCACTCCTGTTACTATGCGTGCTGCTGCCGGCCATACGGTCCCTTCAACATTTATCAATTATTTCAAGTTCGGTGAAGGACAGACACATCTATTTATTTAAGAACTAAGAGATAGCTTCCATCAATCTCTTAATTCCTTTCCCACCATTTGAAGGCAACTTGAACATGAGATCTCGAGTTCTTATTACTAAAAATCTCAGATTGATTTTAACCATTATTATTAAATCTTGCCGACGACCTGACAGATAGATCAACTCGATAAGAAATAAAATCAAACAAATCCTTTAAGTAAAACCTAGATATAATGTGACGTAAAATGTAGTAATTCTTAAAATAGTAAACCTATATATATATATATATATATATATATATATATATATATATATATATATATATATATATATCACTGATCCCACTTCTTGTACTGAAGGGAAGTGCTGCCTTTCATAATTCTTAATTAGATAAGATTTTTGAGAAGCAAATGAGATAGAATTTGATTGAGAAAAGAAGGGAGACATAAGTGAAGAGAAGACAAACCAGTTCTCTTTGTTGTCGGCAGAGCAGGCAACAATGGTGCCTCTACTTCTTCTGCGTCTACCCCCATTTTCTTTCAAGATAGCTCACTAGTTTGTGAAGAATCCTCCTCGGCGACCAATCTTATAGCCCACAATGTTTCTTTCAAAAATTTATTTTTTTATTTTAAAATTAAATTTTTTTATATATATTAGAGAATAATATAAATTATATATTAAAAAATTAATTAATAATTTAAACTTTTAAATTAAAATCATTCTTTAATATAATATTAAAATAAATTCAAATCTTACAACCCTCTTTCTCATCTCTATAAACCAAATCTTAGTAATGATTCATAATAATATATTTTAAGAAAAAAAAAATATATTAAAAGGAAGATAAAATGCTGGAAAGAAAAAATAAATAAATAAAAGGATCATAATTGGTTAAGCTGTCAATTTAAAATACAAAATGTTAGGTACTTTTGGAATATTTGACAATCGACCAAAAAAAAAAGGGTGATGTGCAGAGCTCACAAATTAAGCTCATTAGTCAATTCTAACATAATTAAGAAAAATAAGAAAGAATTTTCTTTCTTTTGTTACAAAGGAAAATTTTGAAAAATATATACTTTAAGTGCTTGTGAATTTAATGAACTAAAAAAGTAGTATGTACCAGGATTTAGCATAAACAATATAGATATTGTTGTATCAAAGTGTTTTATGCTAAAATTTATTTACTCAAAAAAAAAATCCATAAATAAAGAGCCAAGAGAAGGATGATCTATCATAAAAGCTTATCAAAAATCAAAACTTACGAGAGAGAGGGTCTTTCAAGATAGTATATTTAATTTTTTTAGGCTTCTAGACTCAAGAAATTTAAAAAGATATAATATCTATTCTCTTGAGCTCAGTTACGTGTTACACTCAAGTGCATATAGGTTTGACAATATACCAGCTCAACTCTCATGAGTTTAGCTATATGTCAGGTCCAAGTGTATGAGGTCTGAAAAGATACCAAACTCAACTCTCTTGGACTTAGTTACGCGCTCAGCCCAGGTGCCTCTAGGCCTAGAAGAATGCTATGCTCAATATTTTTGGGTCTAAGATCGCTCCAAATCCAAACATACAAAATGAAAATCTAGGGTTATCATCTCCATTTATCCTAGTTGTGTAAAAAGTCCTCTAAGAGATGGATATATATCCATCAATATTAATGTTGATTATAAGAATTATCTCATCGATATTAATGTTGTGTACGAGATGTCATAGGACCACCTTCTATAGACACATGGTATTCGCATCAACATTAATGTCATGTAAAAAGAAACTTAATGGACTCCCTCCCCACTTGGATGTGAAAAGGAAAAAGATTGTTGACCTTTTAAACAAAAAGAAAAAAATTCAAGATATAAAGGTTATAAATACTCTCTGAACGATCTAAGTAAAGAATTCAGAATCTTTACTCTTTTACTACATATTCTCAACATTTATCATGCAAGAACTAAAAACAAACATGTTTGTTCTTAAAATTTAATACTCATTTATTATAATTCATCACTATAATATCACTGGTGACATCAAAAAATCCTAAAATTCCACCAAAAAAGATTGTTTTGTAGGAATCCAGGCCTCTGTCACCAACCATCTAGGCTATCAGTTTTGAAAAATAAAAAATTAACATAAACATGTGATTATCCCTGATTCAAAAGCTTAGAAACCCAGGTTTGTAGCATACTCGATTATGGAGCATGAACATCATGTGGTATGAAAATATTATTCATATAAAGTTAATGGAGAACAATATCTTTGCTCCTCTTCACTCTATCGAAGTTAAGAAAACTGAAAATAAATAAATTCGGTGAGGATATATAACCTTCTCGTTAACTTCAGATTTTTCTCTGTAGCCCCCTCATAAAAAATAAAAAGAAGGAGAAGAAGATTCATTGAGGGAATTGGAAAACAAGAAAATGTAAATGGGTTAGTATTGGAGGAGCCTCCCAAGTTTGGTACATGGGTATTCTAAGTTTATGAAGGCTAGCACATATCTATCTCCTGGCTAGATGAAGAAGAGAAGACGATGCTAAGTAAAAGAACATTGGAGGTCGCGAGCATCATAGGTATGGAGCCAGACATTTGATACTGGATGTGGCGGCCCAGAGATAGCAGCATAAACGATGACACGAAGAAGTTCAGAGAAATCATTAGGGCATTCACATACTATCAACAAGTCCATTCCTGTAATTGGTATATAAAAAACCCATGTTTGGAGAAAAGAAAAAAGGTATTCTACAATTTGGCACTTATCAATCCTTCAATTGATCCAATCAAAGCAAATGCAGTAACCAAAAGGCAGAACATGGTATAGGCTCGAAGCATGATCCATTTAGTTGTCCATGCTTCAATTTTTCTCTGCTTAAAGTACATCTCCACGGGAAAATATATAGTTAAGGGCCAAAAAGTCAACCCTCCCATCACTCCAATAACTTGGTTGAAGTAAGGAAAGATCACTGCAATAGTGGTTGTTGATATGACATAGGTTGTTCGGAGACAAAGCCTCGGGAGGTTGATTTGGAAAGTTGGAAACCATGGAAGTTTGTAGGTGGGATTTATGTGTGTAAACTGGATGTTTGGCCACTTCTCCGCAATCGACTTCTCAATGTTGGCAAAAAATGTTTGACTGAAAACCTGTCAAGATCTGCAACAATGAAGCTGCCTTTCTTGTTGTCTCGAAGAGATTTGTAAGCAAATGAAAAATATTCTCTAGGAGTACCTGATAGCTTCCAACTAGATGAATCACAATACAAGCATTAGCAATGTTGATAAGCCAATAGTATCGTCCAGAAAATAATCCAAATCCAGCCAGGAGGTTTCCCGGAGTATCTTCTCCAAAGGCTGCGTAACCAAAGCCTCCACAGCATAGGTAGAAAAATGTTGTACCGGTCATTGCTATCATCGAGGCCTTCTTCATTGTCTTGTTCTCTGATGGGGGTGATCTTAAAGTGTCCTTCATATTTCATGAAGTTCCATCATCTATATAATTGTCTTACAGGATCGCAAAATTGTATCATGTTGTGTTTTAGAACAAAACTTGCCTATTCAGAATCGGGATTCAAACCTGGATTTTGATAAGGATAAGGGAACATGGATATGCAAATGCGATATCGCCAAGAGCTTGAGATATACCAGCTACACTGTGAGTTGAGGATCCAGTGATGCTACCCTTGACATATCCATTTCCTGTAATTTTGGAGACTAGTAAATATTATGTGATATACATATGGAAAACCGATAAAAAGACAGCTGATTTGCAGCTGATTCACCATCCTACCTATTACTTCGGCAAAACCAAGTGCAAATACAATAAAAGAATAGGTGAATGACATGACTGCAGCAACAACTGATAGAAATTTTATGCTGTTGAAATCTGGTATTTGGGACAACAGAACCTGAGCAGCTCCAAATAGCAGCATATATAAGGTGTCTCCATATTCACAAGCAGCTCCATGTCCTTGTTTGTGGTAACAGTTTGATTTCTGAATCTCCCTTTCATTAGAAAATGTAATAGCAATAGTATCTTAGCTACATACAAGAAAATATCATAAAATAAACAGCGCAGAATCACGGAGTAGTCTGTTTCTTCTTCAGTAAAGTAGTCAAGGACAACGCTCATTTTTCACAGATGAAAATGAAAAGGAAATAGAAGCATTGAAATTGAATATGGGGTTTGAGAGCAGCTAGACAACGAACCTCATGCTGATAGCAGCAGTAACAGTATATGCAATTCCTATCCCACATAAGCCTACTTGTTGAAGAAAGCCACAAATCAAAGCATTCTTTTCTCCTGAATCCATGACATGAAATTGAATTGAGAAATTATTAAGAAAAAAAGTTACATGTGGTGATTAACTTCCTTGTGCTGTGTGTTACCTAATATTATATGAACAGCTTCACGGTAAGACCGGTTTCTTGAGGGGCCAAATTCAGGATCCGGGGATCGATAGCTATCGCAGAGAAGAAAAGTGGAAAGAAGAGTGACTGCAGCAAAAAACAACATGGCCAAGGGACCTGCAATCCATCCTAACTGAGCCATGCTCCATGCTAGTGATAGCACCCCTGACCCTACCACTCCAGTTATTATGTGTGCCACCGCAGTCCATGCGGTCCCTTCAAGATTTACAAGAAGATGAATACATATATGTGCATTATTTACATGTAAGATGATTCTGAGAAGCCAACTGAGTGAACTAGAATTGGAAGGAGGAAGAAAGAAAGAAGACAAACCAGTTCTCTTGATTGAAAATGGATTGCACAGTATTGTTGACTTGGATGGGATCTGATCAGAAGTCAACAATAACGGTGTCTGTTGATGCTCTTCTGCTTCTTCTCCCATGGCCATGGCCTTTCAAGTATATTCTTACTGGCTAGAGCTAGCTAAAAACATTGCAAGAGTTCGTTTCATAAGCCTGGTTTCTTGGAGTTTAGTGTTAGAAAATTAATATTTGCCCTACAGTAGTATTTTGTTTTATCTTATCCTTTCGTTCTATCTTATCTTCACCTATCCGAATATATTAACAATATCTTGGTACGATGAACCAAACGACATATCTACAATGATAATTTATTTAAATCATTCCTTTATATATATATATATATATATATATATATATATATATATATATATATATATATCTTTGATATTAGTATAAAATAATTATGGGAAATTACAACAATTTTCTTGGACTTTCATAAAATTATACTCATCATTCAAAATAAGTTTGAATATTTTTTAGATACTCCATTTGAATTTTAAAAAAAAAAATACTATAAAACCCCTCTTTTGTGTATACCCAAAATTACCTTAATTAATTATTGTTTTTTTTTTTAAAAAAAGATAAGTTAAGACCTAAACACAAACCCTGGAGACTGATTAAAAAAACAAAATTGACTAAAATTAAATGGTGAAATTAATATCCTTCATCTACCCAAAAAACAATCATGATAATCTTACGAACCATATTCCTGATTAATTATGAAAATAATAGGCAAAAAATTGTCAATCGATCTTCTACTAATTTGATGACATAGACTAAAATTATTTTTTAAAAGTACCAATCAAATCCACTTAAATTTAGGAAACCTGAAGAGAACGAAGTTTTGCAGCAAAAATCATAAATGCAGGGATGATGAGATTTAATAGTTTTTTAAACAAAAATTTTTATCGGTATTTACACTAATATTTTATTTATAATTATTTTACCTATGAAATTATGAACAAAAATCGTATATTGGAGAAATGTTTATTGGTAAATTATGATCTATCAGTAAATCCATCATTAATAAATTTACTGATGGTTTTATAGACGGATCATGCTAATAAAAAAAAATATTAATTTTCTAATAGTGATAAAATATTTTGAAAATGAAAAAAAAGGCTAGAAAATTCTTGACAGGCATGATTTGGGGAAAAAATGAAAAATATATCGAAGAAGATGCTAAGATTTATGGAAGGGACTCACAAAACGATTCACTCCTTTGAAGACTATATAAGTTTACAATTCTAATATAACAATTTAGAATTTTAGATTGAAAGGTACATGACTATACATACTCTTGCATGATAGCACTTCATTGCTGCATCAAGGATCGATATATTCTTGAAAATGACAAGGCAGAAAAATGGATTTGGAGTTTAACATTAATTGGATACATATTATTTCCTTTTTCTATTTGTTTTTCATTTTTCTTTTCTTTTTTGGAAAATAAAGTGAAAGCCCGAATCATAGAACAATCTCCAAAAGGACCCAATTAAATAATAATAATAATAATAAGAAGAAGAAGAAGAAGAAGAAGAAGCCTTTCAGCCAAATTTGGCACTTATAATTCCTTCAATTGACCCAATTAAGCCTACAATTGATACAAGCAAGCAAGCCAAACTAAATGTTCTAAGAACGATCCATTTTCTTGTCCATGCCTCTATTTTATTCTGCACAAAATACATTTCTACTGGGAAATATATGGCCAAGGGCCAAAAATTCAAGGCCCCCAAAAGTCCCAAAACTTGGTTGAAGTAAGGGAAGACAGCGGCAACTGCTGTAGTTGACACAACATATGCAGTTCGAAAACATATTCTGAAGAGATTGATGTGAAAAGAAGGCAGCAATGGGAGTTTGAAGTTGTAGAATTTGTTCACAAATCCATTACTTGGAAACTTCTCTGAGAACCAACGTTCTGCGAACTCGAATACTGGCTGGCTGAAGAGCTGACAGAAACAAGAAATATGGAGCATAGTTACTCAAAATTCAATGGAAACACCAAGCATGTTAGCATTTAGCTTGTAGCAATTTGATATAAAGAGGAAGTACCTGATATCCCCCCACCAAATGTAGAACAACGCAAGCATTCGCAAAGTCGATGAGCCAGTAAGGCTCATAAAATCCAAATCCTGTCAAAAGATTTCCAGGGGTGTTGTTGCCAAAAGCTGCATATCCGAAGCATCCACAGCAGAGGTAAAAGAATGTTGTCAAGATCATTGCAATCATCGATGCCTTCTTCATGGTCTTGTTCTCAGGTGGAGGTGACTTCAGAGTATCCTTCATTCAACAATATTCTTACTTCATTTTACTTCTGATTTGCAAGTGACATAACTTGTTGGATATTGAATTCTAGATAAATAGATGGCAGACCTGAATTTCTAGAAGAACAAGTGCATATGGATAGGAATAAGCAATGTCCCCAAGAGCTTGGAAGGCTAGCCATAGTTTTTTAGCTCTAGTAGAAGCTGGGGCACCTGCAATGCTACCCTTGATCATCCCATTTTCTGCAATTAGAAAGAAAGAAAAAAATTAAGGCAACTCTACAAAAGAATGTCAAACATGATATTTTTTCCTACTACATATTCGTTGCAAAAGTACAGGTGAATATGATAAAATTTTATCTGATAATGCATAGTCTGCATCTTCAGATTGATACAGCAAGAACAAGCACCTACCTATTACTTTAGCAAAGCCAAGTCCAAACCCTGTAAAAGAGTAGGCAAAGGACATGATTGCAGCAATGACTGAAAGCCATTTTATGCTATGGAAATCAGGTATCTGTGATGCTACAATCTGAACAGCTCCAAACATCAGCATATTGGGAATGTCCTTGTGTTTACATGGTGCAGCATGACCCTTATCATGATAACAGTTTGATCGTCGAATTGCGCTGCAATGATATGAATTATGGAATCAACTAATAATCAGAAGACAAAGAAGGAAAAGCAGATGCAGAGTTTACATAAACAGTGGCTCAAATTTCCCTATTAATGAAACACAGCAAGCTGACAATGATGGTGCTTGATATATGGACAAAAACAACGAGGCATAAATCACGAATTCACCATGGAAGTACCTCATACAAGTTGAAGTGGTAATAGCATAAGCAATGCCAATCCCATACATGTACAGATATTGAAACATACCACAAAGGCATGTCTGAGTTTTGCCTGAAACATCACCGCACAAAATTAGGAGGCTTATAGAAAGTAGATTATCTGAACATTTCTAGAAATGAACAGATAGGGAATATAAGAAGCTTTCTGTTTGTAAGGAGAGGGTGTTCTGCTACCAAGATTCACTCTAACAGCATCCATGTAAGAGTAGTTTCGTGTTCCGGTTACAGGGTCAGGACATCTGTAGCAACCAGAAAGGAGCACCACAGAGACATAGGTGACAATAGCGAAACAAAGCATGGCAATTGGACCTGCTATCCATCCTAGCTGTGCTACACTCCAAGCCAAAGATAGAACACCAGAGCCGATAACAGCAGTAATTATATGAGCTATGCAACTCCATAAGGTTCCTGGTTCAGTTTCTCACAGGGGTAAATTCAAGATAACACAAAATATATAAAATAGAATTGAAAGTTGGAAGTGTCATCACCAGTTCTTCTTGTACGCCCATCATCATCGAGCAACAAACCATTCTCTTGCTCATGTTTGACTGCCATGTCGATCAAATTCAGGGGAGGCAATGAAATTTGCTACAAATTTCCTACCTGTGAACCCAAAATAACAAAATATAAGAACCAAGTTCAACCAGATCTGAGTACATCACTAAACCCTACACATAACAATGATGTAAAACACTATACCTCATGAAACACTACGCCTTGCACACATCATGATAGTTGATGTGGTCTTTTCTCTTGGTCAGCAGTTTAGTTAATGACAACTTCAGTCTTCACTGAATATATGCTTATGTAGAATCTTTGAATATTCTTCACTGAAGATATGCTTCTGTAGAATCTTTGAATTCATGAACTTTCGTATCAGCTATACTACGGAAACCACAGAATTGGAAACTATTGCTATACCATGGAACCCACGGAACCCACGGAATTGGAAACTATTGCTATAGAGATTATAAGGCCTTGTTTGTTTCTTGGAACACTTTCCCATGTCTTGTACGGTGAACAAAGTAGTTTACTCATTTGTTAGATAAACTTGAAAAAAAAAACTAAAATAATAATAGTTTATTTTACATGGTATAAAATACTGAAAATTAAAAATATTTTTTAACAAACAAAGAAAACACATAACTCGAATCTGTTTGTGATTGGAGGTTGACCAAGAAGTTCTACCATGCAAAATATCTTAACACAAGTTGATTAAAGAATGGGATATACATCCAAAGGAAAACACTGTTCCTCCACTGAGAAACCATGGGTTGTAACAATGTTTTTCCCACCCTTTGTTTTAACAATAATTGCAAATAAAAACAAAGAACACAGGATTGCAGAAAGATTGTGGAAGGAAGTACTATTCAAAGTTGATTTTAACAGTGTTTTCACTATCTTTTATAATCAAAGCCTTCATTCCTATTCTCCCATTAAAAATACACACCCCACGAAATATGGAAGGAAGGAGGAGAAAACTGAGGGATTTAGGGAAAAGGAGATCCAGGAAACATGGAGGGAAAGAGGGGAAGACAAACTTTATATCCCTGGGATTACAAGAAAGCACTCCTCTCTTGCCTGGCTCATGTGAATCAAGGGATCTCCTTATAGCTTGTCATAGAAACTTAAAATATCAGTTTCTTAAAATACTATTTCTACTTCATTCTAGAACTGGTACATGTGCTTCTCTAGGAGAAGGCAAAGAAAAGCTGGTTTGAGTGAAATGCAGATCAATGGAGTTAATGGTTGAGAATGATGACAGTAAGGAGGAAAGGGTGAACAACCATAAGAAAAAGAGAGTCACCTCGATGCATCTGAAAAATTAACAGCAGGTTTTGTTTACTATGATGAATTTCTTATTCTAATTTTTGTTCTGTGAATTTTGAGAGTTTGGCCATTTCTTTTTCCTTGGATAGGGAATTATAGTAATTTCTTGCAGGAGCTTAACATTCTGTTTTCACATCCTTTGCAACAAAAATCATTTTCACATCGCTATTTATATATCTCTCTCTCTAACAAACAGTTGTTTTTCCCCAGCTTCCATATCATATACATCTAGCTTATATCTTTTTCTGACAATATTGATGGTTGGCTGCCACAGCTTTTGCTTGCATTTACACTCTTTTTTTTTTTTTTTTTCGTTTGGCATCTCTTCATGCTATGATTATGCGCTGAACGTTGCTGGTTCATATTCCAATCATGTTTAAATTGTCAGAGCTACAACATGACCGAACCCACTAGATAGATCAGTTGAGAGTGGCTGTTGTGTTAAAGAACAAAGTCAGTGACGTAACCATATCAGTTTATTATCTATGATATATATTAAATATTATTCATGTTTTTGTTAATATTATTTTTAGGATTTTAGTTTTTGTTAACATGTCGATCTTGTTGAGAGTTCTTGTTATTTCCTTTATTTATATGTTTTGCTTGCATTCAAGGTTTTTCTTTTTATTTTTTTAATTCAATATCTTAAACGTTCTATTATTACACTATTTTATTTAAAAATAAATTTTTATATTATAATAAGTATTATGAATTTTTATTTGTTTTTATTGCTGGTTTTAAAGAATATTTTAAAAGTTTATGAAAAACTATAAATTTTTATATAATTTGTTTAATGAGAAGTATATTTGACGCTTAGTATACGTAGAGTGTCATTATGGCACCACTCTAGCATTGCTTGTCACGGACCAGGAATTCGGGTCATGAATATATCAAATGTAAATTAATACAATGATGAATCACTATGAACACGTCATCTAAAAAAAAAAAAAGATGTCGAGACGAATTAAATGATGCGGCATAAGCATGACTATGACCACCGGTGTCAGCTGCACGCGTCACCTGAAGATAGAGGAGTAGCTGGCATGTTTGACCGCTTCAACAACTTTTTCTCTTTTATTTTATTTTGACAAAGACAAAAATGGTCATGGAATTAAATGATAATAACAAAAAAACTATTATGAAATTACTACTAAGCCCTAAAGTCAAGGCTAATAAAATAAAAATCCTATAAAGCCCCTGGATCCAAGGTCAATATTTTAAAATTTTAAGGGTGATATAGTAATTTAACTATTACAAAAAATTAAAAAAAAAATAATATTACCCCCAAACAAATTGATAAAGGATGACAAATTAATCTCATAAGAAGATTTTTTTTACCCCTAAAAGCCAGTTCATCACATTTTCTATCAATAATAAAATTATAATTTTACTATTATAGTCCACATTAAATCAAAGACATATCTAATCCCACATGTTTTAGGTTTTGTAACAAAACTCTTCTTTGTTATTTTTTCGTTGTAGTTGGAATTATGATTATGAATTCTCTTAATTATATTTCAATTGATAAATAACCCTAAAAACGTTTAATTGAGTTTAATGAATATGTTTAGATAAGTAGGTGTAATAAAAATAAATTCAACTTGAAATATGTATGGAAACATTTTTTTTTTTTAATCTTTAATGGGGTAAAATATAAGTTAACACTTTTTTCACAAGTATGATCAGATATAATATTATTATTACATGGATAATACAAGAATAATATATATATATATATATATAAAATTTATTATTATATAAAAATAAATTACTTCACTTATTTACAGATAATTGAGCTATCATTTGTTCCAAGTCTTGGAGTCAGAATTCGTATTGGAGGCCATGATTATGATGGTCTTTCGCATGCGTCAAGTGTGCCATTTATCATGGTTGACTTGTTCAATATGAGGTCTATTACTGTTCAATATCATGGTGCTTGGATGATGTCAGGTGCTAAACTAGGGGAAGTTTATTATAGAATTGCTGAAAAGAGCAAGATTCATAGCTACCCTGCAGGAGTTTGTCCAGCAGTTGGTGTTGGAAGCCATTTAAGTGGAGGTGGATATGGTAACTTAATGAGCAAATATGGTTTCTCTGTTGATAATATTGTCGATGCAGTAGTGGTTGATGCTAGTGGTGATGGTTTGGATAGAGAGCGGGAGGGGGGGATCTTTTCTGAGCTATCAGAGGAGGTGGTGGAGCTAGTTCTGTTTCATGGAAAATTAGACTAGCTCAAGTCCCTTAAACTGTCCCTGTTTTTAGAGTTGAAAGGACATATTTGGAGAAGGTGCATAAGATGTTGCTGATAAAACAGATGAAGATCTCTTTATAAGGGTGGTCTTGAATCCAGTTGCTAGGAAGGGGCAAGTGGCTATCAAGGCCAAATTCAATGCTTTGTTTCTTGGAGATGCACAACGACTTGTTTCTCTAATGGATGAGAAGTTTCCTGAATTGAGTCAGTATTGTTTTGGTCTAATTATCAAACTTGTACATCTAGAGATGTTTTTCTTGAGAGACATTCAACAAAAGAGAAGTGCTTGAAGAGGAAATCGGACTGCGTGCAAGAGCCTATTTCAAAGACTGATCTTGAATGAATGTGGAAGAACATGATCCAATTGCAAAAACCAGTTTTGACATTCAATCCTTATGAAGGAAAAAAGAGTGAAGTTTCAGAACTTGACACTCCATTTCCACATAGAGCGGAGAACATTTACAAAATCCAGCATGCAGTGAGTTGGAAAGAAGGTGTTGAAGGTTTGGATCGCAACTTGGATCTTATCAGAAAGCTTTATGATTATATGACACCTTTTTGTGTCAAAATCATCAAGATGTTCATATCTAAATTACGGAGATATTGATCTGGGAATCAATGAAATTGGTAATGCTAGTTATGAGCAAGCTAGCAGTTGGAGTATGAAGTATTTCAAAGGCAATTTTGACAGGTTGATGCTAGTAATGGTGGATCCAGGTAACTTCTTTACGTATGAACAAAGCATCCCATCCCTTGCAGCTGCTTCTTGGAAGAATAGAATGTCTGAGTAGGTTCCCATTTATTTAAATATTAATAGGTTTCTAAGAGCAGCTCTGGAGTATTTTATATTTTACCAATGTATCAAAGAGAGGGACCTCCATTCATTTCTCTGGTGAGGCTCTCCTTTTGTATTGGTTATAGGATTCTGGTGTTGTATACCATGCAAAATCGTTCTTTTTTAGAAGGTGATTCTTATGAATATTGTAATAGTTTTGAGGTGAATTTATATAATTTTTTTTTTGTCTCTGTTGTTTTTATTTTTTTTTATCTCAAGACAGTAACCAAATGTTTTTTCTCGGATATGATAACTCAAGTTTTCTTTAGAGTCCTAGCTAATTAATGGTGTCTTTTTAGCTCAAATTCTTCTACTGTGTCTATAACATCTATGGTATCATAGGTTGAAAGAGAGGATTCTTCACCAACTTCCCATGAAACTGCATGCTTATTCTCAATATTAGTTTAGTTTCCTTCTAGCAAAGCAAGAAATCTCATCCTAATATTAGAACAGGACAGGAAGACAAGAGGCATAATATTCTCATCTTCCAACACAACATGTGATTACTAGTAGTCTATTGGCAGAAAGATCTCAGCAATAGCAGTCTCAGCCAAGTTTAGCACTTATAAGTCCCTCAATTGACCCAAGTAAGCCTGCTATTGTTATTAGCAAGCAAGCAAAGCTAAATGTTCTCAGCACAATCCATTTTCTTGTCCAAGCACCTATTTTCTTCTGCACAAAGTACATTTCCACAGGAAAGTATATTGCCAAAGGCCAAAAGTTCAAGGCTCCAAGCACTCCCAAAACTTGGTTGAAGTAAGGGAAGGCCATTGCAACAGCAGTAGTTGATGCAACATATACAGTTCGGAAACATAGCCGGAAAAGATTGATATGAAGAGGACGAATCAATGGAAGTTTGAAGGAATGGAAGTTATTCACAAAACCACTGCTTGGAAATTTCCTACTGAACCATCCTTCCACAAATGCAAACACAGGCTGACTATATATCTGCAAACAGAACACATGAAAATATCTAAACCATATGAGCAACCTAATCGATTTTATAAAAAACTTATAGATTTCTCAGATATTTGGAGGAAGCTCTATGCTATCAGAAAAGCACTATGATGATATGATCACAGTAAGAAAATGTATTATTAGACCTTTAACTTCATGATTATGAAATAATTATATTTTTTTAACAGATTACTACTGCATATTTTAAGGAGAAAATGATCTCTGCAGTGAGGAATTAGATATGTAAAGAAATTCAACATTTTGAGCAGAAACAAAAGCGTGACAAGGTCAAGAATTAAAGACTGTGTAATGAAAATTTGATACCTGATATCCTCCCACCAAATGAAGAACAACGCAAGCATTTGCTAAATCGACGAGCCAGTAAGGCTCAAAGAACCCAAACCCAGTCAAGAGATTTCCAGGTGTATTGTTGCCAAAGGCTGCGTATCCAAAGCATCCACAACATAGGTAAAAGAAAGTTGTGATGAAGATTGAAATCATGGAGGCCTTCTTCATGGTCTTATTCTCTGGTGGAGGTGACTTCAAAGTATCCTTCATGCAAAAATTTCTTAATTCACTTCAGTCCCCAAAAATTTGTTATTAGCTGCTACTGCAGAAAATGAGTTGCTGCAACGAAATTGAATTTCGAAAAGTATAAGCCAAACCTGTATCTCAAGCAGAATGATCGAGTATGGATAGGCAAAAGCAATGTCCCCCAGTGCTTCAAATGCTAACCATAACTTATTGGCAGTAGTGGCAGCTGAGACTCCAGCAATGCTCCCCTTAATCGTCCCATTTTCTGCAATCAGATAAGTTTTAGAGATGAAGTAGCTTCTTCTCCCAATTTATTATCCATGCTTATCTTACATACTATGTCTGATTACCAGATAAAAACTGAACAGTGATTCAAGGCCCCGTGGGGACTGGAGAGTTACTCATTTCTCTAGTCCGAAAAATTCTAAATTCTCTATGCTCAGGTTTCTGTTCTTTTCAATACAGAAACACAGTAGAGAATTGAGCTTCGAGAGCTGTTTGCTGTAAGCTACTGAAAAGATTGAGTCTTTTCTAGCAGAGCATGATGTCTACTGAAAAGAAGTGGCCAGATTCGCAGCAATACCTATAACTTGTGCAACACCAAGTCCAAATCCGATAAAAGAGTAGGTAAAGGACATGATTGCTGCAATTACCGAGAGCCATTCCATGTTATGAAAATCAGGAATCTGTGACACTAGTATCTGAACAGCTCCAAATAGCAGCATATAAATAGCGTCCCCATATTCACATGAAGCTTTATGCCCTTCTCTATGGTAACAGTTTGATCTTTGAATTGCTCTACATTGAGAGGGAAAAAAAAATATGTATAATCAGACAGAAGTACCTTCATCGAAAACATGAAATGAATATAGACACAGATATATTGAGACTTAATGTTGCAATGGCATTAATCCAAAACAATCTTCAACACAAGGGATGAAAAAAGGCGTAAATCACAGAATTTAGCGAGGAGGTACCTCATACTAGTTGAAGTAGTAATAACATAAGCAATACCAGTTCCATACATGCTCACATATTGAAGCAAACCACAAAACCATGTCTGTGTTTTACCTGAACTATCACTACATCAAGTTAGGAAGCATATAAGGCATATCCTAAGTGAAAAATATACAGGGATTCACAAGACAAGTTACAAAGGTAAAGGGCAGGTGTTAAACTACCAAGATTAACTCTAACAGCATGCATGTAAGAGTAGTTTCGTGTTCCTGTTATGGGGTCAGGGGACCTATAGCAATCGGAAAGGAGGAAAGCTGAAACATAGGTGACAATCGCAAAGCAAAGCAAGGAAACTGGCCCTGCTATCCATCCTAGCTGTGCAGTACTCCAAGCCAAGGACAGAACTCCAGATCCAATAACAGCAGTAATAATATGAGCAACGCAACTCCATAAGGTTCCTGGTTGAGTTTTCCAGAGGCACCAGATTCAATATTGAATTGAAAAAAAGGCAGTGAACTTAAATTACAAAAACTGGTCTTTGGAAATTTCTTTACCAGTTCTCAATGAATGCCCATCATCATCACAGCAACCATTTGCCAGTTCAAGAGGATGTTGGACTGCCATGACTATTCAATTCACGACAGGAAACTATGTTCACTAAAAGTTTTCTACAACCTGGATAGCCAAAAGAAAGGGCCTAAGTACTCTTAACTGTTTCTGAATAGAACACGACAACTAGCTACATGAAAGAAGCTACACAATTAGATCCTTTGTGGCTAGCGTTTCTACAAAAATAACATTAGAGAAGAAAATTCAATGCTGTATTCTTTGTGGAGGAAGAGTACAGCTATACTAAGCAGGAAATGCCATAAAGATAGCAACTTATCGAGATAATACAAAGAAAAAGAGTAGCAACTTCTATTCAAGGTGCAATATGTTCTCGATCAAACGAGTTGATTATAACATGCGCGATTATAACATCAATTAGTTGGTTTTATTAAAATCGGTCAATCAACAAGGACTGATTTCTAATATCTTACAGATCCTACCAAGTTGGGAAATGGACCAAGTTTATATCTAGCTGATGTGTGAAAGAGAAGCAAAGATGAAAACCATGAAATATACTTGACACTGTGAGACTATGACTGCTTGCCACTCAATTTGGAAATATTTCAAAGCAATGCTCTAGCTTCTTTGCAGCCAAGAACTTCTGGAAGGCAATATTTATAAGGGTTTTGGAAGGATAACATGACAGCTCACAATAATGCAATGAAATTGGCAGTCATCTTCATGTTGGCATATCCATTGCCCTCTTTACTTACTTCACATCCAACTTTACTACTTTTGTAAGGATTTTAACAGTATCTTCAATACGGGACCAAAGAGGTGGGTGAGCAGTCTTCTTCTATGACAAATCATTCAAAGTAATAGCTAATTATTTTCATGTTTGAAAGAAAAACTCCCATTCCTATTAGCCGGTAAAAGCCATTTCCTTTTTCATCACAAAAAGGTTAGTGACACCTATAAGTTTGGTGCTTGTTCCATCACAACCACTTCTCCTAGAATGTTTCATTTGGATGTTTCTTTTCCTTCTGTAATGACCATGCAATCATGAATCAAGAGTTCAACTAAAAACTGGAGAAACATCAAAATTGCTTGCACGAATCTTCACAATCATAATTAAATCTTGGTGGGAAGCATGATTCTGACCACAGTAGTCCAAAAAATCACATTCTTTTCCTGTAATTTTCACTCTTAAAATGATAGCATACAAGAAGTCAAACTTTCTACCATGAAAATGGCCACTGTCTCATTTTTCTTGGATATTCATGTTCACTGCCCTAACAACGGCAACATAAATGACACATAAAGAGCATATATGTTTGTGTGTGTGTGTGTGTAGGGGGGTAAACAGGAAAGAGCAAGCTGTTAGATTTTTGAAGGTTATAAATCCTGACCAGACTCCTACCATAGAATATGCCGACAGAGGTTATGGGAATAGATACTTGCTCACATACTTGCAACTATGAGTAGAATGCATGCCGCCCCGTCCTCTATCCTCTCTTCGGTAGTGTTTGGCATTGTGGTAGCGGTTATTTTTCAAAATGTTTTTCACATGAAAATGGATCAAAATAATTTTTTTTATTTAAAAAAAAATTAACATCATTACATCAAAATAATCTAAAAACACCAAAAAAAAATTAATTTGAAGCAAAACAATAATTTTTTTGAAAAACACTGTCACACCGCAATAACAAACAGACCTGTTTTTCCTTTGTTTCCCTCTACACAAGTAATCGATGTTTTTGTTTTTGTTTTATTTCTTTGTTTGGATAGTGAAAGCACACCAGTATAGGAGGAAGATGTTTATGTCTGCATCAGAAGTGCCAAATTGAAAAAAGCAAAAAAGGAGAGAAGACTTGTAGAAGACTTGCTTTGTAACATTATTATCCCACTTGTCAGCATGCTTGGATTTTTATGTCTTTATTTTCAGATAAAAAAGCCTCCAAAGCATCTTCTACAATGGTCCTTGAAAGTACTGCCTCATAAAAGCAGAGGAATCTGGGCTGCTCAGACTGTTATCATTGGCCATAGATTGATATTTTCTGAAGTTTCTGTGCACCATTTTAGCTTTTGTGGTCACTCAAGAATCCTTTTTTTTCCTTTTATTTTTGAGGGTCAAAAACTCTCGAGAAATACAGTAAATCTTTCGGTTTCTTAAAACAAGTTCCAGTGAGTTTGAGGTAGCATTCAATATGATTGCTTTACCAATCCCCTGATGTGCATCTCTACAAAACATCATGGAGAAAGAAATACTTCTTAGCATTCCCTACGCATGCCTACTCTGCTAAGGTTTATGCTTTTGAGATTTTCCATTTGTTTGTCCCACAGAGAAGAAATTGTCTTCCTGGTGAGAAAAACAGAAACTTCTTCCATTGTCACTAGTTCTTTCCCTATAAGAACTACAAAAAAAGGAGGCTTGGCATTGACAGAAAGACAAAAGAAAAGGTTAGCATATGTAAGGCTCAGAAAATATATTGCCCCCCAACATGAAAAGCAATCTTCATGGACCATGTAGTTTGATTGGGTCAATCAAAAGGTGTGAACCATGGCATGTACCAAAAAGAAGTGGCATCTTGGCTATTCTATCATCAAATCTCACTTTGTTGACAGGATTTTCTCTGAAACTTCAGAACTTTTAAGACATTTTGTGATTTGCCAAAGATACTTGCTTGTTAAAGCAATCAAGTGGTATCTTTAGTTGCACTCACTAATATTAAGAGCATCTCAATCAAAATATATAACAAATCTCAGAGACAAAGATGTGAAATTCTTCTTTGGATAGGCAAATTCTTCCTCAAGAAATATTCATGAAAAACAACAGCTCACTAAGATTAAGTTCACCAGAGACAAAGATGTGAAATTCTTCTTTGGATAGGCAAATTCTTCCTCAAGAAATATTCATGAAAAACAACAGCTCACTAAGATTAAGTTCACCTGAGAATGGACCACTGGGGCAATGAATCACAAGGGTGCAAGTTTTCTAATAATTAGAGCAGTCACTTGGCAAAAACTAGAAGTAGTTGGAAGGACAAGACAAAATGAAATTCTTGCTTGTAACTCGAAGTTATCTAGCATCAATAAAGCATAGAACAACTCAAGATTTTGGCTGCATGTTTTTCAAGTTTCTCAAACAAGTTCATCATATAGAAAATTAGGAAGGAAGCAGAGAAGGGTTGAAGTCTCACACCTTATGCTACCAGCAGAAGTAATGGTATAGGCAATTCCACACCCATATAAGCTCTCCTCGGCAAATATTCCACACACTACTTGGCTTTTCTCTCCTGAAATTGAATTGTCTATGTTGTCAGAATTCTGAACTCACTACTTCATTATAAAATAAACAGTGAGCAGTTTAAGTGCACTAGAGGCCACTGATTATTTAAGGAATCAGTAAGACAACAACTGCTAGACTATAATTCAATGCCTTAGTCAATGATTGTGTGTCATACGTAACAGAAGTTGGTGAAAGGGATACGTTTTTTGCATCATAGTCAACATAATGCAACTGAAATTTAAAAATGGAACATATATTTATTGTTTGTTACTACTAATAATTAGGATGGTCCGGTTCTACGGTTTGCACTCCATATATATTCTCTCTTTTTTAAGTCGAAAAAACTCGGAGACTCGTTGGCTGATCAGGTTAGATAAAACCTAGATAGATGTGCAATCATTTTGGCATGATTATTAATTAAAAAGGAACCCAAGACAGGCCAGGATCTCGATTACATGTTAGCTAGATTGACTCAATCAATCCAAAATAGCATTATTTCAAGATTCTTATTTTAAAAATAAAAGTTTAACAAAGTTGTTTTAAAAAAGAATTGAAAACAAAGTTAAATCAAGTTTTTATTAAGTTATCGGTGGATTGATCTATTAGATCGATCAGATTTGACAATATTAATTCTCACTTTGTTTAATTTGAAACCCAATATAAATTAAATTTTGAATTAATAACTTCAACCCGCCAAAGCGAAACGAGGTTTAATAACCGTGCTTGAATCATGCTCTCGTTCATTTACGGGGACCAACACTCCCAACAGTTATACCCTTGTGCGTGGAACGATAAGAAGATGTGTATATATACTACTCACCCAAATAAAACTTGACAGCTTCCATGTAGGACCTGTTTCTGATGGGGCCATGTTCAGGATCAGGAAATCTATAGCAGTCACAAAGAAGGTACGTGGAAACAATGGTGATTGCTGCAAAAAATATCATGCATAAAGGACCTGCAATCCATCCTAGTTGAGCTATGCTCCATGCAAGTGACAATACTCCTGCCCCTATCACTCCTGTAATAACATGTGCTGTTGCAGTCCATATGGTCCCTTCAAGTATTAAAAAACAAAATAAAATCAGTCCAATATGGAAGGAAGATGGTTTTAGGGTCATCATAGCTTAATGGACCTGGATTGGGAAGTAAATGTGGCATGAAATTTCGGAACAATCAGGAGGTTCTTGTCCCCATCTTTCCAAGTATTTAATTTAAAATGAGTTGTCATATTAGTGGTGACTGGTGAGTATTCCCGCCTGTCACGAGGGTGGCCCGGGTTCGATCCCCGGCACCGGCGTATTTTTTCTGCCCATTACAGAAATTTCATGCAGAAATGCAACTACCATTCAAACCTACCACACAACCCACCAGCCTTAATTAGATGAAGAACATGAAAATTTACAGGAAACCCTTTTCTGGGATCTAAGATTATGGAAGAAAGTCGTTGTTAACAAAAGAGTCTAAACCTTAAAGCAAAATATTATCTTTCTCATTATGTTCTGTAAGAAGAAGAGATGACATGAAGACTAGACATGGAAAGGTAAGTGAAGGAGATGAATACCAGTTCTTTTGAGAGGCTCTTCTGATTCATTAGCTGAATGAAAGCTTCCAAGCAATGGCAATGGCAATTCTTCTGTTCTATCGCCCATAGGAAATGAATTGCCAAATATGTAGAGCTTCACTTCTCATGAAAAGAACCAAACGATCCTTCTGCTTTGCCCTCTTTTATAGTCTGTCTTGTCGTAAGTATGGAACGTGAACGACCATAGCACTTGCATCATATCCTTAGCTTTACGGGTTGGTGATGATGTTAAGATGACTATGAAGGCTAGCAATGGTCATGTGTTTTTTTTTACAACTCATACAATTTTATATCAAACAACACGGGCTCTCTTTCATAAATATTTTTTTTATGTAAATATGTTAGGTGTTATAGTAGTTCTTACGTTTGGATAACTAAATTTTTTTAAAAAAAAAACTATAAACTATAGCTTTTTTATAATCAAGATTTCAAACCGAAAAGACAGTGACATGCCATAAATATAAAAGTCATAATGTTTATGCATACACGTTTCCTCTGTTTGACACATTGGTATGAGTGATTGAAAATGGTTTGCTGGTTGATCGTGACTCCACCATTTGGTGAATCTTCAATTCCAGAGTCTTGGCTAGGGGCTAGATTACATGGACGGCACTGTAGCATCTTGCTGTTTTCATCTAGTTTCTTGCCCATCATGTTTTTACCAAGCTTTGCCATTTTGTAGCAGTAGACATCATATCACGAGCACTGCCCACATTTTGGGAAGCTAATAGATTATCTCTATGATAATAGATCACGTCTGGAGGAAGATTTGGAAAACGTCTTTTCTGGATAACTTACAGTGGGATGTTTCGACTTTGAAAAGTCCCAACAAAATTGCCAACTACAAGTCTATGCTTATGGTTATATCTTTAATGTTTGACTAGTCCCTAAAACTCACCTTAATTTCAAACAAACTAGCCAGCTTCAAGTCTTCCTTGTAGCAGCTGCAGCTGTACCCAATTTAGGTAGGCATGGTGACATAACTTATCTTTTTTTTTTGTTGTTGTTATTTTAACAAGAGTGGAAGGTCTGGTGATATTCCCTTTGTCAACATACATGGAATTGCAGGCAAATAAATAAATAATAGGAGGAAAAAATAAAAAGAAAAAAGGGATTCTAAGCCTCACCAGTATCATAGAGTTTCCCCACTGCAATTAGCAAATGGGAAACAATGGAAAGATATCCAGAAAGACGAGATACATTACAAAATTTTATATATTTTTTTGTTTTTTTGGTTTTGAACTTCCTACACTATAAACAATTCAACTTGTCATCTAAGTGGACCGCGTATGGTGAAAGCATATGCTGGAGGAAGAACAGAAAATCCAGCAAGATACCTGTTCAATACTACTAAAGGAACAAGGTCAAGTGGTAACCCCGAAAAATATATTGTTTTTTGAGTGTGTGTGTGTGTGTGTGTGTGTGTGTGTGTGTGTGTTCAAGACCAACTCT
>Ga0307515_10001699_pt1 | contig 49082 bp, 46 predicted proteins | sample 17_EM_MG_FD_194513 | JGI IMG/M metagenome (GOLD analysis project Ga0307515, IMG submission 194513) | Populus trichocarpa ectomycorrhiza microbial communities from riparian zone in the Pacific Northwest, United States - 17_EM | ecosystem: Host-associated > Plants > Roots > Unclassified | place... | reverse complement strand
ATTGGTTACCCGGTTACCCGGTTATTCCAAAAGCTTTAAAACCGATCCAAATTGAGCCAATCAAATCGTCGAACCGGTTACTCTCAAGATTTCGGTTAAACCGAACCAAACCAATGAAGTAACCTAACCGCTGACATCACTGGATCCGAATAGCATTGTGAATACAGAGTATCGCGAGTCTGCATTTACAATGGCAATCGCCACGAAAAACATTGATCTTATCAACCTTTTGATTGATACAGGCGCAATCGTGAATGCCCCCGCTGGGGATGGCATTCGGTTCACCCCATTGCAAGCAGCGGCCGATGTCGGAAGCCTAGAGCTCGTCCGAAAGCTTCGAGAGCTTGGAGCCGATGTGAATGCTCCACCGGCGGAACGGTCCGGAGCAACTGTCCTTCAGTTGGCTGCAATGGGGGGCTACATCGGCATTGCTCGCTATCTCCTCGACGAGGGCGCGGATGTCAATGCGCCGCCTGCGAAAATCAACGGGAGGACTGCTCTTGAAGTTGCCGCTGAGCATGGGCGCATTGATATGATCCAGTTCCTGCTGAATGCAGGGGCTAAGATTCATGGCCCCGGCAGCGAGCAATACAGTAGAGCATTGAATTTTGCGTCGAGGAATGGAAAAAGGGCAGCTCGCAGATATCTCGAGTCGATTCATGCACAGCATCTTGATCATTCAGCACAGACTTTTGTGTCTGACGACTCGAATTCAGGACATGTTGCGAATTGATTGAAGAGCTTTCGCTTCCTGATATGGAAGTAGAATGAAATGTACGTAAAGTGAGGAATTCGCATTTAGAGGCCGAGCATTGCTAACGAACCGTCTGTCGTAGATGGCATCAGCTACTCCATCATTTGATTAAAAGTAGGTTGCTGGAAGTGAGCTTTGTGGTTTGGTCGGGCTAGATATATTCTTCCTGGTTATAGAGGTATCTTTTAAAGTTGGCAATAAACCCAACTTTTAGTGGTAGAGCCGTCATGTCGAAAGTTGATTCAAGTGTCGTGAAGCTTTGGCAGTACTCTGTCGGCGTTGGTGTAGCCTTATCCAACATAACCTCTAAGCCAAATCATTAATAATACGGCAAGGTAGGCTGCAAGGCTGAAAAGACCAGTTGTTCCGGAATTATAATTTCTTTGCCTCTGATCCGACGAACGTACTATAAATCGTCTATTAGCTTCTATCCCTTGCACAGATAATAACGCTCTATAAAATGCGGCCCGTGCGCACCAACTAAGGAGGTGCATGCATAGGCGGTAAGTCGTTCTGCCGCATCACCAAACCGAAACTCTTAAGTTTTGATGTTCTCCGCGCACGGGTCACAAAATATAGCACCCTATCTGTGCAAGGGATAGAAGTGTTGCATTCAAGGATTACGTGCCTTGCAGCCGTGCTTTAAGTCCTAAGCTCGCTTCATTCTAGCGCCGCGCACGACCACCATCCCCATTCAGGATTTTCCGCCCGTGCCCCCACCAGCGCCGAAATGTGGAACATTTGCTTGCAGCACTACCATATCCTTTCAAGAAGCTCGTGTCGTCCTCTATATCACACCCCACTGTGGCCCGAAGCACCCTATCCCACTGCTACGAAAGCCATGGAGAAGGCGACTCAGTCCTTTACAGCCATTAGCACCAACTAGCTCTACCTCTTGATAGAGGGAGAAGGCTGAATGCAACACGCAACTCTGCTCCGCCACAGTGCCGGCACCCTGGCCCCAGCCTTCTCCCGCTCCCCCAACGGGCCGCTACCCACGCCCACCAACCCGATCCACGTGCTCCTTGGCCGCTAGACCCGGTACACGGAAAGGAGGATGCCATGGGAATCCACGAAAAAGGTACTCCTTACCCGTGATAGACAGACCGATACTCATTAGCGCTATTCTAGGTTTGGGGCCTAAGTATGGAATTTCCATCCACCCGGGAACGGGCACCGTGGATGGCAAAGTAGGAGATTATGTGCTTCTCGCTCCTACTTACAATACCACGGGGAAAGGGTATCGAGCTCATCGTAGATATTACGGTAAGAGTCACTGAGGACTTTCTCGCAGAGCGTTCTGCTTAGAAATTGTAATCTCGGAGGAGCGCGTAGCGCGACGCCTAACACTCGTGACCTTAATTAACTTGGAGGCCATCCCGAGGGGAAAAGAGTTCTTGGGATGCCCCAGCTAAACCTATATTGTATTAGTTCTGTCTTGGCGAGATCCTTATTGTAGTCGGTAACATAGCCAATTGCATCTTCCTAATTAGGCAGTTAGGATATGCTTCCTTAGAAAACTCTCTACAGAGCCTTAAAAATGCTAGAATTTTGTATATAATATATCTAGACGTCAGTTAGGCACATATAATGTGGAGAATTGAGGTTGCAGAAGCTTCTGCCTAAGTAGAAAACGATGCAACCTGCGGTCGCGCAATTCTGGGGCGCCTCGGCTTGGACACCTAAGTGAAATTGGCTACGTTATCAACCTCCGCACTCCCTCTTATTATCGTGGGCACTTTCCATTGTGGGTACTCCCTATCGTGGGCACTCCCTATTACAATAGGTACTCCCACGGCTGAGCACGTGGCTAATCCCGGTCCTCTTCGGCAACACGAACGTCGCGCCGCTCGGCAAGCGCCCGCTACCCAATGCCGCTAGCACCAGCTCGACGACCCGGCTGACTCGGTCTGGGCGCTGCTCGTCAAAGTCTCGGCCCGGGGCCGGTGCCAGGCCGCTAAGCGCAGCGAACGCGAAGGGGGAAGCGGGGCGGGCCGCGGCGGGCCGTCGCGACGGTGCTGGGGAGGGGCGCTGGAAGAGGTGCTCGAGCCCGGGATGCATCCGGGGGGAGTTCGTCGACGGGCTCGTGGCGGGTAGTCAGCTCGATCCGGATGCGTATGAGCGGGTGCTGCGGCGGACGGCGTGCGAGCTCGCGGATGGCGGGACGGATGGGCTTGCGGACGGATTTTTCGCGGCGAGGTGTGTCTGGAGCGGCTTGTTGCTGCTGTATTCCTGCCTGTTCGGCGTAAGTATGTTCGAGAAGATGCTACGAGGTGGGAACAGTGAGTGCACGTCAAGTTTATGCGTTGAGAATCACTTCGCAGAAGTGAATTGATGACTTCTAGTCTGCCTGTTCATCCGAAGGCTGCTTCAGACCAGTGATGCAAGGCCTTGAGTAGCCAAATTACCAAACGTAGAAAAAAGAGAAAGGAAAGAAAATATGTCTAAACATTAAGCCTCATGCGGGAGGGTCGTAGTGTCCCTTGCCATTAACTCGACCGACCTCATATGACGCCCAATGCAGCCTTCATTTTCCTAATCCCGCTCGCTCATGCAATAAAAAAAATAATGAGGTAATAATACAAACCCGCAATAATAATAAAAGCAGGGCAAGAAAAGCTATAAAAGTTAAACCCTAGTCCTCCCATTTCCGTATATCCCATCCTTTCATCAACGTCGTGATCATACATGATCTATACCAAGCCCAGAGAGACGTTGTACAATCTAGATTGAAATATTGTGAAACAGTAAAAAAGAGAAGAGCGTAAAAGAAAACTCTAGGGTATCACACATAAACGTATTCTGGTTCAGCCGCCGGCGGCCGACCCAGAGCCCCGAAGAGCTAAGCGATATGAAAAACATATCTACGGGACGCAAAAAGCATGTTGGTAAAGCAAGCCTCCATGTCCAGGTATCTTAGAAACGTGGTAAATATCTCAAGATAGTAACCAAAGCGTGCGCCAGGAGAAGTTCCGATGGTAGAGGTGTGGTTAACTGTGTCGACGGAATATGCATTAGGACTGCAGTGCACAGCACTGAATTATGAATATGCGCGGAGTTTTGGACGTGAATTAGGTTCATGGCGCCGTGCGCATGTTCTCAAAGCAGAAGTGGGTAGCGACAGTGTAAGGAACCCGAGGATTGCTATGGCCGTTGATGGATCAGTAGTGACCAGCACCACTGTGGACATATCGTTGAATACGATAATTAGTCAATATTCATGAAATTGTCCGGATAATCCTGTGGCAGTTCCGTTCTGGGGCGTTGGCGTTGAGGCCATGGTAAAGGCGAAGCGGGAGGTCGTGACTCGATATCAGAATGAGTCACACAAATGCTAGCAGGCGGAGGACCTTGCGTCAAAGAATCTGTGGACGGGTCAGATCCAATACCAAGCTCTGGTAGAGGCGCAGTAGAATATGTTTCCAGGTCCTGCATTCTAACGAAGTTCTTATCCGGAGTTTCGCGGGAGTAAGGAGCAGGTTGCAGCACTAGTACGGCTTCATTGCCAATGATACCTTCTCTTCTTGGGTTCTCACTCGGTAAGAGCTCAGCTCTGGGATTGTCAGAGCCCATGAAGACGTCTTGCCGTAAATGGCGCGTAGGGTTGAGTATAGGAGGACGATCTAATTTTCGGAATGGAACACTACTGCGGGGGCCTAAGGCAGAGACAGCCGGACGGCGATGGGTTATCCCATGCTGACTACCAGATGCTCCATTGGATTTCCGGTGAGACGGTCCAGAAGGATCACTAGGTGTGTTTTTTATGGCTGTAATACCAAGGTCTGCACTCCCTCTTTCGGGAAGAGGTTGCATCGGGAGATCTCGGTTATTCAGAGGAGCTGTGCCTGCTCCAACGTGGGCTGGTGGATCGAAAGAGCAGTCTGAGACGAAAAGGGCCGAATGAATGGGGAAGCGAGTTGTGGAATTCGAGGATTGGCAGGGTTCGGTACACTCCTGAGATTTATCTGGCTGTACTGAGGCTTCAGTGGACATATCATAGACTTTCTGTAGCATATAATGTACGCCATTTGGGAAGATGCCTTTCTCTAATTCGGGAACAATGGCCCTGGCCTTTTCAGGAGTCCAGGTTAGAGAGCGCTTTGATTTCTCGGAGATAAAGATTTTCCAAGGTCCAGAGAGCTCTTTACGGCATAATAGGCTTAGAATCATCTTTGTGTGGTCCAGGTCACTCCTTCGTTTGGGTTCATCGCCTTTGTAGTGTATCAGATCGACATGGCTTAATCGCTCGTCGAAACTAGCGTCACCCTCAAACAGGCGGCCGCAGTACGGACAAGCGCAAGCTGTCTTGGGCTTGGAGAGTATTTCAACTCGCTCCTTTAAGCCGCAGCTCTGACAATGATGCGCTAACCTGTGATGCCGTAAACAGCCATTCTTAGTTTCTGCTTGAAAGACGCAATGCGGACAGATCCATTTCTTTTCCTGGCTATGATAGGCATCTTCATGATTTAAACAATCACCTGGTCGCACGAATTCTTTTATGCAATACGTGCACTCAAATTCACGGGGTTGGGGATTCTTGGTTATTTCTCCGGGGCTGTGCGAAGTAGAGCCTGTTGGTGGATCGTAAGGGGTGTGTAGATGATGAGGGCTGCTGAAAGGCTGTAGACGGCGGAGATCGTTGACGGGGCCGGGAGAACTGTCTGGGTTGGCGACTTCGTTGATCAAAAGCGAGTCTTGCTGTTGAGCATGTCGAGTGAAAGGAGGATAAGCAAATGACTGGGAGGTTCCCGGAAGGCTGGCTGGAAGGGTCGTGGAGCTTGTAGAGTATCGCAGCTCGGAAGGAGGTCGTGAGTCATAACCGGAATCCCTCCATGTATCCGGAGGTCCTGTGATACTAGTCAGTCCTATCCTCTTATGTTGCCATCAATAGGTGTATCATAGCACGTACCCTCAGAGTTATCGAAGACAGCTCGCTTGCACTCTAGGACTTCACTCCCGCGAAACTTTTTGAAGGCGTCGAAAAAGTCCAGAGCTCCGTCATCAGCGAACCTTAACGCAGCATAAATATCTGCAGCATCATAATTGCGCAGAATATCGAATAAGCCTTTATGTTTGGCTAACTCGTGGCCTTTTATAATGTCCTCGTGGCTGTATTTTCGGAGGAAGCATTGATACTGTTCGTTGGCGCAGGCAATACCAAGCGCAGAAGAGCGGCTGCTGTTGCGGAGAGGGAAGGAGGCCTGGTTCAAAGAGGCCTGGTTGGAGGATGGCTCGTTGGCGTATTGGGGATTGGGACGCACGCATTCCCCAGATAGAGAGCGCTTAACTGGCAGCTTGAGGTGGGAATTATGATGAGTCGATGAAGGCGCTCGCTCCGGGCTGGCCATATCGAACGATTTGCTACGAAACAGTGGCCAAAGAATGGAAAAGTAAGGTAATTATGTAGGGACAGAAAGAAGGGGCAAGCAACGTCATTGCCGAGCAAGAAGCATCTCGGCGGACGAAGAGAGCGCCTGATGCACGGAAACACGTTCTTTCTGGAGAAGAAAAAAAGTGTTTGAAAAGAGAGATAAACTGTGCCCACAAGCAGCAGGGGCAGCAGGGGTAGCGCTTGCGACAGAGGGGCGTTGGCAAGCGGAGGGGGGAAGGCTGAAAACTCGTGGCGGCAGGGCCACAAGAGTGGTCAGTCGGGGTGCTCCTTGAGGGTGTCTTCTTGCCAGTGGACACAGCGGGTTGCACGGTCGGGGCAGCCCAGGTTGTTATTCAAAGCCATCACGGGTGTGGAGTCGAGCTGTTTTCCCTGCAGGTGGTGAGGGCGGACCTGGCATCCGGCCAAGAGTTGCTGAGCTTGAGCTTGACGACCTCGAGCTTGAAGATGGGCTGGCCACATGATTGGCCCCCCACTTCGTTCATCTTGAAGCACAGACCCTCTAGCCCTACCGCCCTTTTAGCGTGTGCCTGGTACCTGCGCCCCCAGTCCGTCAGGTCCATTAGGTCCCATCTCCACAATGTGCGTGCACCAACACCAAAACCCCGACTATCACCAATCTCATCAAGAGTGCCATCCTGAGCTTGGCATGTTGACGAATATGAAGTCCATCCGTTTATAGCTCCCTCAAGTTCATATAGGGGCAGGGGGAGGGCCTTACCAACGCAGGGGCCAAGGACCGCGCATTCTCGAAAGTGACTTTCGCTGAGGGCCTCCAATGAAGTCTACTGCTTTTTCAATTTTGCTCTAGTTTTTATTAGCTACCATCTCTTCGCTGTTAGCCATGCCAAGTGTGCCGATCTCCACGTTTTGGGGTTTTCGCCAATTAAATCTCCTCAACACGCGCCATCGTCGCTCTTATATTTAGAGTCGCTATGACTGCACTTTAGACAGTTAGCATTGACATTTCTACGCTGAAGCTGTTGCATGTCGTAGTACGGATTGCGATAGCTATATCCTACGCCTTCTTCTCCGCTGATCGTCCGCGTGGTGAACCGTGGACGGAACGGGTGCTTTGACAAAGTAAGACGAGCCTTGAGGAGCGAATAGGAATGAAACTGTGTGGAGAACACTGGTATCTTGAAACAGACTTTGATGCTCCTGAAAGGGTGTACTCCTTAATGAGATTTTGATGCCAGGAGTGAAAATAAGGTAGTACGCCGAACCAAGAGACGTTTGCAAGTGGGCCGAACCCAAATGTGTGCTGGGGAGATGCTCGCCGCGTCCTTGCAGATTTTTTTTATTCAGGCTCAAATTATCCAGCTTGTGATTGGCTGTAACAAATGTTTGACGAACGTTGTGAAACAATTAGAAATGTCGGGCCGTTGATTCGCTAATTTCGTATGTTTTGCATGATCCTGCCTTCTCAGAAAGACTCTCATATTCGATCTCCCATTAAATGTGATTGTTGATGGGGTTGACCTGTTCATGTAATGCCTCTCTCGCCACGCTACGTTTTCGGGTTTATCCATTTATCTAACCTTTGGAGGACGACGTACGGAAGAGAGTCACCGGGTGTCCAGCAAGATCAAAAAAATTGAAGTTACCCCTTAACCCGTTAAAATTGATCGTGCCGTTATCGATAAGGGCTGCCAATTAGATCAATTAGATCAAGGCCCCGCGCGTTGTTTTAATTCTGATGTTAGTGCACGGACCTTCCTCAATTTGGTAAAGGATGCATGCAGCAGATCATCCGTCTCACCTTCTCTCCACGAAACAGCCTTGCTATGAATTGCGTCTTCATAATAGCAAGGATTAGGAAGTTAGTACCATCCAGATGACCTCTCTGAAAGTGTCGGATGTAAGCAATGAGTGAAAATCTCATACACTCCGCACGGGCGGACACCTGGCGTTATCCCTTTTAACGGTGGGGTCCTTAGATTTTGTGGCCCGTGCGTGAACGCGTTCTCAATTCTTCGCGCCAACACCAAGGTAAAATAGATGGATTAAATCGACTAATCACCTACCACCATGCCTTCAAATCGTGCATATAATAATCTGGATATTATTCAACCTACCCAATATGTCGATAACCCAAATCTGACGGCGAGAAACCTCCCCCCTAGAGCTTCGGGAGTTGCCTAACTACTAGGAAACCCGTCGACAGTAGTGAATGGAAACGGCGAGAGCGCTATCCAAGGACTAGATCTGGGTGTAGTATGTGCAAAATACCGTTTTACACGCAGAAATTGTGCTGGCGTACGTATCTACGGCGCCTCAACTCTAAAGATTAAGACTTTATATACAATATTAATGTGAAATCGCTGCTATTACCAGCTCCAATATTTCTGAGCACGCTCAATAATTCTAGCTATATGATTGGCTAGATTCTTATCGATAGCTAAGGACCCAAATCACCGTTAGAAGGGATACTTGACACAATTCCTCCTATAGATATATAATGACAGGTGCGACTTTTCAGCAGAGAGTAGCGGAAACAAATTGCTTGAGTACAATTACTATAGGAAGAAGATTGTCCAAAATCGTACACTGACGTCCTGAACTGAGATGATTTCCCGCTTCAATGTGAGTACATACTCCCAAAGCATTGACCAAACCCATAAGCAATTCGCCTTTCAGTATACCAATATTACGCACATCACCCACCTCCAGCCAATTCCAACTCACATACCCTACCCCTCATGACCCACGGCCTCAAATAGTCCGGCAGCTGGCTCTCACTCGTCCCAATAACCTCGAGCCAATTCAGCGGCAAATAGTAGCACAAGATGCAACTCGCGGCACAGAACCCGATGACGGCAAAGCTTCTCACCGCGCCTCCCAGCCTACTCCATCTCTCATACCCTCTCTCGACCGGGAGCGGCCCCTCAGGATCCTCCACCCCCTGCACGCGCATCCACGTGAACAGACATCCCAGCGTCGCCACAAACACCGACTCGTAGAGCGGGAACTAGTTCGTAGCGCCCGCCATAACCGTCAGCGGCTTATACGCCTTCGCAAACGCATACACGTGCGTCGTGCTGATGATGACGTTCTCGACGCAGAAGCCGAGGATGAAGGCATCGACCCAGATGACGGTGAAGAGCGCCACGTTGCTCAGGCGCGGCCGGCGGCGCCGCAGGGAGCGGAACAGCTGGCACCCGGCGATGGCTACGCCGGCGCAGAAGTACACGCACATGGGCGGGCCCCAGAGCCAGCGACTCCGTGTAGCGTTTTGGCGCGTCGGGGTTGTGGAACGGCATGAACGCGGCCCAGCTCTCGCGGTTCACCGCGTACGAGTTCCACGCGAAGATGTATTGCTGGCCGTTGAGGAAGCCGTCGGACACCAGTGCGATGAGTCCACCGACGACGAACTTCCCGTTGAGGGTGAACTCTCGTCGTGGGTATAGTGGCTTCGCGAGGTAGTAATAGAGAAAGCCGGCTAGCACGATTGCTGAGACAACTTCAACAATCCGGAGTATTACAAGGCGCCACACAGGCATGCGGACGCCGTTTACGTGCGGCGCTGGCCGGAATTCAGTAGGCGAGGCCATCCAACGGATGATTACTTCCATTGAGATTATGGTCCACGCGAGACCCATGCCGCTCAAGCGCTAGCACCACCGGAAACATCAGGTTTCTCTGGGTCGGCCGGATATGTGCCATTAAGCGAAGGAGTTCGAGAGTCAGGCGGGTGAAGGCTCATGGTTACAAGTTGTAGATAGGCGAACTTTGCGGTAAATCTGTATCGGATTTGGAAATAAAAACAAAGGAAAATGAATCGAAGTGAAATGTTTCTACATTCTAGCTCTGCCGGACAGGGAAGTTCAATTGATAATCAGGAAAGCGTTCGGCAAGTAGAATATATCAGTTCAAGATAGATTATGTCATCGTCTTTCGTTATCCGATAACAATAATAGCTATCGAAACCGTAGTTAATAGTTAGAGAAGGAAATGAAACAATATCAGACTCTGTAGATCTTAGTGCTACCTTTCTCATGAATATAATGGGCTTCGGAGGTCCAGAAGCACCGAAATCATTGCGCCGGCTCCACAAGTAAAGGTGCTAGAAAAGCTATGTCGGGACCATGAGATGCATGAATTGCGGGGTTTCGTCTAAGGCTATTCCCTGGCTGTCAATACTCGAGTCGGAAGAGCTGGGGCCTGGTGAATTATTGGGAAAACCATGACCAGATATATATTATAGAAAAGTAAGCACGAAATTCACCTCAATACTTTCTATCACGATTTGATTAATCGATGCTCATTCTCACAACCATAACACGTCGATCGGCTCTATGATGCCGTCCTCCAGCAGACGTGACTGCCATGCAATGCTGTGCCCCGTTGCACTAAACGCCAAGTATGCTATGATGCCCTAAGAAGTCCCTACACGCGCCCAAGCTCCCTATGATATATATTCAAAATCCATTCTTCTCATCCGATAAATTGTAATGCTTGTTAGGAAAATCGTATGAAATCGTGAAGCACTTATGCAGCGTTCAATGCCTAAATAAAAGTTCCTCAGCGTGTTGACACTGTTGTCTTCGTTGAAAGCATTTGACCGTGCGGAATGCAAAAGCAGCCAATCAATTCTCACCAATCCGGAATATTAAAGTCTTCGTCATCTTCATCGAGCTCATCGCTGTCCCACTCATCTTCCTCATCATCCCGTACCATCTGTAGGAATCGTTGAAGTCCGATTCGATTTGGTTCTTCTCTAACAGCAATACCACCACCGTCACGTAACCCCCTCGCCGGTCTAATGACATGGACATCATCTACGTTGCCGCGGCGTGCTACGTGCTGAGGATGAGGCAGATGAGGAGCTGCTCCAGCCCCAGCTAGAGTGGGCGCCGCTGGTGGGTCAGGTGCTGGAGGTAGAACATCTTCAGGGTTACCGCCATTTTCAGCAGCAAGATCGACCCGCATATCCCCCTCTATTATGCCAAACCCTGGCTGGTTATCTAGAGCTTGGGCTGCATTATCTCCGCCAGCAGCAACGATCTCCTGCATCTGTGCTTCTTGTGCAGCTTGGGCAGCAGCTTCTGCACCTCGTACGCCGTCAAATCGCACGCGACCATCTCCATCATCCCCCTCCTCCAACTCCCAGAGGCGCATGTAGCAAGGTTTCTCCGGTTGGTTGAAATGCTGATATGGATTGTTGGGGTCCAACCAAGAGCTACAGAGGTAGCAGAAATGTGATTTGCATTGAAAACAAGACATGTGGTTGCATCCTTGCATCTTTTGGCAAGGGACCGAGCACGTCGGGCATGGTGAAGTGTGTGCCAGGATATAGTTGTAGGAAGCTTGTTCTTCGGCGGAGAGCTCAGAAGCGTTGCGAGGCCAGCAGCGAACAAACTCTCCGTGCCAGCCCGCAAGGCAGACACGACAGAAAGCGTAACTGCAATCTTCACAAATAGCAAGGCGGTCTTTTTCGGGAGCTTCTTCCAGGGTTGTGTCGTCTTCTGAGCCTGAATCGTCAAATTTAACGATCTGAGTTATATCGGTAATTTTTGGATATTTCTTCGAGCGTGCAGCACCTTGACACCATTTTCTTGGGCAGTAGATTGTTGACTTGTCAGACTCCAGTTCCTTCTTCCGCTTCATATCAACGTAGCGTTGGACCACGGTATTTTCTAGAGGGATTTGAAGCAGTTCATTTGGAGTCAAGAGACTCTCCGATTTCTTCTTGCGCCGGGTATTGTTGCCACCCGTTCCTTGACCTTTTTCGCAGTTGGGTGAGAGGCATTTAACCCCGTTGACATCACCTTCGGCAATGCAATTGTTATAAAAGCCCTGGAGACAAGGTATGCAGAAAACATGTGAACATCGTGGTAGTCTAAAGCAGGTTGAGCCCTTCTTTGGTTCCAAGCAAATACCACATTCGAACGTCTCCTGCTCAAACCTCTCACGCTTTGTCTTAATATCAAAGTCCAATAACGCGATTTTCATTTCTTGCGAGACCTCCAACATCCCACCCAGGCGGTCTACAATATCGAACCCACGATCTGCGGCCTCTTGCAGCTGTGTAATATATGAGAACAAGACCGGCTCACGGCCGTACTCTTCCCATAATGACAGTCCTTCATCTTGCAACCTTTTAATTGTGTTTAAAGGAAGCCATTGCGGCGATGTGCTAAGTTTGAATTGGGGCGCGTTCTCTGACGGATACCCTTCGGGCAGGGCTATCTGAAGGTGAAGTGGTGGGAGGTATGACAGGTTGTGAACGTCTGGTTTGGGCGGATCAGTTCGCAATATCTGGCCTGTATGAACTGGGACGAGAGTTGCAGGTAGGGTGGTTGGAGATGCGCCATCGACAGGCAGGGGGAAGAGGATGGGAAGAGGGGTGGTAGGTGAAACAAGAAGTTGTATGGAAGCCTGAAAAGGATCTTGCGAATCAATGACCAGTTCGTCTGGGTATATGGCTTTGATAGAAGAGAGTTCTTCTGCGCGCTCGTCTTCTAATGCGCTTTCGGCCATTAGCTGAGGGGTTAGATGAGACAGGGTGGACTGCCGATATGATCACTCTTGACAAAGACCTTCGGTGAGCCAACATAAGGAGAGGTAACCAAGGAAGTGAGATGAGAGTGAATGGAGGGTAGAGGTGTATATTTATAAGGCAGTCTTGCCTGTGTTGGAGTCACAGTATGAATCATGCAAACTTAGCCACAGTCTTGAAGCAAACGAGATGACGAGGGGAAATCTGCCGCTCCGCTCCGCCCCGCCCCACGCCAAGAGCAGATCTCAACTTCCTGCAACGCTTCCTGCGCCTTTAATTCTACCAAACCACCTTTATTTACCATGGAGGACTACGCTCCACTGGCCTCTCTGTCTCTGACACATGTTCATTACGTGAGTCACCCCTTGTGCCTCCAGAATAGTGTCTGACTATAAAAAGAACCCTGCAGATCGCATTTCGTACATATGCGCCTGGCTAGCTCTCGTTCCACAGGGCTTGTGTATAGTCTACGCTACGCTAATATGGTCAAACCGCGAGGCCGAGATTCTGCTCATGTTTACCGGGCAAATGGCGTGTGAAGCAGTGAACTGGGGCCTCAAACGATACATCAAAGAGGAACGACCGCGTGGTATACTTCAGACCTCTTCTCATTGTAGACAAGCCGAAATTTACTGATCACCCTTTCAGAAATGCACGGAAAGGGTTACGGTATGCCGTCTTCCCATGCTCAATTCGTAACCTTTTTCTCCCTCACCCTCACCATGTTCCTGCTCTTCCGGCATGTTCCCCACCCGACCGAGACACATACACCGTTCAGCTTCTTCCAACGCCTCCTTCTCTCCGTTATAGCAATAATATCAGCCGCTGCAGTGGCCTCGAGCCGTATATATCTCAGTTACCATACTCCGAAGCAAGTTCTAGTTGGATGTGCCGCTGGCGCTTTATTTTCAGTCCTGTGGTTTGCATTCACAACATATCTAAGGCGGTCGGGGTGGGTGGACTGGGGTCTAGACACTTATTTAGCTAGACAACTGCGGGTTAGGGATCTAGTTGTGGAAGAAGATCTGGTAGACTCTGGCTGGGCGAGGTGGGAGGAGAGAAGGTTAAAGAGGAGAAACCTTGCTGGAGGGAAGAAGGTAAGGTAGCAAACGGCCAACTTTCTTTCGAAGTTGCCTTTAAAGGGACAGGTCTTCGGGGCGGCTGTACTTGCTGCTGAAGCTCCTCAGATCGAATCCCCTCTTGTAGATGCAATGACAGAAGCGAGCAACGTGAACCTCGACTAAAAGGGCAAAGGACATGATTGTACTATCGTGGAATGGTTAAGTGTCATGTTTTATGTAAATAGGTACCATTTAGTGTTGGCATCACGGAGCTTGCCTAGATTCTGGTTAGCCTGTACCGTTTACATTGCTACTATCTTCTATCATGTCATCTGTAGTCTTATTAGGTAATACCTATTATCGACAAAGTCATCCAGTTCTTCTATTGCTCATGACTTATCACTATCATGCATAGTATGGTACGATTTCTTGCAGTCTTCATTTTCTTCCATTCAAGCGCTTGTCATTATCAGGCCTCTGTCCATTATGTTCTAGGGCCGTTGGCGAGTCCCCGATCCGCCAATCGCTCCATTGAGTAGGGACAGAACGTGCAGAGTGGTGCAAGTATAGATTACAATAGATCCAGACCGTTATAAATCCGATGATACTCCTATGGTATTGCCCCGTAAGGACTCATCTCGCTGAGGATCCTATTGTATGTCATCTAGCACTATAATTGGCATTGTCACCTGCATCCTGGAACAACTATTACAAGTGGGTTTGAGGTGCCTATTCAGCGCTTTTCCTGGGCCGACCACGCATACCAGACGCTCATGTCGCCTCTCGAAATACTGCAGCCCGTAGGCTCGGGGGGTGGATAAACTTGTACTACGCTGTCTGAAATATTCGACTGTGCCTTTTCTCTAGTACATCGCAGAGATTTAGCTCGTAATATGCGCTACAATCACCTTAAACATAGTGATAAACACCAGCACTGGCATAAACTAGACCTCTCAGTTAAGTCAGCAGCGGACAGCTACAATACAATAGCAAACACACAAAATTTCACCAAACTAGTCGGCAAGGGGGTATGAAACTCATGATTAACAACACACAGTCTTCCAGACGGGAGGGAGCAAGTGGACGGGACACCTCACGCTCGCAATAATCTAAATTTTACTAAGTCGAGTTTCGACACTTTCCTAACCCTAACCATCTATGACTGGCTTCAGCGTTTCAAGCGAAACTTTAACAGGACCGAGAACTCATCTTACATTAGCTAGTGAGAATAAGTTTTCCATTCTTGCGACCATGCGTACACCAACCCGTTATGAAACACCAGGGACCAAGGTTTCTAGATAATTCCGATGCCAGAGGGTAGAGCAGTAACGCCCTCAAAACTACAGGTTCTATGCTCCAGGACTGGCTTCCCGTATTACTCTAAGTGATATTACTGAGGAGCACTGTCAGCATACTCTGCTGGTATATTCGGACTATGTAGTCTCACAAGTTTGGTAACGTTGAGGCTACAAACTTAGGGAAGAAGCGTAAAACTTACTATTCCCGTAACTGTGACGGATCCAATGATGCTGAGAGGAAAAAGACCAAAAAATTGGCACTAGAAATTGTCCTCGCCATTCCTTTTGAGAAGGACTCATTTGATGCGACCTGTTGTGTGTATATCTAGGAAGGACTGAAATACCTTGGAAATTCACGCAACGGCGAAGACTCTCAGGGCTCTGTTTAGTGAACAGACTCTATGTTGCTTGCATAATGTTTCGGACTGTGCGATATTCTCTACTAAACCCCTTGTCTCTAAATAGTTTTATTTACTGCTGAATTTGGAGATGTGGCGGGCTATACCGTTCCCACTTAACAGACTTACTGGTCAACCGGCTTAAAATCTCCCCGGCCACAGAACAGAAAACTCGTCAAAATTAACGGCGTATAGTAACATAAATTATATCCTTTATAATTAAGCCTTTTTTTATTTTTTTAAATAATCTTGAAAAACTAGCTTCAAACTTCGAGTATTCTATAGCCTGGACTGAGATTTGTAGATAAAAGAAAGAATGCTAGCTGAGCCGAGTGCAAGGCTGGATAGATAATGCTGTGGAAATATTGGAATATTTCATGGTCTTATTTCTGTGAGGAAGGATTCACATGGCTGCCGGAACCGTGTAATGAGCCTGAGAGCTTGGTAAGAGTAATACTATTACCCATTATACTCAGGTTCTAGGCCCTAGCCACAGTCCGTATTAACAAGTTCATATCCTTGAACTTAGATTGAAACATATGGCCTGTACAGGCTCTAGTGTCCCCTCCCTGTGTGCGCGCGCACAACACAGCAATTTCGGTAATCACTAGTCAAGTGCACCATCCAGCGTAGATACTGTGCGCTTGCCAAAAGAGCTGTGTACCCGCAAGAAAGGCAAAGCCTTTATTTTTTTAAGCTTAATTGCAAGAGTTAAACTTGAAATTCTCTAGTGCGTACGAAGCGAAATTGCTGTGTGTGCGCGCGCACATAGGGGGGGGCACTGGGGCCTGTACAGGCTGGAGAGAGAAGAGCGGGTGGTACACGATTTCCGAGGGCATTCAAAAATTTCCTAACTCCCGAACATTCACTGCAAGCAAACCGATATTTCAACGCCATTCAGCCACTTGCTCAACAGATTTTCAAGAAGTTTTTTGATGAGATATTCAATTCTAAGGAGTTATTAAGTGCGCACAGTGAAGCGCCCAGGAATTGTCCGAAGAGCCGGAATGCAACAAGCATTTGAACGTCCTTTCGTATAGAGAATCCTAAGTTGATCGGCGGAGTTTCACGCACGAGCTGGGAAATCGGACCACTAAACTACTCGAAAATGAGTATTACGGCTGAGGCTGAGCCTTGAAACTTGACTAAACCCCAGCTAAGATAAATTGAACAGCTGGGCGAGGCTCGGCGGGGCTCGGCTAGCTTGGCACTCATAATTTTAGGGCGGCAAGGCTATCTTTGGGATCTGACAGCAGACTTGTGCAATGCATCTCCCTTACAAGGGCGTAGATCTTACTGTATGCATATGCCTCAAGCGGTATAGTCGTATCCTCTAACACATCTTTGGGATGGTTATGCAACACAGCAGATCCCGAATCTCCTCCATTGCTGCCTTTACTAATCGTGCTTCACCTCCGCCGGCGAGAAACGCGCCGCGGCTTATGGATGATCAATGATGTGGCTTCACGTATCCCAGCCGTACCCCAACAGTCATTTCAATGTAAAGATATATAACCCTTGGAATCAGTTCATTTTCTTCTCCTTTACCTCTCACGAGCAGCCTGTCCTTCTATATTTGCATCCTTTTTCTTTTTCTTTTTCTGGTACCATTCGTAATTCTTCTTGTTTATTTACGAAATCCAGATTCTCACTATGGGTCATCATCACGGGCCTCTCAAATTCATTGCCAGCCCGCTGAAACATGTAGAGCACAGCGAGAAGGAAGAACAGACACCCCTCGGAGGGTCAGATCAATCACTTAACAAGACGAACACCGACACGGAAGTGCTCCCATTCCAAAACAATGATGGAGAACTCCATGACACTCCGGCATTCCATCGCCATGAAGAGGCTACCACAAGCGAGCTGTTCTACGATTTGTTCTTCGTAGCTAACCTTACTACTTTCACCAGCCTTCTCGAGATCAATGATCACAAGTGTATGTCCTATTTTTTCCACATTCCCGCTAACCATATTTATACTGACCCCATTTCTAGCACTATCCGCGTATATTGGTTTTTTCTGTGTCTTGTGGTTCACCTGGTACCAAGTCTCCCTCTACGACGTGCGCTTCTCGACCGACAGCATTTTTGAGCGAGCTTGCAAAGCTCTTCACTTTGGTACTATGGTCGGCTTTGCCGTAATGGGACCGCAGTGGAAACCAGGCGAGGAGACAAATGATTATAGCACATTCAAAGCCTTCTCACTTATTCTTATGGTCAGTAGGCTTGTGCTTGTCGTTCAGTATGGATCCACCCTGTACTTTACACGGAATTATCGCAGCGCCAGACTTCCTCTACTGCTTGTCATGGGATCGTATACCGTTGCTGCTATCCTCTATGGCGCTTTAACAGCTGCATTCCCGAAAGGAGATGATTACACTACTAGCAATGTCTACATTGCTTGGTACATCATCTCCATTGCAGAAACACTGCTCACTACAGCTGTTTCCTGCCGCTGGCGTGTAATCAGCTTCAAGGGCACGCATTTGATTGAACGCTTGAGTCTCTTAACTCTGATCATTCTTGGAGAGGGTATCATCGTTGTCTGCAAGGCAATCTCGAAAATTGTGAAGAATTATTACATCTTCACTGCTTCAGTTGTGGGCCAGATCATCGCTGCCGTGCTAATCATCTATTTTCTGTATATGCTTTATTTTGACCGCCTCCGAGACACCCACTTCGGTACAATCAAGCAACAGATATGGGCCTTCCTCCACTTCCCTCTTCACATCACTCTCGTCCTCGTTCTCGAAGGCGTGTCAAATTTCGTCGTGTGGCGTCAAGCTGTTCAAGGTCTCCAGACAGTTTTGGGTGATCTTAGCCTCGACTTCAGCGCAACATACGACACCTCCGATGAGTTTATCAGTCAGGTGAATTCCACGGCCTGGAACGACGTTTTCGACTACGTACCTAAAGGTATCGACTTCACTGACGCTGTGAATGACGTCAACTCAGCACTGGTAGAGGTTGCAAACACATGGAACGATACAAGCGAAGAGGCTATAAATGCAGGAGTCAATGCGCTTAACGACATTATTTTTGCGTTGGCAAATACGGTTTTGGAAAGTTTGAGCATTGAGGCGCCCAAGTCAAAGATCAAGAACGGGGTAAAACCTAGTCAAGAGGATCAAACAGCGAAGCTGTTCGGAGTATTCAGTCTTGTGTTCATCTACTTCTTTGTTACAGTAAGTGCTCAGCGTCTCCAATTTTCAACACCTTGAACCCTTTATGTTCCGGATCTGTTATATTGACTCATCGATAGGCTGGTCTTACTCTAATCATCATGGGAATTCTTGCATGGCTGAGCGAAAAGCCGAAGAAGCTTGGTGACTACGTCCGCAGCTCTGCGAACTTCGTGGTCGGTCTCGGACTTTGCCTTCTTAGCCTGATGTCCCTCACCGAAGCGCAGGGCAACTTTGCTTTCAGCTCCTGGGTTTTGCCGACTCTTTGTTTGAGCCTTTTTCTCGGTGAGTTTCTGTTCTTGGATGAAGTATGGTGGACACTAACGAAGTTTCAGTGGTCGTGGTCAACCATATCCGCTTCGGCAAGGCTTCAGGCCATTAGATCTACTTCAAGTCGTTCCCCAAGGGACGCGGGATGTTTTGGTCTAAATTCAGTTGATGATCCTGTTCAATTTAATTACTTCATGTACTGTTGAAAATACCTAGCGATATGTAGGTATCGGATCTGCACAGGATACTAGTCAACTTTTTAATGCAAGCCCCTTGAGTTTTAAGAAACATTTCTATCTGTGGCGGTAACCCATTTGAAATTTCAACGCATTTGCAGGAATGCATCAATGGGATGAAGAGATTCTTCACTAAAATACGCATACTTGAGAGTGACTCGAGAAACATTGCTCCTTTTTCGAATCTGCTGTCATCTCCTCAATGCACAGCCACCTTCTGCCACGTTCACAAAGCGAGTCATTCACAAATTACCAAGCCAACGGTGTGCTCCGCCAAGAGCCACTAAATTTCTTAGAGAGGCTTGAAATAGATTGCAGGAGCTTGTGGGAAGCGGAACGGAAATTTGATCTTGGCGCGTCGCTAAACATTCCTCTAACAAGACAAATTTTCCGCAGCCGTAACTCCACACATTTCTCCTTCACTTGAGTTCTCTATTCGAACCTCTTTTCAAGCCGCTGTACGGAACATCATAAGTAAGTCTCTGTATATGAATCGGAGAGCCCTCAAGCAATGTCGGAAATACCTCTCATATGGCAAGTGATTTAGGGGTCGTTCGGTTGCAAGTTCAGATCAGAATGAGGGCTTCAGAATAGAGTTGATCTGGAGCTCCAATCTGATTCTGAGGCGACTGTTCGGTTGAATTCCAGTTCAACTTAAACTTCAGCCACAAATTTTTGATGTTTCTCTGACCGCCCAAAAAACACGCTAAAACTAAGGTCTTGGCGTCAGTTCTAATCAGGAGCTCGAAGCTCCTCTTTTGAATCTAAAGGCTTCAGATTGCACACGTCCGTGCAACCCGTAGAGCCACAGACGCGTGTCAAATCGGGAAGGAACGCGTTCTTTCTGCCGGACTTTCAGTTCAGATTCAATCTAACACTTTTGCAACCGAACGACCCCTTATTTAATGAATTTTCGCATGAGCCCACAACGCGCTTCACGAAGAGCTCACGGCCCGCGAATATTAGGTCTCACCTGAAGAGCATTTCTCCTTAGATGCAGGCTCTTGTCGCATGGATAAGTCCCAGGGATGCAAGTAGTCCGATATTCAAGAATTTATAACTAGCTATTCAATTGACAATTGTAGGAGCTATCAGAACAAAGGGTGAGTTATGAGGAGCTTTCCAGAGTTTCCAAGTCCCTCAGTGCTGCGACTGTTAGGCAGGTTGCCTCCAACGTCGGGCCGCCGCAACCAATAAGACGGCCCAAAAACGCCTTGCATAGGTACCCGAGAGGCTCAAGCTAGGCTAGGGCTTAGGGGCTTTTAGAAGCTTCCTTAGTACTAACAGACTTTACAGAGGTATTTGGCGCCCCGATGGGAACAGCAGCGAGCGATCGGGTACGGCCACTCGGACGTAACCTAGCCTACAGTGAAGCCCGACCCAAAGTACCACCACATAACAACGAAAAAGGGGATACCATAAAAGAACCCAGGCGCTAAACTACTTTTATATGATACCTAGTTAAGTCCCGCTAGCCCCACAACTATACATCTCTGGGCTAGTCTGATACAATAATTATTGCCCTTGTAAGTAGCGAAAACTTCTCTTCCAGAAGACTTATCTCAAATTATTAAATTACTTCAGTACGAACGAATCGCGCTCGTGTAACTCAGTATTGCTCTAGGGCGTCTTCTCTTTCCCTCCTGCGTCGACATGACCAATACCAAGCACAAACATACACAACAAAGACAACGCCGGCAATAACTCCGTAGACAATCCCCCCGCTCATTGTGTTAGCGGCAAGCTTTATGCCCATTCCGCCGTTGATAATTCCCAAAGCTATCAGAATGCGGCCCAGCCAAACGTGCAAAGCATGCTTGTAGTTCTTCTTTCCAGTCAACGTGAAGTAGTGATGGTGGAGCATACCAAGTAAAGGTTGCAGAAAGAAGAGGCCGACGAGGACGGTGCCAAAGATCTCGTGGCTTCGATTCCAAAGCTACAGGGGTAAGGTAAGCCTTCCATAGACTTGAGAGAACAATAAAATCTCCGCTCACCTCGTTGTGCAGGTAACTAAGCCAGCATCCCAGGCCAAATCCAACGAGGAGAATAAACATTCCGGTCATTTGCCAGACCATGTGCCACCATACAATGTTCTTGGTAGAAAATAGTGGGACCATTGTTGCTCCAAGAGGAAAAAAAAGCACGATGGCGATGGAAATTACGGTACCATGGGCGATGTGTGCCTTTGTTCGCAAGGATTCATTGCCGTGGAGGCCTGGCATGTTTTCATCATCACCACGACGATTGTTAGCTGCAATGCAAGTCGAGATGAGGTACATTAAGAGCAGGAGTGTTGTGACAACTTTTACCATATTGAGAGAACGAAGAGGAAGAGGTAAGACAAGCCGGAAAGATTCTTCAATGAATGAAGTAGGCTATATACCTCTCCAAGCTTTGTTGCACAAGTCGCGAAATCAGCACTATTTGCACGGAATCTCAGATGGAATAATAGTTAAACATAGAGCTTGAACCATACGAGAGAGCCTATCATGAAACGGGTCGACATCGTAAGGCATGGATAATTTGGTATTGCTTTACTAGAGGCCTCGCATGCTCGAAATGCAGCAATCATCTCTGTGGCTCAGCTGAAACATGTGGAGTGGAGTGCCAGGGAAAAAGCTAGGATGCTGATAGCTTGTTATAACCTCCTTTAGCGCAGGAATCACTTTGTAAAATTTACCTCTCACTACAATGGTGCTAGATTTACAGCATCCGCGCATACATCGAGTCTTTCCTTACTTTCCACCCCTCCGAGGTTCGGTTGGAATTTCTCCGTGGTGACGAGGCAGGCAAGTATGTAGCAGATTGAGGTCACGGTCGTCCGATTCTGAACTATAATACGAACGGACCAATAGCGAAGTATCTGACCTTCCCCACCGCAAGAATAGCATGCATAAGGATCACGTTTCGCTCTTAGTGTTTCATGTCCGTCCGTCCTTTCAAGGGACTTTGCATTTCGCATAAATGCGCCTCCTAGCTTGCATTGCGCTTACTCTTACGTCAAGCGTAATCAATCAACGCTTTGTTTAAAAGGGGTTTCGATAAGAAGCGAATTAAACTGTTGATTTTACCGAAAAGCCCCGCAATACTAACCTACTGCCGCCTCACCACCATATTGATATCCTTAGTAGTGCTATGGATGGTTGTTTACAAGCTTCGCTCTGCTTGCTCAACCTTATCGCGAGCTTGTTGGGCGGTATCAAGGGGTCGGCTTGCTTGGTCAGGCGGAGTATAAACGGCACCAGCTTTACGTCGCATTTGCTCCACTAAATTAACTGTTCGGCCTACCTCACGGATAGGATTGAAAGGCATAGCGGTAACGATAAACTGTAGAAAATATAAGGGTAATCGAGGTGGTAAACAAAGTGTTATATACGCTCAAAGTTCCGTTGAATTTTTTCAACGGAACTTCTGTGGTTTGCCAAGAATTAAGTCTGTTGGAAGGTCTTACTAACTACATACTGCTAGTACGTGCAGATCGCTGGCTGATCGTTCGGCTCGAGTTGAATTACCTTCCAACAGATACCTTTCAACGGTTTATCGAAACCCCCCTATTGGAGTTAATCTGTTGGGCAACCACTCCACCAGTTGTTATTACGTTGTTGACTTACTTGCAATACCTACACACCTAGCCCATTGACAGGACCCACCGTAGTACCTGCTACAAGGTTCCGTTACATGTATACATCTTAATTAGAGGGTGTATGATTATTATCCACCTATTCGATACACTCAATTCACAAACGCTAATCGGCATGTACGTCAGGATTCTGCTCATCTAAGGACGCGCAAGCAACGACCACTAGATTAAAGTTACATTGGCTCGTGATCCTTTAAGGATTCGCACATCGCATGGCGCATGGCGCAGATCCTCGTATGTCGTATAGATTTCTATAAACTGGAAGACCGCCCATACCATTCCCATCTGTTTGCGTGACTCTCAGGGAATTCCTCACACTTTAATTGCTCCAGAGAAGCGTGCCCAAGATGCGTCGCGCTTTTGTGGCTTTTAGCGCTGCTTTCGCCTTAGGTGCAGAGATACAAGCTGGTAAGTGCATCTTCATTCCAAGTTTTCAACTGGCGTTTCTAGTCCCTCGGCCAAAAGTCCTATTTCCGACCTTAAACCAACCTCTCATCTTATAGAATCGAATACCACCTCTCTGAAGGCACAATTCTTTTCCGAGTACAACTCGTCGCGCGTCCAAATCAGCTACGGACCTTTTACAGCCCCCTCAAGCGCACAAAACAATGGCATGAAAGATTTCCAAATCGGTAACATCACCAAGCCATGCTCCAACTGTCTCATCACGTTTATGGAGGTAAGTGTCTTGATCCAAGCGTACGATTCGTCAGTTGAGACTTATGCTCTGCTATGAAGGCTGGACTGCAGTACCCGAACGGAACATATGCGAACAGTAACACGGGCATGTGGCTGCACCACACAGTACTGTACAATCTAAATCGTAGTGATGCCGTTTGTACCAAGTTTCCTGATCGATTTTTTGCGTCCGGAAACGAAAGGACTCCCCTCAACATATGCGTGAATGGGTGAGCCCTTACCTTCGAATCCGTTTCAAGTGGCTAATGAGGTCTATAGCACACAGAAAGCGGGATATTTCCTTAACGAGACCGATACTATTACCATGCTTGTCGAGCTTATGAACGAGACAGTGGAACCGCGGGATGCAGTGGTTACAATAACATTCGAGTATATTCCAACCGTGCCATCTGGTTTCGATTTTGTCACTCCGGTCTGGTTGGACATTGGAAATTGCACTACTTCCGACATGCCTGCTCAGGCAAACACAACCTCCGAGTATTCGTCTGCCCCCTGGACCTCGGATATATCAGGTCAGATCCTCGATGTTGCTGGCCATATTCATGACGGGGGGACGTACATCGAGGTTCTGCAGAACAACAAGATGATCTGCAACTGTTCAGCTGCTTACGGCCAGTCGGAAGGCTACATCGAGACAGGCCCAATGAACATGCCCATGATGAACATGGATATGGCGCATATATCTTCTATTGCGAGTTGTCCGAATGATGGTACGCTTAAGAAAGGCGATACGTTGGGCGTTACAGCACATTACAATACTTCCGAGTACGCACCAATGATGAATGACGATGGATCTCTTGCTCCGATCATGGGAATTTCTCTCCTATATATTGCTATCGGAGGAAATTTATCTACTACACCATCCGCTAGCGGAACAGCTTCCAGTACTCCAAGCAGCACCGCCGCAGGGGCTTCATCTATAGCTACAAATGCCGCTAGCATATTAAATGGCGCCGGAATGGCAGGCACGGGCGCCATACTTGGACTTTGGGCCCTGTTCGGAATGTAGGGATCGGGTCTTTGGTACCAAAGCTTATACAGCCAAATCTCCTTAATACGATACCGTTTGTTCGGCCGAACGTATCGTAATACCAATGGTATTGTTATATCAAGAGTCACGTATAGGGCGAATAAGTAGGGAAAACGGGGATTTAATACCTAAAAAGGCTTAAGATGTCTACCTTACGGCTAAATAGGGCTCTTTCCCATACAAATTCTCTAACTAATTATGACGATATTGGTGGTAGGCACTTAGCGATATTGTCAAAAGTCAGATTATCGTAATATTACGCCGAAAAAGGCTTGATTAAGGGGTATAGATCGTAATGTAGGGGATATCGTTATATACCCCATATGGTATTAAGGAGGTTTGACTGTAATTTAATAGAAATGGGACGGGAAAATTCTCTAGAAAATATAGCTAGCCACACATCGTGTGAAATTCAAAGCGTCCTTCACTTTACTCTCAAAAATAAATCATCAATTGCTGAATGCTTTACCTTTACATTATCTTATTGAGGCTCCAAGATTTGGTGAGCGCCCCTTGCGTACCTAAGCCCCCTAGCCAAGCTGCTCTACGGATTTTCTGACCGTATGCAGTTAGTGCGTTCGTATAATATGGGTTCTATCCCTTAGCACGGCATTTCGAGTCCAACAGTTATCGATAAGAACCAGCCAATTAAATTGTTCTACTCAATTTCTAATATCTAGGCGGCTGACTATAAAAAAGCAATTTCATAACTTTATATATTGCCTAGCTTGAAGATTAATAGAGTGAAATTGTGGACTATATGATATTATTGACGCAATGCTGAAGAGAAAGAAATATTGTAAGTTAATCACTGTCGAACGGACAAGTCACTCATAAGAACTCTGTCGATTGAAGCTGGCTCTAGAAGCTCTCTATATACATAGGGTAGGGAGCAAAGGACTGACGACAACGCTGACGACGATATGTAACTGTTACTCAATTGCCACCAGGCCGATATTGCCACTCAATCGGTAATAGGTAATAGAAATAGGTAGTAAGACATACGATGGCAAGAGACAGGGTGGTGAGTCATAAGATGGTACCTGACAGTGACCTCGACGGTCGGCAATCACGCTGTTGGTTAGTAGACATGTAAAAGAGGGTCGCCCATTTTACAACTCATTTCGTCTATCATTCTTGTCGAACGGACTCGTGTGTTTGATTGATCTATGAAATAAAAGAGACTATATATACATGGTGCAGGTGCAGGCAACAGGAACAGGTAACAGGCAATTGAGACAACCCGTCTCAGGTCGAAAATTCCCGAAGAATTTTTTTACTCGATAGAGGAGGAACTCTAGTTTTCATCTTTACAGTTTCCTGTTTACCTTTTCGATCGAAAATTTGAGACATAAACTTCCTATATTAAGCGCCCAATCTCCCTAGAAGTTTCGAGGTGATTTACTGGCATTCAATATCTCAGATTGAAATTCAGACTCATGACTAAAGTTTTACCGGAGTGCCTTTGTCGTTTGTATACACAAAGGAAATAGGTGTTGACTGGACAATTCAGAATGAGAACTCTGTCTATTCAAGCTGGCTCTAGGAGCCCTTTTATATATATGAGGTAGGCGTAGGCCACAAGAACAGGGTGATAGGCAACAAGAACAGGGTGGTAGGCAACAGGGTGGTAAGACATAGGGTGGTAAGCAAACCCGATCTTGGTCAACAATAGGTGGTTGGGTAAGCATGTGCGTATGATGCGTTGTCGATCGGGGTGTGGTTACTGTCGGCTTACAGCTATGGACACCGAACGCCTAGCTCGGGGTACCAGTGACCCACCCACCTCATGTATATATAAGGGCTCCTAGAGCAACCTTGAAGAGACAGATTTCTCATTCTTCATTTCCCAATCGACATGCGTACACTTGCAAAGAATGTCACGCACAAATAAATCCACATAGTCTGACAATTAACAGAGATGGAAAGGAGTGAGAAGTACATATGCTCAAGCATAATACCGACAATGTAGCTTAGTTACAGTTGTCCATATTACAAGTCCGATCCAAGTTGCATATCAAGATGAACTCGAGGATGGAGGGAGTGAACAGGAGGAAATTCAAGACCTTACACTAAAGTAACATATTTTTTGAAAGCTATGCTACTTCGTTTGATTTTATCGCCACAACAGTATCGCAAAGATCTAAGAGAGGCATGGGAGGTTCTGCTAGCATGTCTGGCTGAGACAGAATCTATTCTGTATTATAAAGGCAGGCGGAGTCATTAGTTGAATAACCCACCTGGTCACTTCGCGACCGAACACGTGAACAAAGTCAGTCGAGAATCACAGACTGCGAGCTCCCGACCTACAGCTAAGACGAATGACAGGCTGCCTCGGAGCTGCTTGGAGATCGAACAGTTTCGACTGGCTCGCTTCGTCTTATCCTGTCTGCCTGGTACATGCTAGCCACTTCTTTCTCCTCTTTCGAAATTACAATAACAATAGCCATTCGCAATCATCGGTGTTGCCTTAAACTACGAACTCACTAGTATATAATTCACATTTTCTTCCCCACTTAGATAACCTTCTAATTCTTCCCCCACCCCATCCTCTCTTTCTTTACCTCCACTTCAACCCCATTCCCGAGTTTCTGACGTGTCCAACCACTGCACGTCCACTTCAGGTCGTATATCATTCTACCATTAAACGTAATGCCTACAGCCAACCTCATGGCGCCCCGCAAAGCTCCTTCTCGGCGTGGAGGTCAATCGAAGCATCCCGCTCAGGTCATCTTAGCTGCTTTAAAAGCAAACTCGACCGCTTCTGCAAGTAATATTTCAGAAGCTACCCAAAGAACCACTCGCTCTGGTCGCACTCTTCGTCAGAACAGACCATTTGGCTACGTTCAAGAGGACGAGGAGCCAAAAATCGCTTTAGCTCTTGGTGCAAAGCGCAAGCGCGAGGCACCTGTGGAAGCTGAAGGCCGGAAGAAGCAGAAGACAGCTACTGAGGGCAGAGAGACGCGTACTACAGTTTCAGCCCAAGTCAACATCTCGCTGGCCTCTCCAATTACATCACGTGAACCAAGTGCCGAGCGGCAGCTGACAACAATCAGCGGGGCACGTAAAGTGTCTTTGGAAGCTGCTACGGTACTACTCAGCACTTCGACCAATGGGGCAAGTCCTTCTAAGCGGGCAAATCCTAAGCTCACTCGCAGACAGCCTGCTCAGGACCCCTCAGCTCTTCAACCTTCCATGATCATGGCTCGGACAGCTGGGGAGGAACCAGCTCAGGACGCGCCAGTCCTGCATACCTCAGCTACACCGCTAATTGCTCAGGTCACTCACATAGCACCATCGAAGCAAGCAGGCGATGTCTCAGTGGTCGAATTGCATAAGTCTCCCTCGCCGGCTGCTACCTCTTCTGATGGCCCCGCTCAGGGCCACACTGTCTCCAATCGTGAGTTCTTAGTAGTCCCTGATACCACTGGAACCCGTGGTCAGAGCTACTACCAAGAAGGCTCCGTGAGCCGAAGAAGCTCCGGATCCCGCACCAGTATCCGTGGGTCCAACGTGGCCAACAAAGGGGAACAGTGGCGTCGATCGCAAGAGCGTGAGCGCAGGAGAGCCCAGAACAAGCGGGCAATGGCAGTGAACGACGAGGCGATCCAGAAGCTCCGCGAGAAGAGGGTCCGGAGGGAGATGCAGGAGCTCCAAGAGAACGGCAGCCGAAGAGAGTTTCAATCTCGTACGTCGGCTTCTCTTACGCCCGCGGCCACCAGCCAAGGAATTCCCCAGCAGCGTGCTGAGGAAAGCCTGTCTGCCTCACCGGATTACGGCCAGCCGACTGCTGTTGCTAGAAACAGTGAGAAGAGGGACAGCGTCGTAATGACCACTGAGAAACGTATTCCGAAGGAACTGGTGCCAGATGAAGCCTCTCCCGAAGAACGCAGATCACTGGACCCGGCCATCATCCAGGCCGCAGCCTCGATCGGAGTAGACATGGTCAGCGTCGCTGCCTACCTCGAAAAGGCGGAAAAGTTGATTCTAGACGCTCGTCTTATCCCCGCTACACCCACTAACATGCCCATGACAAAAGACGAGCTAGCACTGCTAGCTCGCAACGAGGCGCGAAAAGCAACAATCCTGGAGGAGGCTAGGGTGATTGTTGGGGAAGGCAAGATGCTGATGCCGAAGTTGAAGGATGCCTCACAATACCCGATGGCAAGTAAGCCCGTGGTGGGTAACATCGTGGATTACTGGAAGGTCCTGGAGCGACACGCCAGCGACTTGAGGAAGGTGGGGCTGTGGGACTAGTGGAGGATAGTTAGGAGGCAGGGAAATTGCTATAAGTGTTCTGTTTCTTCGTTTAGTTTGATTTGTTACACTTGTATTATAGCGAAAACAGCAAGACCACACACTAGGAAAGCATACATATAGGAGCGAGCTTCCATCAATGAGGCAAAATAGCAAAGCATTTTCACTCTCCAAGACTACACAATAGCTTTTCTTCTAATTCCTGAGATACTGGTGAGCTCAGTGTTTCTTGGAGAATAATTCCGGATCCGCATATCATCAGATTTAGAGACAGACTATGATTTCAAGTTACTAGTCCGAAAATTGATTAATTATTTACGAAGACAAGATTATAACAACTGAAGTGATTGCACAGAAGCAGAATGTCTCACAGAAATTGATTGAGTATGGTCACGATATTTACGGTATTACCTGGTTAACTTGTGACAAAATGAATAAAGTTTCGTGCTACAAAAGCAAATAGTACGTATTGTTAGTTCACAAAGAATCTACCCTGCCTCCCGGACCCCGCGCCGGACACCAGGGGAATTGACGCCTCCTGCTTCCAAACTCTTAATATTAGCGAAGGGACTTTTCTGCATATTTTCCGATTCTGTATTCAGGAGACCCTTGCTGCGATTGTTTGGCGTAGCTATAGTACCTGTAGGCTCTTCATTTGGAATCACCTCCGCGAGCGGGTCAGTGCAAAAGATGGCGAGCAGTTTATCTACTGTATCGCGCAGTCGATCCGGCTGGTTTTGGAGCGGAGTCTTGGAAACATGATTTCTCTATTATAGACCATTAGAAAGATTGGCACGACTAGAGTAATATAGGAACGACAAACCAGTGCAAGCATAGCTCCCTTGAAGGTTTGATGGTATATCAACTTATACTCCTCATCCTTGGCAGCGTCCTCAGCTGCCTGTTCCTCAGAGATATGATCATTGCCATCATGGAATAATGCAATGGAGCCACGGCGTGATTTCGTCTTCCTCCGTTGTTGCAGCCCATACATTCGCATGCCGGCCATAACGACTCGAGAAAGCGCTTCTTTGTTCCGTGACTCAACTGTTGGCTCTTCTGGTGCAGCAGAAATATCAGCCATTCGAGAAAGGGAAGACCGTTTCATAGTATCGCTAAGCAGTCCTTTTCTACTCAAAGGCCGAATTTCTGACGACACACTTGGGGAACGGGAGAGTGGTGGTACAGCTATTTGTGTAGCTTGAGCAGCATTTCTCGGATTTGGTAATTCTGCAGCAAGGCCTGTTTTGCCATCAATAGATAACGATTTACGATGGGCAGATGTGGGTCTAGGGTTATCAACCCTTGAAGCCGCAGCTGCGACGCTTTCTCCGCCCTTCCATTTAGCTTTTCTACGACGCTCTGTAGCTTCGTCAAATATAATATCACATCTTTTTCTTTTATTAAGTCTAAGCGACGGAGCCTGTTGCACAGAAGGTGATGATAGGAATTGGGCTTCGGTTTCCTTCATCGGAGCAGCCAAATCTCGGAGAGATGGGGAAAGCGGTGGTGTGGTAGTAGCCGAACATCTGGATAAGATATTCGACGATAATGGCAGAGCATGAACTCGAAGTTCAGGACCATCTGCTAGTGCAGCACGGGATGGATTGGGCGAGGACGTCGGAGGAGTAGGTAATCCGACACGCGACTGAGGGGTAACAGTACCATAAAATAGGATCTCTGTCACCCTTGGAGAGCTGTCAACTGCATTCTCGCCGGCAACTTGTACAAGGATACCAGTCGGGGATTGTAATCTTGCTATTGTGCACCATTGGTATGCTGCAGCATCCTCACACTCGGCTGTGGCGCATGAGCTTCCCCCAAGAACTGAGCTGAACCATTCTTCTGTCGCTCCAGATGTTGTCCACACATCGAGGCTGGGACCTGCCGCCAGATAAAGAGGTATCCGAGCTGTTTCGACTACTGAGAGGAAGCGTAGAGTGGAAGGCGGTAGTGCGAGGGGGTAGGCATTTTGTGACGCGGAGATTGAGATATCTACGCAATGTGTTAGGGGGTAGGACCATAGGCATGACGAACACTTGCCTGTGATCTGAGTATCATTTGGTAAACAAATAGCCCCTGTCCAGATATCCATTGTGGTGGTTTGTTGACGGTGGCAGAGCCTAGTGACGTTGGGGGCCCCTCGGACGCGACTGAAGAGGTGGGGCGCGCGCTGTCACGTGTGCACGTGGAAATTTCGCCTTTCTTCTTCTAAGATTGGCACCATGTAGCGCTGACATTAATCTAAGATAAGGTGAGTAATCACTTGCAGCCATGCAGCAAAAAGAAAATATGTATTCTTTCTGCCAACCCCGGGCATCCTAATGTATATTCGGGGTCATGACAGCCCGATTTCTAATTCGTCAAGAGGCACGTCTATCCGAAGCCCAACCATCTAATACAAGTGTGTCTCTGAAAGAAAAATCCTTTGGCAAGAGTGAATCAAAGACCTACTCCTGACTGCTAGTGAATGCACGGTAGAGAGGCATTATATCCTGCAAACATATCTGAGAAGAACCGCGTATCCATACTTGAGAGAATTGGGCAATTCAAGCTCGCGAAGAGCGGAGGCAGCTCTTGAATTAAGTTCATGGCTGTTGTATTGTAGTTGATATAATAACCCTTGAGCCGCTCTGGACCAAGCAATGATCAACGATCCATCAATAAGTCCAAGATACAACAAATTGTTTCCATCCAGCAGATTTTGGAGAGTATAGGTACCGTTTGTTTCCTCAGTGATTACGGACTGATGCATGTTACCCCGTTGGTGTTTCCTCCAATCGCATACTTGTTGAGGAGGTCGGGATACTGTTGGATAGCAGCAAGAAGGTCAACGTTTGCTTTCTCGATGGTGTACGTGTCATCGATTGGACGACACCAAATGTGTGGAATCCTCTCCAACCTTTATTCTGCAGGTTTGTTTTGTCAATCATAGTGCGGATTGTGCGAGCTTCTTGTTCCCAGGAATGAAGGGGGTTCTGTGCTTACGTAGTTGAGGGCACCAGAATACGCATCGCGAGTGGCGCCAAAGAATGACATCAGCGTATCTCTGTCAAGCCCGCCCTCTGGGTGCTCAGCACTCCGATTTGCCATGAGAGCGAAGATAAAGTTGTGGGTGACTCCTGTGAGCAGCAGTCCATCAAATGGTGACAGGAAGAACAAAGGGTTCTGCATGATACTGTCTTGAACTCGCTGTGCTCGATGGTCTGCGAGAATTGATAGGTTGTAGTTGACTTGATCGTCGGGAATGCCGCTCTGACGATTGTACAAGTCCATGAAAAGAGGAAGGGACATATTGAGGCATCTCCGTGGACGCTGTGATAATCTGGTATTAAGACAGGTTTAATGAATCAGAGAAGAAGCTATTTTTACCTTTGGTACTTATCCTCGCGTGTGGGAGAAACATCAGACTCAAAACTATCATGCATGATGTCTAGGCCATCAGGCACAACAATTTCAGGGATTTTCGGGTCCAAAGGAGCAACGGCGGAGTTTGGAGCTTGGCCGATAGACATGTGGATAAGATCACCGGAAACTGAAATTACAGTGCCATATACAGCTCCGAGGGAAGCTATGTCATTGCCTAATCTAAAGACTAGTGCAGTCAGTAAGACCACTTTGGGGACGAATCATCTATGGAGGCATTGATCAATTGGTCAATAGTAGCAACTCCATTGTGAGGGATGAAGTTACTAGGGTAGTTAGCTATGTATGGTTTTGGGCATGGGAACTGTCTCACTGATTGGCTAGCGAGTTTAGGCCTAGTCGTCATGACCGGGAGGCGCGAAGGCATGATCGCTTGTGACATCGACCCGCTAAGTCGCAGGACCAAAGATAGTTGCTACAGCTTGGCTCAGAAGGAGCTAGCTGATAGCAGCGATGATCTGAGGAAGAGTAATAGCCTTCATGGTGATTATCGGAATTGAGTTGAATGCTATCAGATTCAGATCTGGAAGGTGGGCTTGAATTTGAAAGGACAGAGGGTAGTATGTGTGAGGAAGGTAGGTTGAGGTACAAGAGGAGGAGGGCTCGGTGGCTGCCGGCAGTCTGCTATAAAATTTCCGGACTGTGCCTAATATGTGAATGAGGGCCCAGAAACGTGGCAGTACGACCAGGTGCCTGGGTAAGCAGTCGGGTGAGTGGAGGCACCCTGTGCCTAGCTAAATGGTCACCTGCTGAGTCTTCTTCTCAATTTCCACTTTTTGGAAGAAGTACTGCCGTGGCAGATCTTTAATCGACGGTCAAGAGTACGCTAACAAAACCTCACATGTGCTTATTTCTAATGCTCACGACGTAGGAAAGTCTAAGAGCCGCATAGCCTGGTCTTCAATTTTGTTCAGCAGTCTCACCGACTTCATCCTCTTTCCCAATATCTACTGCACCACTAACTTCAATGAAGTCCTCCAACTCCTCGCTAACCGTCTTTAGTTTCTCCTTCACGCTTGCTACGCCCTCGAAGCCCACAATATGTCTCGCAGGAGGGTTGTCATGCCCTCCAATAGCGGTAAGAGCATGCACAGTCTCCGCAATGAGCGCGTCTTTGACACTCTGCGACAATGGTGGATAGAGCGACGTAACTTGTGGAGAGCTTAGCAGGTCTCCTATAGATGGGTTCGGTAGCGTACTATCGCCGCTAGCGGGAGAAGTAGGACTTCCGGGAGAGGTCCCTTCCATTGGGCTTGAGGGGTTGTTGCTCATCTCGAGTTTGTCAAGTAATCCGGAGAGTATGTCTCGTGCAAGAGGAGCAGGGTTGACATCTGGCGAGTATTGTGGGAGAGGTGGTACAGAGGTAAGCCGGTTCGTGAGGACGTTGACTTCTATATTAGGTTGCATAATGGACGTTTTTATATTGAAGGGAGCGATTTCATAGGCAAGGCTCTACAGTTAAGTGAGTAAAAATCCAAGATAAAGTGGAGAAAAACAGGAAAGAGCAGGAGCTTTACGTCGCAGTAGCCTTCAATTGCCCATTGGGAGGCGCAGTACATGCCTAGGCCAGGTGTTCCCAGATGGGCGGCTGAAAGCAATGTTAGCATAATCCCTTAGCTCGGAGCGGAGGCAAAACATACTTATTCCGGTTAACATGATAATATGCCCGTTTTTTATTTGCCGCATATTGGGTAGGGCAGCTTTTATTATGTTTACATTTGCGAAGAAATTGGTTTCGAATTGTTCTTGAACGAGGCTAAGACTTCGAGACGATTGCGCGAGCTCTTCAACGGTGCCAATAACAGCTGTGACGAATGATGTTACGAGTTAGCAAGCACTTTACGGTCCGACAACTAGCAGGAGCTGGTTCGAGGAGAAATTTGTACCTTCGGTCGTGCATCCTAGGAGAACGTCGACCCTTCCGAATGCCTCAACTGCCTCTGCGATAGCAGCCTGGCACTGTCCGACAATTCTGCTCATCGATAGTCAGCCTAGTACTTTCAACACTCATTTCCCTTCATGTTAACCACAAATATGTCGCACCTTACCTCCCGTCCAGTCCTACAACCCTTAATCTTTCCCTCCACCTTTCTGTCCCCTTTACCTCCTCCAGAAACTCACGAAACTCTTCACTGCGCTCATTGCGCTTCTCGAATTCCAATGGCAAAACACCTGCGACAATATAGTCACCATGATCTAAAACTTGGCGGGCTAAGGCAATCGCAATTGGAGAGGTGCCTGTTGTTAGAAACCAAACACGAGGCGCGTTGTGGGGTGGAAAGTGGGGAGAGCGAGGGCGGGAAGGTTTTGAGGGTGGGGCAGTGCTGGTAGGAGGGGTCATGGTAGAACAGGAAAGGAGACGCTGGACATGCTTCGGCGGTGGTCTGCCGGGCCCACTTATACATCAGATGAGTGGTGATGGGGTCGTGGTGTTGAAGAGCCGATTATAGGGCTGATCCATACGCGAGGACTTAAGAAACTGCCTAATGCCGGTTTAGCCACTTTGTGGCGTGTGCACGCGATTTCTCCGGTGCGAATCTGCATCACGAAAATATGAAACCATGATAATGCATGCTTAAGAGTCTGGAACTTCAGCTTCGTGAAAACCATGACTCCAACACAGCTACAACATCGGCGTGCTCACAACTTACTTCTGATTTCGAAGCTCCTATATGGGCGCGATGCGTCGCCGTTCACGTTGGTGATCGATTCACTAGAGCAGTCAGGAAAGCGTTTGATCAGAGAATTTATAAAGAGGGCGACTATTGCAAAGACTCGCGTCATTTATGTTTCTTTTGAAACACTAAAGATGCCTAGGGGTGTAGACGTTTTTATTCCGGCATCAAAGCAGAATCCACAGACGCTTCAAAAAGAAATATCTGCGGCGGAAATCAATACGAGTAAAGCTGTTCCTTACATATTATTAACTGCTTGTAAGCTAATATCTCTACAGAATGTCTACTCATCTTTGATTCACTAAACATGTTGACTTCAAATCCATCAGCGAATTTGCCAGCTTTTCTCTCGTCTTTAATATCACCTTCGATGTCCTTGCTAGCAATGTATCATCAGGATGTTCCTCTATGTGTACCGCACGATTTAGCTCATAATCCACATCCTCTATCCCTGCTAAAATATCTTGCCACCGCAATTTTGACTCTACACTCATTTTCTCACGTGCTTGCTCAGAAGTCTGCTAGAGACCATAGCCTTGCCGAGCCAGTATTCGGTATTTCCGAAGAGATCGAGGGCGTAATCCAGGGATTGGGTAGTAATGAGCCCCGCGGTGTGGTGCTTGAGATGGAGTATAGGCGGAAGTCGGGGCGAGGGGTGCGAGAGTGGTTTTTTCTTCCATCAATAACGTCAACCAGCACCACCTCTTCGACTACGGTACGGATGAAAGAGATAGCAATTCTTCTTGAAGACCATCCATTGTATCGACATGTGCTCGCAAATGGAACGAAAGAAGGAGGCGGGGGCAAAAGGGGCGAAGGCGAAGGCATGACTTCGACCTTTAATCTGGAGCTCACAGAAAAGCAGAGAAGGGACAGAGAGGGGGTGGTGCTGCCATACTTTGATGCACAGAGAGAAGACGGCGTAGGAGAGGGGGGTCGGATTCTATATGACATGGGCGAGGAGGATGACTTTGACGAAGAAGACGATGAAATTTGATAACTATACATGACTATTGGAATAACTAGTGGGAGCAGCGATATCAAATCTGTAGCACCCTATGGATACTTCTTGAATGTAGTAGAACTCAAATATCACATGAAACTGAAATTGTTCTAATTCACCAAAAGCGGGTGCACATGGCAATTGCTTTATGGTTAATTTGATTCACTTACATATTGCCAAATCTAGTGACCAATCCAACTGTGACTCTGGCCCGAAACTCTACTCCACTATTGCGATTTACCTTCTTTTATGTTTCTTTTTCGGCAGACATAAATTAAGTTAGTTCGCTGTCGAGAATACTCTACACAGCCAATCACAGCAACTCTCATATTATATCGCTCCCAAAAATATTGCGCTCGTTACTACGGAACCATGCTCCGAAAACGAGCGATCAAGCTCGCGCCAGCCAGCATACAAGTCAGCCTTCAAGTAGCAACGCCTCCCGACGGATCCCTTGTTCCAAATGCACCGGAATTAAACCATCTGCCCTGCGAAGCTCCGGCAAGACTTCCCCGACCTGTAATACGCAATATTATCGGCGAAGAATCTATCGCGCCACCCCCACGTGAACCACCAGAAATTACCGTCGCTCAACTTGGGAAGCGCAAAGCATCGCCTCCTCGGCCTCCGGTATCGTCATTCCCACAGAAAGAGGCTCTGAGGCCGGCAGAGAAGATCGGGATGGCGGAACCGCTAGCAAAGCGCGCTCGTCGAACAGATAGCTCTGCCATGTGGGAGCAGACCGAGCGCCCACGACGCGATACACGCGACGGAACCCCCAGAACAGACCGTGAGCGCTCAGCTGCAGAGGATAGCAGGCGGGGAGACCGGGATAGGGATCGGAGGTACAGGTCACGATCACGAGATCGAAACGACCGTAAGAGGGAGAGGAGTAGGGAGCGGGATAGGCCTACGGAGAGGCGCGATGGGAGAGATGGAAGGGATAGACGATGGGAGAGGAGCCCGAGTCGTGATAGGAGGCGTGGGCGAAAAGATGATCTACGTGCTCGTTCGCGGTCGCCGTTAAGAGATGGAGGGCGAGATCGAGAGAGGGAACGGGATGGTATGCGCAACCGTTCCCCACCTCGTGGACCTCGCCGTGGGTCATCCCCAGCTCGAGGACGTAACGGTGTTGACAAGGCTCCTTCCAAACCTACCTCTTCACAGCCATCATCGAAGACCCCTGCTCCCTCGAAATCATCTGCTGCTAAAGCGGATGGAATGGAGATCGACACGGCAACGGGCACAGAGGACGAGCCGGAAGCTGCAATGCGAAAGATCATGGGCTTTGCAAGTTTCAGGTCAACAAAAAATACAAAAGTGCCAGGCAATGACAAGCTTTACGGGGTCAGGAAGGAGAAGCAGATGGAGGCTAGACAATACATGAATCGTACGGGTGGCTTCAATAGGCCGCTCAGCCCCTCGTAAGTTTCTCTATCGCTGATTTCTCAGTTTTAGCATAGACTAATATATTTGTTTGTTTGCAGTCGCTAAGGTCTGCGGACTTCGGCGTTTACTAATGAGTGCCTCATATAATGGGATCACAGCAAGGCTATGATATACTAATTTGTTGCTTCAGAGTTTGAAGCGATGCAAAGGTCCACATCGGTTCCACTATCTGCTTTGACCGCTACCGCCTTCCCGTGGTCCCTCGCATCTGGAGAATCAGAGATTAGATTATAAAGCAGTGGAGGATGTGCAACGAGAATTCGGGTTTCGGCAGAATCCAAGACTGTATAGTAGAAGGGTATAAATAGATAGCTGCCTTTACATAGGCTACAAGAAGACCCCACAACAAAAGAAACCACCTTATATATGTTCAGTCTACTCTCCTGAATAATTGCATGGGCATTATACATTTTCTGGAAAAGTCTTGGCATGGTGTTGACGCGCACCTCCGAAACGTGTTCTCTTGCCGCAGCTCCCCCATCTCCCTTTAAATTTTCCAAAATAGATTGGAAGCTCTCCTGGAGCTTCCAACGCCACCAATCTCACCATGGAGCTATTATCACAGTGGCAGATTCTTCTAACTTTGTTCCTTACCCTCTTGCCCCAGGCCGGGGCGGAGGTTGACGCCGCAACTGCCGTCGTGGAAATTGAGAAAGCTTCCAATGACAGTCTGCTATGGGGTCCGTACAGGCCAAACCTATACTTTGGTGTCCGACCGCGGATACCTAAGAGCTTACTGACGGGCTTGCTTTGGGCCAGAGTGGAGGACTTCCAAAGCGTACAACATGGTGCGTTCTCCCACTCTGTTATTCATTTGACAGGAGTAGCCAACAATTCCTTGGAGGAGTTTTAAAGGCTTCTATGCACTTAATTCGGCTGAATGAGTGGCTGACAATTTTTGTATAGATTTTAGGCATACCTGCGAACAGCACGAACTGGATGGGTATGGCTGGGATGAGTACGATATCCGCACCGGAGGCCGCCAAACAATTCATGACCCCTCGAACCGGATAGACTTGACAACTGAGTTTGTAAAGGTTCCTGGAGGACAGCACGGTGGGAATTGGGGTGTCAGGATCAAAGGGTCGCCACGGGATGATGCGTCTCCAGATCTCAAAACTACCATCGTATGGTACGCCGCGCTCGAGGGCTTGGGAAGCTTGGAAGTTAAGAGTCAGGATGGAGATGGTTTAGGAATTGAGGGGGATGTGAAGTTGGAAGGGCAGACAGTTGACCTGGGAGACTTTGATATAAGAATTACTGCGGGCGAGGGGGAGCATCCGCGACCCATGCATCCAAGCTATGCGGAGAAGCCCTTGGATAGAACAATCGTACACAGCTTCCAGTTACCTGAGGAGGCACTTTGGCAGACTAAACGTGAGTTGTTCCTCCTAATCGTCCAAGAGCTTAGGCTTTTAAGGAAATGGGTGTGGTAAACGTAATTAGCAGAGTGGATATTCACTAAAACGAAATGAGGTTTGAAGCTATTCTCTTCGCGCATATGAAGAGCCAGATTGATACTTTATTGGGCAAGTATGGCGAGGATAATACCCCGCCTCCAGCTCAGGTCTATACTATCTCGAATGAACCCGGACGGGGAAATCTCCATATGGTGCAAAAGGTTTTCGAAGGTGCTTTCGAGGTACTATCACCTAAGGATCCGGAGTTTTGCAAAGCTAACCGACAGCAGTTTGATATCCTTTTCTCATCTGGCTCATCTCCCAAACCTATGACTTGTAAGGGATCACGTTGACAACGTCGAGAAGAATCACTAACACAGTCTCCAGCAGATGATCTGGGCCAACAGATTAAATCTGTGGCACAAAGCTTCTCAAGTCGGTTCTCAGATATATTCAAGCCGAAATCACCTTTCTTAAAAGGGAGATATGAAGAATTCTCCAAGTCGCTATTTTCGAATCTGATCGGTGGCATTGGATATTTCTACGGTGACTCTAGGGTCGACCGGTCATATGCCCCGGAGTATGAGGAAGATAATGAGGGCTTCTGGGAAGAAGCAGCTGAAGCCCGTGGAGGAAATCAGGCGCAGCTCGAAGGACCTTCAGAGTTATTCACGAGCATTCCTTCTAGGTCTTTCTTCCCAAGGGGCTTCTTATGGGATGAAGGGTTTCACTTACTTCCAATCATTGATTGGGATGTGGATTTAACGTAAGTCATCTATCTCCTGCAGTATATCTCTATGTTTGCTGACCGCAAAGCCTCGATATCGTCAAGAGCTGGTTTAGTCTTATGGACGAGGATGGTTGGATCGGCCGCGAGCAGATTCTCGGCGCCGAAGCCCGCAGCAAGGTCCCGCCGGAATTCCAAGTCCAGTACCCGCACTACGCCAACCCCCCAACCCTCTTCATGGTGCTTACAGCATTTCTGGACAAGCTGGATGACAATACCCAGACATATAGTTCATCTGAACAGAAGGCCCTCGGAAAAGAATATACAAGACACCTTTCTAATCGATCAGCCGCTCTCCAGTATCTCCGCACTCTCTATCCTCTTCTCAAACGCCACTACTTTTGGTTCCGCAAGACCCAATCAGGCGATATCAAATCGTACGACCGGGCAGCCTTCTCTACCAAAGAGGCATATCGTTGGCGCGGTCGTACGCCCCAACATGTTCTAACTTCCGGCTTGGATGACTACCCTCGCGCACAACCGCCACATCCTGGTGAGCTACATGTTGATTTAATTAGTTGGATGGGCCTGATGACGCGCTCACTGAAGCGCATCGCCGACGCTCTCGGCGAAGACGATGACAAAGCTGAGCTTGAGCGATACGAAACCGCTATCCTCCGCAACATTGATGACCTACATTGGGATGATAAGGCCAAGACTTACTGTGACGCCACTATCGACGATTACGAGGAGAGTGTGCATGTATGCCACAAAGGCTATATCTCAATTTTCCCATTCCTAGTTGGCTTGTTACCGGCGGATAGTCCCAAGCTAAATGCAGTACTGGATTTGATTGCAGATCCAGAGGAGCTGTGGAGTGAACATGGTTTGAGGAGCTTGAGCAAAAGCGATGAGTTTTATGGAACCGGGGAGAATTACTGGAGAGGCCCTATCTGGGTTAATATGAATTATCTGGCGGTAGTGCAATTATTGGTATGTTCCATCTCTCCTTTGCACGACTAACTATTTCATCTGTGTTGTGTTGGATAATACTAATTTAATTAGAACCTCGCACAAACCTCTGGCCCACATCAAAAGCGAGCGACTAAGATATACACCGCACTGCGCGAAAACATCGTGAATACGGTCTACGAGGCTTGGATAGAGACTGGTTTTGCGTGGGAGCAGTATAACCCTGAAACCGGCAAAGGACAGCGCACGCAACATTTCACTGGATGGACGAGTCTAGTAGTGAATATTATGGCTATGCCGGATTTGGCGAATGGGAAAAGGAGAGTAAGAGATGAGTTGTAAAAAGCATGGATTTGGTGTATTAGAAGTGTCGATATGCATAAATGGATGGCACTTTTCCTTTTATACGGTAAAGCATTACAGCAGAGTAAACTCCTTTGATCCATACTCTAGAAGCCCGAGTAGAGGCCCGTCCGCTACTGCAACGTTTTATTCAATCCCAATTCCAGCCATCCTCTAGTCTGATTGTTGCTAAGAACCAGAAATCTTGCGATTGCTTGCTGGGTTTCTTCTTTGCTAAGTAGGTATTTAAATCTCGTTTTAGCTCTCTTTTTTAAGAGAAGATTATAGGTAGCTTTTGTTTTCCCTTTTTTTCCTACGTCTTTCCTAAATAGGTGGGGGGAAGACGGAAAAGAAGAAGTAGATAAGAATTTATTATTACTTATCTCTATATTTTTACCTTTAAGATACTTTTATTTAGGCTTAGTAGGTCTTTATATCTTATAAAGGGGTTTCCTATTTTTTTAGTAGATAATAACCATCTTAAATCTCTTATCTCCTAGTCTTAAAAAGGTAAAAAGCTAGGTAAAAAGCCTTATTAGTTTTTACTATTTATTTATACCTTTTTTCCTTACTAACTCTATTAGAGAGTTTCTAGGCTAGGAGGTAGTAGAAAAACTAGCTAAAAGACTAATATAGTTATTTTCTTCTCTATTAAACGTAGAAAAAAATTACTTATAAAATATTAAAGTCTTTTAACGTAATCTATAAGTAAGTGGCTAGTATATGGCTACCCCACCAAAAACACTAAAAATCGTTCTTTAATATTTTAACAACGGCTTAATAATAAATAATAAAATTTTATAATTAGACTCTTATACTTACTTTAAAACCTCTATTAAAATTTTAAAGTAATTTAATAAGTGGTTTTTAGGATATAATAAGGGCACTCCTAATCGCATACCCCCTAATTGCTACACGTATCCCCCTACCTTATTTGGTTTAAACGCCTCCTTATTAAGTTAGATATTTCCTTATTAAGTTAGAATATTATATACGTTTAGCTTATTTGCGCCTACATTACAAAAATCAAAGTGCGAGCCTATAGTATAGCCAGTATTTCGCTTAAATGCTAAGGGCTCTCTACGAGTAGATCTATTAACACAATTGGCAATTATAGAGCCAGTTATAACGTAATCCACAAGCATGTGGCCCACACAAGCATGTGGCCCACCCCACCAAACACGCGACGCGTTATTCAACAACCACCTAAATGGCAACACCACAACAGCAAGAGGCCCTTTTCCGAGAGGGCAGAATTGACCTAGGTGTTTAAGCCTACAGGTTAGGCCAAATTACAACCTTACGAGGTGTTGAGAGGATATATGACGTGTCCCGAAAGATAGTTAAGCAACGCGTTAGCGGCATTATACTAAAACGCGGTTCCGCTGCCCCAAATCGCCGTCTTACACTAGTACAAGAAGAGAGTCTTAAGCAGTGGATTCTATTAATGGATTAACGTGGTATGCCGCCAAGAATTGCGACCGTACGGTAGATGGCCAACATTCTAGTTGCCTAGCATACTAGGTCTACTACCCTAAAACCTATCGGCTAGAATTAGGTACAGAATTATATTAAGCGCCACGACGACCTATAATCTAAATATAATTGTAAGTATGACTATTAGCGTGCTAAATGCGAAGATCCTGTGCTTATTTGGGCCTAGTTTAAGCTTATACGAGACATAATTATGCAGTATGGGATTCTTAATGAGGATATCTAGAATTTTGATGAAACTGGCTTCTAAATGGGTGTTATTGCGACTATAAAAGTTATTACTAGAACTAAACGTGCTGGCTAGCCTAGAATAGTACAGCCAGGTAATTAAGAATGGGTTACTATTATTAAGACTATTAATGCCCTAGGGGTCGCAATTCCACTACTTATTATTTTTAAGGTAGTAATGTACTAAGCTACCTAGTATAAGAACGATATTATCCTACATGACTGGTTAATTGGCGTTAGTAATAATGGCTAGACGATAAATAAGATTGGCCTAACTTGGCTAATGGAGGTCTTTAATAAGCATATAAAGGATCGCACAGTTGGCACGTATCGGCTGCTAGTGCTAGATGGCTATAATAGCCACGTATTGCCTGAATTTGATCGGTTCTGCCTGGATTATTAAATAGTTGTCCTCTGTATACTAGCGTATTTGTTATATCTACTATAGCCGCTAGACGTAGGCTGCTTCTTAGTTCTTAAGTAATTATATGGACGCCTTATTAAACAGATTATAAGCCGCGGTGTTAACTATATTGATAAACACGAATTCCTGCCACTATATAGGTAGGCTAGGTAGGAGGCATTACATCAGAACAATATATAGGCAGGATTCGCTGCTACTGGCCTAGTTCCATATAGTCCTGATTATATACTAGCACAGCTGTATACCGAATATTAGACGCTATTACCCTAATATCGTCCGCAATTGAATGCATCCTAGACAGCTGAAATACCCTATAATATTGCTAAACTATAACAGCAGACGGCCCTGCTAAAGCGATATCTTAAATAGCGTACGTATAGCCTACCGAGTCTAACAGAATAAGCCCTTAGCTAGCTTGTTAAGGGGTGCGAAATGGCGATGTTAAGCGCTATGCTGCTTGCAAGCGAAAATAAGAAGCTACGCGTAGAGAACCAGCGCTAGAAAAGGAAGAAGGCACAGCGGCGCACGTATATAGCTAGGGGGGGGGTTCTATCAGGAGCAGAAGGGGCCTCTTGTGCACAAGCTGCCCAAACTAGGCATGAGGAGGCTATAGTAGAGGCAGCGGCCGAGCGACCGCAACGAGCACTACGCAAGTGCAGTATATGCAAATCGACAGAACACACAGCACGTACGTGCCTAAGACGTCAGACAACTATACAGTAGATAGCTACATTAAATATAATTGTTCGTGGTTGAACTAATTGCCTTATTTTGCGATCGCGTGTTTGGTGGGGTGGGCCACATGCTTGTGGATTACGTTAGAGTTAATTAGCTAACCGCTCTAATGCTCTATAATTGCAGGCTCTTAGATGCGAAGTAGAGGTATTAATTTGGGTTTCACTAGGCGCAGGCGTAGGCGCGGGCGTAGACGCAAAGCAGAGGCGGCAGCACCTAAATCAGTTTGCGCGACGCCTTATCCCTTCATCTGGCAAAAGAGACTTTTCGTATTGGGTGCTTTGGGCGCTCCTGCCTGGGTTAGCATGCTGCAGGCACCCTAGCTAGCGTGATTTTGTTAGCAAGCCTCACCAAAACACGTCAATATTGCGATGCCGATGAGATGCTGTAGAAGGCCACTAAAAACACATATATATTTTTTTGAGGAAGTTAAGCAAAGAGTCGCGATATATGACGTCATAACTGTAGGTTCCTGCCCTTCCTCTATTAACCAGCTACTAATTATATAGGAAAATCCTCCTTCCTCCCCCGCACCTACCCACTTTATACGCGTTCTTGACGAGGATAAGCCGGTAAAGGACTAGCTTAAGGTTATAAGGGAGGACGTGCTATATACATTAAATGAGGTGTATTAAGTGCTATAAGTGGTAAAACGGTTTAATTAGCGGTTATTTAATATAGAGGATCGATTGAAGGCAGTAGAGGAGGGCTTAAAGGAGGCTAAGAAGGACGCTGCAGTAAAGGCTTAATTAGCTTTGGAGTCTTAATATTAGAGGTATAAGGAAGCAGAGGACCGAAAATAGTCACCTAGTCGTCGCCTACTAAATAAAAGTTATTAAAGCACCGAAGGCATAGAGAAAGCCCGCAGGCCTCACATTTATATACTATTTGCCTAATCTTTAATATAAGCTTCTTCGCCTCCTTCTATCTATAAAGGGAACTAGATTAGTAGAAGATATATATATATAAAGGGATAATAGTATACTACGAGGAACAAAAGAATATTTAATTAGAAGTTTTGCGTTTTATTATAATAACGTATACTAAATTTATAAAGACGCTAAGTATAGCGTAAGCTATTAGCTATAGGAGCCAAAATCTTTAAAATATAGGGGAACTAATAAACTATCGCGTAGACTAGATATTAAAGACGATAAGTTTAATATAGGCGAAACATTTACAGATAATAAGTTAATAAAGGTAGCTTACTAGGAGCGTATAAACCTTAAAGAAATTATATTAGAAGTAGAGACTAAGACCGCTATAAAGTAAGGTTTAGTAACGGGTATTATAATACCGTTAAATATAGCATCTATTGCTTTATAAAATAAAAGAAAAAGTATCTTACAGAGATTAAGTAAGTAGATAACTGCTAGTGCTAATTTATCGCTTAATAAAGGTAAAAGGCTAAAGGCTTAAGATTCTTAAGACAAGATAAGAGATAACTAAGATTTTTAAGACGAGATAAGGTATACCTAAGGACCTATAACGGATAGAAACTAATAGAGTAGGGTAATAGCTTAGTTTAAAGAGATACAAATAAGCACGGGATAGAGTTTCCTATAGGTATAAGATTCTTAAGACGAGATAAATAAGATTTAAGACTCTTAAGATAAGATAAGAACACCTAAGCCTAGTTAGACTAAGGTAGGAGTAAAGCTTAAGATAGAAGCTAGCTTAGGACTAAGAATCCTATAGAACTAAGACTTTAATATATAAATAAGGACTATTAACAAGATTAAAAAGTAAGAAGACTTTAAGGATCTACTTATAAGACGTGAAAGGAAAGAAATTATAGAGGAATTTAGAGTAAGAATTACCTTATAGTAAGACCAGAAACTAGATAAGAGATTTAGTATATTAGGTTATATAAGGGATAGAGCACCTATATAAAGAATTACTAATAGGCCTAGGGTAGGTACACTAAGAGCTAAATAGCTTACTAAACTGGAATAAGAAGAGGATTTAGGGATTCTAACTAGGTTTAAGGAACGATATATAAAGGGCTATTATAACGTAGTAATAAAAAGATACTTCCTTACGGATAAGCTGTATATACTTAAGGGGCTGTATTAAAAGTAGTATAGGTAACAACACAACAATAAGTGGGAAGATTTCTATATATAGTTAGACAAAAAAGTTGTCTAAGACTACTATAAGGGATATTATTGCGGACACCTTGGGTTACCCTTAGGACAACCCCTAGACGCCCCTTAGATGGTTACCAGTTACGTACTAAAGGCACGTACCCGTAGTATATAGTCTCTACAATCCTAAAGGCCTTACCTCCTTAAAAATTCGTCTCTTTTACTAATCTATTTTGTTTTAATTGTGTCCTTATAGCCCCCTGTCTATAAGATCCCCTTATATTTAAATCCTTCCTACTCTTTTTTAGAAGGGTAGTTGGCTTTAAGGACCAGATTATTTGTTTATATCTTTTATTTATAACCACTATTCTCCCTTAAAATCTCGCGATAACCTAAATAGAAACTCCACGGATACCTTATGGAAAGCCGTCGCGTAAAGGTAGGAAGGTCCCTCCAATAGCAAGAGATTGCGATAATACAACCCTCTAGGCAAGATGGCTAAATAAGCCCTAATACCTAGATGCTCCAGGAGCTTGAAAACTCTCGTATACCTACGGTCACTACTAAGGAAAACGTAGACACCCTCTATGACGATCGCAACGCTGCTAGAAAGTAACTAAAACCCCTTTAGCCCTACCTAGGCCAATTAGAAGATTAAGCGCTAGAGGCAACTTTAAGATCTTCTCTTAAGCTAGAAATGCTAGAGAAATATACTAATATATTTAACTAGGGAACTAACCGGAACCCTCCCGGAAGACTACTGGCCTATAATTAGTATAGTAGTGGTATATAGACTGCTTATAAGCTAAGTGGGCCTACCCCTTTAAGTAATTTAAGCTAATTACTAACTTAAAACCTAAGCCTTATTAGGAAGCCTATACTAGCTACTAGTACTAACACTACCTCTATAGTAGGAACCTCCCTAGGCCCGAGTTTAGAAGGTTAAGAGCCCTATACTAATCTCCTTTAAGATAGATATTAGGAAGCTATTATAAGGCTCTCGGAAGCTATACGGGAGGAAGCCACTAATAAATATATTAGAACCCTTTAAGGGTAAATCTAGATCTAGTAAGGTCTAATCTAAGCTAGGCAAATTCTTTTATAACTTAGTTAAGGCTAAGGGCTTCCTAGAAGCTACTTAGTATTTACCTAAAAAGGTATAGAAGACTTAGAGAGTTATTTACGCTATAAATAGAAAAAGGATATAGACTAATTGGCTAAAGCCTTTAGTAGTTTAGAACTCCGCTATAGACCTAACGCCTAGTAGTTAGACGATTAGGTTCGTAAGGTAGATAACTTCTTTAAGATGCTAATAATATAAGATAATACTAAAGAGCGTATATGCTAGATTATTAGTAAGATTAAAGACCGATTACTAAACTAGATCGCACTTAATTAGCTTAATAAAGAGTAAATTACTATATAGCCATAGCTATAAACCTTTTTAAAGAAATAGACTTAAGATCCATATATTATATAATACGATAATATAAAGCTATTCTAGAATGGGATATAGCTAGACCGCTATAACTTCCGCCAGTTTATAAACTTTATAAAAACTTATACTTAGTAGATAGATCTAGAGCCCTTTAAAAATAAGGATGGTAGTATCTATAAAAAGGAGAAGATTAGGTTTATCTAGGCTAGAATTAAGTTAGCAATTCGTAACAAAATAAAGCGCGTAGGAGCCCTATTGCGGATTACCATATATACGGATTTTAAATAAGCAGTTCTAAACGCTAAAGATATAGTAAGGAACTAGACCTCTTTTAGTAGAAAGCTAGGGGGTTACTAAAAGCGTAGGTACTTTAGTAGTAATATAGGGCAGACCTAACCTTTAAAGAAGCCGTTCTTAAAGAAAACTTTAGAAGGGTTAAAGTTAAAAACCTTAAATAATAGGAAAGACTCCTAGGGTTAACCTAATACCTGTTTAGCACCTTTACAAAAACACTTTAAGAAGTTAAGAAAAAACTCCGGAGGTAGATTCTATTAGAAAAATAAGTAGGGTAATAACCGCACTAATAATAAAAAAAAAAAGCCCTAGTCGCGGACCTTTCCTAGCTATAACTAAGGCAAGATATAGAAGGAGAGACTCTCCGTATTGCTGTTAAGCTAAAAATAATACTCCCTATAGGTAAGGTATAACAGTTCTAAGCACTATATAATAGTAGCGCCAAAATCAATCTTATATAATATAATTTAGTAAAAGAATATAAATTTATCCTATTATAAAGGTAGTAGAAACCTATTATAGGCTTCCTAAATAAGTATTAGATTAAGCTATATAGTGCCTATAAGCTTATAGTGTTAGTGGCTAATATATATAACTATACTAAGGTGGTTAGCCCGCAACCCTTTTAGGCAGCTAACTTTATAGGTTATAACCTTATCCTTAAATACCCTTAGCTAGCGGAAATAGATTTTAAGATACGCTTTAAGACTAGAGCCTTTAAATAGTAGAATAATAAAGATTTAAAAGGGCGCATATTACTAATAAGCCTAAAGGATATCCTAGAGAATGTAGCCCTAGGCGAAATAGTATACGCTTTATACCTAAAGGAGTATCGGATCTAACCCCTATTTAATAGTAAGATAGGTATAGAGCCTAGTATAGGTAATAACCCCTCTATAATAGAGACCCTATAGGGAACTACCGGATATATTATAGTGCTGTAATAAAGTAGACTAAATAACTACATTATAGTATAAAGAGGGGAAGAAGGTGGAAAGGGGGTATTGTATATAAATAGTAGGGCCAGCCGCTAAGTCGCTAGTGGTAGGCTAGCCAATAGTAGGAAATAGTACGAGATAGTATAAAATAGTATGCGTTAGGTTAGTACTGTAATAGTACTCCTCTTTCTTAGATAGTTTGGTCCCTAAACTAAATAGATAACTTAAAAATAGGCAGTATATAGGGTTGCCTATTTTTTACCGCAAAGATATTAGTTCCGCTTACCGCCCTTAACTAAGCTAATAGCGATTTTCTATACCGGGCATAGAAAATCCTAATTAGTTAGTTTAGTGAGTAAGGTTAGCAGAACTCTATACCGCCACCTAAATTAATCCATATAGCGTTTCTTGGCGAGAATTTGGCTAATTAGATAACTTTAACCGCTGGTTAAAGTTTTATAATATCTTAACTACTACAAATTTTAATACGGTGGTCGGCCGCGACCTTAGCGTAACTTTTTCTTATCTTATACCCAGTCTAGGGGTTTTAGCTTCTTAGGGTATTACTTATAAAAGCGCTATACAGCTTATTTATAACCCTTTAGGTCTTCCTCTAGCTGATAGGTTATATCCTTATAATATTTCCATTTAATCTTATAAGTTAGGCCCTAGGGGTCTTTATTATATATATTAAGGATTTTCTTAAACTCCTATTTATCTTCTATGTTGCCG
>Ga0307515_10001698_pt1 | contig 49084 bp, 39 predicted proteins | sample 17_EM_MG_FD_194513 | JGI IMG/M metagenome (GOLD analysis project Ga0307515, IMG submission 194513) | Populus trichocarpa ectomycorrhiza microbial communities from riparian zone in the Pacific Northwest, United States - 17_EM | ecosystem: Host-associated > Plants > Roots > Unclassified | place... | reverse complement strand
GAAGTTAAAAAACTGGAGTAACGCGTATACACCCTGCGGAATTACCACTTAAATAATTGCATTTATCAGCCTGTTTCCTTTATTTTATCTTTCGTTTTAAATCATCACCATGACCAGACTGCTTGTTGCTGTTTCTCTTTTGCTTACCAATATTTTTACTTCCCGGGCGCAGCCATTGTATATGCCGCGCAATATTGAAAACGCCTATAAAAATGGTACCCGCTCCGCGGATGGTTTGCCGGCAAAAAAATACTGGCAGAACTTTGGTCGTTATACTATTACGGTAAACGCCGCGCCACCCAGCCGTACCATACAAGGCACGGAAGACATTACCTATATCAATAACAGCCCCAACATACTGAACAATCTTGTTATTAAACTGATCCTGAATATTCACCGTCCGGATGCGCTGCGGTATGCAGATGCCAGCGAGGCCTATCTTACAGAAGGCATCCGCATAGATGGTGTTACAGTTAATGGACAAACGCTGCCATGGGAAGAACCACGTTATCATTTTACCTGGCAGGATATACGGTTGCCCCAGGCCCTGCAGGCGCATGATTCCGTAAAATTATCGTTCAGCTGGCATTATGATCTCTCACTGCAAAGCAACCGCGAAGGCATGATAGATGCCAGCAGTTTCTTCCTTGCTTATTTTTATCCGCGTGTGGCAGTATACGATGACTACTATGGATGGGACAGGCTCGATTTTACTGACCAGCAGGAATTTTACAACGATTTCAACGACTACACGCTTCATGTAAAAGTTCCGGATAATTTTATAGTGTGGGCTACCGGTACATTGCAAAATGCAACACAGGTGCTACAACCCGCATTTGCAAAAAGACTGGCTGCATCCATGTCGTCAGACAGCATTATTCAAATAGCTTCCGCGCAGGACCTGGCTGCAAAAAAAGTTACCACACATAACAGCACCAATACCTGGACGTGGACAGCGCAGCACATAACCGATATAGCCGTGGGCATCAGCGATCATTTTGTCTGGGATGCTTCCAGTGTAGTGGTGGATGATGCTACCGGCCGCCGCGCCAGTGTACAAGCTGCATATAACGATACCTCCAAAGACTTTCACAGCATGGTGTCTTTTGGCCGGCATGCACTCAACTGGTTTTCTCATCAATGGCCGGGCAAACCTTATCCATATGCCAAAACCACCATATTCCAGGGGTATGCAGACATGGAATATCCGATGATGGTAAATGATGCTTCACAAGCCGAACCAAATTTTGCACGTTTTGTAGCCGAACATGAAATAGCCCATACCTGGTTTCCATTTTATATGGGTATCAATGAAGCACGTTATGCTTTTATGGACGAAGGCTGGGCAACCACCTTTGAGCTGCTTATAGGAAGGGAAGATTTGGGTGCAGAAAAAGCGGAAGAATTATTTCGTGGTTTCAGGGTCAGATCATGGATCAACGATCTTTCGGCAGAAGAAGACCTGCCCATCATTACACCGGCCAATGTGCTGAGGGGTGCGGCCTACGGCGCTAATGCGTACGGCAAACCTTCCCTGGGCTATTTGGCACTAAAAGATATGCTGGGCGATGAGTTGTTTAAAAAATGTCTGCACGATTATATGGATAGGTGGAATGGCAAACATCCCATACCCTGGGATTTTTTCAACTCATTTAATACCAGTGCAGGCAAAAACCTCAACTGGTTCTGGACAAACTGGTTTTTTTCCAACAATCATATCGATTTTGCATTACAGCAGGTAACAGCAGTTGCCAATGGGTATACCTTATCCATTCAAAACATTGGCGGGTATCCTGCACCGGTAGATGTGCAGGTTGCTTATACAGATGGCAGCAGCGCCACCCTCCACCAGTCGCCCGGAATCTGGGCTACCAATCAAAAAGAAGCCACTATTCAGGTAGAGACTGCGAAGAAAATTAAATCGGTGCAGTTAAATGGCGGTATTTTTATGGATGCCAATACATCCAATGACAGCTGGACGCCCAGATAAAAAATATTGACCGTTATTTGCTTTTACCAGGTGCAATGCTGTAAAAACAGGTCCGGTTGACCGTGCAAACAGCATTTGCCAAATCAGGTACAGATATTGATACCACTGCCTTACAATTAGAAACCAGGATTACCATGAAACTTTACAGCTGCGCCAAATGCCAGAACCTGCTTTATTTTGAAAATACCATTTGTTTGAATTGCCAGTCGCCCGTAGGATTTGATGCAGGAAAATTATCAATGGTTACACTGGCCCCATCCGGCGACAAAGCGTTTATTGATATCAGTAATAAAAACAACCTTTGGCGTTATTGCGATAATGCATTGTATGCAGCCTGTAACTGGCTGATACCCGCCACACAAACCAGCGAATTTTGCATTGCCTGCAATTTAAACCGCACCATTCCAACACTCGATAAACCGGAAAACCTAGATCGCTGGAGAAAGATCGAAATTGCCAAACACCGCCTGGTATACTCACTGTTACGCCTGCGGCTGCCTGTAGAAGCCAGGGAAGACGACGGGGAAACCGGGATTGCTTTCGACTTTATGGCCGACACCGATCCAAAAAATAAAGTGATGACCGGCCACGACAATGGCATCATAACGCTTAACATTGAAGAAGCCGATGAAAAGCTGCGCGTTAAACACAAACTGAACCTGGGAGAAAAGTACCGGACGCTGCTGGGGCATTTTCGCCACGAAATAGGACATTACTACTGGGATGTTTTCTTTAAAAATGATCCTGCGGGCGCCGCCGGTTTCAGGAAATCATTTGGCAACGAAACCGCCGATTACAACAAGGCCCTTGAACAATATTATGAAAATGGCGCTCCCGCAGACTGGAATACAAATTTTATAAGCCCTTATGCCACCGCACATGCGTGGGAAGACTGGGCAGAGACCTGGGCGCATTTCCTGCATATGATGGATACACTGGAAACAGCCTACTCATTTGGCATTGCAGTAAACCCAAGAAAAGCAAATGATGAACAGCAAATGCAGGCCAATATCAGCCGCGACCCATACAGCATTGTCAATTTTAATGAAATTGTAAAGATGTGGTTGCCGCTCACCTTTGCCGTTAACAGCCTGAACCGTAGTATGGGGCACCAGGATTTTTATCCTTTTATTATCTCGGCAACGGTCATCGAAAAACTACGATTTATCCATAACCAGGTAAATACTTTTAACAATGCCATTGAACAGGTAATACCATAAAAAAACCGGGATGGATGTCCCGGTCATTGCACTAGTATTTTTAAATGATCCCTTATTTGTATCCCCAGCTATTGATAATTTTCAGGTCCTGCTGCGCACAATCCAGCGGTGTAAGGCCCTGGTAAGATTCCTGTTCAATGATAAAAAGGGTGGTTCCGCCTGCTTTTCTGCCCAGGTCTATTATTTCTTTTACTGGCAGGATGCCTTTGCCGAGTATGGTACTTTCGAACTTTTCGTGCTGGTTTTCACTTTTTATTTCATCTTTTACATGCATCGAAATAAACCGGCCCGGGAATTTGTTTACCACGTCCAGCGCCTTTGCGCCTGCGTTGTACATATTGCCGATATCCAGTTGCTGCATTACCAGAGCGGGATCAGTATTATTTAATATGATATCAAAAACGGTGGTATCATTTAATTTCACGCTGAATTCAAAATCGTGGTTATGGTAACCAAATTTCATCCCGGATTTTTTGCACAATTCCCCGCTTTTGTTAAACACATCCATATAACGCACCAGGTCGTCATAATTTTTCCGTAAGCCTTCATCCAGCCAGGGGCTGATAACATATTGCTGGCCCATGGCAGCTGCATCTGCTACTGTTTTTTTCCATGCATCTGTAAAATCTTTTTTTGTAGCATCCCAGTGTTCGGCATTCATGCGGGTATGGCCGCTGGGCATTTTTAAACCGAGATCATCCAGTAACTTTTTAAAATCCTTCTGGGCGTAGCCGTAAAATTTCTGATCAATATAATTGGCATGTTCTACGTGCCGGTAGCCCATTTCCGCCAGTTTTTTTAGGGTGCCGGAAGGGTCTTTTTTCATATCATCGCGTACAGAATAAAGTTGAATACCCAGTGTCTCACCCGCAGGCGCCGCTGCAAAAATATTGCCCGGTAAAATGCCGGCGGCTGCCAGAGCAAGACCGGAGTACCTGATGAAATTTCTCCTTGAATGCTGCATAGTTAATTTGTTAATTTATGTATGAGATGATTGCCTGAACGAAATAGTTTACTAATTTAATTTTTTTTCAGTGCCCGCCTGCAAAAAGATGTATAATTATTGTTCAGGACGGTATTTATTGCCGGGTCTTCCCTGTTTTATGGAAATCTTTATGGGCTGCATCTTATTGCTTTTACGGACACAATAGCCAATAAATAACACATTGCCTATGCGACTGCTACCGTTTACAGTCATTCTTTTCTTTTCCTGCACACAAATTGTTTATAGCCAGTCATCTCCCAATGCGGATACCAGCTTGCCCACCTGCCTGCTCAAAGCGTCTAACCTGCTGGACGAAGCATTGCAGTTTATGCAAAAAAACTACTACCGGAAGAATTCGGTTCAATGGGATAGCCTCATAGTTTCAGCGAAAAGAAGACTAGCCAGTTCCGGCAACTGCAACGAAACCTATGATATTATCAGCTGGTGTTTCCGGGAGCTCAATGAAACGCACAGTTTTATCATGCCGCCGGCAAAAGCGGCCATTTATAATAATGATTCCGGGAGTTTACAGCGAAAACCAATTTTTACAGAACTGGTGGGCGATATTAAAGGCGAGTTACTGGAAAACGGTATAGCTTATATTACTGTTCCCTGGGTGAGTACTACGGATTCTGTTATTTGCATACGCATTGCCGACAGCCTGCAACAAATGATAGCAAAGCTGGATGAAAGCAATCCCACCGGCTGGATTATCGACCTCAGAAAAAATACCGGTGGCAATTGCTGGCCCATGCTGGCAGGTGTAGGTCCGTTATTGGGTAATGGAGTTTGCGGTTATTTTGTAAGTGCACGCGAAAAGATACCGATTATTTACACAGATGGTGTTGCCCGCCAGGGCAAAAATATTCGTTGCCAGGTAAGCACACCGTATAAAATGAAGTCCGACAAAAAATCAATCATCGTTTTAACAGGCCGCCGTACCGTTAGTTCCGGTGAGATCATTGCGCTGGCTTTTAAAGGAAAAGAACAGGTTTATTTTTATGGTGAACCAACAGCCGGGTATACCACTGCCAATGCTACGTATACTTTATCAGACAACTCCATGCTGGTGCTGACCGTCTGTATGGAAGCCGACCGTACCGGCAAAATTTGTGAAGGCCGTATTATGCCAGATGAAACCTTTACAACAGACAGCTATCCTGGCAGCGGGGATCCCGCAAGGTCTGCTGCCGTCATGTGGCTCGCCAGTCAGAACATTTCAATAAAATAATTAAAAAAGGTGTTGCGCGGATTGCAACACCTTTTTTCATATTAATCTTTTATTATTGTTTAGCCGCTGTACTGTCTTTTTTCTTTTTATTCATCGGTCTTGTGTGCATGGAATCGCTCTTATTCATCTCTTTTTTCATTTTATGACCACTGCTGTCCATTTTCATTTTATCATGATGCATTTTTTTCTTCATGGTGGTGTCTTGCTGGGCCTGCACAGATGCTGCGCCTGCTAAAATGAGCAACGCCAGGATTATTTTTTTCATTTTTTATAGTTTTTGAGGTGATAAAGACAATGGTTATTTGTTTTTGTCTGTTACTTTTTTTGCCTGTTCGGCCATGGCCAGGTGGTGTTCCAATACCGGCACTTTCTTTCTTGCCCATGCGGTAAGAACAGAATCCTTGCCTTTGTCTGCTTCCTTTTTAAATTCATCAATGTCTTCTTTATGATCGCTTACCATCAGGTCTGCATAGGCTTTATCAAAATCGGCTCCTTTTTTTTCAGACAAATCCTGCACTGCTTTCCTGCATTTGTCGCTTAGGCCGGCAGGCAATGTGATATTTTTTTCTTTGGCTACTTTTTTCAATTCTGCATTGGCTGCACTGTGATCTTTCACCATCATAGCACCCAATTTTTTTATACTGCTGTTTACACCTTTCTGACTGGCCATCTTACCCAGTTCTACTTCCATCATGCCACCATCTGCAGCGGCCACAGCAAAATCTACGTCGGGCTGCCTGCTGTCTATCGGGCTTGCAAGAGCAGTGCCGGAGGAATCAATTTTTTTTGCGCTGTCAATTTTAGCATCGTTTGTACTATCTGCCTGTTTTTTAGGATCTGTCTCTGCATTGTTTCCACAGGAAGCGGCGGCTATAACCAAAGCGAGGATGGTTGAGTAAAGAATGGTTTTTTTCATTGTGCTTATTTTAGCAATTTCAACGACAATAATAATGCCTGTACGGTTTGCAGGTTTATTAACAAAAACGACCGGGTGCATTTGTAGAAATAACACCTCATCGAATATTACCAATATTATCAGTTGTTAACAACGCATGTCATAAAAATCACTTGCAAAATAAACCGCCGGCGTTAATATGCCGGCGGAAAAATCATTCAATGTATTGATAAAATAAATTGTGTAAAGCTATCTTCCGCTATCGTGTACTGACTGTTTCAGCTCCTGGTTAAAATCTTTTTCCCGGAGCAGCAGCTCCAGGGTTATCTGCATACGGTATTTCCAGTAGTGTTTTGGATCGGAAGGAATATTTATTCTCTCTTCTGCAGGGTCAGGCCGGCGCAGGTCTTCGCTCATGCCCAGGAGATCCTGCAACTGAAATATACTCCACATGGCAGGTGAGTAAAGGTGTTGCAATATAATGCCGCGGCTAATCCATGGTTCACAGGTGGCAGGTGCCGTACCCCATTGGCCCATTTCAAAATTAAAGAAGAGCTGTGTTTTATTGCTGTCTTCCTGCCACCAGCCGCGCAGCGTGCTCATATCATGTGTGGAGGGCATTACAACGGATAGATAGGGTGCATCGTTGGGATGAAAAAACGGTTTCAGCGGATTTTTTGGCATCCGCTGAATTTCAAGACTGAGTATACCCAGCTGGCGCATCACACTGGCAACGGAGTGTGGTACCATGCCCAGGTCTTCTCCGCAAACCAGCATATTGGTGGATGCTTTTAATGCGGGCAGTTTATTCATGGCTTCATTTTTCCAGAAGCCATCCTGCCGTTCAAAAAAATAATTGACGTATAAATCTTTCAATTGCTGCTGCGTATTCCATTCAAGGCTACGGAATGAAGAGGTAGTTTCCATTCCAAACCTAAAATGAAACTGCGTTCCATTGCTGCCATCCACTTCAAAAAGGATTACATTACTGATCAGATCAAAAAGTCCCTGCTTGATTTGATTGGCATATGGATCATCTCCCATTCCAAGGTCAAAAAAGTATTTTTCAATTTTTCGCTGGGTATCGAAGGCAGGTCTTAAATGATACTGACCGGTATTATCTGGTTCAAGATAATTTTCTTTTATGATGGCTGCTTCTTCGTCACCAAAAATGCCGGTTATCACAGCATCGGTAATAAAAGGCTGTGTGTAGCGTTGTTTTACAAACCAGGTATTCCTTTCCGAAAACTCTACCACGTGTACGGGTATAGCGGGAACAAAAAAGCCCATAATACCTTCCACGGATTCTAACGGTATCGACCATATGCGAAAGAAACCGAGAATATGATCTATCCTGAATGCATCGAAATATTTATGCATTGAATCGAACCGCAGTTTCCACCATGTATAACCGTCTTCCGCCATTTTTTGCCAGTTGTAGGTCGGGAAATTCCAGTTTTGCCCTTTTATTGCAAAATCATCCGGTGGAGCGCCTGCCTGCAGGTGCATATTATACAATGCGGGGTTTATCCATGCATCGCAGCTATGGCGGCCTATGCCAATGGGTATATCGCCTTTTACGATAACACCATTTTTGCGGGCATAGTCGGTGGCATCTTTTAATTGCAGGTGCAGGTGATACTGAATAAAATAATGCAATGCTACTTGGTCGTAATGCCGGGCCTTCGGGGAAACGTATTTTTCAATAGATTCTTTATTGTAACTGCTGTATACTTTCCATTGATTATAATCGCAGGTTCCGTTTTTATCTCTCAGGTAACAAAATGCCGCATAGGGCACCAACCAACTTTTATTGTTTTCAAAAAAATCAATAAATCCTTCGTCTGTAAGAAAATCTGTTTTTTGCGCGGTATACAATTCTTTTAATGCCGCCAGCTTGAGCGTTATTACCTGTTCATAATCCAGGTCGGGTAAATCATTTAATTGTTTTTGTTTCTTACGAATTGCTTTTATGGTAGCGGCATGTTTTTTACCGGCTGTTTCTCCGAGGCTGATATAAATGGGATGAAGCGCAAATGCGGATATAGCTGCATATGGATAAGAGTCACTGTTGGTAAAAGTGCTGGAAGTATCATTTACCGGAAGTAATTGTATTAGCCTGAGCTTTGTCTTCTTTGCCCAGTCCGACAATAATTTTATATCTGCAAACTCGCCGGTACCAAAACCATTTTTACTGCGCAGGCTAAAAACCGGGATGGCCACGCCTGCTCCACGCCAGGTATTGTTCGGTAGTTGCACAAATCCATCGTGCAGGATGGTTATTTTATTAACAGCATCACCAAAAAGAAAACGGTTTTCGCCGCCTTCAAAGCGTACGAACGATTTTTCTTTGACATTGTATACACCATACTTGTATGTAAGCGGAAATGATTCTTTGGGTATACTGAGTTTTGCCGAACACCAGTTACCATCTTTTGCCAGTAAAATGCCTGCATCTGTGTTCCAGTCGCCCAATGCCGGGCTGCTGCCGCAAAGGCAAATCACTTCATTTTTGTGCAGCAGGGGCGCTTTTACTTTAAACAGGTGTGTAAATAATTTGGGGGATTTGGGTTTTAATTTTGTCTCATTTTCTTTGAGCAGCGTTTCCTGAAAAGGATCAGTAAAAAAAGCATTCTCAAAATCGCCTGCATAATTCCAGCGATCTACCAGTTGTATTTCGTCTACACCTGTACGTGTTACATCTATTACTTTATCGTTGCTCCATTCCACCACCTTAAAACCATCGGCATAGGTGAGCATGTATTTGTAATGTATTTTGGCAACTTTGGAAACGTCTGCTTCTACAGTTACCTGCCAGAAATCGTTGTTGAGCCAGGTCATGGGGAGTGCTTCAGCCAGGTTATCATTGCCCAGCGCAGCAATATTTCCGGATAAACTTATTGACTCGCCCGCCTTTGTATGAAAACGTACATAAAAATGGAGTTTCATTACCTGTAGATTTAGAGAAGGACGAAAATAGGATAAAATCGGGTTTTGCGTAATTTTTACACTATCTATGTGGTTGTTTAATACGGAATGCTTTAATTTTTAAGATTTTACCTTATTTTCGCACAAAATTGACAGCATGGAAACACAGAAAAAGAATTCGGGTTTATGGTGGTTATTATTTTTTGCATCAACCGCTGCATTGATTGCCGCTATTTACCTGCATTGGGAGTGGCTTACGCTTATCCTTCCTTTTCAGTGTACTGCTTTTGCCAAAGGCATGGACATTATGTAATTCGTTCGTTATCAACCTCTTTAAATACTAAAACTCCCGCCCGTTTAATACGGGCAGGGAGTTTTTTCGTACAAGCCTTCTCCTGGGAAACATAAAAGGATAAAATACAGACATTCATCGGGTTATCACTATCATTCGTCTAAGTGTTTTCGCTTAAAACAACGCTTAATGTAATTTTATCGTGGAATACCTAAAAACAGCTTAATTCTTACCCCTGATCAATGAGAAGACGATTTATATTATATAAGATCACTGAAGTACCTGGCGGTGGTAACTCTATCAGTTACCTTAAGACTTTTAAATCGCGCAAACCTGTTTTTACTATTTTAAAATCAGAAGCCATGCGTTTCAGCCTGTTCAGGGCCCTACTGCTCGGTTTTCGCTTCTCCCTCTCCGCGCTGTCCGAAAAATTTGCTTAGATAGAGTATACAGTATAAAGTATATAGTATTTAGTATTTAGACGACCGGTTTGAAAGCATTGCAGCATACTATTTAAGGTAAAGAAAGCAAGATAGCCTGGTCTTAATTACCTACAACTTAAAACCTATAACTTAAAACTTCTCGCACTACTAGTACTTGCCTGAATAAGGTTGACTTTTGGCTAATTAATTTAATCTGATTTCAATCGCCTATTTCTTTTGACTTCTAATTTATCGGAGATGTAGGTCAGACGGGGACGTCAGACCAGGGCCTCGCCATTTTTTGCATTTTGCATTTTGGCTTTTGCCTTATACCTGGCAAACGCCCACTAGCGGACTGAGAAGTGGCTAGTGGCTAGTGGCGGCAAGCGCACTTAAAACCTACAACTTAAAACTTAAAACTTCTTCCGCTTCCAACAAGAATAAAAAAAACACCGGTCACAAAGTGCCGGTGTTGATTATTTGTAAAAGAAGTTGTTTATATCAGAATGAAACATGGGTCAGAGATAGAGATACGTTCTTTCTTCTTTTTGTACCATTGTTTACATACCGGCCCCTTCTTTGAATATTCCAAAAGTTGATAGCTTTAAAGGAAGAAGTTTTGGGGGTTTCGGGCATTGTACCAACAGTAGCAACTGTTTCTTTTACTTCAGCAACCAGTTGTTGCAATAGGATAGGCTCCATCCGCACACGGGATGGCATAACATCACTGTTCATAATATTTGTTTTTGTTTATTACTATTTAATTTTTGAGCACACGGGAAGAAAACATCTAAGAATCGTTAGTAAGAAGTGGTCAAGCTTTTATCACCCTGTAGTAGTACGTACGAACTATTTATTGCTCAAATTGACGCTGCAAAAGTAAGCTATTATATGCTAACATGCAAGTATAATCTGAAATAATCTGTTAATAAGACCGTATGAATTGTAATAAGCTGAACAAATTTTATTTTTTGTACAGCATTGCAATTAATTGAATATTACGGAATGCTATCAATAAAAAACGATTCTGTATTTACGCAATAACCGTTTATCATAAACGAAAATTATTTGCACCCCATAAGTCTCACAGTCGCCAGTATCTATACGAAAAGCATAATTTACTGATATTACAGTATAAGCGGTTTAGGACGAGTCAAACTGCCTTAAAACCGGACACCCATTGTATTGAAACCGAACATTTTAAGGGGGCGTGACGCATTCTAAAATGCTGGTTTTCATAAACTATAAACATGGCATTTTTATTTGTGCCTTTTAACGGAAAGTCCCTTATTTAATCATATAAAACCTATATCTGCACAATGATTAAAAACTATTTAAAGATTGCGTGGCGCAATCTTCGTAAAAACAAAGTCTTCTCCATTGTAAATATTGCAGGATTGTCATTGGGTATTGCCTGTGCATTGCTTATTATATTCCATGTAAAAGAGGAACTGGGTTACGACAAAGGCTTTTCCAAAGCTGATCGCATTTTCAGGGTTACATTGCAGGGTACCGGGCAAGATCCACGGCATTGGGCGGCTACTTCACCGATACTGGCAACCTCACTTCAACAGGATAATCCTGCAATAGAAAAAGTTGTTCGCTTTCACCGGCTTTTTCCATACCAGGTATTCAGCTATACACCAGCAGGCAACGACACAAAAAGATTTGAAGAAAAAGGCGGACTGTTTGCCGACTCCACAGCAACAGAAGTATTTGATCTGAAGTTTAATGCTGGCAATGCTGCCACTGCTTTGTCACAAATGGATGCCATTGTACTGACAGAAGAAATGGCAAAAAAATATTTCGGCAGTGAAAATCCCATAGGCAAAATATTACAGGACGATATCAGGAAAATACCGTTGACGGTAACAGGCGTAATTCAATCATTTGCATTTCGCTCACATCTAAAATTCGATTACCTGGTTTCTATGTCATCCGTTGTGCACTATATTGATCAGCATTCGCTGGAAAACCGTGGCTGGTCGGGTTTCTACAATTATGTTCTATTAAAAAAGGAACAAACGGCAGCCTCCACTGCAGCCAGGTTTCCGGCTTTCCTGGTTAAATTTTTTGAAGCAGCAGGTGAAAAACGCAATGAAATTCTTGCAAACCGGAAGCTGAACCTGCAACCCATTACCAGCATTCACCTGCATTCAAAACTTGAAAAAGAACTTTATCCCAACAGCGATATCACCTACGTTTATATTTTTTCTATTGCAGCATTGTTTATCCTGCTGATTGCGGCAGTTAACTTTATAAATATCTCAACGGCGCAGGCATTTAACCGGATGAAAGAAATAGGGTTACGGAAAGTAGCCGGCAGCACAAAAGCACAATTGGTCCGCCAGTTCCTGGGAGAATCGTTGCTGATTACTTTTATTGCCACGGTTTTCGCCATAATTCTATTCAGAAGCATTATCCCGTTTTACAATAACCTTACTTCAAAAGAAGTCCATTTTGAAAACACCCTTACACCACTCAACACCGGCATTATTATTATAATGATACTGGTGATTGGTTTGCTTGCCGGCCTGTATCCGGCATGGTTTGTAGCAAGTTTTAACCCCATCGATTCACTGAAAGGCAAAAAAAACGCAGGTTCTGCCGTAAACACTGTACGGAAAAGCCTGATCGTTTTTCAATTTGTAATTGCAGTATTCATGATTTTCAGTACCGTGATCATCTACCGGCAAATGAAATTGTTTCATAACCGCGATCTTGGTTTTAACAAAGAACAACTGGTTGCAGTTACCATGTACAATGATATATGGCCGGCCTATGGCTACCTCACCGATGCTATCAAAACAAATAAGAGCATTCTCAATTATTCCATTGTTTCTACACTTCCGGGAGAACGTTTTGGCATGTACGGGTTTGGACAACTGTCTGTTGCAGAAAATGAAAACATTCCGGGCAGCACCCGCGCATTGTGGGGCGATGAGAAAATGCTGGCTACCCTGCAAATACCACTGAAAGAAGGAAGGGATTTTTTTCCGCAATTGCCCGAAATAAAAAAACATGAATTTATTTTAAATGAATCCGCTGTAAAAGCATTTCAATTGCAGAACCCGCTGGGTAAAAAAGTAGTACTGGACAACGATACCGGTGAAGTGGTTGGACTGGTAAAGGATTTCAATTTTGCATCGCTGCATGCGCAGGTGGAGCCGCTGGTTATTCAATACAAACCCCGGCGAACCAATTACCTTTTGCTGAAAGTAGCGCCTCAGCAGCTACCGGCAACATTGAAGTTTATGGAATCCAATATAAAACAACTTGCGCCTACCAGCACTTTCAGTTATTCTTTCGTGGATGAAAAATTAAACCAGCTTTATGCTTCCGAGAACAAGATGAGTACCGTATTTAAGGCATTTGCCGGCTTTGCTATTTTTATATCATGCCTCGGACTTTTTGGGTTATCGGCCTATTCGGCGCAATTGCGTATTAAAGAAGTGGGTATCCGCAAAGTGCTGGGTGCTTCTGTTTTGAATGTAACTTTTTTATTGACGCAAAATTTTATAAAGCTGGTATTGCTGGCTACAGTCATATCGTGGCCACTTGCTTGGTGGACAATGAGCCGCTGGCTCAACGGCTTTGCGTACAGGGTCGATATCAACGTTTGGACATTTCTTATTTCTGGTTTATTTGCCTTACTCGTGGCCCTGTTCACCGTCAGTTACCAGGCCATTAAAGCCGCTGTTTTGAATCCGGTTAATAGTTTGAAAACAGAATGAGGTGAATGTGATAAATGTGCACACCTGCCTGACGGCAGGCAGGTATGCAAACGCCTTTTGCTTGGAAAGGACACCTTCGGTGCGAATACAATGGAACACAGATTTTTAGGATTATTATGATAACTTATGATAATATCAATTTCGGCAATACGGATGCAGCGGCGGTCGGTACGCAGGTCTGACCGCCGGGAATGAAGCAGATATTGAATATGCGATACGATGTATTCAATAATTTGCAGAAGAGGAGCCGGCTCCCGCAAGCGGCACCCCATCGGGGTGCGTTGTGGGTAGCATACCATGATTAAATTTTTTACCGTTCCGATAGGAACGGGTTGTACAACAGACCGGCCAAAGAGAACAACGCATACCTACGGCATGCAGGGATACGCATCCCACGTTTTCTACCCACAAAATGTTCCGCCGGAACATGAAGAAAAAATGCGATTGTTCTTTTGCGGGGTGCGTTTGCTTTGAGTTGTTGGTGATAACACCAACAACGGCGGAGAATGCTTTTTGGCCGATCTGATGGAACGCGGATTTTCATGATGGTCATGATTTAAAATGATAATCGTGTATGGCCGCGGGAAGGAGCAAGGGTGGCCGAAGTCCGCGACAAAAGAATTCAAGTTTCAATCGCCGGGGGGCACATCCACAGGAAGCAAAACTTGAATTCTTTATTCCGGTATTTCCCTTTGCTTCGAGTTGTTGGTGTAACACCAACAACGGCGGAACGGTCTGATGTACCCGTCTCCCGATTCGAAATGCAGCGACGCGGTCGGAGCCGCAGCCCAGACCGCGATGAATGAATCAGCTGTTGAATATGCGATACATGTATTCAATAATTTGCAGAAGAGGAGCCGGCTCCCGCAAGCGGCACCCCATCGGGGTGCGTTGTGGGTAGCATACCATGATTAAATTTTTTACCGTTCCGATAGGAACGGGTTGTACAACAGACCGGCCAAAGAGAACAACGCATACCTACGGCATGCAGGGATACGCATCCCACGTTTTCTACCCACAAAATGTTCCGCCGGAACATGAAGAAAAAATGCGATTGTCCTTTTGCGGGGTGCGTTTGCTTTGAGTTGTTGGTGATAACACCAACAACGGCGATAACAGCGGCAATGCGCTGACGTGGTAAAACCCAGCCTGCCGGCGGGCAGGTGTGCAAAAGCATCATCGCCGTCTGGGCTCCGGTACCAACCGCCTTGATCCATAAAAACAAAACCCGCACAAGCGTGCGGGTTCTATATTCCTGTAAACAACCTTTTCAGGCAATTATTTCACTTCTTCAAATTCTGCATCCGTTACATTCTCGCTGCCACTTCCTGCATTAGGCTGTGGTCCGCCTGCATTACCGGCGCCATCGGCACCCGGCTGAGGACCGGCCCCCTGGGTTGCCTTATACATTTCTTCACTGGCGGCTGCCCAGGCTGCATTCATTTCTGCGGTGGCAGTATCAATGGCTGTTACATCCTGGCTCTTATGCGCCTCCTTCAGTTTTGCAAGTGCCGCATCAATAGGCACTTTTTTATCGGCCGGAATTTTATCGCCATATTCTTTCAATTGCTTTTCTGTCTGGAATACCAGGCTGTCCGCGGCATTTACTTTATCCACTTTTTCACGCTCGGCTTTATCAGTCGCTTCATTGGCTTTGGCCTCGTTCTTCATTTTTTCCACTTCTTCCTTGCTGAGACCGCTACCCGCTTCAATGCGTATTTTTTGTTCCTTGCCGGTACCCTTATCCTTGGCAGTTACATGCAAAATGCCATTGGCATCAATATCAAATATAACTTCAACCTGGGGTACACCACGTGGTGCCGGCGGAATGCCATCCAGGTTAAACATACCCAGGCTTTTGTTCTGGTTCGACATGGGGCGCTCGCCTTGCAACACATGAATCTGAACTCCCGGCTGGTTATCGCTGGCAGTAGAGAATACCTCAGATTTTTTTGTAGGTATAGTGGTGTTACTGTCTATTAACCTGGTCATTACGCCACCCATTGTTTCAATACCAAGCGACAACGGCGTTACATCCAACAAAAGTACATCCTTTACTTCGCCTGTCAGAACAGCACCCTGTATAGCGGCGCCAACGGCTACCACTTCATCGGGGTTAACACCTTTATTGGGCTTTTTACCAAAGAATTTTTCAACAATTTCCTGCACTTTCGGAATACGGGTAGAACCACCTACCAGTATCACTTCATCGATCTGGGTGATGTTTAAACCGGCATCTTTCAGTGCCTGCTCGCAGGGTTTTAAACAACGGGCAAACAGGGTATCTGCAATCTGCTCGAATTTTGCGCGGGTTAGTTTTTTTACCAGGTGTTTAGGAACACCATCTATTGCCGTAATATATGGCAGGTTGATCTCAGTCTCTGAAGACGAGCTCAATTCTACCTTTGCTTTCTCTGAAGCTTCTTTAAGACGCTGTAAGGCCATCGGGTCTTTGCGGAGATCAATGTTCTCATCTTTCTTAAATTCTTCCGCCAGCCAGTCCATAATCACTTTATCAAAGTCGTCACCACCCAGGTGGGTATCGCCATTGGTGCTTTTTACTTCAAAAACGCCATCACCCAGCTCCAGTACGGAAATATCGAATGTACCACCACCCAGGTCAAAAACGGCTATTTTATGGTCTTTACCACCTTTATCAAGCCCGTAGGCAAGGGCGGCCGCGGTGGGCTCGTTTACAATACGGCGAACGTTTAAACCGGCAATCTCACCGGCTTCCTTGGTAGCCTGGCGCTGGGCATCATTAAAATATGCAGGCACGGTAATCACAGCATCGGTTACTTCTGTGCCAAGGTAATCTTCTGCTGTCTTCTTCATCTTCTGAAGAATCATGGCAGAAATCTCTTGTGGCGTATATAAACGTCCATCTATGTCAATACGTACGGTATTATTGTCACCTTTTGCCACTTTATAACTCCAGTGGCTTATCTCTTCGGTAACCTCATTAAACTGGCGGCCCATAAAACGCTTTACACTGGTAATGGTGTTGTGCGGGTTGGTAATGGCCTGGCGTTTTGCCGGGTCGCCTACCTTGCGCTCGCCATTTTTAAGGAAAGCCACTACAGACGGGGTCGTACGCCTTCCCTCATCATTGGCAATTACCACCGGTTCGTTGCCTTCCATTACGGCTACGCAACTATTGGTGGTTCCTAAGTCTATTCCTATTATTTTTCCCATATTTAAAGAATTTAATGTTTACGTTTGATTGTCAATCATTATGCCATGCCATATAAAATGAAAAATTGGCAGAAATGGTACCAAAAAACGGTCACGCCTGGTAATCAGGTCAGTCAGTGCCACCAAAATGCCACCTGTTGATTATTATTTGGCAGAAAGGAGCAGAAAAATCCACAAAATCAAACCCGTTTAATTGTAATATGACAGTTGATCCGCCTGGCTTAATCTACGCTGGTATCCTCCACTTTAAAACTAAAATGGCGCTGCAACAGGTAACTGGTAGTAATCACCACTACGGTTGATATGATCTGCGAAAGAATGGCATTGAAGTGAAGGTATTCTACCAGCAATTTCAGCAACAGGTAATTAATAAATAGATTGGATACGAAAACAAAGAAATAACGAAAGAGCTGTATCCTGCCCCTGATGGTGGAATCCACAAAAACAACATATTTCATGAGCAGGAAACCGACCGGGAAATTAATCAGGAATGAAAAAATAAGGGAGGCGATATGTGGTTTAAAGGCATAAAAACCCAGGCTGAACACGCGCTCTTTGAATAGAAATTTATAGCTGAATGTGTATAAAAGAAAACCCAGTAAAGTATTGGCGCCACCACAGGATGCATAACGGAAAGTCTGCAGGGGCACCCATTTCTTAAAGGGCTGATAAAAAAAATCAATTATAGCGGTAACCTGGTTATGAACCACAACTCTTTTTTAGCTGGCGCGAAGATAGCTATTTTTGCTGCACGCAGAAACCAGAATACAGAAGTAACAGACCGTTAATAAAATTTTGTGCCGTCATAAACTTGCGTTAATACGACTCCTGTCATTTAATTGCCGGAAACTTGCAACCAATACGGGCACCACTGCCCTGCTGTACATTGTTGCCTGTTAAACTATCGTGGGTTAACTTTCTTATTTTTGCCACCCAGAAATAAGCATATGGCAATAGCAGCATTATTAAAAGATACCGTAACCAGCAGCCTCACCGCATTGTACCAGCAACCTTTTTCAGAAAAAGATTTCCAGGTAAACCAAACCAAACCAGAATTTGAGGGCGACTATACCATTGTGCTTTTTTCACTGATTAAGAAATTAAAAAAATCACCTGATCAGGCCGGTAATGAACTGGGTGCATATCTTACTGCCCACTATCCCGGATTGTTTTCCGCTTTCAATATTATAAAAGGTTTTTTGAATCTTACCATAGCAGAAAGTTATTGGCTTGACACGCTGGAAAGAAATTACAAGGATGCACAGTATGGCCGGCAACCATCAAAAGGTGAACGGGTAATGGTGGAATATTCATCGCCCAATACCAATAAGCCATTGCACCTTGGCCATCTCCGCAATAATTTTTTAGGATGGAGCAGTGCTGCCATTCTCCATTACAACGGGTATGATGTAGTAAAAACCTGTATTGCCAACGACCGCGGCATCCATATCTGCAAAAGCATGGTGGCCTGGCAATTGTGGGCAAATGGAGCTACGCCGGAATCAGCAGGTATTAAAGGCGATCATTTTGTAGGAGATTACTATGTTTTATTTGGACAGGAATTAAAAAAACAAGTGGAGGCGCTCACGGAAAAGGGGCTCAGTAAAGATGATGCTGAAAAACAGGCGCCTATTATGCAGCTTGCGCAGCAGATGCTGGTGGACTGGGAAGCGGGTAAACCGGATGTGATTGAATTATGGAAAAAAATGAATAGCTGGGTATATGCAGGTTTTGATATTACGTATAAAAGGATAGGCAGCAATTTTGATAAGACCTGGTATGAAAGTGATACTTACCTGTTGGGCAAAGACCTCGTAGTTTTTGGATTGGAAAAAGGCGTATTCTTTCAAAAAGATGATGGCAGCGTGTGGATTGATTTAACGGCGGATGGCCTCGATGAAAAAATTGTGCGCCGCAAAGATGGTACTGCTGTTTATATGACACAGGATATTGGACTGGCGGTAAAAAAATATGAAGAGTACCACTGCAACAAAAGTATTTATGTGGTGGGTAATGAACAGGACTATCATTTTCGGGTGCTGAAACTGATTTGCCAGAAACTGGGACTGCCGGCAGCAGACGGAATTTTTCACCTGAGCTATGGTATGGTGGAGCTACCCAGCGGAAGAATGAAAACAAGGGAAGGCACCGTGGTAGATGCAGATGACATCATTGATGAAATGGTGAATGTGTCAAGACAAAAAACGGAAGAACTGGGTAAAGTAAAAGATTTTACAGAAGAAGAATTAAAAGAACTATTTGACACTATTGGCATTGGCGCATTAAAATTTTTCCTGTTGCGTGTTGACCCAAAAAAGAAAATGCTTTTTAACCCGGAAGAGAGCATCGACTTTCATGGCTTTACAGGTCCGTTTATACAATTTATTCATGCGCGTATTAAATCAATATTGCGCAAGGAACAGGCAACAGACACCATACCCTTTACGCAATCCCTGTTACCGCTGGAAAAGGAATTGCTGATTACCATGGAACAATACCCCGTGGTGCTGGAGCAGGCAGCTGCAGAATACAATCCATCGCATATCGCCAATTATGTTTATGCCGTTGCAAAAACTTTTAGTTCGTTTTATACAGAACACAAAGTAGCCAATGCAGAAACAGCAGAAAAAAAACAACTCCGGCTGCGCCTCTGCCAGATGGCAGCCAATATCATTTCATCGGCCATGGCCTTACTGGGCATAAAAGTTCCGGACAGAATGTGAGTGGTTGGTAAGAGCCGGTTGATCGGTTGATTAGTTGATCGGTTGATCAGTAAAAACCGGTTGATTGGTTGATTGGTAAGAGCCGGTTGATCAGTAAAAGCCGGTTGATTGGTTGATTAGTAAGAGCCGGTTGATTGGTTGATTAGTAAGATCCGGTGATTAAATTGTAGAATAATAAAATAATCTTATAATTTGCGTCTCAACCAATCAACTAATCAACCGATCAACCGATCAACTAATCACAAGGTTGTTTCCGCCGGGTGTCTATAAGATATTGTATTTTCCAGGTACCGTTTAACCGGATGAGCTGGTAAGAATCAACGCCGCAATGGCTGAATTTTCCGGCATAATAAAATTTGTAGGGCGTCCACACAGAAGCCAGCGGCCCATCAATTTTAATGGTTTCAAATACAATGCGTTCATCTGCCGAATCTTTGGGTAGTTTGGCGATCTGGCCGGCGAAATCTTTTACCGATTCATTCCTGATGATCAGCTTTCCTTCTTTTGTTCTGGCAATAGTTTGCAATACGGCGCTGTCGGCAAATGCGTTTTGAATGGCAGTCGCATCCGCAGCACGCATGCCATCAAACAATAAAGTAACTGCCGCTTTTACGGAGTCTTCGGTTTTTTGTGCGGAAAGACGCGCTGTAACCATTGAACACAATACCAGGGTAAGTAAATATTTCATACGATGGTGGTTGATTGGGTGATTAGTTGATTGGTAAAAGCCAGTTGATTAGTAAAAACCGGTTGATTGGTTGATCAGTTGATCGGTAAAAGCCAGTTGATCAGTTGATCTGTAAAAACCGGTTGATTGGTAAGAGCCGGTTTCAACCGATCAACCAATCAACTGATCAACTGATCAACCAACTACATATACCCAAGTATCTTCAGCATGCTCTGCGCGGTTTGTTCTTTCGCATATACCCAGTCTACCAGTTTACCGTTTTTATCGTGCCCCACAATAATATGTTTGGGCGATGGTATCAGGCAGTGTTTAATACCGCCATACCCGCTTATCTGGTCCTGGTAGGCACCGGTATGGAAAAATCCAACCACCAGGTTCTCGCCATTGGTGAGTTTGGGAAGGAATACTTCGTTGATATGTTCTTCGGAATCGTAATAATCGTGGCTGTCGCAGGTAATACCACCCAGCACTACCCGGTGGTATTCTTCATTCCATTTATTGATGGGCAGCATGAGAAATCGTTCGCCAATGCCCCAGGTGTCGGGTAGCGTGGTTATAAAAGACGAATCGATCATATACCAGGTTTCACGGTCGTTCTGCATCTTTTGTCCGATGACGCTGTATATATGCGCCATGCTTTCACCCACGGTGTAGCTGCCAAATTCGGTAAAGATGTCCGGCATGGGCACATTGCTTTTTTTGCAGGCCGTTTTAATATTGCGCACAATTTCATTTATCATAAACTGGTAATCGTAATCAAATCCCAGTGAATGTTTTATGGGGAAACCGCCGCCAATATTGATGGAGTCCAGCTCCGGGCAAATCTTTTTGAGCTGACAGTAAAGATTGATTACTTTATTCAGCTCACTCCAATAATAGATATCGTCTTTAATACCCTTGTTCAAAAAGATATGCAGCATCTTTAACTGGAAACGATCTTCATTGCCTTCAATCTTGTCTACATAAAACTCCAGTATATCACGCGGCCTGAAGCCAAGCCTCGATGTATAGAACGGAAAATTGGGTTCTTCTTCTGCCGCCACACGGATACCCAGTTTAAAGGGTGCCTTCACCGTTTTTTTATACTGCTGCAATTCATCTTTATTGTCAAGAATGGGAATTACATTTTTAAAGCCAGTATTGAGCAGGTTGGCGATACGGCTGGTATAGGGTTTTTGTTTATACCCGTTGCAGATAATGTAGGTATCCTTGGTTAGCTTTTTACGGGCGTATAGTTTCTTGATGATTTCGATATCGTACGCATAGGATGTTTCCAGGTGGATATCCTGTTTCAGCGCTTCTTCTACCACGAAAGAGAAATGCGAGCTCTTGGTACAATAACAATAATTGTATTCGCCGGTATACTTGTATTTTTTAAAAGCAGTGTCAAACATTTTTTTTGCTTTCTTTATCTGCATGCCAATTTTGGGCAGGTAAGAAAGTTTCATGGGTGTGCCATATTTATCAATCAGCGCCTTTATATCAAGGCCGTTAAACTGCAGGTACTCATCTTTTACTTCAAAACCTTCCTGGGGAAAATTAAAGGTTTGTTTCGTGAGGTCTAAATAAGTATTGTTCATGTAAGGCAACTGAGATTACGGGTGAAAAATGCTTTTATATTCTTAGCGTGACAGCATCCGGGATTTTAATTTCTGCACAAAAGTAATTGTTTGCAGCAATCGGGGGCGTTTTTTTTACAGCGCGGCAAGGCCTATAAAAAATAGCCGTTATTTAACCGGTAAATGGTAACATTGTAGAATAAAATACTACAGGAAAACGCCCCGGTTTTCAATTTTCTAAATGATTGCACCATGAAAAAATTATTGTTGTGTACGCTCGTATTTATCGCATTTTACAATGCTTCCATTATTGCGCAAACGGGCTACCAGGCAAAAGCAAAAGCCTTGCTGTCCAAAATGACGCTCGACGAAAAAATTGGTCAGCTTAACCTGGTTACGCCGGGCGGCGGTATTTTAACCGGCGCCGTAGTAAGTCAGGGTGTCGAAGAGAATATCCGGAAAGGACTGGTGGGCGGATTGTTTGGCATCTACGGTCCGGAAAAAGTGCGCAAGGCGCAGGACCTGGCAGTAAAAAATACACGCCTGCACATACCTTTAATCTTTGGGCTGGATGTAATACACGGTCACAAAACCATTTTTCCGATACCACTGGGTATGTCGGCTACCTGGGATTTGGAGCTGATAGAAAAAAGCGCACGCATTGCTGCTACCGAAGCAAGCGCCGATGGACTTGCCTGGGCGTTTTCGCCAATGGTAGACATTGCCAGGGATGCCCGCTGGGGCCGGATCTCGGAAGGCAGTGGCGAAGACCCTTACCTGGGCGGGGAAATTGCCAGGGCAATGGTAAGGGGTTACCAGGGAAAAGACCTTTCTGCCAATAACAATATCATGGCCTGCGTAAAACATTTTGCCTTGTATGGCGGCGCAGAGGCCGGACGTGAATACAATACCGTAGACATGAGCCGCATAAAAATGTATGAATACTACCTGCCGCCTTATAAAGCTGCCGTAGATGCAGGTGCAGGAAGTGTGATGAGTTCCTTTAACGAAATAGATGGCTTACCTGCTACCGGTAACAGGTGGTTGCTAACAGACCTGTTGCGCAAGCAATGGGGGTTCAAAGGTTTTGTGGTGTCTGATTACACTTCGCTGAGCGAAATGATCAACCATGGCGTAGGTGATTTGCCCACCGTATCGGCGCTGGCATTAAAAGCAGGTCTCGATATGGATATGGTGGCAGAAGGTTTTCTTTCCACACTAAAAAAATCTTTGCAGGAAGGAAAAGTAACGCTGGCAGAGATCGATTTGGCATGCACTCGTATACTGGAAGCCAAATATAAACTGGGATTATTCGATAACCCCTATAAATACATCGATGAATCGCGCCCGGCAAAGGATATACTGACTGCCGAAACACGCAAAGCATCCCGTGAAATAGCTGAACATGCCTGTGTGTTGCTGAAAAACAACAACCAGCTGCTGCCGCTGCAGAAAAACGGCACCATCGCCCTGATAGGTCCGCTCGCCAACAACCAGCGCAATATGCTGGGCACCTGGGTGGTGGCCGGCGACTGGACAAAATCTATAACGGTGATGGATGGTGTAAAAAACATAGCCGGCACTGCTGTTAATATACTGTATGCCAAAGGCGCAAATATTGCTGATGATACTACGTTGATAAAAAATGCCAATGCATTGGGTGTGGAAATTGAACCCGATACCAAAACGCCGGAGGCACTGATCAGCGAGGCTGTTGAAACAGCCTCTAAAGCAGATGTGGTGGTAGCGGTAATGGGCGAAGCAGCCGACATGAGCGGGGAATCTTCCAGTCGCGCCGATATTGGACTGCCCGAAAACCAACAGGCATTGCTGAAAGCCCTGGTAAAAACAGGCAAACCAATTGTACTGGTTCTGATTAATGGCAGGCCACTTACCCTGCAATGGGAGCACGACCATATTCCCGCCATACTGGAAGCATGGGCACCCGGCACTGAAGCAGGCAACGCTATAGCAAATGTGTTGTTTGGTAATTACAATCCTTCCGGAAAAATTACTGCTACTTTTCCAAGAACTGTAGGACAAATTCCCATCTACTACAACCATAAAAATACAGGCCGGCCCTATGACGGTAAAGGTTCTGGAAAATTCAAATCGTATTATATGGATATTTCAAACGATCCGTTGTACCCGTTTGGATACGGCCTCAGCTACACCAGTTTTGAATACGGTCAGCTAATGCTCAGCAAAAACAAATTAAAAGGCAATGAGACCGTTACCGCCACCATCAGCATTGCCAATACCGGTAAATATGCGGGCGAAGAAACCGTGCAGCTGTATATTACCGATCCGGTTGCCAGTATTACCCGTGCTGTAAAAGATCTGAAAGGATTTAAAAAAATATTTTTACAACCGGGCGATAAAAAAGAAGTGAGCTTTACCGTTACCACCGAACAATTAAAGTTTTACAACAGCAACCTCAAATATGATTGGGAGGCGGGAAAATTCATCATACTGGTGGGTACCAGTTCCGCAAGTACCCAGTCGGCCGGGCTACAATGGGATAAATAGTTGATTGGTTGATCAGTTGATCAGTAAAAGCTGGTTGATCAGTAAAAGCCGGTTGATTGGTTGAGTCGTTGATTGGCAGGCTTCCAATGGTGGGTAATGCATTCTTTTAAAACAACATGAAAAAACCGGGCCTATTTATTTTATTGGTTGTATGCTGCGTTTCGCTGAACGCGCAAAGCATTCAATTGCTTTCCACGGGCAACAAAACTTCCCTGCGCGGCTTAAGTGTGGTATCTGATAAAATTATCTGGGCCAGCGGCAGCAACGGCAGCGTTGCACGCAGTACAGACAGCGGCCATACCTGGAAATGGTTCAGTGTACCCGGCTTCGGGAAACGTGATTTCAGGGATATTGAAGCATTCGACGCGGTAACTGCTATTATCATGGCAATTGATACGCCTGCGGTAATCCTTAAAACAATCGACGGCGGCCAGCACTGGAAAAAAGTATTTGAAAATAAAACGCCCGGCATGTTCCTGGATGCCATGGAATTCTGGAACCAGCAAAGCGGTATCGTTATCGGCGACCCTATTAATGGAAAATTTTTTATTGCCCGCAGCTTCGATGAAGGTAATTCATGGCATGAAACATCTTTTAGCAAACTGCCTGCCGCCGATTCGGGTGAAGCTTGTTTTGCATCCAGTGGCACCAATATACGCGGACTCAATCTTGCCGAAGCATGTTTTATCAGTGGCGGGTTGCGCTCCCGGCTATTCTGGAAAGGTGCACCCATTGACCTTCCCATTATACAAGGCACCACATCTACCGGTGCCAATTCCATTGCTGTGCGGGATAACAAAAAAAGAAGGAACAGCCATTATTTTGTAGTGGTGGGTGGCGATTTTACCCGCGATACATCTACCGAAAAAAATTGTTTTTTCACAAAAGACGGTGGTAAAACATGGGTGGCCCCTGCTACCCCACCGCATGGCTACCGGTCCTGCGTTGAATTTATAACCAAAACCTCACTGGTTACTTGTGGCACCAGCGGTGTTGATGTATCAGCAGATGGTGGCAATAGTTGGCAACTGGTGAGTAAAGAAGGTTTTCATGTTTGCAGAAAAGCAAAAAATGGAAGCGCTGTGTTCCTGGCCGGCAATGGAAAAATTGCAAAACTGAAGCTAAAGGATTAAGCGAGATTTACCGCCGTTGTTGGTGTTTTTACCAACAACCACCGGCAAAAGCATTTCCACATCTGCACGTTTGTCACGTTCAGCACATTCATCTTCGGTCAGACGTGGACGTCAGACCGGTGCCGCCATATTAAATGCATACTTTACCATATTTTATCATCTCCATCATAATAATCCGCGTTCCATCAGCCCCGTAAACGCATTTTCATATTAGCACATTCATCGCATTCTTTTTCTTCGGTCAGACGTGGACGCCAGACCGGTACCGCCATATTAAATGCATACTTTACCATATTTTATCATCCCCATCATAATAATCCGCGTTCTATCAGCCCCGCAAACGCATTTTCATATTAGCACATTCATCTTCGGTCAGACGTGGACGTCAGACCGGTGCCGCCATATTAAATGCATACTTTACCATATTTTATCTTCACCATCATAATAATCCGCGTTCTATCAGCCCCGCAAACGCATTTTCACATTCATCACAGCATCTTTCAAAAAAAAATGCCGGTCACAGTTTCCTCTGACCAGCACCCGTCTTGCTATATTAACAAGTATAACAACCTTACAAGAATACAAAGATATGATCACGATCAATTCAACCCAATAGTAGATTAACGATTAGTAGCAGGTAATTTTTCTATTGGTTTACAGGAACGGTCAGGACATGGCGAATATAATTTTAAGCATTAATTGAAGTACGCTACATAGATACACCTAGCATAAATAAATAACTGCTAAAAAATTAATTGCTAAGGCTTCTGAAATCAACGGGCACGAGTTTGCTCACTCCCGGTTCCTGCATGGTAACGCCATAAATAACATCTACCGCGCCCATGGTTTGTTTGTTATGCGTTACTATGATAAACTGGCTTTCTTCGCTGAACCGGCGTATCATGTTCGTAAACTTACCCACATTGGCATCGTCCAGCGGTGCATCTACCTCATCCAGGATACAGAATGGTGCGGGCTTGATTAAATAGATGGCAAATAACAGGGCCGTTGCCGTTAGTGTCTTTTCTCCCCCGCTCAGCTGACTGATAGAAGAAGGACGTTTGCCCTTCGGTTTAGCAATGATATCAATGCCTGTTTCCGCCAGGTTTTCCGGGTTTTCCAATACCATATCAGCCGTATCATCTTCAGTAAACAATGCTTTAAATACTTTCTGGAAATTTTCACGCACCTTGTTAAAGGTATCCAGGAAAGCCTGGTTGGCGGTGGCTTCTACTTCCTGGATGGTTTGCATGAGGCTGTCTTTAGCCGTTACCAAATCATTTTTCTGCTCAAGAATAAAATCATAGCGTTTTTTCATTTCTGTAAACGCTTCAATGGCGGTAGGATTTACTTCTCCCAGGTTTTCCAGCCTTTTTTTCATGCGATCGCTCTTCTCCTGTAATTCCGTTACTGGTGTTTCAGACATCCTGGGTTGATCAATGATATCATCCAGGTTGATCCTGAACTCTACCTGCAGGCGTTCTTTCATACCTGCCAGTTGCAATTTCAGTTCGTTGAGGCTGTCTTTTATTTCTGCAAGTAAATGTTCTGCCTGTTCTTTGTCTTTAACAGTATGCCGCAGTTCACTTTCTTTTTCATTGAGCTGGTTGCGCAAATTATAGTACGACTGGTCTGCTTCATTTAGCCTGGTTTCTTCCGCTTCTTTTTTATGCAACAGATCTATATGCGCCTGTTCGGCTGTTTGCAGTACATCACTGCTTTCTGCAATGCTTTCCTGCGTTTGTTTTAATTGCGATGCATTGGCTTCAATCTGCGAACGCAGATCCTGTAACTGGTTGCTTTTAAATTCAAGCTCCTGCTTCAACGCATTTATCTTGCTGTGCTGACGGGTTACCTGCAGGTTAAAATCATTGTAACCTGCCATTACTTCGTTGTATGCAGCTTCTACTACCTTGTATTCATCTTCACTGAACCGGAGTTTATCCCTCAGTTCATTGAGCTTGCTCACCAGTTGCATCCATTCATTGCGCACGCCTTCTACCCCACCGGCCGTTTCTTCCAGCGTTAATTGCAGTTCTTCCACGCGGTTTTGAGAACTGCCCTGCAGTGCATGCAGGTTCTCCGTTTTATTCTCCAGCGAAAAAACAAAATTGGTCAGGCGGCTGATATCTTCCTGTGCCTGTTTGATGGCGGTCTCCTTTAACTGTTCATTAAAACCGATCACTTCATTGTGCTTGAACTGGATATCGGTTTTCAGTGTATTTACAACAATTTCCTGGGCTGCAATTTCTTCTGCCAGTTTCTCTAAATTTTTAGCGCGGCCTATTTTCTTTCCCTCAAACAATCCAACACTTCCGCCGGTCAGCGAATATTTTCCTTTAACGTATTTACCATGTTTTTCCAGCACTACAGAGCCATTGCTGTTGGTGAGTGCTTCTTCACTTTCGGCAATAAAAACATTGCCCAACAGATAATTGGCAAGGCTGTGGTATTTTTCATCCACTTCAATCACGTCCATGGCCCGGATGGTTTCGGGTATATCATGTGAAGCGCCGAAATTTTGTTCTCCGCTGAGCTTGTCGAGCAAAAAGAAATTGGCCTTGCCTTTCTTGTTATCATCCAGCAGGTGTACGGCCTGCAGGCCTTCCTGCAGGTTGTTTACCACGTAGTAGTTGAGGTAAGGTTCCAATACATTTTCTACTGCGGCACGGTATTCTTCTTTTACATAAATGATGTCCGATAATATCGGCGCCGTATGATTCCAGCTGGTATTGTTGTGCAGGAATTTTACGCTTTCGGGGTAGCCTTCCATAGAATCGATCAGGCTTTTCAGCAGGTCGTATTCATTGCGGCGGCTGTCCAGCTTCCTGTTTTCATCGGCCAGCTGTTGGCGTAGTATTTCTACTTCTCCCTGGGTCTGTAAAATTTGCTCTTTGGTCCTGTCCTGGTGTTCCTGCAACTGTACCAAATCCCTTTTGCGGCTTTCCAGTTCCTCTTCTTTCAATCTGCGTTCTTCTTCCAGTTGTTTTAACTGGCTGCTGCGTACTTCCCTTTCTTCTTCTATTTGTTCAATGGCTCTTTGCAAATTCTGAATAGAGGTATCGGCTACGGCTACCTTTTTTTCGGCTTCAAACTGGCTGCGCTGGATGCTGAGGTTTTCGCTGCGGAGGCTGTCTACATGCGTTCTTTTTTCGTCGAATACCTTGCGTTTATCTTCTACACTGGTCTTTAATGCGTCCAGCTGCTGTTGCAGATCTTCGAGGCGCGACTGCTCTTCTGTTCCCTGTTGTTCGGTGAACAGGATACTTTCTTCCAATCCTTTTAACTGGCCCTGGCTTTTGTTGAGGAAGGCTTCCAGGCTGGCCGATTTTTCCTGCAGGAAATTCAGCCGCTGGCTGGCCAGGTTTTTTTCATTCTCTTTGGTGCGCAACACCTGCAGCAATTCGTTAAACTCATGCTGCATGCTTTGCAGGGCGCGTTCTTTTTCAATAAAACCTACGCGTTCCTGTTCCAGCGAAGCTTCTGCGGTTGCAATAGCCGCTTCAAGCTGAACTTTTTTATTGGTTTCTGTTTCTGATTGTTCGTTGAGATTGCGGTAAGTAACATTGAACCCTTCCAGGGATGCTTTTGCCAGTTCAATGCTGTGTTCGCGGTATTCTTTCTTTATCTCGTGGTATTTCTCTGCTTTTTTGGCCTGGTTTTCCAGGCTTTTCAGCTGGTTGTTGATTTCAAATAAAAGGTCTTCTATGCGCGCAATGTCCTGTTCGGTGGCATCCAGTTTCAGTTTGGCTTCGCGCTTGCGTGTTTTATAAATGGTGATGCCAGCAGCCTGTTCCAGCATGCGGCGGCGGCTGTTTTCCTTGTCTTTGATGATTTCATCTACCATACCCAGTTCAATAATGGCATAGCTGTCTGTGCTCACGCCGGTATCCATAAACAGGTTCTGGATATCTTTTAAACGGCATTGAACATCGTTGAGCCGGTATTCGCTTTCACCACTTTTATAAAATTTACGGGTAACCGTAACGGTATTGAATTCGGTGGGCAGCAGGTTGCGGGTGTTTTCAAAAGTAAGGCTTACTTCTGCCAGGCCGGATGCGCTGCGGGTTTTAGACCCGTTAAATACCAGGCTGTCGAGGTTTTCGCTGCGCAGGTGGCTGATTTTCTGCTCGCCAATTACCCACCGGATGCTGTCTATGATATTGCTTTTCCCGCATCCATTGGGGCCGATAACGCCGGTAATACCTTCGTCGAAATTGAGTACCGTTTTATCAGCAAAGCTTTTGAATCCCTTTATTTCTAAACTCTTTAATCTCACAGTGAAAAGTTTTAAGTAGAACGGGCAAATATATTTTTTTGCAGCAAACAAAAAATCCAGTTTGGCGGGAAGGGAGTTATTATTATTCACCTGTTATACACAAACATCAAACCGTGTATTAGTTATCAACAGATTGTGAGCAAATAAGCGCGTTTTTGTTTGGAATAGACCGGCCGATGCAAATGGAACGCAGATTTTCATGATTGTCATGATAAAAGATGATTAATTACGATGGCGAGCCCCGAAGGGGTGACATCAATCAGCAAGGGGTGCAGCCCCTGCTAAATCATATCAATGCCGGATACACAAAGGCGACCATATGGAATTTTCATGATTGTCATGATAAAATATGATTAATTACGATGGAGAGCCCCGAAGGGGTGACATCAATCAGCATGGGGTGCAGCCCCCGCTAAATGATATCAATGCTGGATATGCAAAGGTGACCATATGGAATTTTCATGATTGTCGTGATAAAAAATGATTAATTATGATGGCGAGCCCCGAAGGGGTGAAATCAATCAGCAAGGGGTGCAGCCCCTGCTAAATAATGCCAACGGCTGATATAATACCAACAACACCTGCAAATGAATGCAGCAACACCGATTTTCGTAGCTTGCAATCGTGTATTTTGATGGTGTTGTACGGCCGGCAATATTGAGCGCTACAAATAAATAGGTAATAAATAGTATGAAATTATTTTAATGATCAACACCGCCGACCTCCATATAGAAGAAGAAGTGCTTCCATTGTTTGATGCCACGTTTAATTATCATTCGGGACAGGCAGTGCGCGATATACTGAGTAAACCGCTTTCTTCTGTAACGGAGATACTCAACCGGCAACACATCTTACAGGGATTTGCAGGCAACCACGCATTATTAAAAGATTATTCCTTTTCACGTTTCAACCTGGCCGAGATCTATGATTTCATGGAAACATTTGCCGCCGGCGAATTGTCCGGAAGAAAACTGCGCTGGAAACTCACTTTTTCTGATAAAGAAAGACAACAAAAAAGAGGCAGGCTGATCCTGCTCATCCGTCTTTTTTATAAAATCCATACCAGCTATACCAGTAAAATTGATACCAGTCTGTTTCCCGCCGGCTATGCAGCTGAACTGGTGCAACTGAATGCATTTTTTTCAGACTTCGGCCTGGAGCGGTACGAGACGGCATTCAAAAAAAACAAATTCAGGATAAGCCATATCATTGAGCTGTTGCAAATCATTGCTGAAAAAGTAACCAGGGGGCAGTTCGCCGCTTTCTGGAGCCGCTGGTTTTTATTTGAGGCTTATTTGTCTGTGAGCAATGCCATTATTAAAAACAATTTCGTTTTTCCCGTATTCAATGACCAGCATTTCTCGCTGGAGGGCACCTATCACCCCTTCCTGAAAAACCCGGTAAAAAACGATATAACGGCCAGCAGCAACGTTATTTTATTGACCGGTCCCAATATGTCGGGCAAGTCTACCCTGCTCAAAGCCGTTAGTTTGTGCATTTACCTGGGCCATACAGGTATTGGCGTGCCTGCGTCAAAAGCAACCATTCCATTTTATGATACCATTTCGGTAGCGATCAATCTTACCGATAGTATTGTAAGCGGTTACAGTCATTTCATGTCGGAGATCGTTACACTTAAAAACGTGCTCACCGAAGCGCGCGGCAATCAAAGGTGCTTCGCTGTTTTCGACGAATTGTTCAGGGGCACCAATATTGAAGATGCGCTGGAAATAAGCACAGCCACCATCAAAGGCCTCTGCAATTTTCCGCGTTCGTTATTTTTCATCTCTACTCACCTGCACCAGCTGAAGGAAATTGAAGAAGTTCAAACAAAAAAAGTCACCACCCTGTATATTGATTGCGAATTAAAAAACGACACCCCTGTATTTACCTATAAACTGAAAGAAGGTTGGTCCGATATGAAAGTAGGACGCATACTGTTTGAAAAAGAAGGATTGAATAAAATGCTGAGGAGTTAAGAATTATGAGTTATGAGTTATGAGTTTTTGCCGGTATGCTAATCTGTGTTGTGTGCTATGTGCTGTGTGCAAAAACCGGCAATCTTTTGACTTTTGCATTTTGACTTTTGACTTTTGACTTCCTCCTTATACCCTATGCCTTATACCTTATATTTGAACTTAAATGTGACATCTATGGTGAATATCAACAAATGCTTACCGGTTATTTTGATAAGCGGATTAATGTATCTGCAGGCAAACAGCCAGTATAAACTAACCGACCCCATACCTTCAGACCCGGCGGTAAAAATTGGAAAACTGCCCAACGGCCTAACCTACTATATTGCTAAAAATGCAAAGCCGCAAAAGAAGGTGGAGCTGCGCCTGGCGGTAAATGCAGGCTCTGTACTGGAGAATGACAACCAGCGCGGCCTCGCCCATTTTATGGAACATATGGGCTTTAATGGCACCACCCATTTCCCCAAAAATGAACTGGTAAATTTTTTGCAGCAATCGGGTGTAAAATTTGGTGCAGACCTGAACGCTTACACCGGTTTTGATGAAACTGTATATATTCTGCCGGTACCTACCGATGATCCAAAGATGCTCGACAAAGGATTGCTGGTACTGGAAGACTGGGCTTTTAATAATTTGTTTGATAAAAACGAAATAGAAAAAGAGCGGGGTGTGGTGCTGGAAGAATCCAGACTAAACAAAGGGTCATTTGAAAGAATGAGTAATCTTTATTTTCCGCGGCTTTTCAACGGTTCAAAATATGCCGAACGCCTGCCCATTGGCAAAGACGATATACTAAAGACATTTAAACCGGAAGCACTCAAAAAATTTTACAAATCATGGTACCGCCCCAACCAGATGGCGGTAATGGTGGTAGGCGATATCAATCCTGCTGAAGCAGAGAAACTGGTGATCGCCCATTTTGGAAAATTTACCAATCCGCCCGGTGCGCCGCCGCGCCCTGCCATTACAGCCATTACCACCAGAACAAAACCGGATGCCATGGTGGTAACCGATGATGAAGCCACCAATACTTTTGTACAGGTATTCAATTTTGTAAAACCCGCCCATAAAATAAAGACCTGGAGTGATTACCGTACTTCGGTTGCAGAAGGACTGGTGAGTTCATTGATCAACCAGCGGTTGCAACAGCTTACCCAAAAAGAAAATCCACCATTTTTGTTCGCCAATACCGGTTTCAGCCAGTTTCTCAGGGGATACAGCTCATTCAATTCTTTTGCGGTGTTAAGCAAAGGCACGGTACAGGAAGCCATCAATGCCCTGATTGAAGAAACCAACCGCGCCCGGCAATATGGTTTTTTACAGGCCGAGCTGGACAGGGCCAAATCAAGCCTGATGAATGGCACCATGAAAGCTTACATCGAAAGAAATAAGTCAGAATCCGGAGAATTGATTGGAGGCTATGTGACCAGCTACCTGGAAGGATCGCCTGTAACGGGAATCGGCAACCGCTATCGGTTTTTAAAACAGCAGTTACCGGGCATTACGCTTAAAGAAATCAACGAACTTGCTAAAAAAATGCCTTCCACCAGCAATGCGTTTACCCTGGTGCAGGCGCCGTCCGGCATGAAAAGCCAATTGCCAGACAGCAGCCAGGTGCTGCAAGCCCTGGTAAATGCCAATAAAATTGCTGTACAACCGTATGAAGAGAAAGCCGTTGCAAACACACTATTGGATGCCGCACCTGTTGCGGGTAAAACCGCTACCGAAGAAAACAATTCAAAACTGGGTACCACCCAATTGGTTTTCAGCAATGGTGTTTCTGTGACCGTTAAACCTACCCAGTTCAAAAATGACGAGATACAACTGGATGCATGGCGCTGGGGCGGTTCGCACAAATATACGCTGGCCGATAAATACAATGCAGAAAATGCAGCCGTCATTGTACAGTCAATGGGTGTAAAAGATCTTTCTCCGGCCGACCTGGAAAAATTTATGGCGGGTAAAACCTGTAATGCCAGTCCGTATATCAATGCCGACGAAGAAGGCATCGAAGGCAGCAGCAGCATAAACGATTTTGAAACATTCCTGCAATTGATCCATCTTTATTTTACAGCACCCCGAAAAGATGAAGTGTTGTTTAATTCTTTTATCGGTAAAGAAAAAAGCTCACTGGAATTTTTGAGTAAGAACCCCCAGGTGTCGTACCAGGACAGTTTAAACAAGATAATTTATAACAATAACCCCTGGATGAAAGCAGTTCCGAAACCCGCCGATTTTGATAAGATAAACCTGAACCGGAGCATGGCCATCTACAAAGAGATCTTCGGCAACGCCTATGGGATGCATTTCACATTTGTAGGCAATATAGATATGGCAACAGCTAAACCACTGCTGGAAAAATACCTGGGGTCATTGCCTGCATCGCCCAAAGAAAATAAATACACTGATGTGGGTGCACGCATGATAACCGGTTATACGGAGATTGCACTCAAACGCGGCAAGGATCCAAAAGCAATGATCAACCTGATCTTTGAAGGAGAGACTGTATATAACCGCGATAACCGGCTGCAGCTGGCGGCATTGCTGGAGGCCCTTAACATTGAAATCATTGAAAAATTACGCGAAGAATTAAGTGGCATGTACGGCGGTGGTATGGGAGGCGCTATACTTAAAAGACCTTACGAACATTACAGCATTCGTGCATCTATTCCCTGCGGCCCTGAAAACGTAGATAAACTTACAGAGGCATTACTGGAGATAATTAAAAATGCCCGGGAGAAAGGCATAGCGCAAAAAGATCTCGACAAAGTAAAAGAGACCTGGAAAAAACAATACCATGTAAACCTGCAGCGCAACGAGTACTGGCTGGAGAACCTGTCGGGCGCCTTTATAAATGATGATAACCCGGAGAATATACTGGATTATGAACAAAAGATAGCGGCCATAACAGTAGAAGACCTGCAAAAAGTAGCCAAACAATACCTGACTACCAACAATATGGTAAAAGCGGTGATGTACCCGGAAAATTCTCCCGTAAAAGAAGATGTAAAAACAGTAAAGCGGGGATTTTAATTATCCTGAAACTGACCGTATAAAAAAACCGAAATCTGCAAAGACTTCGGTTTTTTTATTGCCCAACCATCATTGCGGCCCTTTAATAAGCGACCATTCATTATAAACATTTGCTTCGTCAGGTAACTACCACGGATGGGCAATGACGCCGCGGAAGTTTGCAATATTTAATTATATTTAACCACCAAAATTAAAACTGAATGATAAAAAAGTTAACGGCAGCATTTCTTATGCTGTTTTTTATTGCCCGGGGCCAGGCACAAAACGACTACAGTAATTATGCGCAGCAGGCCAAACGGATCAATGCCTTGGCCAGCGCTTATCCCCAACTGGTAAAACTACAATCCATTGCAAAAACAACAGGCGGCAAAGACATCTTCCTGCTCATCATCGGCAATGGCAATACCGACACAAAACCAGGTATGGCCATCGTTGGCGGTGTAGAAGGCAGCCATTTGCTGGGTATGGAACTGGCCATCGGCTTTGCCGAAAAAATGCTAAAGGGCAGCAATACCGACAGTATAAAAACACTACTGGAGAAAACAAGTTTTTATATTTTCCCCAATATGAGTCCCGATGCCATGGAGCAATATTTTGCGCCGCTGCAATATGAAAGACAGGGCAATGCCACACAGACAGACGATGATCGTGATGGAAAATTAAATGAAGACGGCTACGATGACTTGGATGGCAACAACCGTATTACCTGGATGCGTATTGAATCTCCGGCAGGCGAATACAGACCCAATCCGGATGATCCAAGGGTAATGATCAAAGCCGACGCCGCCAAAGGCGAAAAAGGTAAATACCTGTTGCTGACCGAAGGCGCCGACAATGATAAAGATGGTAGTTTTAATGAAGATGGGGATGGTGGCGTATGGTTCAATAAAAACCTGTCGTTTAAACACCCTTCTTTTACGACCGGTGCCGGCGAATTTGCCGTTTCTGAAATGGAAACAAAAGCATTGCTCGATAAATTATACCAGCTGTTTAATGTTTATGCCGTGGTTAGCTTTTCGGGTAATAACAATTTATCAACCCCATACCCTTATACGCCTGTAAACCCTCCTCCGCGTGTGGTGGCCGGCTACCTGGAACAGGATGCAAAAACAAATGCCATGGTGGCCGATTTATACAATAAGTTAACCAGTATGAAAGATGCCCCAAAAACAACGACCGCCGGAGGCGATTTTTTATCCTGGGCATATTATCATTACGGCCGCCTCAGTTACAGCACCCCCGGCTGGTTTGTACCTAAAACAAAACCTGATACCACAAAAAAAGAAAAAGCATTTACATCGGAAGATACGCAGGCGAATTACCTGCGCTGGGCTTTGCAACAGGGTATTAGCGGAGGCTATACGGAATGGAAAAAAATAAACCACCCCGATTTTCCGGGACAGCATGTGGAAGTGGGCGGACTCACGCCGTTTGTTTTAATAAACCCGCCTTATAAACTGGTCGACAGCATCGTACAAAAACATACTGATTTCATAGAAAAACTGGCCGCACTGCAACCGGAAATAGATATTATCAACCTGAAAACAGAAAAACTGGGTGGCAGTATTACGCGCATAACCGCCACCGTTATTAACCGCGGCGCGTTGCCTTCACATTCCAAGCTGGGTGAACGCTCCTACTGGGTAAAACGCATCAGTGTAAAACTGGATACTGAAAAAAATCAATCGCTGATCAGCGGTAAGAAAATACAATTGCTGAACGCACTGGAAGGTTATGGAACCCGCGAGCTGAGCTGGTTGGTAAAAGGCGCCGGCAAAGTAACGCTCGGGGTGGGAAGTCCAACCACCGGAACAAAAAAATCAACCATCAGCCTTTAATTGCAATAACATTATTTATACAATATATCATGAAACGCATCCATTACGGTGTCACCTGCATTCTGCTTTTTCTTGGTTCAGCTGCTGTTGTACAGGCGCAAACCAGCGATCAGATCTATAAAGCCGCCGGCAGCCCGGTAAATCCAAAAGTACCGGTTAGCTGGAACCATTATAATGACCATGCAGGCATTGGTGAATTCCTTAAGAAGATTGTAAAAGCATACCCGTCGCTGGCAAAACTGGAACCGGTAGGTAAATCATTTGACGGCAGGGAACTGTGGTGCATTGCCATCACCGATTATTCTAAAGGCGAAGCCGCTAAAAAACCTGCCATGTACATAGATGGCAATATACATTCAAATGAAGTACAGGGAGCGGAGTTTGCCATGTATACAGCATGGTACCTGACCGAAAGCTTTAATGACACAAAATTTATACAGGAACTGCTGGCAGACAAAATATTTTATATCATCCCCACCATTAATCCGGATGGCCGGGATAGTTTTTTTAAGAAACCGAACAACATGCATTCGCCCAGGTCGGGTGTGGTGCCGGTTGACAATGATATGGATGGGCTCACCGATGAGGACGGTTATGATGATCTTGATGGAGATGGAAGTATTACGCAAATGCGCCGCAAGAACATCAATGGCCGGTACCGCGTAGACCCGGTTAACCCCAACCGCATGATTGAAGTAAGCGCCGACGAAAAAGGCGAATATGAATTGCTTGGTTTTGAAGGCATCGACAATGATGGCGATGGACAGGTAAATGAAGATGGCGCTCAGTTTGAATATGATCCCAACCGCGACTGGGGATGGAACTGGCAGCCGAATTATGTACAGGGTGGCGCGTACAAATATCCGTTTTCATTGCCCGAAAACAGGGCCCTGATGGAATTTGTAATGAAACACCCCAATATAGCAGCTGCGCAGTCTTTTCACAATGCCGGTGGCATGATACTGCGTGGCCCTGGTGCGCTGGAAGACCTGGGCACCTACAATTCTGCCGATGTGCAGGTATATGATGCTATCGGTAAAAAAGGCCAGGAACTGATACCCGGTTATAAATACCTGGTAGTATACAAAGACCTGTATTCGGTATTTGGCGGTGAACTGGATTGGTTTTATGGCGGACGTGGCATTTACACTTATTCAAATGAATTATGGACGCCTTACCTGATGTTTAACAAAGATGCCACCCGCGACCCTAACGAGGATGATAATTTCCAGTTTGACCGTTACCTGCTATTTAAAGATGCTTTTACCGAATGGCATGAATACAATCACCCGCAATATGGTAAAATAGAAATAGGCGGCTTTAAAAAGAACTTTACCAGGATGCACCCCGGATTCTTATTGGAAAGTGATGCTCACCGCAATATGGCATTTACAATTTATCATGCGTATCATACGCCCAAACTGGATATAGATACCATCATGGAAAAAGATTTGGGCGATGGGCTGAAAGAAATCACCGCTGTTATCGTCAATACCCGATTAATGCCCACTCATTCCAGCCAGGATCTGAAATTTAAAATTGAAAGGCCCGATTATATAACCCTTACCGGAGCAAAAGTTATTGCTGGCATGACCGTAGATAATTTTAATCCGGCTGCAGCAATCGAACAAAAAAACAATCCGCAAACCATTGAAGTAAGCAATATACCCGGCCTCGGGCAAGTAACTGTAAGGTGGATTGTGCAGGGAAGCGCCAAACTTACGATAACGGTGGACAGCCGCAAAGGAGGAACAACAAGCAAATCAAAATAGTTAAACTACCGGCAGTTATATATTTACAAATCAATTGAATACCTGCATTGCCGGGCAGAATGAATCTAAAATAAACCAGGCTGGCGGCCATTCAATCAAAATGTTTGCGGGTTTGCGGCCTGGTTTTCTTATGATGGCAGTTTATTAAAAAGCCGGCTTTTGAAGGCGTTTGTATGTTTTTATAAGTGTAACTTTACGACAGTTCTTTTTTTCCTCACTATAAAACGCTGCTATATGGATCTGCTTCACCGCATTGAACGCTGGGGTGACAGTCATCACCCCAAATGGATGGATTTTATACGCATCGCGCTGGGCATATTTCTTTGCATAAAAGGAATCCAATTCCCGCAACAAACGAGTATGCTGCTCAGCAAAATGCCCAACGAATTATCGGGTAACTCGTTTTTGATTGTTCTTCTTAGTCATTACGTATTGTTTGGTCACCTCATGGGCGGTATACTGCTGATACTCGGCATATTCACCCGTTTTGCCTGTATTATTCAGATGCCTATATTGCTGGGGGCCATCATTTTTATCAATTCTTCCCGTGATTTATGGCAACCTTATTCAGAATTGTACCTCTCTGTGCTGGTGTTCCTGTTGCTCTGTTATTTTCTGGTAGTGGGCAATGGTCATTTGTCGGTGGCAAAGTACCTTGTTGAGGCGCCTAAAAAAACACCTGTGTAAATCCGGCTGCTAATCGCCCTTTAAACAAAAAACCATATGCTCTGCCGGTTTATTGAACCGGTAACAGGATCTTTTTTTTCAACCGTTTTCATTAAGCAATTGCATTGGGCAACGGCGCTTGCGGCGTACTATCAATATTCCTGCGCATGGCTGGCTTGTGCCCGTAAGTAAGGCTGCGCCATACCCATTCAAAAGGTCCGAAAAGAAAATACCTCATCCAGATATGACTGAATATTATCTGGAACAACCAGATGCTTGCCACTACATAGTATACTTCATACCGTTGCAGGGTGGCGTAGAGCCCCAGGCCATGAAAAATGATCGAAGTAATAATAGACTGCGATAAATAATTGGTGAAAGCCATTTGACCCACCGGTGTAAAAACATGCAATAGCTTTTTTACAGGTGTCAGTTTATACAATAATATCAGCAGGCTCAAGTAACCTGTAGTCTGGCATACCCTTCGTATATCGTAATAGCTAAAACGCCATTGCTGTACAAATTTGTAGTTATCGAAACGCAGGCGGTATTGCGTACTAAGTAAGAAATAATTAAGAATCAGGCCGATGCCGATGCCTGCAACGGCCACCGAGGCATATACATAATTGGATTTGGCGCCCAGCAGGTAGCCCGATTTATACAACGCCATGCCAATGAAGAAAAACATCAGCATATCCCACCAGCTGTTATAAAAACCGTAGCTCTGTATAAGCATATTAATATCCTTGTAATAACTGAAAATGGCCAGGTAGCTCTTTCCTTTTACTTTTTTCATTTCTTCTCTGGCACCTTTTGCAATGCCGGCAGTGTCGTTCTTTTCTTTAAACGCGGTGAATTTGCCCAGGTCTTCTTTTTGCTCGTCGGTCAGTTTCACCTTGGTAGTATCCATTTTTGCAATGACCTGCCCTTTTTGAATAACTTTTTTATTTGCATAGAGATCGCTGTTTTCGCGGAAAGAAGAGAGTACCAGCAGGAAAAATGCGGCCCATAGCAAATGTTTCGGGCTGAGGTTACGAAAGGGAAATAACAGGAGTCCGCACAATGCATAGGGATATAAAATATCGCCCGGCCATAAAAATATAAATGCGTTGATGAGACCAAACACCAGCAGCCACAACATCCGCCGGTAAAAAATATCGGCAGGTTCAAGTCCAGGTTTCTCTTTTGCAATCCGTGTAATAAAAAGAATGGTGCCTGCGCCAAACAGGATGGAAAACAAACCGCGCATGGTTCCTTCAAATAAGAAACACTCTACCAGCCAGGCATAAAAATTGGGGCCTGTTATCGGCTGACTGAGATCCATTTTTTCATAAAAAAAATGCGCCTGGCTTTGCGCCATGCTGTTCATCAGCAGTATGCCCAGCAGGGCAATACCCCTGATGCTGTCCAGGAAAAGTATGCGCTCTTTTTTTTGAACAGGGGTGGTAAAAGCAGACAGATCTCCTGCTGCAACCGGGTTGAGGGTGCTCATGTTATTGGTTTAGGGGAGAAATAAAATTTTTGCTAAAAACCAGGAACCTTTCAGGAACAAAAAAGCAGCACAGGCGGTTTGCCGTATCAAAGGAATAAGGAAGTTAGTCATTCCTGCTAATACTGCAAATTTTTAATGAAGGGGTTTATGTCTATAGAGGATATTGTAAAGCTGGTGCCTGACCCGAAACAGGGAAAAAAGATTATTATAAATAGAAAATCAACTGCTGAATAGGCGGGTTTTTTATTACCGGATAGTCTTTAATTTAGAACGATTAATTTTAAAAGAAGTAACTTAATATGCTGGAAAAAGATTTAGAAAAAATCACAAATCAAAAAAAATCAAGAAAGGGGCTAATGGCTTCTTTTTGCGCTTTATTTTTAATGCTTTCGGCCAAAGTTATTTATGGCTATATTATAACTCATTTTAATGCCGTTTCGCCTTTCGCGCATCTTATACCAGTTACTTATTTAATGATTTTTTTGGCTTTAAGTATTGCTATTATTGTGGCTATATATTCTCTTGCCCAATTTAAAATATCAACGCGTTGGACAAATTATGTCGCGTTATTTTTAAGTTTACTTGTTATAAGCTCTTGTGTTTATGACTTTTCCCATAATTCAATATTATAGTTAAATTTCAAAGTGAGGCACTACCCAAATTTTCATTGGAGTATAAAAAAGCCCTTTTTATAAACCATTACAAAAAATCATCCGCTTCGCGATAGGCTTTTATCAAAGCCTGCTCCCCCTCTTTACCGGGTTTGGCGGCACCATGTTCCATACCCATCACGCCTTTGTAGCCTTTGTTATAGATGTGTTTGAAGATATTCCTGTAATTCATTTCACCGGTACCGGGTTCGTTCCGGCCGGGGTTATCGCCTATCTGCAGGTAACCAATCTCATCCCATACTTTTGTTAGGTTATTGATGATATCGCCTTCATTGCGCTGCATATGGTACATGTCGAACAAAAATTTACAGGCTGGACTGTTCACAGCCTTGCAGATCATAAAAGTCTGGTCTGTATGGCGCAGGAAAAGATCCGGGTTATCACTCAAAGCTTCCAGCACCATTACCAGTCCGCTGGGCGCCAAAATATCTGAAGCAATCCGTAATGCCTTTATAATATTGGCGGTTTGTATTTCATGCGGCAGGCTTCTTTCATAGTTACCGGGTACTACGGTCAAGTATTTTGCATTACAGCGTTTGGCCACTTCCACTGCTTCCTTGCAATCTTTTATCATGAGATCAATCCATTCCTGTTTACCGGTGGCAAGGCTGGTTTTCCAATGCCAGTTTTGTGAGGTAATTACAAATACGCCCATTTGCATACCGAGTTTAGCCAGCGTATCGCCAATTTTTTGTTGCATTTCCACCGGACGTCCCATCATACCATTGTCTTCAATACCGCGGAAACCCATACTGTGTCCGAATTTTATTTGTTCAATAAAATCGGTGCCGGCTGAATTTTTAAAAGTGCCATCGTGAAATCCGTAATTCAGGTGAAATGGTTTTTCATCTGCTGACTTATTCCCGGCCCTGTAATTGGCCGCAACAGCACCCGATGTAAACAAAGCACTGCCTGCCAGTAATGATTGTTGCATAAATTTTCTGCGTTGCATGGTATCGTTGGTTTATGCATTAAATTTACCGGAATTCAATTATAAAAAACAAAATATTGTTGCGTCGATTTCTTTTACTGCTCCTGTTTACTTTGTCAATTTCTTACAGCCATGCACAACTGCAGCGGTTTTCTTTTACGCAACCTAAAATGGGTTCGCCGTTTACCATCATATTGTATGCACCGGACACCATAACAGCATTGGCTGCCTCCATCAGTTGTTTCAGCCTGGTAGACTCGCTGGTAAATATTTTCAGTGATTATATAGATAGCAGCGAACTGAACAGGCTTTGCACAAGCGGCGGAACCAACCAGCCATTTGCTTGCTCCCCTGCCCTGTTTGAAATATTATTACAGTCAAAGCACGCTTATGAAAAAAGCATGGGCAGTTTTGATATCACGCTGGGGCCGCTTACCCGCTTATGGCGCAAAGCCCGGAAAGAGCGCATTTTTCCGGATGATGCAACAGTGAAAAAAAAATTATCGCTTACCGGTTTTAATAAACTGTTGCTGGATACCATTGCCCATACTGTATTGGTACAACAGGCGGGCATGCAGCTGGACCTTGGCGGCATCGGCCAGGGTTATATTGCGCAAAAGGTTATCGATCTGCTGAGAACGATTCATATTGAAAATGCGCTGGCAGACGTAAGCGGCGATATCGTAACCACCGGAAAGCCACCCGGATCCCGGGGCTGGACAGTTGCCATAAACCTGCCCGAAAGCGAGCGGGAATTTTTACCCGCACAGTTGCTGGTTACAAATCAATCGGTCACTACCTCGGGCGATGTATATCAGTACATGGAACACAATGGCAAACGTTACTCGCATATTGTTGACCCGGCTACCGGCTATGGCATCACTTCGCAGAAAAATGTAACGGTTATTGCTGCAGACGGAACAACAGCCGACTGGCTCACCAAGGCATGCAGTATATTACCCGTTGCCAAAGCCATACGACTTGCAGGCAGCATGCATGCGGAAGTACTGATTGCAACCATGAAAAAAGGTAAACTGGTGTTGCAGGAATCAAGGGGATTTAAAAAATACTGGAAGAAGAATGTGATAATGTGGTAATGCTTTTTGCCGGCAAGGCACCTGCGGTGCGAATACAATGGAACGCGGATTTTTATGGTTATTATGATGAAATATGTTAGAATGTGATAATGTGCTGATGTAGAAATGTGGAAATGCTTTTGCCGGTAGTTGTTGGTGAAAACACCAACAACGGCGGCTACGATTTGACGTCCCCGACTGACCGAACGAAGAATATGATTAATGTGATAAACGTAGAAACCGGATACGAGACATCAGACATCAGACATCCTACATCAGACATTGTATTTCAGGCATCAGCCATAATTCCCTATCTTGAATTTTCTTTTAAATACAGTACAGGTGAAAAAAATAATCGCACTTTTTAGTTGCACATTTAGTGGGCTTTTTTTATTGGCGCAACAGGCAGACAATGCATTTAAAACATACGAACAGGCGGTACCCGGTTCTACCCTTCGTTTTACCATGGTGCCCATAACGGCAGGCAGTTTTTCAATGGGCAGTCCCGATAGTGAAAAAGGCAGGAAAGCAGATGAAGGCCCGCAAAAAAAGGTGAGTATCTCGGCTTTCTGGATGGGTGCATTTGAAGTAAGCCGCGATGCCTTCGATGTGTTTTATAAAGACGAAACCACCCCGCAAAATTCAACCGCCGATGCCGTTTCAAGGCCCAGCCAGCAATACATAGATTTCAGCCTGGGCATGGGTAAAGAAGGCGGTTACCCGGTCAATAGCATGTCGCAATATGCTGCGCTTATGTATTGCCGTTGGTTGTACAGCAAAACCGGCATTTTTTACCGCCTGCCCTCGGAAGCTGAATGGGAATATGCCTGCCGCGCCGGTGCTGCTACTGCCTGGTTTTTTGGAGACGACAGCACGGCATTGTCTAAATATGCCTGGTATGCAGGCAACAGCGATAACAAATTTCAGAAGGCAGGAGAAAAACTACCCAATGCCTGGGGACTGTACGATATGCTGGGCAATGTAAGCGAATGGACACTTGATCATTATGATGAAAAATCACTTGAAAAAATGCAGGCCAATGCCAGCGATCCGTTTGCAGCAGTTATACCTGCCCGTTATCCCAAAGTACTGAAGGGCGGAAACTATGCAGATGCCGCCGCGCAGTTGCGGATTGCTGCACGCTTTACCTCAGACCCTATCTGGAACCGCCGCGATCCGCAGATACCGCGCAGCAAATGGTGGATTACAGATGCACCCTGGATTGGTTTCCGGGTGATAAGGCCGTTGAAACAACCTTCAAAAGAAGAAGCCGATGCGTTTTATAAAAAATACCTGGGACAGTAACACCTCTCTTGCAGGTTTTGCCAACTGACTGCCCGGTAAATTCCCGCTTTTTAATAAACCGCCTTATCCCGTTTAATTAATGCCGATGGAAGCGTCACGAACCAGCCATTATTCACTTATTTTTAATACATTTAGTATCCCAAATCATCTCACACTCACCATTTAAACTACATACACCATCATGAACAACGATGCTTCTCAGAAAAATCCTTCCCGCAGGGAATTTGTAAAGCAAACAGGTCTGCTGGCAGGCGGACTGGCCGCTGCACCTTTTTTATCAAGAGCCAATTATTTCTCCGGTGCCGATGACACCATAAAAATTGCACTGGTTGGTTGCGGCGGACGTGGTACCGGTGCTGCCACACAAGCACTCTCTACTACACAAAATGTGAAATTGGTAGCCATGTGCGATGCGTTCCGCGACAATCTCGACAATTGCTATAAAAGCCTTACGGGCGATGATGGAGATACCGGTAAAGCCTCTGCCATTAAAACCAAGGTGGATGTTCCGGAATCAAGGAAATTTACGGGCTTCGATGGCTATAAAAAAGCCATCGCATTGGCAGATGTAGTCATTCTTGCCACGCCCCCGGGTTTCCGTCCTATTCATTTCGAAGAAGCCATCAATCAAAATAAACACGTGTTTATGGAAAAACCGGTGGCTACCGATCCCGCCGGCATTCAGAAAGTGCTTGCAAGTGCAGCTATTGCCAAACAAAAAAAATTAAATGTAGTGGTGGGTTTACAACGCCACTACCAGAACGTTTACCGCGAATTGTACAAGCGCAAGGAAATGATTGGCGATATCACTTCAGCACAGGCCTGGTGGAACAACGACGGCGTATGGGTGCGCCCGCGCAAAGAAGGACAAACAGAAATGGAATACCAGATGCGCAACTGGTACTATTTTGTATGGCTTTGCGGCGACCATATCACCGAACAACATATCCATAACCTGGATGTGATAAACTGGTTTAAAGGAAGCTACCCCGTGAAAGCACAGGGCATGGGCGGCCGCCAGGTACGAAAAGGCAAAGAAAACGGAGAAATATTCGACCACCACTATGTAGAATTTCAATACGCAGACGGCAGCATTCTCAACAGCCAATGCCGTCATATACCCGGCACCATGAGCAAAGTAGACGAATACTTTGTGGGAACAAAGGGCAAAATCTATTGCAATGATGGAAAGATCACCGATGTAAACGGCAACTCCATTTACCAGTATGCATTTAATCCAAAAGGCGAGCCCAATCCATACCAGGTAGAACACGACGAACTGTTTGCAGCCATCGCCAAAGGTGAATACAAATTTGCCGACGCAGATAACGGTGCAAAAAGCACCATGACCTCCATCCTTGGCAGAATGGCTACCTACAGCGGACAAATCGTTCATTGGGACAAGGCCATTAATTCCGGCCTGGACCTGCACCCCAAGGCATATGATTGGGCTGCCGCCACACCGGTTGTTCCCAATGCAGATGGCTACTACCCTGTTGCCGTACCCGGAGTAACCAAGTACGTGTAACAGCGTATCGTGAGAGGTTGGTGAGAGGCGAGTGGCTAGTGGGGCGTGCGCCGGTTAATATGCAATTGTAATTTTTTGTTGATAATCTTTCAAATCCTGCAGCATGGTGCTGCGGGATTTTTTTTGTGTCGTTCAGAAAAATGCCGTGCCGCTTTATTTTTAATGTTATTGCCGAACCTGTTATCGTTCTGCCATTTTAATTATTTTCTCAGTAATTTGCTATTAAGGCGGAAGGTGCATGGTGTAGGGTGTAAGGGGAATGAAGATTGTGTACCGAAGCTGATGGACGGGCAAATAATACTCAACTATTAAATAATAATTTATGCATTACAGACGATTTGGAAAAACAAACTGGCAGGTATCGGAAATTGGTTATGGTATGTGGGGCCTCGCGGGCTGGACGGGTTCCGACGATAAAGAAACAAACGATTCATTGCACCGGGCTGTAGAACTGGGTTGTAATTTTTTTGATACCGCCTGGGGATATGGATCAGGCCTTTCAGAACAAATATTGGGTAAACTGATAAAAGAACATCCCGGCAAAAAACTATATGCCGCTACAAAAATTCCTCCTAAAAACAGGAAATGGCCATCCAAACCAGACTTCCTGCTGGAAGATGTTTTTCCGAATGATTATATTATTGAATACACAGAGAAAAGCCTTACCAACCTGGGTGTAGACTGTATTGACCTGTTGCAGTTTCATGTATGGGAAGACGCATGGGCCAACAGGGATGAATGGAAAACAGCCATTACCAAACTAACGGAGCAGGGTAAGGTAAAACATTGGGGCATTTCCGTTAACCGCTGGGAACCTGAAAATTCTTTGCAATCGTTAAAGACCAATCTCTTCTCTGCCGTGCAGGTTATTTACAATATTTTTGATCAGAACCCCGAAGACAATTTATTTCCCCTGTGCAAAGAACTGGATATTGCAGTTATTGCGCGCGTACCATTTGATGAGGGTACGCTCACCGGCACGCTCACGTATGACACCGTGTTTCCGAAAGACGACTGGCGCTCCACCTATTTTGTTCCTGAAAACCTGAAAGCCAGTGTAGACCATGCCAATGCCATAAAACCATTGATACCAGTAAACTTAAACCTGCCCGAAATTGCCCTGCGTTTTATTTTATCGAACCCCGATATATCCACCATTATACCGGGTATGCGCAAAACCAAACACGTTGAATCCAATATTGCCGCGTCGGACGGTAAGGGATTGCCGGCCAATTTGCTTGCATCACTTAAAGAACATCGGTGGGAACGTACACCTACTAAATGGTCGCAATAAAAATTGCAGTCCGTTAACAGTAAAATAAAATTGAATTACCATGGAAAATAATCGTACAACGGCATTTGTTCCGCAACTGATCATTCCCCACGGAACCATGGATCTTGATTTTTACCGGAAAGCTTTTAATACTACTGAAACAAAACACCTTACCAACGATGATGGCAGTATACATGTTTCGGAAATGTTTATAGACGGGGCCATGTTCCATTTCCACGAAGAATCCTGGAATGGTTCCAGCTTTAGTCCGGCCAGGCACGAAGGCGTTACCGCCATAATAGGATTGATGGTAGCAGATGTGGATGCCGTGATGGCAAAAGCCATTGCGGCAGGCGCCCGTGAAAAATCTCCTGCCACCAGTTATGATTACGGCTACCGCCAGGGTTCTATTATCGATCCGCTGGGGCACGAATGGTTGATTGAAAAGGTTATCTGATACTTTTCCTCATTCCTTTTGTGGTTTACCTTTTGCTTAGATGGTTTCACGCGGCGGGTGGGCGGGGCAGCGGAGGATATTGCTGATATTGGGATTGGGGGATTTTGAGATTATTTGTGGTCTTTGCATCTCCAGGTGATAGATAAAAACGGAAAAGAAATTTTGCCAAGGTTCCTGACACGGAAAGGCCCCCTATATATCAGGTCCAGCCGCTTTTACCGAAATTGAATGCATCATCCTTTTTAAAATTTTGTAATCGAAAATATTATGAGCAATATTTTTTCATCGGTAGACAATTATATCTCCAATTTGCTGAACCCAGCGGATGAATCTTTGTCTGAAGCGCATTTATCAGAAGAGGCAGAAAATATTCCGCCCATCAGTGTTTCCGCCAACCAGGGAAAATTCCTGCACATTCTGGCTAAAACCTGTAACGCAAAAAAAATACTGGAAATAGGTACACTTGCCGGTTATAGTACTATCTGGATGGCGAAAGCATTGCCGGCCAATGGTCAGCTTATTACGCTGGAGCTGGATCAGCACCATGCCGCAGTGGCACAAAAAAACATTGATCGTGCCGGGTTACAATCGTTGGTAGAAATAAGGGTAGGCAAGGCCATCGATCTGTTGCCAAAACTTGTAGCCGAAGGCGCCGGTCCGTTTGATATGATATTTATTGATGCGGATAAACCCCCCTATGTTGAATATTTTGAGTGGGCGTTAAAATTATCCAGACCCGGCACCCTGATCATTGCCGACAATGTTATCCGCGACGGAAAAGTGCTGGATCCCGATTGCGCCGACCCTATGGTTCAGGGCGCCCGCCGATTTAACCAGGCGCTTGCGGCTAACAAAGCAGTTACCGCCACCATTCTGCAAACGGTAGGCAGCAAAGAACACGATGGCATGGCCCTGGCGCTGGTGAAGTAGCTGTTAGCTGTTAGCTGTTAGCTGTTAGCTGTTAGCTGTTAGCCATTGACTACGCAGCAATTGCTTCTGCTGCAGCTTAACTTGAATTTGTCTGAATAAGGTTGAGACTTCTATCTTATCGGAGATGCCGGATGTGGACGTCAGCTTGGTGCCTCGCCATTTTTTGCATTTTGCATTTTGACTTTTGCATTATACCTGGCAAACGCCCACTAGCCACTAGCCACTAACCACTTCCCACTCCGGCAACTCATAACTCATAATTCATAACTCTTAACTATTTACGACTTCTATCTTATCGGAGATGCCGGATGTGGACGTCAGCTTGGTGCCTCG